>Ga0082335_1006993_pt1 | contig 14018 bp, 13 predicted proteins | sample Subgrocontami58m_FD_72375 | JGI IMG/M metagenome (GOLD analysis project Ga0082335, IMG submission 72375) | Subsurface groundwater microbial communities from S. Glens Falls, New York, USA - GMW37 contaminated, 5.8 m (SPADES assembly) (version 2) ...
GATTTTTTCATGTCAAACTCAAATTGTTTCCAACATAACAACTTTGACAAATTTTAAATTCCATTTTGAGACACTTTACTTTATTTTTTTTACCCTCTCATGCTTAAGTTGACAGCATTGCTTCCATAAGGGAAGGGTATTAAATTGTTAATTATTATTTATCTATAATATCAACTGTTAATAGACCAAAATTCATCTACAGAATTTAAGTCTTCCCTTTGGGAAGATTTAGATGGGCTTCTTTATACAAACTTTTTCTTAAGTTTTTTTCTTTTCTGTTCGGCAATTATTTCCGATGATATTCCGCCGCGTGTGTTGAACTTTGCAGTGATCTTCATGAATCTCGGTTTGCAAACCTTTACTAGATCATCAAGAATTCTATTTGTAACTGCTTCAAAAAAGATTCCATCGTTTCTAAATGATTGGAGATAAAACTTATAACTTTTGAGTTCAACACAAATCTTATCCGGTATGTATTCTAAAATGATCGTAGCAAAATCCGGCTGCCCGGTTTTAGGACAAAGCGAGGTAAACTCCGGCGCTGTGTGAATTATTGTGTAATCTCTTTCCGGATTAGGATTGGGGAATGTTTCTAAGAGTTTGAGTTTGTGGTTCATCCTAATTTCCTTATATATTCAAAAAAATAAATAGAATATATTGATAGTATAAATTCATATACAAATAATGAAAAGCAACAATTACTTATTAAGCACTTCAAGTAAAATGCTTACTCTATTTTCTTTATGATCGCCTTTAGTATCGAACAAATTTTGTTTCAAAACCCTTTTTAAATTTTTCTGTTTTTTAGATTTACTTAATATCGATGCAAAATTTTGAGCAATTTTTAGATCTCTATTCAAATACCATTCTTCAAGAATATTAATATAGCGATCAGGATTAATATGAAGTCCAATATAGTTATCTATAAAATTGTACTTTTCCATAAAGTCAGGTTTGGAAATTGAATTGATAATTTCAAGAATAACTTGCATAGTATTTCTTTCTTCTGAAAGAAAATCCCAAAGTTCATCTGCGAGTAAAATTTCCGCTGGATCAAAATATTTCTTAAAATCTATTCCGTAATTAAAAAACCTTTTTTTATCATAACCACATTTTTTTTCATTCAATGGATCGAATGGAAATCCGAGGTAATAAAAGATTTGTTTCTCTGGGTGTTTATTTTTAAGTCCAGCCTTAGCGTACAAAATTTTTTCTTTTTCGCCCTTGAATATTCCACTATTAGGTTTCACTGTTTTTAATTCAACTGCTATAATTTTATTATCATCTTCAAAGTAAACGTCTGCAGTGAAGTTTGGAATGCTTTGAGAATTTTTCCTTTTTTTTGTGAAGAGGAGTTCATTTTCACTATCTAGGTTTGGTTTCTGGTTTTTATTTTTAAACGAAGTAATTATTTCATTAATAATAATTTGTTGATCAGAACTAATTAACAAATTCTTAAACTCGCGTTTTTCACCATCGCATAGAATATGCGCAACATTTTCGAAGAATGATTGTCCTAATGTTGTGTTCAACCCATGCATCCAACTAGAGAGACTAACAAAAATCAGAATGTCTGTTACATGTTTTTTTATTTTTATACTAAAGGCTTCTAAAAATGCCTCATGAAATGGAGCATTACGATTATCAGAAGCATCTTCAGGAAAACTATCAAATCTTGATTTGAGTGTTTTAATAACTTCTAGTGCAATTCTTTCTTTTTTCAAATCGTTCATATCATTTCCCCTTTAAATGAAAAATACTTTCTGAATATGCACCTTTATCTTTCTCGGTTCTATTTAAAACCGGTCTTTTGAATTGCTGAACTATTCTCATTCCAGCTTTTTCTGCAATAGTTGGATACATATTATACTTATCATTAGCAACCAGTAATACATTGTAATCATCGGCTAAAAATCTTTTACAGTTATTTAAAACTGATGATATCCCATCTATGTAAGATTCTTTTGCTTCACGTCCTTGTCCATTGGATAAAGGACCTATTTCTAATTTGTCTTTCCTTTCCATACCAAATAAATCATAAGCATAAGCGTGTTGTTCATGATAATCAATTAAACCAACATAGGGCGGACTTGAAAATATTCCACTAATTTTTTGTTTTGTAAGTTGTTTTGCAAAATCCGGATTTACTTTTTCAGTAACAGAGAACAAATCTATTGTACGGCTATCGCCTGTAAAACAGTGCTGATATGTTTCGGTTCTTAAGGAATTAAATTCTGCTATACGTTTCAAAGTATCTTTTGAATATCTTTCCCACCAACTCAAAATAGAGAATAAAGGTTTACAAATCTTTCCATGTTTTGAACAATAATATGTTGCTGTGATTGGTTCGAGAAGCGTTGCCAAATCCGAATGAGTAGTTGCACGGCAAGAGCGAATTGTGCGGCTTAGAATTATACTTACGATTTTTTTTGTGTTAGGATTTTTTATCTTTTTTATCAGTTCAAATACAAAATCAATCTCGGTTCTTATATGCTGCAGAAACCATTTGTCTAAAAAATTCTCTGATGATTTTTGTTTTAACTCAATTCCAAATTCTTTGATCAATTTTTTATATATCGGTAGAAACTCTTTTTCTTTTGCACGTCCATACTCTTCTTCATCAAACTTTTTATTCTTTATTCTAACTTTGAATTCCGGCGAGGGGAAATATTCGTTGTTAAATTTAGACAGCTTTTCAAGTAACCTTTGCTCAAACTTCACTGTATTAGAATCAACTATAAACTGTTGTAATGCTTCGGTAATTTTTTTTAATTCAATATTTAATTCATACAAATTATATTTCCCAACTTTCACATTACTCATCAAAGAATTAAATGCTGAAACATCAACTCCGATTGCATGCATTCCTAGTTCATTTGATTGAACAAGTGTGGTTCCGCTGCCGCAGAAAGGATCTAAAACGATGTCTCCTTTCTTAAAATAAATTTCTTTCTTAAACTCATCGGTGTGATCATCTAAAAAATATTCAACGAGTTGCGGAATGAATTTACCTTTATATGGGTGAAGGCGATGTACATGTTTTGTGGTATCTGCTTCTTTGAATTGTTCAAATGAAAGATGCCAATCAATATCATTTCCAAGTTTTTCTTTCCAATTCAATCGGCGATTTCCATAATATGAATCATAGTAGTGAACTAATTCTTCTTTGCTTACAAGTGTATTCCCATTATCAGCGAACTTTTTAATTCTGCCATAATTCACCAAATAAGAAATGTTCGAAGGAGTCACATTCTTCTTAAACTGAATGCTAATCAAATCACTCGCTTGTTTTATGGTTAACAGTTCTTTCTGCATTCTTCGTTCTACACTCTTCGTTTTTATTTATCAGTATTTTGGTTTTACTTTATACGGAATCTGGTCTTCCACTCCCGCTTGTTGAAAACCGCGGAGACGGAATGCACAGCTATCACAAACTCCGCATGCCTCATCTTCATTTTGATAACATGACCAAGTTAGATGTAATGGTGCTTTAAATTCAATTCCTTTCTTCACAATATCGGCTTTTGAAAAATGAATTATCGGTGTAGCTATTTTTATTTTTGTTTCGGGTTTAGTGCCGAGCTCTACCATCTTTTCAAATGCATCAAAGAAATCCGGACGGCAATCAGGGTAACCGCTTGCGTCTTCGTAAACGGCACCGATAAAAATTGCTTCTGCTCTGATCACTTCCGCCCAACTTACACATGCACTTAGAATATTCGCATTACGGAATGGAACATACGAACTTGGAATTTCTTTGTTTGAAAGATCCGCTTTAGCTACTTCGATTGATTTATCCGTTAGAGATGAGCCGCCGATCTTTGTAAAATGTTCAAAATCAATTACTAATCTTTTATCTGCTTTGTAAAAATCAGCAATATCATGAAATGCTTTTAGCTCGCGTTCTTCCGTTCTCTGACCATAATTAATATGAATGGGTGCGAGTTTGTATGTTTGATTCGCAATCGCTGCGGTAACACAACTATCCATTCCGCCGCTAACGGCAACGACAGCTAATTTTTCTTTACTCAAAAGCCTCTCCCACACCCTCTCCAAAGGAGAGGGCTTATTACAAACTTCATTTTAATAACCACGTGAAAAATAGCAAATTGGAATTTGAGAATGAAAAGCAAGACTAAGGAATAGAACGCGGATGACGCAGGTTTAACAGATTCACGCAGATTAATCAGCGAATATCCACTCAACCTGCCTACCGAGTGTGTTGCACAACGCAAATTCTGTAAAACACAACCTTCAAGGTTGACACATCGTTGGTGGTATTATAACCTTGAAGGTTGCTTACCGACTTCTGCAACACGCTCTACCGTCAAACAGGTCAGATTTTATCTGCGTTCTATACTCTTTCTCTTAAAAAGAAAAGCACCAAAGCTATAATCAAGGAAACAATCGCTGAAATAACAAACGGTACTTGTGCACCAAAGTTATCCCACAAAACTCCGGTAAGAAGAGAACCAAACATTACCGCAAAACTTGAAAGCGCAGTTAGTAAACCAATTGCCGAGCCGCGGAATTGATCCGGTACCAGATCCGAAACCCAAGCTTTCGATACACCTTCGGTTGATGAGGCATAAATCCCATAAAACGCAAAGAGGAACCAAACTATCAAATGATCTTCGTTAATGGCAAATCCAAAATAGACAGCGGAAAAAACCAGTAATCCGATAATGAAAACATTTCTTTTACCGAATTTATCTGCAAGAATTCCAATTGGATAAGACGCGAAAGCATAAACTAAATTGTAAAACACATAACCAAGTATAGCAACTGTATCAGAGTTTGAAATTTGCTTTGATTTTAGAATTAGAAAAACATCGCTGCTGTTAACAAATGAAAAAGCAGTGAGTGTAAGAAGCAGTATTTTATATTCACGAGGTGCGCTTTTCCAGAATTCATGATAAACTTTTTTCTTAGATTTTTTTTCACTTCCTTTTGCATCTTTAACTACAAAAGTAAATCCGATAGCAAACAAGGACGGAATAATTGCAAAGAGATAAATCCATGAATACTTCCCGGGAAAAAAGTAAAGAAGTAAAAGTGCCGCCAACGGACCTGCAACTGCGCCCAGCGTATCCATTCCTCTATGAAAACCAAAAACAGCTCCGGTATTTCCATTTGCATAACTTGCCAGAAGTGCATCCCGCGGTGCTGAACGGATTCCCTTTCCTATTCGATCAACAATGCGGGAAAAAATTACTGTAGGTACTGTTGCTATCAATCCCGGTAATGATTTTACTAATCCCGATAGACTATAACCGATTACAACAAAGATTGAGCGTTTACCTATTCTATCCGAGAGAGTTCCGAAGTATCCTTTTAAAAATCCGGCAGTTACTTCTGCAATTCCTTCAATCAATCCAACTACCGACATTGAAGCACCGAGAACAGCAGTTAAAAAGATTGGCGTAATAGGATAAAGCATCTCACTCGCGAAATCTGTGAAGAAACTGATCAATCCAAGTATAACAACCGAGCGGGATATGTTTTTGAATTTTAGCATATGGTAAATTTCTAAAATGAATTTCATTTTTCCTACAAATTTCTATTGACATTTTGCCGATAACTTACTTCTTTTAGGAAGAAAGATTCATAACACACCTTATAAAGAACTTCTTATCATTCGTATGAAATTATTTATGCAAAGAGAAAAATTAAAAGAAGGAGCAGCTAATGGAATATTATGAATTACATCCTGTAACACCGCAAATGAGATTTATAAATAAAGCTGTAGAAGTATTGAAGAACGGCGGAGTAATAATTTACCCGACCGATACTGTTTACGGAATCGGCTGTGATATATTCAACAAAGAAGCTCTTGAAAGAGTTTACGCAATTAAACAAGATGCAGGAACAAAATTGTTCAGTTTTATTTGTCCTAATTTGAAAAATATTGCCAAGTATGCAAAAGTATCGGATTATGCTTACAGAGTTATGAAAAAACTTTTACCCGGACCTTATACTTTTGTTTTACCTGCAGCACATGAAGTTCCAAAAAAACTTTGGACTAAACGAAAAACGGTTGGAATACGTGTACCCGCTAATAATATTGCTTTAACACTTGCTAAGGAATTAGGCAATCCAATTGTGAGTACAAGCGTAACAACAAGAAAAGGAGAAATTTTATTCGATCCGCTCGAGATTCAAGCGATATTCAATTCACAAATAGATTTAATGCTATCGGCAGGTGCTTTAGAAGGAAAGCCCTCAAGCATAGTTGATTTAAGTGGTGAAGAACCGGAAATAATAAGAGAAGGGGCGGGCGATCTAAGTATGTTCTTTGTTTGATTTTTTTAGATTTGGTTTTCTTGAAGAAATTTTCGGTCACAATTTTAATTAATAATTCACGTTACGCAGAAAGGAAAGATTCGCCACGAAGACTCTAAGGCACAAAGGTTTCACCAAGAAAAACATAAACTTTGTGAAGATTTTGTGTCTTAGTGGCTAAGTTTTTTCATGTGGACTGCGTAAGGTGATTTAATAAATTTTAAAAATATTTCCTTGATCCTATTTAGGAATTAATTTAATTAGCAAGAGGTCATTCATAATTCATTTTGTTAATTAACCTATCCAATTCTCAGAAGTGTAAGATAGTGGTCTGCTTTTCTTTACCGTCTTTTCCAGTTTAGTTTTTGAAGTTTGAGACGATTGATTATAATCAGCCGGTGAAGAAAAATCTGTAATAAAAGCAATTCTGTCTTTGTTATTTGTAATAATTTTCTCGCGTTGCTTTTGAGTTTCGTTACGTTGACTGATCCACTTTAGTTTAGTTTTGGAGTCGGCTATAGGTAGTACGCTCATCTGTACCTCCTATTTTTTTACCGTATTTGAAAAAAAATTGAATAGAATAATTGAAGACAAAAATTTCTATTCAAATATACGAAAAAAACCAAAAACTTGCTTAGGATTTACATTGGAACAAATTTTGGGATCCAAATACTAGAAACAGAAACACATTGCTCAATTTTCTCTGTGAACAACAGTTGAGCTCGCCTGTCGTGCTGCAAGTAAAGTTATTTCTGCAATGTTAACATGCGGCGGCCTCGTTGCACAATACAAAACTGCATCGGCAATATCATCGCCGGTTAGCGGAGTTAATCCTTTATAAATATTTTCTGCCTTCTCTTCATCACCATAAAAACGAACTCTACTAAAATTAGTTTCAACAAGGCCGGCATCAATAGTACTGACTAAAATATTTTTATCAATAGTATCCATTCTTAGAGAACGTGTAATTGCGTCAACAGCATGTTTGGATGCACAATAAACTGCTCCTTTAGGATAAGCTTCTCTTCCGGCTATAGAACCGATGTTAATGATGTGTCCGCTTTTTCTTTCTATCATCCCAGGTAAAACAGCATGGGTTGCATAAAGCAGTCCTTTAACATTTGTATCAATGATCTCTTCCCAGCCATCAGGATTGTCTTCATAAAATTTATTAAATCCGCGCGCCAGTCCGGCATTATTAATTAGTATATCAATATTCTTAAACTCTACCGGCAATGTTTTTATAGAATTAATAACATCATCTCGTTTTGTTATATCTAATTTGTACGCATATACTTTAACACCAAACTTTTTACGAATATCATCGGCTATCTCATCAATTAAATTTTTTCTGCGTGCACTGATAATAAGATTTGCACCCGCTTTGCCAAATGCATAAGCACATGCTTTACCAATTCCGGAAGATGCACCGGTTATAAAGACAGTTTTCTTTTTTAACGATTCCATTATTTCCTCAAAAAGTTTTTACAAAGTTAATATAAAATGAATAGAAATTTAATTCGATAAATAGTCGATAATTTTTTAATTTAGAACTGCTTTAATAATCACTCACAATAATTTTGATCAACTTTTGGAACAATTAGAAACTTTAGAAAGGAAAACCGATACAAAACTTTATTGCTTTCATTGCGGTGATGAGACACCCGATGAAACTATCTACATCGAGGATAAGATCTTTTGCTGTAACGGATGCAAAACGGTTTACGAAATTCTTAATAACAGTAATCTCTGTAATTATTATTCTATAGATCAAAATCCCGGTATCACAAGAAAACATCACATCAAACGTAATTACGATTTCCTTAACGACACCGATCTAAAACTTAAATTAATCGATTTCACCAACGGGAAAAGAACCCAGCTAACATTTGATATTCCACAGATGCATTGCAGTTCGTGCATATGGATTCTTGAAAATTTATATAAACTTAATGCGGGAATTATTTCTTCGAAGGTAAATTTTCTTCAGAAGAAAGTTTTTATTTCATTCCAAGATGAAAAAACTTCTCTCAAGGAAGTTGTTGAACTTCTCGATTCGATCGGTTATGATCCGCAATTAAATCTTGATAACCGTAAAGAAGAAAAAATTAAAAGCGGGTACAAAAATCTTTATTACAAGATTGGAATTGCAGGATTTTGTTTCGGAAATATAATGCTGCTCAGTTTCCCGGAATATCTTTCTATTGATGTTTCCGGGCATGACGAACTAAAAAGAATTTTTGCTTATTTAAATATACTTCTCTCCCTGCCGGTATTTTTCTACAGCAGCAGTTATTATTTCATCTCGGCATGGAAAGGGTTAAAGAAAAAATTTGTTAACATAGATGTTCCTCTTGCATTAGGAATTGCCGTCCTCTTCTTACGAAGTATTATTGATATTATTTTTATGCATGGTGCAGGTTATCTTGATTCTCTCTCCGGATTAGTTTTCTTTCTTCTCATCGGAAAATTATTTCAGAACAAAACTTATGAAACGCTCAACTTTGAACGCAACTACAAATCGTATTTCCCAATTGCAGTTACAATTCAAAAAGGTAAAAATGAAACGACGATCCCGGTAGAAAAATTAAAAATTGGTGATCGCTTAATAATCCGTAACAACGAATTAATTCCCGCGGATTCAATTCTAATTAAAGGAAACGCAAATATTGATTACGGATTTGTTACCGGCGAATCAATGCCGATAAGCAGAGTAAACGGAGAAATGATCTATGCAGGAGGGAAACAGATCGGCAGTGCAATTGAAGTTGAAACAATTAAAGAAGTATCGCAGAGTTATCTTACTCAGCTTTGGAATAACAAAGCATTCAGAAAAGATCAAGAGCGTGAACAAGAATCAAGAATAGTATCTTTTGCAAATACAGTCAGTAAATATTTTACCATAACAATATTAGCGCTCGCAGTAATTGCAGCATTAATTTGGCATAACAACTCTACACTTGCTTTCAACGCTTTTACTGCTGTATTGATCATTGCATGTCCTTGCGCGCTTGCTCTTTCCACGCCGTTTGCACTAGGTAACACCTTACGAATCTTTGGTAAGAATAAATTTTATTTGAAGAATACTTTTATCATCGAAAAACTTGCAGCAGTTAACACAATTGTTTTTGATAAGACCGGAACAATTACGGAAAATAATTCATCAAGTGTTGAATTTATCGGTGAGGAATTAAACGATGATGAAAAAACATTCATTAAATCCGTTGTTAGAAATTCAGCCCATCCGTTAAGCGCAGCAATTTTTAATTTCATTGATTCTAAGATCATAAAAAACATTGATCTGTATGATGAACAACCTGGAAAAGGTGTTCATGCTATAATAAATGGTAATGAAATTAAATTAGGTTCTAAAATTTTTGTTACCAAGGGACTGAAACAATTTTATGATGATTATTCAACAAAAGTTTTTCTTTCAATCAATGAAGTGACGAAGGGTTACTTCAACATTACAAATAAATACCGGAACGGATTGAATGAAACAATTTCAGAACTTGAACACAACTACGAGCTTGCTCTACTATCCGGAGATAATGAAGGTGAAAAAGAAAAGCTGAGAATTTTTTTCGGAACCGATAATGAACTGCATTTCAGACAATCGCCCCAGGACAAATTAGATTTTATTTTGCGGCTTCAGGAAAGCGGGAAGAAAGTATTAATGATTGGCGACGGGCTTAACGATGCAGGCGCGCTTAAACAAAGCGATGTCGGTATTTCAGTTTCCGATAATACAAATAATTTTTCTCCGGCTTGCGACGGCATTATGGACTCGAAGTCTTTCTATCGCCTTAAAGATTTTATTAAGTTTTCTAATTCAAGTATGAAAATTATTTTTTCAAGTTTTATATTATCTTTGGTTTACAATATAATCGGATTATGGTTTGCTTTTCAGGGAACGCTTTCGCCTCTTATTGCTGCGATACTTATGCCTGTAAGTTCCATATCAGCAGTAGTGTTCACAACTGTTTTAACTAATATTTTAGCCAAGCGTCGAGGATTAATTTAATGTCTGTAATTGTTGTGTTGATCGGTGCAAGTTTATTAGTAGCAACCGGATTTTTAATTGCTTATCTCTGGGCAGTTAAGAACGGACAGTATGATGATAAGTACACTCCATCAGTTAGAATATTATTTGAGGAAGAGAAGAAAACAGAAATAAGAAATAAGAAGTCAGAAATAAGGAATGAGAAAACATGAATCGGAAGTAAAAATTCAGAATCAAAAAACAATTACATAAATTCTGATTTCTTACTTCTGATTACTTACTTCCGACTTCTTAAGTTAAAAGTTTATACACAAATACAGGAGTAATTAATGCAGGTTGAGAAATTCAGTTACGATAATCAGGTCGTTAAGCAATTTATGATCGCTGCAGTAACATTTGCGATCGTTGGAATGCTTGTCGGTTTAATTATAGCAATTCAACTTTATGTTCCGGATTTAAATCTCGGTATTCAATATATCACGTTCGGAAGAATTAGACCTCTGCATACAAACGCTGTAATCTTTGCCTTTGTCGGTAATATTATTTTTGCGGGTGTATATTACTCATTGCAGAGAGTGTGCAAAACAAGAATGTGGAATGACAAGCTAAGCCAATTCCATTTTTGGGGATGGCAGTTAATTATTCTTGCTGCAGCAATTTCTTTACCTCTTGGAATTACAACCAGCAAAGAATACGCAGAACTTGAATGGCCGATTGATCTAATGATTGCTATTGTATGGCTATCGTTCGGCGCAAATATGTTTGGTACAATTATTAAACGCCGCGAAAAACATATTTATGTAGCTGTCTGGTTTTATATCGCAACGTTCGTAACAATAACAGTCCTTCATGTCGTAAACTCAATCGAACTTCCTGTTGGTTTATTTAAAAGTTATTCAGTTTATGCCGGTGTTCAGGATGCTTTAGTTCAATGGTGGTACGGACATAATGCTGTTGCATTCTTCTTAACAACTCCTTACTTAGGTTTGATGTACTACTTCTTACCAAAAGCTGCAAACCGTCCGGTTTATTCTTATCGCCTATCAATACTTCACTTCTGGGCTTTGATCTTTTTATACATCTGGGCAGGTCCTCATCATCTTCTCTACTCAGCTTTACCTGATTGGGCACAATCGTTGGGAACAGTTTTTTCGATCATGCTCATCGCTCCATCCTGGGCTGGAATGTTGAATGGACTGTTAACATTGCGTGGCGCATGGGATCGTGTTCGTGATAACCCGATCTTAAAATTTATGGCAGTGGCAGTTACTGCTTATGGTATGGCAACATTCGAAGGATCAATGCTTTCTCTTAAAAGTGTAAATGCTATTTCTCACTTCACAGATTGGACTGTTGCACACGTTCATGTTGGCGCTCTTGGCTGGAATGGAATGCTCTCGTTCGGAATTCTTTATTGGATGGTTCCTAAGATGTGGGGTATAGAATTGTATTCCAAGAAGCTGGCAAATTCTCACTTCTGGATTTCAACTCTAGGAATAGTTTTTTTTGCAGTGCCAATGTATTGGTCGGGTATTGCACAATCATTAATGTGGAAACAATTTACTCCGCTTGGAGTTCTTCAATATCCAAACTTTCTAGAAACAACTCTTCAAATTATTCCGATGCACATCATCCGCTCATTCGGAGGACTACTATATTTCTTAGGAATGTTCATGCTCGTATATAATTTAATGAAGACTGCAAAGAATGGTAAGTTCATTAGGAATGAAGAAGCAGAAGCGGCGCCTTATGAAAAAGACGCTGATAAATTAAAACGCGGAACAATTCATCGCTGGTTGGAAAAGAGACCGGTTAAGTTTGCGCTTCTTTCACTTGTTGTTGTATCAATCGGCGGATTGGTAGAAATAGTTCCGACATTTTTAATCAAATCTAACATTCCAACAATTGCGGCGGTTAAACCTTATACTCCACTTGAATTGCAAGGCCGTGATGTTTATATCCGGGAAGGATGTGTGTCTTGCCATTCACAATTAGTGCGACCGTTTAGATCTGAAACAGAACGCTATGGTGAATATTCAAAAGCCGGCGAGTATGTTTATGATCATCCGTTTTTATGGGGATCAAAAAGAACAGGACCGGATTTAGCAAGAGTTGGGAAGAAATATCCGAACGTATGGCACTACTTGCATTTAGAAGATCCGCGGCAAATGTCGCCGGGTTCAATCATGCCCCGTTATCCGTGGCTCTTAACTCAAACTTTGGATGTGTCAACAACTCCGGCAAAAATTAATGCAATGAGAACGCTCGGAGTACCTTATGAAAAAGGTTATGAAAATTTTGCTAATCAAGATTTAGAAAAACAGGCTAATGAGATTACTAAGGATTTGATTAATAATGGAATTCCTGCTGAATCGGATAAAGATATTATAGCACTCATCGCTTATTTACAGCGGCTGGGGACAGATATAAAAGTAAATCAAGCAATTATTAAATAGAGGATCAAGATGCTTTCGGAACACATAAGCAGAATAGAAGGGATTGCAGTCTACCCAATTATTTCTCTATTAATTTTTTCAGTTTTCTTTATTGTAACAATCGTTTGGGTTTTTAGATTAGATAAAAAATATCTTACCCGAATGGAAAATCTTCCGCTCGAAGCAAATTTTGATAACAATTCCGAAGAAATAAAATTTTATAATAATTCAGAGATAAAAAATGAAATCGAAAAATAAAATTTGGTTTTCGGTTCTGCTGCTGCTTTTCACATTCATAAGTCAACCGATTTTTGCTGCTGCCGCCGGAGATAAATTAGATGCAGTGGTTCAGATCATGCTTGTGATAACTATTTTGGTTATTGCATTCGTTCTGTGGCTTGCGGTTGTATATTCTGAAAAGAATGATGTGAAAGGAAAAACTTTTTTAGGTCCGATGTATAAATTTTTCGTCTGGATCACACGTTTAACACCGATCGAAAAAGAAAACGATATACTTTCCCATCATGACTTTGACGGAATACGTGAACTTGACAACAAAGTTCCGCCGTGGTTTAATTTTCTTTTTTACGGAACAATCGTTTGGGGTATAATATACATGCTCGTTTTTCATGTTTTCAGCGATGGACAAGTTCAAGCAACCGAATACAAAATGGAAATGCAGCAAGCAGCACTTGAAAGAGAAATTATGATTAAATCCGGAACGTTCCTTAATGAAGAAAATGTAATTCTTCTTACAGATGCCGCCGGTCTATCAGAAGGTAAAGTAATCTTTCAAAAGAACTGCGTATCTTGTCACGCAATTGATGGCGGCGGACTTGTCGGTCCAAACTTAACAGATGATTTTTGGATTCAAGGCGGCGGAATTAAAAATATATTTAAGGCAATTAAATACGGCGTTCCCGCAAAAGGAATGATCGCATGGCAGACACAGCTCGATCCGAATAAAATGCAGCAAGTTGCTAGTTATATAATTTCTTTGTACGGGATAAAACCGGCTAACCCAAAAGCACCGGAGGGAACTAAGTGGGAAGAACAAAAAGTTGATTCAACGAAATAATATTAAAGTAGAGACGCCATATATCTGCCTCTACGAGGTTATTGTTAGAGGAACATCGTAGATGTTCAATTTTTGTAGAATGAAAGAAACACACAACAAACATCCCGCTTAGGCGGGATGAATAAGAGCTATGGAAATTTTTCTAATCTATTTTAGAATAAATGCTTATAGAAAAAAAATAAAATCATAATGTGAAATTAGGTTGACGCCTATGCGACTT
>Ga0082335_1006998_pt1 | contig 14008 bp, 11 predicted proteins | sample Subgrocontami58m_FD_72375 | JGI IMG/M metagenome (GOLD analysis project Ga0082335, IMG submission 72375) | Subsurface groundwater microbial communities from S. Glens Falls, New York, USA - GMW37 contaminated, 5.8 m (SPADES assembly) (version 2) ...
CGACGGCACCCGTTGCGGCCGCATTAGCCTGAAGAACGTCAAGGTTAGCGATGCGCAATTGGCCGCCTCCGGAAAAACCGCCGCCGCCGCTTTGCAGCGGGCCGTGGATGAAGCCACCATCATGGCCGGGGCCGAACTGCTGGGGGTGATGAGCCGCGCCCTGGAGATCACCCTGGAGTACATGCGCATCCGGGTGCAGTTCGGCAAGGCCATCGGCAGCTTCCAGGCCCTGCAGCACCGGGCGGTGGATTTGTTTATCCAGAAGGAGCTGTCCTTCTCGGTGCTGCGGGATGCCTTGCTGCAAACGGCCGCCGATCCCTCCGGCCTCGGCCTTTGGGCGAGCCGGGTTAAATCTCGCTGCTCGGAAGCCGGCATGCGCATCGGCCGCGAATCGATCCAGATTCATGGCGGCATCGGCTTTGCCGACGAATGCGACATCGGTCTGTATCTGAAGCGCGCCATGGTGCTGTCGGCTTGGCTCGGCAACGGCGCGGTGCATCGCCGCCGCTACGCCGCCCTGGTGCCGGCGGAAGTCGCCGCATAGTTCGCGTCCTTTTTTCAGGAGTCATCACGATGCAAACCCAAGATTGGGATAAAATGGACGACGAGGCCTTCCGTCTCGAGGTCCGCGGTTTTTTTCGGAAGGAATATCCGGAGCACTTGCGCTTTCCGGCCTACCACTTGCGCTGGGCCGACACCAAGGATTGGTACAAGAAGCTTGTCGACAAGGGTTGGGCCGCGCCGGGCTGGCCGAAGGAATGGGGCGGCATGGGCCTGTCTCCCAGCAAGTTGCTCATCTTCATCGAAGAGCAGGAGCGCCGTGGGGTGGCCCGCACACCCGACATGGGCATCATTTTATTGGGCCCGCTGCTCATCAAGTTCGCCACCGAGGAGCAGAAAAAGCAATTCCTTCCCCCCAGTCTGCGGGGCGAGTACATCTGGTGCCAAGGCTATTCCGAGCCCAACGCCGGCTCCGACTTGGCCAGCCTCAAGGTCGAGGCGGTGCTGGACCGCGACGAATACGTGATCAACGGCTCCAAGACCTGGACCAGCTACGCCATGGATGCCACCCACATGTTTATCCTGGCGCGCACCGACAAAAAGGCCAAGAAGCAGGAAGGCATCAGTTTTCTGCTGGTGGACATGAAAACCCCCGGTATCACTGTACGGCCCATCCGCAACTTGCTGGGGGTCGAGGTATTCGCCGAGGTGTTTCTGGATAACGTCCGCACCCCGGCCAAATGGCTGGTGGGCAAGCCCAACCAGGGTTGGACCATGGCCAAGGCGCTGCTGGGCTTCGAGCGCATTTCCATCGGCAGTCCCAAGCTGGCCCAAACCGGGCTCAAGCGGCTGGACGCCATCGTGCGAAGCCAGGGTCTCACCCAGGATCCCGCCTTCATGGATCGCTACACGCAACTGCGCCTGGACGTGGCCGACCTGGCTTCCACCTACAGCCGGTTCGCCGACCTGCTGAAACGGGGCGAGACCTTGGGACCCGATGTGTCCATTCTGAAAATCGTCGCCACTGAAACCTTCCAGCGACTCACCGAGCTCACCCTGGAAGCTGCCGGCGATGCCGGAGCCATCGGCGGCAAGGCGGCGTTCCGCAAGGACTCCGTGGATATCCTGTCCCCATTTTACAACGCCCGGCCAGCCACCATTTACGGCGGCAGCAACGAGATACAGCGTAACATCCTCGCTAAAAACGTGCTGGATTTGCCGAGTTGACTGGAATGCCTGGACGCCCCCGTAACCCAGGCGGTTCGTATCGGGATAGGGGGCAGTCAGTTTACCTGACCGCGCCCCTCCCGCACCACCGGGCATGCGAGTTCGCACTTGGCGGTTGCAGAAGTTGAAGTCGCCCGAAGTCGTCAGGTTCGGGTCGCGTAGACCATGCTTCATTGCGCCTCGTTTCAAACTCGGCAAAGTGCCCGATTTGCTTAGATCCTGCTGAGGTAATGCCGATGAACTTTGAATTTTCTCCGGAGCAACAGGCTATCCGGGAGGCCATTCTGAAAATCTGTGCCCAATTCGATGACGATTATTGGTTGAAGAGGGATCGAGAAGGCGGTTTTCCGGTGGAATTGCACCAGGCGCTGGCCAAGGACGGCTGGCTGGGCATCGCCATGCCCCAGGAATACGGCGGTTCAGGATTGGGGATCACCGAAGGAGCGATTCTTGCCCAAGCCGTGACCGAAAGCGGCGCCGGCCTGAGCGGGGGTTCGGCTATTTCTATCAATGTTTTCACTCCGAACGTGGTGGTCAAGTTCGGCACCGAGGAGCAAAGACGCCGATTTCTGCCGCCGCTCATCGAGGGGAAAGTCAAAGCCGCGTTCGCCGTGACCGAGCCCAACACCGGCCTTGATACCCTGAAGCTCAAGACCCGCGCCGTGCGGGAAGGGGATCGATACATTCTGAACGGCCGTAAAGTCTGGATCACCACCGCCCAGGTGTCGGAAAAGATGCTGATCCTGGCTCGCACTACTCCCCTGGACCAGGTAAAGCATCCCACCGACGGGCTGTCGCTGTTTTATACCGACATCGACCGGCGCCATATCACGGTGCGGGAGATCGAAAAGATGGGCCGCAAGGCGGTGGATTCCAACGAGTTATTCATCGACGACCTGCCGGTTCCGATCGAAGATCGCATCGGCGAGGAAGGCAAGGGTTTCCATTGCATCCTCCACGGCATGAATCCGGAGCGCATCCTAATTGCGGCCGGATTGGTGGGGATCGGCCGGGTGGCGCTTAAGCGCGCCGTCCAATATGCCAAGGAGCGGGTGGTCTTCGATCGCCCCATCGGCATGAATCAGGGGGTGCAGCATCCGCTGGCCGAGAATTGGATGGAACTGGAGGCCGCCAATTTGATGGCCTTCAAGGCTGCCAGCCTGTACGACCGGGGAGAACCTTGCGGGGCCGAGGCCAACGCCGCCAAATACCTGGCCTCCATGGCCGCGATGAAGGCTTGCGAAACCGCGGTGCTGACTCACGGCGGCTTCGGCTACGCCAAGGAATATCATGTGGAACGCTATCTGCGGGAAGTTCTGATCCACTGGATCGCGCCCATCAGCCCGCAACTGATCAAGTGTTTTATCGCCGAGAAGGTGCTGGGACTGCCAAAATCTTATTGAAGTGAACATTTGCTGTAAAGCCGGAGCCTGAATGAATGTAAGTAGCGGATTCGCGCGTTGGGAGCCAAATCAGTTTCATCGCGCGCGCATCGGCTTGTCAATGTCGGGGCGCTTGGCGCATTGATCTTCGTATCGTTTCGTTTTCACCACCCCAACAGGAGGACTTCTTGAACTACAAGACCATCAAGCTGAAGGTGGACGGCGACGGCGTCGCTTATCTTACCCTGGCCCGCCCCCAGGTTCATAACGCCATGAGCATCGAGCTGGTGCGGGAGCTGCGCGCCGCGCTGCGGGCCATTGCCGACAACGCCCGGGCGCGGGCGGTGGTGGTGACGGGAGAAGGTCAGAGTTTCTGTGCCGGCGGAGACTTGAATTGGATGAAAAGCATCATGAGCCAAAGCCGTGCCCAGCGCACGGCGGAATCCAGCGAATTGGCCGACTTCCTCTATGAATTCGACCATTTGCCCAAGGCGGTAATCGGCCGCATCAACGGCCCGGCAACCGGGGGCGGCTTCGGTCTGACCTGCGCCTGCGATATCGCCATCGGCTCCACGACGGCCCGTTTCGCCCTGACCGAAGCCAAGCTGGGGCTGCTGCCCGCCAACATCGCGCCCTACGTGGTGCGGCGCCTGGGGCTGGCCCGTTCCCGGCGGCTGGGACTGGGAGCCAAATTCGTCGATGCCGTGGAAGCGGAACGCCTCGGCCTGCTGGACCGGGTGGAGGCCCCCGAAAACCTGGACCGGGCGGTGGAGGAAGAGCTGGGCTGGATTCTCGGCTGTCCGCCGAGTTCGGTGGCCGCTACCAAGCGGCTGTTCCACTACGTGGCGAGCCGGGAACCGCGGGATTGCATGATCTATACCGCCGACCGGCTGGCCGACGCCTGGGAAACCGACGAAGCCAAGGAGGGCATCGCCGCATTTCTGGAAAAACGCGCCCCGGCGTGGAAAGTAAAGCGAGGCTAAACTAATTCGCTGCCCCAGATTTTTTTGCGGAGAACCGCCCTTGCATTTTGCCGATATGACCGAAGCCTACAAATTATTCCGCGCCCGGAACCGCCGTTTTGTCGAGGAGGAAATCGCCCTCCCACGACAAAGCCCGGGAAGAAAGCGGTAAGGTTTAGCCAATAATCCCGTTCGAATTCCCGGCTAATTGCTGTAATGGAGGAGCTTGGAATAAACTATTTAAGGAGGATTGCCATGAGCTCACTGCCCAAATTCGTCGAATTCCACGAGGAAGGTCCCCGCGAAGGCTTTCAGATCGAAAAGCAGATTTATCCCTTGGAACAACGGGTCAAGCTCATCGAGATGCTGGCGGAGAGCGGTCTTAAGCAAGTCCAGGTGGGATCCTTCGTGAATCCCCGGGCCGTGCCCCAGATGGCCGATACCGAGCAACTGTTCGCCGCGATCAAGAAACGCCCCGGCGTGCGCTACACCGCACTGTGGCTCAACCAGAAAGGTTTCGAAAAAGCGCTCGCCACCCCCGGCGTGGATTTGGACGGCAAAATCATGTTCTACACCACCGATGTCTTCAGCATCCGCAACAACAATTGTAGTGTCGCCGAGAACCAACAGCGGCAAGCCGAATGGATGAAGCTCTACGCCCAGCATAATATCCCGGTCGAGACGGTCTACGTCATGACGGCTTTCGGCTGCAATTACCAGGGAGTAGTCCCCTTATCGGCGGTGCTGGATCAATTCAAGTTCGCCCTGGATCTGTGCCGCGGCGGCAAGCTGCCCCAACTCTATCTGGCGGACACCATGGGCTGGGCCAATCCCGAGTCCATCAAGGAACGCATTGCGGCGGTCCGGGAATTAGCTCCCGCCGCCCGGATCGGCCTGCACTTGCATGATACCCGCGGCCTGGGGCCGGCCAACTTCTACGCCGCGCTGGAAGCGGGAGTGGATTTGTTCGACAGCTCGGTTGCCGGGTTGGGCGGTTGTCCCTTCGCCAGCCACGCCGCCCACACCGCCGCGGGCAATATCTGCACCGAGGACATGGTGCTGATGTGCCAGGAAATGGGCGTGGCAACGGGCATCGATCTGGACAAGTTGATCGCCGCTTCGCAATTTGCGGAGCAGCTTATCGGCCGGACCCTTAACGGCAAGGTCATGCACGGCGGCAACCTGGAAAAATACCGCAAGAAGGCTGCGTGATCCTCCCCGCCCCTTTGCATCACGGATGCAGGGGGGCGCCGCCGTCACTCGCCGCGAAACACCGGTTTGCGCTTTTCCAGAAATGCCCGGGAGCCTTCCTGGGCATCTTTGCTGCTCCACACCTGGGTCTGCAATTCCCGCAAGGCGCGAATCTCCTCCGCGCCGGGGCCTTGGCCGGCCATCAAGACATCGACAATGCGCTTGGCGCCCGCCACCGACAAAGGGGCCGCTTCGATGAGCTGCCGGGCGTAGGCCAGCGTTTCTTCCCGCAACCGGGCGCGGGGCACCACGCGATGCACTAATCCCATGGCCAGGGCCTCCGCCGCGGTAATGGTGCGTCCGGTCATGAACAGATCCTTGGCGTTGGCCGGGCCCACGAGCTGGATGAAACGCCGGGTGCCTTCCCAGGTATAGAGAATCCCCAGCCGGGCGGGAGGGATCGCCAGCCGGGCCTCTTCGGCGGCGAAACGGAAATCGCAATTGGTCAACAAATCGCACGCCGCGCCCATGGTTACCCCGTTGATCATGGCGACGAGCGGCTTGCCGATCTGCCGCAGCTTGCCGTAAGCCTCCTCGATGAGTCCCGTTTCCTCCCCCGGCGTACCCCCACCGGCGCTTTTCAGCTCGGAGATGTCGAAGCCGGCGCAAAACGACGTGTCGCCGGAGCCGGTGATGACAATCACCCGGGTTTGTGGATTCCGGTCTTCGGCAAGCGCCGCGTCGCGTAATTCCCGAAGCATGGTGGGTGACATAGCGTTGCGCTTGTCCGGCCGATGCAGCAGTAGTATGGCGATGCCGTCTTCCCGCTGGACTTGCAGATATTGGTATGTCATGGAACAGGCTCCTGGAAACGTCGTGGGTTGGAATCCGGCTATTTTCCGGTAAATCCTTCCCGAGGGAAACCGGAATATATTCAACGGTGGTAAATTTTTTCTGCCGGTAACTTCAGCCCGCGGCGCAGGCGTAACCAGCTTCCCGGCACAGTGTTCGGCTGCGGCAATTCAACCCGAAACCGTCGCCGGCGGAGGCTGAGGAAAATAGACTGGGGAAAATGGCTTGAAACAGCCTCTGGATTGGGCGAGTATAAGAGGACGTGTCCCCTCATGTTGTAACCGGATCCAAGGAGAAATCGATGTTCGAACCCGTTTCCATCCCATTCGGCGCCAAGATGCTGTTCAACACCCTCAGGGTCAAACCGGGCGTCAATTTTGATGACGTCGAACAGGCGCTGGGTGATATGTGCAATGTCGTTAAGAATACCTACGGCGGCGACAAAGGAGGCTTCATCTGCGGGCAGGTGTTCAAGTTTTCCGGTTTCGTTTCGGACGAGGGGTCTCTGAACGAATCCAGGACCGCCGACGAACACATCGTTATCGTGACTTATTGGCGGTCTTTCGAGGAGCATGAGAAATCACATGCCGACAAGACGTTCCTCGCCAAGTTTTCCGTCTTGGGTGAAATGTGCTCCGACAGCAAGGAACTTGGCTACGACATGTTGTGGCAAGGGGAACCGGAGCCCGAAACTTGAGACGGGCGAGTGGGGGCGCCGGCTGTGGCAACCCACCGGTAGCTGTCACGCCGGCTTCAAGCTTTGCGCATAGGTGTTAGCGAAGCGCTCTACGGCGTCCCAGTCGGTGTACTCGTAGTCTTGCGACGTGTCGGTATTGCCGCCACCCAAGCCGACGAACACGATCATTACCCTGCGCTTGATCGGGCCGTACCGGCTGTACTTGAGCGCTCCGGCGAAACTGCCCGTCAATTGCGGCTGCCAGCCGGTCTGGCGCAGGAACTTGTCCAGATAACGCTGTGCCGCGGCGGGTTTCGGCCGCGGCCCGCCGGCGCTCAAGCTCACCGAGAAAAAGGCGCAGGGCCGGGCGGCAAGAGCGTCGCGATGCCGGCGTATCAGCGTGCGCAGGTAAGCCGGATGGCGTCCATAGTGAATCGAAGCGCCGACCATCACGGCGTCATACACCGCCGGGTCCAATCGCGCCGGATCGGTGTCGGCCGGCAGCATGTCCACGCTGTGTGCCTTTTCCCGCAGCGTGTGCGCAATGCGTTCGGCGATGAGCGCAGTCTGGCCTTCGGTGCTGGCGTAGAGCAGCAGGATGCGGGGCATGGGAGGCGGGTTATCGGCTACTGCGTTGGATGGAATTGCTGCCGCTGCTCGAACGAAGCAGGCGAAATGATGCGCGAGCGAGGCAGTGAAGTCAATTGTGAATCCGTCGCTATACACCTGCGGCGATTCGGATCGTCCCTCCGGCGTTGTCGCGAAGTTGCGACGTTGCGCAATTCAAATCTCACCAACCCAGTTGCCGCGCGGCCAGATCCTTCATGATCTCCTCGGCGCCGCCGCCTATCATCATCACCTTCACCTCGCGGTAAATGCGCTCCGGCCGCGTGCCGCGCATGAACCCGGCGCCGCCGAGGATCTGCACCGCCTGGTCGGCGCAGAACTGCATGGTCTGGGTGGCGTAGTTCTTCAGCATCGCCAGTTGCGCTACCGGACGCTCGCCTTGCTGCATGCGCCAGGCCAGGTCCTCGAGCAGGGCGCGTGCCGTCTCGATGCGCATCTGCATGTCGACGAGCTTGTGCCGGATCACCTGGCGCTCGATCAAGGGCTCGCCGAAGGTGCGCCGCTCGCGCGCCCAGGCAAGCGCGTCTTCGAGACACACCCGTGCGAAGCCGCAGGCGATGGCCGACATGGTCAGGCGCTCCATGTTGAAATTGAACATGATCGCCTTGAAGCCCTGGCCTTCCGCGCCGATGAGATTGGCCGCCGGCACGCGCACGTCGTCGAAGTACAGCGCCGCGGTGTCCGACGTCCACCAGCCCATTTTCTTCAGCGGCGAGCGCGTGAACCCCGGACGGTCGGGCTCGATTAACAGCAGCGACACGCCGGCCGCGCCGCGGCTGCCGGTGCGCACGGCCACGGTGTAGTAATCGGCGCGCATGCCCGAGGTGATGAACATCTTTGAGCCGTTGACCACGTATTCGCCGCCTTCGAGGCGCGCGCTGGTGAGCAGGCCGGCCACGTCCGAGCCGCCGGAGGGCTCGGTGATCGCCAGCGCGCTGATTTTCTTCCCCGCGAGGATTTCGGGCAGCACGCGGCGCTTCAGCGCCTCGCTGCCGAAATGCAGGATCGGCGGCGCGCCGATGCCGTGCGACAGAAGGCTCGCGACCAAGCCGCCACTGCCCGCGCGGGTAAGTTCCTCCAGCGCGACCAGGTGGTAGAACACATCGGCGGGCGTGCCGCCGTACTCTTCCGGAAAACCGATGCCGAGCAAGCCGACGCCGGCGGCCTTGCGGTAGAGTTCGCGCGGGAACTCTCCCGCTTCCTCCCACGCCTCCACCTGCGGCATGATTTCCTCGCGCACGAAATGGGCAAGCGCATCGCGAAATTGGCGGTGAGCCTCGGTGTAGTAGCGGCGGTCGGTCAGGGTCAAGGCGACATCCTCGGAGCGCGGCTCAAGCGTCCTCGTCCAGCACCTTCGGTGATTGTGCCGGCAGCAAAGCGTTGAAGCGCTCGTTCGCGCCATTGGCGCAACGGCATCCTTGCGGCTAAAATCGAAGCCTGCGTATTGTTGGGGCAAGAAAGCATATCATGAGGGAACCTCTTTCTGTCGATTTGGATCAGCCGCCTGGCCCTCTATGTTCGGCGCAGACCTATTTCTTCGATAGCGACGCGCCGACGCTGGCCGCTTTCGCCAGAGCCACGGCGGGAGACGCGGCAACCCCGAGGGAGAAAGCGGTGCGCCTTTACTACGCGGTGCGGGATCGCATCCGCTACGATCCGGCGTTTTGCAATCTGAGCCGGGAACAATTCCGGGCCAGCGCGGTGTTGGCGGAGGGGCGCGGGTACTGCATTCCCAAGGCGTTGCTGCTGGCCACCCTGGCCCGTGCCCAGGGCATTCCGGCTGCTCTCGGATTGGCCGATGTCCGCAATCATCTATCGACTCCCGAGATGTTGGAGGGGATGGATACCGACCGTTTCTTCCACGGCTACACGGTGATGCATCTGCAGGGGAAATGGCTGAAGGTTTCCCCGGCGTTCAATCTTTCCATGTGCGAGCGCTTTCGGGTACTGCCGCTGGAGTGGGATGGCAGGCAGGATGCCTTGCTGCACCCTTACGATGCCTTGGATCGCCGGCACATGGAATACCTTGCCGATCATGGGGTAGTCTGGGATCTCCCCTACGAACGGGTGATAGCCACCTTGTGGGCGCGTTTCCCCGGCTACATGGCGCGGCTGGCCCAAGGGGAAGGCGGCCGCTTCCAACCAAGCCGGGCAGCGCCTGCCACGGCTGATCCGGCGCCGTTTTTTCCGCCGGGAGGATCGTGATGAATCTCGCACAACTGCTGGTCAAGGTGGCCTGCGCTCACGGCGAGCCGCCGGCGCTATGCCTCTTACGTCATCACCGAGCGGCATAGCCAGTTCCCGGTAGTGTCCGGTTTCGCCGCCGTCGGGCACCTGGTGGTTGCTATAATGCCTTTTCGAGCGCGCTTTCGCGTTAACCGCGCCGATCACATTTCTCCTGCCGCCTGCCATGAGCACACTGAAAACCAACCTCAACGCGCGCTCCGCTGAATTCCGGGCCTATGCCGGGGCGATGTCGGCGCTGGTCGCCGACCTGCGCGCCAAGATCGATCAGGTGGCCCTGGGCGGCGGCGAGGCCGCGCGCGCCAAGCATGTCGCCCGCGGCAAGCTCTTGCCGCGCGAGCGCGTGCGCACCCTGCTCGACGCGGGCTCGCCGTTTCTCGAACTGTCGCAGCTTGCGGCCTTGAACATGTACGACAACGAGGCGCCCTGCGCCGGCATCATCACCGGCATCGGCCGCGTCCTGGGCCAGGAATGCATGGTGGTGGTGAACGACGCCACGGTGAAGGGCGGCACCTACTTCCCGATGACGGTGAAAAAGCATTTGCGCGCGCAGGAAATCGCGGCGCAGAACAACCTGCCCTGTGTTTACCTGGTGGATTCGGGCGGCGCCAACCTGCCCACTTGGGAAGAAGTGTTCCCGGACCGCGAGCATTTCGGCCGCATTTTCTACAACCAGGCCAACATGTCGTCAGCCGGAATACCCCAGATCGCGGTGGTGATGGGCTCGTGCACCGCCGGCGGCGCCTATGTGCCGGCGATGTCCGACGAGACGATCATCGTCAAAGGGCAGGGCACGATTTTTCTGGGCGGACCGCCGCTGGTGAAGGCCGCCACCGGCGAGATCGTCACGCCCGAGGAGCTGGGCGGCGCCGACGTGCACACGCGCCAGTCGGGGGTCGCCGATCATTACGCGGTGAACGATGCGCACGCCCTGTCGATTGCCCGGACCATCGTCGGCAACCTGAACCGGGTGAAGCGGGTGAGCACGGTGCTACGCGAGCCGCGCGAGCCGCTGTATCCGGCCGAGGAATTGCACGGCGTGATTCCCTCCGACACGCGCAAACCCTATGACGTGCGCGAGGTGATCGCGCGCTTTGTCGACGCGAGCGAACTGGACGAGTTCAAGCAGAATTACGGCACCACACTGGTCGCCGGTTTCGCCCACATCTACGGCTATCCCATCGGCATCATCGCCAACAACGGCATCCTCTATTCCGAATCGGCGCTCAAGGCCGCGCATTTCATCGAACTGTGCACGCAGCGCGGAGTACCGCTCTTGTTCCTGCAGAACATCACCGGCTTCATGGTAGGCAAGAAATACGAAACCAGCGGCATCGCCCGCGACGGCGCCAAGATGGTCACCGCCGTGTCCTGCGCGCGCGTGCCCAAGTTCACTGTCATCATCGGCGGCAGCTACGGCGCCGGCAACTACGGCATGTGTGGCCGCGCCTACTCGCCCAGGTTCCTGTGGATGTGGCCGAACGCGCGCGTGTCGGTCATGGGCGGGCCGCAGGCGGCTTCCGTGCTCGCCACGGTCAAGCGCGACGGCATCGAGGCCAAGGGCGGAAGCTGGAGCAAGGAAGAGGAAGAGGCGTTCAAGCAGCCCATCCTCGCGCAGTACGACCGCAACGGCCACCCCTATTACGCCAGCGCGCGGCTGTGGGACGACGGCGTGATCGCGCCCGAAGATACCCGCAGGGTGCTCGGCCTGGCGCTCTCGGCAGCGCTGAACGCGCCGATCGAAGCGACGCGCTTCGGCGTGTTCAGGATGTAACCGCAGTATTCATTTACACCGCCGGCAAGCGCCTTGCCGGCCGAAACAAGGACGAACCGATGAAATACAAAACCCTGGAAATCGCCGTTCAACACGGCGTCGGCGTGATCTGGATGAACCGGCCGGAGGTGCGCAACGCGTTCAACGAAATCATGATCGCCGAGCTGACGCAGGCGTTCAAGGCCGCGGACGCGGACAAGAGCCTGCGCGCCGTGGTGCTGGCGGGGCACGGGCCGGCTTTCTGCGCCGGCGCAGATCTCAACTGGATGAAAAAAATGTCCGGCTACAGCTTGAGGGAGAACCATGCCGATGCGATGGGGCTGGCCGCGATGCTGAACACCATTTACATGATGAAGAAACCGACCGTCGCGCGCGTGCACGGTCCGGCCTTTGCCGGGGGCATGGGCCTGGTCACCGCCTGCGACATCGCGGTGGCGGCGCAGGAGGCCGAGTTCTGCCTGTCCGAAGTCAAGCTGGGACTGATCGCTGCGACCATCGGCCCCTACGTGGTCGCCGCCATGGGCGAGCGCCACGCGCGGCGCTACTTCCTTAGCGCCGAACGCTTTACCGCCGCCGAGGCGTACCGCATCGGCCTAGTCCACGACATCGTCCCCACGGCGGAACTCGACGCCGGCGTCAACGCCTTGCTCGGTCACCTGCTTCTCGCGAGCCCGGCCGCGATTGCCGCGAGCAAGGATCTGATCCGCAGGGTGGCGCGCGGCGCGGTCGATCAGGACATGATCGCCGACACCGCCGCGCGCATCGCCGCGGCGCGCGCCTCCGCCGACGGCAAGGAGGGCATCCGCTCCTTCCTGGAAAAACGCAAGCCGTCGTGGGTTGAAATCAAGACGCAACCCGCAAAGGACGCCAAGGCAAAAATGGCCAAAGCGAGCAAGCGTTGAAGCGAGAGTTTCTTTATATGGGGCGACTTGAATTGCGCCCGCGTTCTTGCGAAGTGGCGATATTGCGCGGACGAAAGACCGTCCGCGCGGATCGCCGATTGCGCGCGGACGAGAAGCCGTCCCCACGCAATCGACGATCTTGTATACCCCCCCACACGGCGTTCGGGGTTAACCATAACCGTGTTTTGGGTACGGATGGTTTCTATCCGTACCCAAAACACGGTTGGCGCGCGCAGCGCGCAATTCCGCTCATGGCCCTCGTGGCGAAAAGATGTTCAAGAAAATTCTGATTGCCAACCGCGGCGAAATCGCCTGCCGGGTGATCACGACCGCGCGGCGCCTGGGCGTGAAAACCGTGGCCGTGTATTCCGAGGCCGACGCGAACGCGCGCCACGTCGAGCTCGCCGACGAGGCGCATTGCATCGGTCCCGCGGCGGCCAGGGACAGCTACCTGCGCGGCGACAAGATTCTCGAGGCGGCCAGGCTATCCGGCGCGGAAGGCGTTCACCCCGGCTACGGCTTCCTTTCTGAAAATGCGGACTTTGCCGAAGCCTGCGCGAAATCCGGCCTGGTATTCATCGGGCCGCCTCCCGCCGCGATCCGCGCCATGGGCAGCAAGAGCGCGGCGAAGGACATCATGGGCAAGGCCGGCGTGCCGCTGGTGCCCGGCTATCACGGCGGTGCCCAGGACGCGGCCTTGCTGCAAAAGGAGGCGGACAAGATCGGCTATCCGGTGCTGATTAAGGCCTCGGCCGGCGGCGGCGGCAAGGGCATGCGCAGCGTCGACAAGGCCGCGGATTTCGCCGCCGCGCTCGCCTCCTGTCAGCGCGAATCCAAAGCGAGCTTCGGCGACGAGCGCGTGTTGCTGGAAAAATACCTGACGCGCCCGCGCCACATCGAGATCCAGGTGTTTGCCGACACGCGGGGCGACGCGCTCTACCTGTTCGAGCGCGACTGTTCGGTGCAGCGGCGCCACCAGAAAGTGCTGGAAGAAGCGCCGGCGCCGGGCATGAGCCAGGCGCGGCGCAACAGCATGGGCGCGGCCGCGGTGGCCGCGGCCAAGGCGATCGGCTATGTCGGCGCCGGCACGGTGGAGTTCATCGCCGAGCCGGGCGGCGGGAAAAGCGCAGGTACTTTCTATTTCATGGAGATGAACACTCGGCTGCAGGTCGAGCACCCGGTGACAGAGATGATCACCGGGCTGGACCTGGTCGAGTGGCAGTTGCGCGTAGCCTGCGGCGAGCCGCTGCCGCTGACGCAGGACGAACTCGCCATCGCCGGCCACGCGCTGGAAGCGCGCATCTATGCCGAGGACCCGGCTAAGAATTTCCTGCCTTCGACCGGGCGCATCACGCACCTTTCCACGCCGGCCGAGTCGCGCCATGTGCGCATCGACACCGGCGTGCGCGCAGGCGACGCGATCACGCCTTTCTACGACCCGATGATCGCCAAACTGATCGTCTGGGACACCGATAGGTCAGCGGCGCTCGCGCGCATGCGCGCCGCGCTGGAACAATTCCAGGTCGTCGGCGTCGCCACCAACACCGAGTTCCTGGCGCGGCTGGTCTCGTGCGAGGCGTTCGCGGCGGCGGATCTGGACACCGGCCTGATCGAGCGCAACCGCGCGCAGCTCATGCCCGCCGCGCCGGTCGCGGGCGACGAAGTGCTGG
>Ga0082335_1006999_pt1 | contig 14006 bp, 13 predicted proteins | sample Subgrocontami58m_FD_72375 | JGI IMG/M metagenome (GOLD analysis project Ga0082335, IMG submission 72375) | Subsurface groundwater microbial communities from S. Glens Falls, New York, USA - GMW37 contaminated, 5.8 m (SPADES assembly) (version 2) ...
GCCGGGACGGATGCCGCCATGGACGAAGAGATAGCCCCCTGCGCGATGGCTGTGGCGCAGCGCGCGGAAAAATTCGAGATGGGCCGGCGGCAAGGCGGCGGCGAAACTCCGGCCGAGGGCGCCGACGCTCGCCTCGTCGCGTGCGGTCCGGTCGGGAATGGCGACGTCGTAGGCGGCCAGTGTGTCGAGCCCGCCATAGTCGAACCAGTGGCGGCCGGCATCCCATTCGCCGTCGATGTAGCGCAACAGCAGGTCTTCGTGATTGCCCCTGAGCGTGATGCGCTCGAATCCCTCGGGCAGCCATTCGCGGACCCGGTCGATGACGGCCGGCGAGTCCATGCCGCGGCTGACGTAGTCGCCGAGATAGACCAACAGCCCGTTTCCAGCCTTGCGCCGACGGGCATCCGCGACGATGAGGGCGTGGATCGCATCGAGCAGGTCGAGCCGGCCGTGGATATCGCCGACGGCATAGATGACGGTATCGGCAGGGGTGGCGGCCTTCATCCGCTGACGACGGGCGCGCCCGGCATCAGGGGGCGCAGTTGCGCATCTCGGCATACACCGCCTGTTCCATCGCCAGCATCGCGTCGCGCTGTTCGGCGGGCCACTCGTACATCAGCGCCGTGGTGCTGACGCCGGTCCAGGACTGGTCCTTGGCGCCCATCACGTCCATTTCCCAGATCATGATCGAGTATGGCGCCGCAGCCTCGATGCGGTCCTTGACCTGCCGCGATTTGCCCTTGACCAGGAAGCTGACGTCGCCCGGGCCGATGACCTGGACCGAGGCCTGGCCGCTGCGCTGCAGGTTGGTCATCGACGAGCCGCCGACATCGACGGCGAAGCGCAGGCGCTTGTCGTCGATGGCCAGCGCCCAGGTGTAGGCCGAGGTGGCATAGCCGTCCGCGCCGCAACTCAGCATCAGCGCCGGCGCGCCGGGACGCAGGTAGCCGACGAGTTTCTGCGGCAGGGTGGGGGTGATGTTGCCTATCATGGGCTTCTCCTTGTGTTCCGCTCGTCGCGCCACTGCGCGATCGTGCAGGTGACGACCTTGTATAGCCACTGGTCGATGGCGCTGCCGGCGTCCGGCGGGTCCTGCTGCGGTGCCTCGTGCGCGCCAAACAGGCGCACGTCGCGCGCATCGTCGCCGGCGCGCAGGACGCCCCCGCAGGAATGGGCGCTGTAGGCGACGATCAGGACATCGACATCGGCCTGCGAATAGACGCCGAGCAGGCCGTCGAGTTCGATCACCAGCCCGCACTCCTCCCGCGCCTCGCGGCACACCGCCTCCGGCACCGATTCCCCGCATTCGACGTAGCCGGCCGGCGGCGCCCAGTAATCCGCCAGCGGGGTCTCGCTGCGGCGGATCAGCACCAGGCGGCCTTCGTGTTCGATCAGGGCCATGCCGACCGGTGCCGGATTGCGCCAGGCGACGAAACCGCAGGCGGGGCATTGTTCGCGCGGTCGGCCACCCAGCACGGCGGTGGCCATGCGCGTGCCGCAGCGACTGCAGTGTTGTGCCCTCATGAGATATGCACGCAGAGGCTGACGCGGTCGCCGTCGCTCAGTTGCAAGGCTTGCCGCACGGCCACCGGGGCGACGATTTCCAGCTTGTCGTCGGGGTAGGCGGCGACCTCCGGCAGGATTGCGGCACCCTCGATGCAGCCCTCGATCAGCACCGCAAAGCACTTCGCGGCGCAGAAGCCGCCGGCGGGTTCGATGGCGATGCCCGCCGCCATGTGCATCTGTTCACGGGCACTGATCCAGGCTTCACCGGCCAGGCTCAGGTTGAGCGTGCCGGGATGGGGCTCATAGCCGAGTTTCTGGCGGAACTGGCGCGCGACCCAGTCCAGCCCGGTGAAGCTCGCGCCCTCGCCGAGCCCGCTGCACAGTCGCCCTTCGATGGAAATGGCCGTCGTCACTGGCTGGACTTGGCTTTCTCGCGTTCTTCGTTGCCGGTCCAGCGCTTGAACAGATTGAGTTCGACACCGAGGTCGAACTGGTCGAGTGCCTTGTTCACCGACTGGTCGATGATGTCCTCCAGCGTCTTCGGCCGGTGGTAGAAGGCCGGCAGCGGCGGCACCAGCACCGCGCCGGCTTCGGTGACCTGGCTCATCAGGCGCAGGTGGCCCAGGTGCAGCGGCGTCTCGCGCAGCATCAGCACGGTCTTGCGGCGTTCCTTGAGGCAGACGTCGGCGGCGCGGATCAGCAGGTTGGTGTTGAAGGAATTGGCCAGCGCCGAGAGCGTTTTGATCGAGCAGGGCGCGATGACCATGCCGGCAGTCTTGAACGAGCCCGAGGAAATGCAGGCGCCGACGTCGTTGATGTCATGCACGTAACTGGCCAGGGCCTTGACCCGGTCGATCGTGTAGTCGGTTTCGTAGACGATGGTGCGTTTGGCCGAGTCCGACATCACCAGGTGGGTTTCGACGCCCGCCTGCTTGAGCACTTCGAGGATACGCAGACCGTAGATCGCACCGCTTGCTCCGGAAATTCCAACGACCAGCTTCATGGTTCTATCCTTGTCCTGTTGCGGCCAACACGGCCCTGGCTTTGGCTGCCGCGGCAGCCGGAATGGTGATCTTATCGAACTCGGGGCCACTGCCGCGCGTCGCGTCCATGCCCATGCGCGAGCCGACGTTGCCGCCGCCGCAGGATGGGTCGATGACATAGCCTTCCATCCCGCTCAGTATCACCGCGTCGCGATCGGGCTGGAAGCGCGTCGCCAGCGCCCAGGACACTTCGCGCGGGTTGCGGATGTCCACGTCGTCGTCGACCACGGTGACCAGCTTCAGGCGCTTGTCCATGGAGAGCGCGAGGTGGATCAGGCGCCGCACTTCGGTCGGCCTGGCCTTGCTCAGCGCGATGACCGCGGTGAAGCCGCAGGTGCCGGTGGTCAGGTCGAGGTCGGCGATGCCCGCCATCTGGGTGCGCAACTGTCCGAGCAGTTCGGTGCCGGCAGCCAGCGAAAGCAGGCTGTCCACGTCGGCGGTCCACGGGCACAGGGCCGGATAGATGTAGTCGCGGCGATGGGTGACGGCCGTGACCTCGACCACCGGGCTGATGTTGGAAAAGTAATAGCCGGTGTTCTCGCCGAAGGGGCCTTCGGCTTCGCGCACACCGGGCAGCACGCGGCCTTCGATGATGATTTCGGCGCGGGCGGGAACGTCGACGGCAACGGTCTCGGCGCGGACCAGGTCCACCGGTGCGCCGCGCAGGGCGCCGGCCAGGTCCATCTTGTCGGGCCCCTGCGGACCGGACTTGACCACCGCGGCGATCAGCAGCGCCGGTTCGACGCCGAGTGCCACGGCGATGTCGAGCGGCTTGCCGGTGGCTTCGGCGTTGGCGTGGAACTGGGACAAGGGCGGGTTGGCCAGCAGGATGCCCATGCGCGTACCGCCCTTTACCATCATGCGGTGGATGCCCATGCCGCGCCGGCCGGTCGCCGGATCGGTACACAGCACGACGCCCGTCGTGACGAAGGGTCCGCCGTCGCCGGCGTAGTGGGTCAGCACCGGTAGCAGTGCGCCGAGGTCGAGCGGCGCCAGGTGGCAAACCTCCTTGACCGGCGCATCGTCGGTCTGCCGCGGCGCGATGCCCTGCCGCGTGCGTTGCAAGTAGGTCGCGTTCAATTCGGCCTCGCTGGTGTCCAGCGCCTTCGCCACGCGTTGGCGGCTGGCAACCAGGTTGCCGACTACGCGTCCGCCCGGATGGCCGATGACGTTCTCGAACAGCACCGCCGGCCCGTTGGCCGGCATTTCACGCAGCAGCGCCGCCATCTCGTGCTTGGGGTCGAAGGCCTGTTCGACGCTTAGCAGGTCGCTGCCGAGGTCGGCGAGAAAGGCACGCAGGTCTGGGTAGCTCATGGTTCGCGTGAAAGTCAGTGCTGGCGATACGGTGCCGGCGTCGTCATTCCGGCGAAGGCCGGAATCCAGGCTGTCGCCGCACTGGACACCGGCGTCCGCCGGTGTGACGAGAGCTTCGGGGGCGCCCCTCTTCCCATGAGCGTCAAAGATATTTCGCCGGACAGCGCTGGATTTCCTCGATCACCTGGATCGAGAACCGCGCCTTGCTCAACTGGCCGCGTCCGAGGCGGACCTGCAACTGGTCGGTGAACTTGTCCAGTGTCGGAGAAACCTGCGCCCTGACGCGCTTGTAGGTGTACTTCTGCACGCCGGGATTGAGGGTGCGGATGGTGAGTTCGAGCTCCTGGCCCTCGGCCAGTTCCGCCACATCCATGACAAATACTTCCCATTGGTTCATCGCATGTGCTCCTTACTTGACGGGCGGATAGCCGTAGGTGGTCCAGTTGCTGGTGACCCGGTCCTGGATTTCCTTCGAATACACGTTCTTGAAGGAGACGGTGGTGGGGACATCGTTGACCGGGTCCCAATCGACCGGCCACAGGCAGTCGAACAGCACCTTGGAGCCGATCGAATACTTGCGCTCGTGCGGCGTCGCGAACGGGTAGAGCGGGGTGCCCACGGTGTTCTTGTAGATGTGGATGCCGTTGGCCGGATGGCAGCGCGTGCAGAAGGCGTGATAGACCTCGTCCCAGTTGTAGATGTCGGTCTTGTCGTCCACCACCATGACCATGTGGAACCAAGGACCGAGCTTGCTGCCGAAGGCGAGGTGGGCGATCTGGCTGGCGACGCCGGCATAAGTCGGTTTTACGCCGACGATCATCATGTGGTGCGTCGAGCGCGGATGCATGTACACGCCGGTGATCGGGATGCCCTGGCTGCGCAGCAGTTTTTCCAGTTCCAGGCCGAGCGAGAAGGAGCGCAGCATCTGGCCCTCGTCCTGCGGCGTGCCCATGTTGGAAATCGTCATGGTCGCGTTGTTGCGATAGGTGATCGCATTGACGCGGAAGGTGACGCGGAAATCGCGCGGGCTGGTGCGGTAGCCGGTGTATTCGCCGAAGGGGCCTTCCTCGACCTTGTAGTCGGGCAGGATCACGCCTTCGAGGATGATCTCGGCATCGGCGGGTACTTCCAGGTCGTTGGTCTCGCACTTGACCAGGCGCGCCGGTTCGCCGGAGAGCATGCTGACCAGTTCCGGCTCGGGGATCGGCGAGGGTGCGCAGGCGGCCATCGCCGCCAGCGGCGAGAGGCCGATGGCGGTGGCGAAGGGGCAGCCCTCGCCGCGCGGCAGGTAGTACTCGGTGAGGGTCTTGCCCAGGTCGGAGAAGGGAAACACCGCGCCGGACATGGTGCGGCCGTCCCACATCATCTGCCGGTACATGCCCCAGTTCACGTCGCCGCGCACCGGATGCTTGGTCACCACCGCGTGCCAGGTGCCGACATAGCGGCCGCCGTCGCCGTCGTGCACCAGCGGCACCGGCAGCTTGCACAGGTCGACGTGGTCGCCGAGCAGGATGTTCTCCTTGCAGGGCGCGTCCTTCCTGTCGATCACTACCGGGGCAATCGGCTCGCTGTTGGTGCGCTTGAGGTACTCCTGGCCGATCTCCGGCAGGCTCGATGCCGGGTCCATGCCCAGCGAAATCGCCATGCGGCGATAGGTGGACAGCGGGGCGCCGAAATAGCTGAAGCCCGGATAATCCTTGATCTTCTCCATGAAGGGCGCTGACTGGCCGAGTTCGCAGACGCGGCGCACGATGGCGCCGGCCTCGAGGTCCCAATCGACTTCCTGCTTGATGCGCACGGCGTCGCCGGATTTGAGGCAGGCCTCGACGAATTCGCGATTGCTTTTTGGTGCGTTTATTTTTGACACGTTTGACTCCCGATTCGGTTAGGGGCTTCGCTTCAACTGATTTTCGACAGGATCTTGTCCCACTTGTCCTGGGCCTTGAGGATCATCTCGGCCACTTCGCGCACCGCGCCGTAGCCGCCGCGCGCCTTGGTGACATAGGCCGCGTGTTTCTTCACGTCTTCCACCGCGTCGCCCACCGCAATCGGCAGGCCGACGCGCTTCATCATCGACAGGTCGACCAGGTCGTCGCCGACATAGGCCACCTGGGCGTCGGTGATGCCCATCTCCTTGAGCATTTCCTCGTAGGGCTCGGTCTTCTTCTTGATGCCCTCGTGGAAGCGCTTGATCTTGAGTTCCTCGGCACGGTGGCGCACCGCGCCGGACTTCTTCGAGGTGATGATCGCCACTTCGACGCCGCTCATCATCAGCACCACGACGCCCATGCCGTCCTTGATGTCGAAGTTGCGCGTTTCCACGCCGTTGTCGTCGATCACGATGCGGCCGTCGGTCATGACGCCATCGACGTCGAGGATCACCAGCTTGATGTCTTTTGCTTTTTCCATAGTCTTGTCCTTGAGTTTTGCTCGTCATTCCCGCGAATGCGGGAACCCAGAGGCTGCATGGATTCCGGGTACGGCTGCGCCGTCCCGGAATGACGGCCTGCAATCAGTCGATTCCATACTCGGCCCAGCGGCCCTTGATCTTCGCCAGCATCTCCTCGTCCATGCGCGCCTCGACCGGTTTCTGCTTCCATTCATACGGAATGCAGGCGTCCATGATGATGCGCGAGGTGGTCAGCTTGTTCGAATCCGGATCGAGCGCCGGGTCGAGCGGCGTCGAGCGGCCGCGCTTCTGGATGTCGGTGCCGCGCGCCGCGTCGTAGCGGCAGGACAGCGCCCAGAACACCCGCTGCAGGTCGTCGGCCATGATGTCGTCGTCGACCGTGATGATGCCCTTGATGCCGTAGGAGCCGGTGTTGCTGCCGATCACCGCGTTGGCCACCTGGTTGGAATGGCCCGGGTACATCTGCTTGACCGAGACCACGGCCCAGAAGCGGCCGGCCGATTCGGGCAGCACGCAGACCGAGCTGATGCCGGGAATCTTCATCTGCTCCAGTTCGGTCCACAGCGTGGCGGTGCGCGTGAAGGCCAGCAGCATATGCACGTCGGTCACCGGGCGGCCCTGGCCGGTGGCCCACAGCACCGGGTTGTTGCGGTGGAGGATCTGCTTGACTTCCAGCGCCGGCTTGTTGATCACCTTGTGCAGTTCATCTGTGTAATAACCGGTGTATTCGGCGAAGGGGCCTTCCGGGCGGAAGTTGTTGGGATCGATCTCGCCTTCGAGCACGATCTCGGCACCGGCCGGGATCGGCAGGCCGGTCAGCGGCGCCATGAGGAATTCCGCAGGCTGGCCGCGCACCGTGCCGGTGATGTCGAAGTCGTTGGCGCCCTTGTGCATCAGCGTGCCGGCCATGAAGATCAGCGGGTCGCAGCCGATCACTGCGGCGGCCGGCATCTTCTTGCCCAGCTTGGCGTACTTCTTCATGATGCGCTCGCCGCGCTTGCCGGGCAGGATCTGCACGCCGCAGGTCTTGTCGTCGAGCATCTGCATGCGGTAGGTGCCCAGGTTGGTTTCGCCGGTCTCCGGATCGCGCAACACCAGGAACACCATGGTGCCGATGTAGCGGCCGCCGTCGAGCGGGAAGAACTTCGGTACCGGGAACATGTTGAGGTCGACCTTGTCGCCGCTGATGATGTTCTCCAGTACCGGGCCGTCCTTGACTTCATTGGCCTTGATCAGTCCCTCGGAGGTGATGGTCTTCTTCATCCAGGCCCGCGCCGATTCGCACATCGTGTAGTTGTGCGGCAGGCCGAGCATGATGGCCAGGCGCTTGGTGGTGGCAAAGGCGCCGGTGAAGACGGGCGAGCTATAGCCCTTGATGTTTTCGAACAGCAGGGCCGGGCCCTTCTTCTCTTCGGTCAGCTTGGAGACATGGGAGATTTCCAGATTCCAATCCACTTCGGCGGCTACCCGCTTGAGTTCGTTGGCGGCTTCGCACTGGTTGATGAAATACCTCAGGTCCATCGGGGAGACTCCTTCGTTTGAAATTCGTTGATGACGGTACTGTTCAATGTCGGGCCTGTACCGACTCGATCACCGGGAAGCCGGCCTCTTCGAGTGCCTTGACCACGTTGCGCGTGTCGGCGCAGTGGAAGCGCACGATGACCCGTTTGCGGTGGTGCTCCTGCGGGTTGATGTCTTCGGGTTTGCCGATCGGGTAGATGGCCTGCACTTCGGCGCCGGCGCCCTCGACGATGTCGGTGATCTTGCCGATTACGCCGGGTCCGAGTTCGAGCGGTGCCAGGGTCACGCCGCTGCGCTTCTCCCACGCGCCGAGAAAATGGGCGGCGAGGGAAAACACTTCGTTGGCCGAAATGATGCCGACCACCTGGCCCTGATCCATGACCGGAAACTGGGCCACGCCGAGTTTCTGGCCGAGCTGCAGGCAATGCTCCATGGTGTCGTCGGCATCGACGGTGGCCGGGTTGCGCACCATCATGTCCTTGACCTTGATGCGGTTGGAAAAGAAGTTCAGTTCATCGGTGTTCTGCGTGCGCAAGGCAAAGTGGGCTGCGCGCAGGCAGTTGGCGCGCGTAATGAGGCCGCGCAGGCGGCCGTTGTCCACCACCGGCAAGCCGTGCAGATTGTTCTCGGTGAGGATCCGCTTGGCTTCCGACAGCAGGATGTCGCTGTCGACCACCATCGGATGGGCCCGCATCCAGTTTCTGACGATCATGGTTTCGCTCCACTTTGCGCAAATGGCAAACTCGTCATTCCGGCGCACGCCGGAATCCAGACTGCGGCCGTTGCTGGATCCCGGGTCAAGCCCGGGATGACGATGAGGGTTAGGTCAATCGGTTTCATGCGGACTCAGCCCTAGCTCAGCTTCTTGCCGGCGATCAGGCTCGACACGATGTAGTCCATCGCCGAGGCGGCACCGCCCGAGGCGGCCACCTTCGGTTTGTCGCTCCAGATGGTTTCCGGCCGCGCCTGCAGGATGAAAATGTTGCCGCCGGCCGGCAGGTCCTTGTCGATCGCCCACTCGATGTCCATCGGCCGTCCGTAGTGCTTCTCGATCTGCTTGCCCATCCACGCCAGTTGGGTGATTTCGTCATCGACGATGGACTGGATGTTCTGGCGCTCGAAAGGCACCTCGAGCGCCACGGACTTCTGTTCCTTGAAGTCCACCGTGTAGCAGACCGTCTTGGTCGAAATGGTCCGCTCCAGGATGTCCAGCGCCACTTTATTGACCACGAAGTGGTCGGGCGTGACTTCGCCCGAAACCACCGACTCGCCGAAGCCGAAGTTCGAGTCGATGACGATCACCGAGCGGTCGCCGTTGGTCGGGTGAATGGTGAACATCACTCCGGCGGTCAATGAATTGGCCATCTTCTGGATGCCCACACTGATCGCGACATCCTCGTGGGGGAAGCCCATTTTCATCCGGTAGGCGATGGCCCGCCCGGTGTAAAGGCTGGAAATGCAGCGCCGCACGTGATGCATCACGCTATCGACGCCGCGCACCCAGAGATAGGTGTCCTGCTGTCCTGCAAAGCTTGCGCCGGGCAGGTCCTCGGCCGTGGCGCTGGAACGCACCGCGACCGGGACCGCCGGTATGCAACAACGTACCGACAACTTGCGGTAGGACTCGGCAATCAGGTCTTCGAGCTCGATGGAAATCGGGCGTGATTCGATCATCTCGCGGATGACGCGGGAGGCTTCCTCCAGCTTGTCCATGTCCTGGTGGTCGAGGTCCTTGAGCAGACCATTGACCTCGGACTGGATGCCGGCATCGCGCATGAACTGCGCGTAGCCGTGCGTCGTCAGGGCGAACCCCGGCGGCACGCGCACCCCCGCATTGATCAGTTCCCCCAGCGAGGAGCATTTGCCCCCCACCAGGGCCACGGAGTCCTTGTTGACCTCCTCGAACCAGCACACGATCGGCTTGGTGTCGTTCATTCCAGCCTCCAGTTGAACTTCCATGACTGCCGAGACGCTACCCATGTCCGAACCTCTCCTCACTCAACGTTCGTCATTCCGGCGAACGCCGGAATCCAGGCGACGAAGCGCATCGTATTGCCTACTGGATACCGGCTTTCGCCGGTATGACGAGTCACTTGTTATGACTTTGCATTAACGCGTGATGGTGATGGCGCCCGACGAACCGTCGACCCGCAGCATCATTCCCGTCTTGATCACCTTGGTCGCGTGCCCGGTACCGACCACCGCCGGCATGCCGTATTCGCGGCAGACGATGGCAGCGTGGCTCATCACCCCGCCGACGTCGGTGACGCAGGCATTGATCTTGGCGAAGGCCGGCGCCCAGGACGGCGAGGTGGTCGGCGCAACGAGGATCTCGCCTTCCTGCAGGTCGCGGATGTCCTGTGCGGAGCGGCAGACGCGCGCCTTGCCCTCGACGATGCCGGGACTGCCGGCAAAGCCCTTGAGCTCGGTGATCTTGTCCGGATCGCCGGCTTCCTGTACCGAGGCCCAGTCGGCCAGCGACTTGTTGGTGACGCCCCAGAGCACGATGGTGAAAGGCTCCTGGATCACTTCGGGCGCGATGCCGATCGCGGGCGGCGCGCTCCACTGGCGGAACTTCTCCATGACGCCCTTGCGCCACTCGATTTCCGGCGGCCAGGTGAAGGTGCCGCGCGGCTTGACGCCGGTGGCCCAGGCGGTGACCACGTCCCACAGCGCCTGCTTGATCTCGTCGCGGCGCATGTACCAGATGTCCTCGATGTCGTTGATCATGCCGTGATCCTTCATGATCGCCGCGACTTCGCGCATCTTGTTCCAGAACACCGAGTGGAACCAATGCTCGACGTAGAACAGGTGGTTCTCGACATAGGGGAACACGGTCTTGGCGCAGCCCAGCAGTTCGTCGAATTGCTTGAGGTCGGCTTCGTTGGTGATCAGCGCGCGGTACTCGGCGGTGATGCGGTCGCGTTCGGCGCGCACGGCTTCGACCGGACGGTCGATGCTGACGCCGGCCTTGATCTTGCCGATGTAGGTCTGGATGCCGGACAGCGGAATGTCGAGCGTGTCGTTCCAGCTGCGGTCGGTGTGGAACCAGCCGGTACCGGTGGAGATGTTGAACCACGGATAACGCGCCTTCTCGAACGCCGCCAGCCACTCGGCACCCTTCGGCAGCTTCTCCACCGCCAGCTTGACGGCGACCCAGTCGCGGTTGCCCACCACGGCGGCGTCGACGCCCAGCGCCACGGCCTTCTTGGCCAGTTCCTTGAGCTCGTCGTCCGGCTTGTACATGATCACGTCGATGCCCGAGATCATCTGCGTGATGCGCTGCAGCGGGATCGAGGGGAACAGCTTCTGCGTGAAGTCCATGAAGAAGACATAGGCCGCATAGCCGAGGTTGAGGAATTCGAAGTGGTACTGCCAGCACTTGATGCCGAGGTTGATCAAGTCGTCGTAGTTCTTGATCAGGTGGTAGCCCTTGGATTCGCCGATGGCGTCGGTCACCACCGAGATGTCTTCCAGCTCAGGCAGGCCGGAGATCTGCAGGTTCTCCAGTTCCAGGATGGTGGCCTCCATCTTGGTCTTCCACTTGGCCTCCAGCGCGTCCCAGTTCTTGTAGTAGAAGCCGGCGCGCTCCATGAAGTTGGGCACGCGGCTGCCGATCTCGGCACCATCCTTGACCGGTACCGGCGAGATGTAGACATAGCCGTTGATCATGCGATGGTCGACCCCGCGCACCGGTGGCACCTGGAAGATGCGGTTGTTGAACTGCGACAGGGCGAGGAACCAGGCCTCGTCCCAGATCGTGTCGAAGGGATAGAGCGGCTCCGGGTAATGCAAACCGTCGTAGAACCAGAAGGTCTCCTTCTCGTACTTGTTGCGCTCGGCATCGTCGGTGACGAACTGGTACTGGTACGGGTACATCCTCTCCCAGCCTTCGGTGCCAGGAATCGTGGCGGCCTTTACGTCGTGCGGCACTGGAAACTTCATTGAATGTCTCCTTCGGTATGTAGTGAATTTCGGATTGTTCGGTCCCGGCACGTGGCCGGAGCGAAGCTGTTAACGCAAGCGGCGGGCCAGCGCGCGATGGCGCGGCGCAATAATTCCCGCCATCCCGGTCGTCAGGGCATCGGCGAATCCGGTTCTGGAGTGCCGTGTCCGCCGATTTGCGTGCGCAGCAAAAATGACATCGGGCAGGGCCGGCGGCAGCCCGCGCCGGCGATCCGCGAAAAATCGACCCTTGATCATTTGATGAAAAATTCGGGAGCCGGCCCCCCGATTTGATGTTTCGATCAGCCGTCGCGACGCCGGGAGGCGAGTGGGGGAAAGCCGATCGTTTGACATCCATCAAGGCATGGTTCAGCATCCGCGCGTACAAGGGCGGGTCGAGGAGACGGAAAAGTGAGAGTGAGGCCATGACCAAACTCCGCAGCGTAGGACGCACCACCAGCGAGGATTTGCGGGCCCGCGTGCACTTTTGCGCCGAGACCGGGCAGATCTGGCTGCACGAGCATCGAATGCTGCTGGTGCATGCCGAGGCGCAGGCCACCTTGCGCAAGGAACTGATCGACACCCTGGGCATGGAACGTGCGCGCGGCTTGCTGACGCGCATGGGCTATGCATCCGGCGTGCGCGACGCAGAACTGGCGCGCACCCGCGCCGAAGATTCGAGCGACCTCGAAGCCTTCATGACCGGCCCGCAACTGCACACCCTCGAAGGCATCGTGCGCGTCACGCCGATCAGGCTCGAACTCGACCGCCATGCCGGCAGGTACTACGGCGAATTCCTCTGGGAACATTCCTGGGAAGGCCAGTGGCATCGCCACCATTACGGCATCCACAGCGAGCCGGTGTGCTGGACCCAGATCGGCTACGCCTGCGGCTACACCTCGGCCTTCATGGGGCGCACCATCCTCTACAAGGAAGTCGAGTGCACCGGCATGGGCGACAACAACTGCCGCATCGTCGGCAAGCCGGCCGAGGAATGGGACGATGCCGCCGAACAGATGCGTTACTTCAACGGCGAATCGATCGCCGACCAACTGATCGACCTGCAAACCCAGGTGGTGCAGCTGCGTTCATCGATCGGCGACCGCGACCAGATGCCGGAGGATGTCACCGGCAGCTCGCCCGGATTCCGCGCCGCCTACGAACTGCTCAAGCAGGCCGCCGGCAGCCACATCAGCGTCCTGCTGCGCGGCGAAACCGGCGTCGGCAAGGAAGTCTTCGCGCGCAGCCTGCACGAGATGAGCGCGCGCAATGGCAAGTCCTTCGTCGCCGTGAATTGCGCGGCGATCCCGCACGAACTGGTCGAGTCGGAACTGTTCGGCGTCGAGAAGGGCGCCTTCACCGGCGCGCTGGTGTCGCGCCCCGGCCGCTTCGAGCGCGCCGACGGCGGCACGCTGTTCCTCGACGAAATCGGCGACCTGCCGGCCTCGGCCCAGGCCAAGCTGCTGCGCGTGCTGCAGGAAGGCGAGATCGAACGCCTGGGCGACCAGAAGACGCGCAAGATCAACGTGCGCGTGGTCGCCGCCACCAATGCCAACCTGCAGCAACTGGTCAAGGAGGGGCGCTTCCGTTCCGACCTGTTCTACCGCCTCAACGCCTACCAGATCGTCATACCGCCGCTGCGCGAACGCAAGCAGGACATCCCGCTGCTGGCCAAGCATTTCCTCGCCAAGCATTCCGCCATCCACGGCAAGAAGCTGCGCGGCTTCACCGACAAGGCCAAGCGTGCGCTGCTCTCCTATCCATGGCCGGGCAACATCCGCGAGCTGCAGAACGCCGTCGAGCGCGGCGTGATCCTCGCCCCCAGCGGCACGCGCATCGAGGTCAGCCACCTGTTCATGTCCTGCGGCGAAGTGCAGCCGCATGAATTCGGCCTCGACCCGGCGGGCGGGCTCGACATCAACTGCTGGGAAACCGGCAAGGACTTGCGCGAGGCCGTGTTCAACGGCGCGCTGACGCTGGACCAGGTCGAGGCCATGCTGCTCGAAACGGCGGTGGACAAGGCGCGCGGCAATCTCTCCTCGGCGGCGCGCATGCTCGGCATCACGCGGCCGCAGATCGCCTATCGGCTGAAGCGCCTGCACGAAATCAAGGAGGCGGCCCCGCCGGGCCTGGAACCCTTCGCCCCGCCGCGCGCCGGCCTGTCCTGATGACGGCAGTCTTGCCGGATGGGGCGGCCGGGTATCTCGCCGCGCACCACGTCATGACCCTGGCCACCCACGGCGCCGACGGCCCCTGGGCCGCCGCCG
>Ga0082335_1007000_pt1 | contig 14005 bp, 14 predicted proteins | sample Subgrocontami58m_FD_72375 | JGI IMG/M metagenome (GOLD analysis project Ga0082335, IMG submission 72375) | Subsurface groundwater microbial communities from S. Glens Falls, New York, USA - GMW37 contaminated, 5.8 m (SPADES assembly) (version 2) ...
ACGTACTCGGCGTCGAACGGCGGGTCCTTCCTCATCAGCACCGCGTCGAATTCGGCGAGCGGCGTCTCGACCGGCCGCGCGGCCCGGTACCAGTGGTCCTTTTCCGCGCCGCTCGCCGCGCCCCCCGTCAATTCCAGCCGCAGGTTCTCGCCGATGACGCGGCCGCCCTTCCACATGACGCCTTCCTGCATCATGACGTGGATCTCGTGGCCGCGGCCGGCCGCCTCGGCCATCATCGCGACCGTGGAATCCTTCTTGACCTTGAGCGAGGGCAGCGGATCGAGGACGATGCCGATCTTCATGGCGCGGCGCGCTCCGAGATCTCGACCAGGTTCCCGTCCGGATCCCGCACGTAGACCGAGCGCAGCGGATAGGACGCGCCGGTCTTCGCGACCGGGCCTTCGATGATCGTTATGCCGAGCTCGTCGAACCGGGCGATGACCCGGTCGAGCGGGACCGAGGCGATGAGGCAGAAGTCGAGCGCGCCCGGCGCGGGCGTGGTCGCCTTGGGCTCGAATTCCCTGCCCTTTTCGTGGATGTTGAATTTCTGCTCGCCGAACTTGAGCGCCATGCGGCCGGCGCCGAAGCGCTCGAGCTTCATCCCGAGGACACGGGTATAGAAGTCGATGCACTGCTCCAGGTGCGCGGTGGTGAGAACGACGTGGTCCAGATGGTCGATCATGGCGCAAGCCTCCCGGGCCCCATTTCAACAGGCCCGGAAGTGGAAATCAAATGGGCGCGACCCGCAGTCAAACGGCGCCCTCGCGGGCCAGCCGGTCGATGTCCCCGGCGCCCAGCCCCAGCTCGGCCAGAATCGCGCGCGTATGCTCGCCCACCGCGGGAATCGGGCCCATGCGCGGCGCCACGTTCTCCATCGTGACCGGGGGCAGGAGCGCCCGCAGCGGGCCTGCGGGCGAGCCGATTTCGCGCCACCGGTCCCTCGCCTCGAGCTGGGGGTGGTCCCAGAATTCCTGCGCGCTGTTCAGACGCGCACAGGCGATGCCCGCGGCGTCGAGGCGGCGAACCACCTCGGCCGCATCCTGCGCCTCGAACACGCGCTCGATGATGCGCGCGAGCTCGTCGCGGTGCTTCACCCTCGCGGCGTTGTCGCAAAAGCGCGGGTCGGCGGCGAGCTGCGGCTCTCGCAGGACCTCATCGCAGAACCGGTTCCATTCACGCTCGTTCTGGATGCCGAGGAACACGCTCTTGCCGCCTGCGGCCCGGAACGGGCCGTAGGGGCAGATCGTCGCGTGGCTCGCGCCGGTGCGCGGCGGAGGCGTTCCGCCGTAGGCGGTGAAGTAGGCGGGATAACCCATCCATTCGCCGAGCGCCTCGAACATCGACACCTCGAGCGCCGCCCCCTGTCCGCTCCTCTCGCGCTGGTAGAGCGCCGTGAGGATGCCCGAGTAGCCGTACATGCCCGCGGCGATGTCGGCCACCGATATGCCGGCCTTGCTCGGCGTATCGGGCGTGCCGCTGACCGAGACGACGCCCGTCTCGCACTGGATCAGCAGGTCGTAGGCCTTCTTCGCGCTGTAGGGGCCGTCGGCGCCGTAGCCCGAGATGTCGCACACGATGAGGCGCGGAATTTTCGCGCGCAGCGCCGCGGCGCCCAGCCCCAGCCGCGCCGCGGCGCCCGGAACCAGGTTCTGCACGAAGACGTCCGCGCGTTCGAGCAGCCGCGCGAGAATCTGCGGCGCCTCGGCGTGCTTCAGGTCGAGGGTCAGGCTTTCCTTCGAGCGGTTGAGCCAGACGAAGTGCGATGATTGCCCGAGCACCGTGGTGTCGTAGCGGCGCGCGAAATCGCCCTCGCCCGGACGTTCGATCTTGATCACGCGCGCGCCGAGGTCGGCGAGCTGGCGGGTCGCGAACGGCGCGGCCACGGCCTGTTCGATCGAGACGACGGTAATGCCCTGGAGAGGGAGCATGCGCATCGAGCCCCTGCGGCCGGGAGAGGAGGAGGCGACCCCCCGTCGGCGCTACCTGCGGCGCCAAGCCTGCGCCGCGCCCCGGCGCGCGGGGCAGGACCTCATTTGGCCGCGCCGACCATGTAGTCGACCGCGGCCTTCACGTCGGCGTCGGCGAGCGAGGTGTTTCCGCCCTTGGGCGGCATCGCGCCCTTGCCCTTGAGCGCGACGCTGTACAGCGTGTCCATGCCGGTCTTGATGCGCGGCGCCCAAGCGGCCTTGTCTCCGAACTTCGGCGCGCCTGCGACGCCTGTGCCGTGACAGACCGTGCAGGTCGAATCGTAGACCGACTTGCCCTTGCCCCCGGTCTCGGCCTTGGCGGCGGCCGCCGGCGCAGACGCGGCAGCGGCCGCAGCAACGGGCGCAGGCGTGGCCGCCGTGCCCGGCGCCCCGGCGCGGCTGAACATGTAGAAAATCGCGCGAGTCACTTCCGCGTCGGTCAGATCGGCCAGCCCGCCGCGCGCAGGCATGTTGCCGTGGCCGTGGATCGCCGACTTGGTCACCGCTTCCACGCCCTCGGATACACGCTGCGCCCAGGCCGCGCGGTCTCCGATCTTGGGAGCGCCACCCTCGCCGGTCTCGTGGCACTTGCCGCACGCGGCCTTCACGATCTGCTCGCCCGTTCGCTCGGTCGCCGCAGTCGACTTCGGCGCGAGCGGCTCCTTCATGCTGCCGCCGGACCGGTTCACCATGAAGACGATCGCGCGCTCCAGCTCGTAGTCCGAAAGATCGGCGCCGCCGCCTCGCGGTGGCATCGCGTTCTTGCCGGAGATCACGGTCTTGAGCAAGCCGTTCAGGCCCGCGCCCAGGCGCTTCGACCAGGCTGCCTTGTCGCCCATCTTCGGCGCTCCGGCGGCGCCGGTGGCATGGCAGGCGGCGCAGACCTGCTGCACGACCTGCTCGCCGGTCCGCGCGGCCCGGCCCTGGGCCGCCCCGCCGGCCGGGTCGGCGAAAGTCACGTCGCCGATGGGCTTGATGCGTTTGGCGACGGCTTCGGCCTCCGCATCGGGCGAAAGATGGTCCTTGTCGGCCTCCTTGAAGCTGGTCACCGCCAGATAGGCGAGCATCACCGCGACAAGCACGGGCACCACGAAGCCGAGCACGACGACGAACAAGAGCTGCTTCGGCGACTTGATGAACGACTCGGGCTGGTCGCTCATGAACATTCCTTTCCGAAAATTCCTGCAAACTGGTGAATTGTATCGCGAACCGCGGAGCTCGGGCTATTCCGCAGCGGAACGAAAACGAGACAAGCGCGATTGACTCGGGATCGGTGCTCGCGCATCATCTGCGCGGAATTTCGCCATGCCGCGCATACTGATTCTCTACGCCACCGTCGAAGGTCAAACCGGGCGGATCGCCGAGCGGATTGCAGGCTCGCTTCGGGACGCAGGTCATGCGGTCGAAGTGCGGCCTGCGCAGGCGGGCGAAAGTCTTCTGGATCCGGCGAACTTCGACGGCGTGATCGTCGGCGCATCGATCCATTACGGCCACCATCCCGCTTATCTGCACGCGCTGGTGCGGCGCCGCCGCGGCGCGCTCGAGGAGAAGCCGGACGCCTTCTTTTCGGTGAGCCTGAGCGCCGGCGGGCGCAATCCGAAGCCTGCGGCCGCGCGCCGCTACATCGAGAAGTTCCTGCGCAAGACCGGCTGGCGGCCCGGGCAGGCGGCGAGCTTCGCCGGGGCGCTGCAATTCAGCAAGTACGGCGCGTTCAAGCGCCTGCTGATGACGGTCTTCGTCGGCCTTGGAGGCGGCGACACCGACACCTCGCGCGACTACGAGTACACGGACTGGGATGCCGTGGACCGGTTTGCGCGGGAATTCGAGCGCAGGCTGGGCGGCGGCGCGGCGGGCGGGGAATGACATCGAAGGGCAACCGGGGTATTCTACGGCCCCCAGGCGCCCGTAGCTCAGCTGGATAGAGTACTGCCCTCCGAAGGCAGGGGTCGCACGTTCGAATCGTGTCGGGCGCGCCAACAAATCAATGAGTTAGGCTAGCAGGGGATTTTTGTACGGACGTTGGTACGGAATTTCTCCGCCCGTCCAAGCTCAGTCCTCGGTCCTACTGTCCCAGCAAATCCATATCCTCTTGCGTGCGCGCGCCGCCCCGCCCGCAGCTGGGCGAGGACGGCGCGGCGCGCCCCTAGCCCCCGTCTGGTAATACGGGGGGAAAGTTAAGACCGGACACCCAGACCGATGGGGGAAAGGGCTGCGCCCTCTCGCTCTCGCCGGCACATTCTTTTCACCGTCAGCTAACTGGATTCGAGTTGCGCAATTATGGCCTTCATGAAATCAAAATAGTCGCTTCTGAAATCTAGCTGTAGCTTTAAATCGCCTTCGTCCAAGAACAGTCCGTAGTTATTTTCATGGATGTATTGAACGTGGTTTCGATACCGCACCTTTCCGTCCTGTAGACGAATATATAAGTGATTTACTACCCATTTGTATGACAAATTGGGTTTGATTTTTTGTGGCTGCGCACTTATGAGATTGCCCGGTTCCCTAACTATGTAGACTGTATCATTGGTCTTCTTCTGAGCTGTTAGTTCAAGGTCTCGAAGATATAGAACAGAATCGTGATATTCGAGTTTTTGGATCTTAACGGGCGGGTCAAAGGCGAGTCCTTGAGATGGCATGTGCTCAAATACCCAATGCACATGCAGTACATCACTTAGTTTTTCAAAATCGCTGCCATTCCAGTAAGAGATTTCATAGAACCCTCCGTATGCGCGTTCCAGCGACTCGCCCGTAACCAACTCTTTTCCAAGTAACACCGACGAAAGGGCGAGTGAAAGGCTTAAGCCTTCTTCCAGAGAATTGAGGCTTCTATTCGTGTCTTTACCTCGGTAACTGCCAAATACATCGAGGAGATCTGTTGCACCGGATCCACCGGCTCTCAAACAGCGAAACTTTCTGCTTCTCAATCCGAACACGTTGAAAGTGCCTGCGTAAATCCGGCCCGATCCTTCTATCAAAACTATCAGACTAAAAGTCTTGTCTACTTTGCCCTCGTTTTCCAGTTTGAGGATTTCTTTCTTGAACATATCCTCCGACGGGGCGGTAGATTGGGTTAGCGTGCGGAAGTGATTTATCACATATTCCGCCTGAGAAACGACGCCGGCGTACGACAGTACAAATCTATCGCAAATTCTCACAGTCTTTTGCCGCACATCGGTAATCGTGTATTTGGCGTATTTTGGCAGGCGCAGGTTAAACTTTTGAATTGGCGTGGGCAGGTTTCGGAAAATCCTATCTCGATGATTGGCCTTCACTGAGATTAGGAGATCCGAGATTAGGAAAGGATTATTCTCAAGAAAGAAATTCGCTATTAGCGTCATTTGTGACACCTTACGCCAATAGATGCCAAGACGTACCAGCGGTCCGGTCCTATGCCGGCGTGGGCATACGAGAACGCGATGTCGTCTTTAGCATCTTGGTTGTCCGTGTACCGGAAGCCGCGCCGTGGCTGCGGCGTGAGCCTCGAGGCTGCTCCTTGAGCGTGACTTCGAGTCGAAGACCGGCGGCGCTGAGGATTCTCACCGGGCTGCGCAACTCGGGATTGCGGCGCTCGGAGAGGGTGCGATAGAGCTGCTGGCGGTTCAGGCCGGGAAGCTCGCCACCTTGCCGATTCCGCCCTGCGCGTCGATCACATTGCGAAGCGCCTGCAGGAAAGCGGTCGGGTCGTCGTCCTCGACGGCGGCGTTCAGGTAGGCGGCTGCGGTGGCCGGATCCTGCAACCGTTTGAGCAGGTAGTCCTTAGCCGACACCGCCGGCGGCTCGGATTCTCGTTTCATAGTCCTTTTCACGTTGAATAGCTGCGTGGGCTTGTTGCCCCCTGCTACGCTGCCAGCTTGAGCGGCGCCACCTTCGGGCGGCGCTTCTTGGATGCCTGCCACAGATCGTAGCTGGCCTGCATCCGCAGCCAGGACTCGGCTGATCCGCCAAGCGCCGCTGCCAAGCGCAACGCCATGTCTGCGCTCACGGCCGCACGGCCGTTAACGACGCGCGACAGCGCAACGCGCGACACGCCAAGCCTTCTGGCGAAATTCGAAACCGTGATTCCGCCTTCGCCAAGGACCGTGTCCCGGAGAATCTCGCCCGGATGCGGAGGGTTATGCATTCGCGTCGCCATCTGTGCTCTCATCAGTGGTAGTCCTGGTAATCGACCAGCACGGCATCCGTTCCCTCGAATGCGAAGGTCATTCGCCAATTCCCGCTGACCGATACCGCCCAATGTCCGGCCAGGTCGTGCTTGAGTGCGTGCCACTGCCACCCCGGCAGGTCCATGTCCTTCGCCCCGCTCGCCGCGTCAAGGCGGGCGAGCTGCAACCGCAGGCGCTCCGCGTGCTTGGGCTGGATGCCAGCCTTTGACCCTTCCCGGAAGAAGCGCTCCAAGCCCTTATGCCGGAAAGTCTTGATCATTTCTTAATGTATAGCATTGCGATACAGGATGCAATCATTTCCGTTGAGCCGCACCGGTGCCCACTTACACGAACGCAATCCGGTTCAGCTTCGCGCGCGCGTCCGAATGCAGCAATTTCCCGTAGTGCTTTTCGATCATGGGAACGCTCGTCCCGCACAGTTTCGCCACGGTGTGAATGTCCATGCCGCCGGTCAACGCGTTCGCGATGAACGTGTGGCGCAGCGTGTAGTAGACGGTGCCGTGCGGGAGCCTGGCCTTCTTGACCGCCTCGCGCATCAGCTTGTCCTGGTCGGAGTGCTGCCAGGGCTGCCCGTCGTCGCGCGTGAGCAGATACGCGCCTGGCAGCTTGTCCTTGCCCAGACGCTCGAAGAGCTGCGCCGCCGCGTCCGACAGGGGCACGCTGCGCGGTCCGGTCTTTCCCTGCCGGATGCTCAGAACCCGCCGGGCCTTGTCGTAATCGGACGCGAGGACCGTTCGCAATTCCCCGTACCGCGCGCCGGTCAGGAAACCAGCCTCGACCAGATCGCGGAATGATCCGGCGCAGTGCTCCAACAGTCGCTTGCGTTGCTCGGTGGTGAGGAACACCTTTCGGGCCTCGCCCATGCCCTTGAACTTCTCGACCTTCGACCAGGCGTCCTTCGATCCGACCAGGCCGATGCGCCACGCATGGTTGAGCAGCGCCTTGAGAGTGGCGAGGTTGCGGTTGGCGCTGTCCTTCGCCCGGCGCGTGTCCTCCTCGTCCAGTCCGTGAGGGACGAGGCCATTTCTCCACCCTTCGACATCGGCCGTCGTCAGCCTGTCCAGCGGTCGCGCGCCGAGCTTGGGGTTGATGCAGCGCTCGATCCGGCCTTGCGCGTCTCGGGCGGCCGCTTCCCCCTTCTCAATGCGTCTGGAATCGACGTAGCGGGCCGCGGCGTCCTTGACCGTGCATCGACCCTCCACCCCGGCGTCCGTCTCCTTGAACCAGGCGCCGGCGGCCTTGCTGGCCGCATCGAAGGCCCGCTCCGGCGAAGCAGGGCCCAGGCTGAGCGCCCGGTAGTGCTGCTTCCCGTGCTCGTCCCGCCAGCGCGCGATCCATGTCCCGCCGTCCGCAGTGCGCCGGAAGCCAAGGTAGCCCCCGCGCTGGATCTTGTGCCAGTAGGGTTCCCTGCGAATTTGCAGCTTGGTCCGCTTGGTCGGTGTGTCGATCCCCATCTCGCCCCTGCCTTCTTTGATCCGTACGGAAATTGTACGGAAAAACACAGCGGACGTTGGCGGATCTTAACGGATAAGCTTTCCCTATGTACAGAGGGAGTTGCGGACGTTACCGGGTTCTATCGGACCCCGAAAATCGCCCTCCGAAGGCAGGGGTCGCACGTTCGAATCGTGTCGGGCGCGCCACGATATCCTGAGAAGGCCGGCGCGAGCCGTGCAGCATGGCCGGCACGCGCCGGCCCTACCCGGCGGATGGTCCGGCTACTTCGAGAGCATCCACGCCACGATCTTCTTGAGATCGTCCTCGCTCGCCTTGCTGGACGGGTGCTCCTTGCCCGCCTTCACCTTGGCGACAAGAGCGGCTTCGGCGCCGGCCTTGCCCTTGTACTTGGTCGCTATATCCTTCACGGACGGCCCGATCTTCGTGTCGGCGGCGGCGTGGCACCGGGTGCACCCGTTCTTATGGGCCAGGTCCTCGGATGCGATCGCCGATCCCGCGACGACAAGGCCCGCAGCCAACACAGTTGCGACGAATATCGACTTCATTTTCGCTCCTAGCACGAGAAATCACGGCAGGTCGAAGACAATCCCGATTCGGGAGCGTCGTCGATTTGCGGGGCGATTTGCGTTGCCCTCCCCAGTTCCGCAGCATGATTGTAGCTTTTTGGCGTCCGGAATTGATTTCCATCAAATGCGTTCACCTGCCTTCCATAACAATACGGGGCGTTTCGCCAAGGGCGGGAGGGGGGACGTTGTTGATTAAACAAGGGGATCAAAGGCCATGAAGCTTGCAATATGGGTGATGGCAGCCTGCCTGGCGGGCGCATCGGCGGCATGGGCGCCGGGCGCCGGAGCCGCGGAGGCGGAACAGGCCAAGGCCGGAGCGCCTGCCGCAGGCAAGGAAGCCGAGACGGCGGCGCCGAAGTTCGAGAACGAGGTCTGCCTGGGCTGCCACGGCAACGCGGGATTCGCCGCGCCCGGCGGCGACGGGCAGATGCGCCAGCTGTTCGTCAATCAGAAGAAGTTCGGGGAAAGCGTTCACGCGAAGCGCCTTTGCGTCGAGTGCCACAGGGACATCACCGAGATCCCGCACAAGACGGGAGTGCAGCACAAGGTCAGTTGCGTTCAATGCCACGAGGCACTCTGGGATACCGCCAAGAAGGACGACAAGACCCAGGAGAACGCCAGGCTGGGCGTCGTCGTGCAGATGATCGACAGGTACATGAAGTCGATCCACGCGCGGCCGAGCATGGCCGACCAGTCGCGCACCAACGCCACCTGCTACAACTGCCACGACGCGCACTACGTCTATCCGAAGGACAGCGAGGGCCGCAAGGAGTGGCGCCTGAACCTGCCGAACACCTGCGGCAAGTGCCACGTGAAGGAGCGCGAGCTGTATGCGACCTCGGTGCACGGCAAGTCGGTGCTGCAGGACGGTAACCCGTATGCGGCCATCTGCTCCGATTGCCATACGACCCATGACATCGAGGATCCGGCGAGGGACAAGACCAGGCTCGTCATCACCAAGAACTGCGGCAACTGTCACGCCGAAAGCCTCAAGACCTATACCGAGACCTATCACGGCCAGGTCAACACGCTGGGCTTCGCCTACACGGCCAAGTGCTTCGACTGCCATGGCAGCCACACCATCCAGCGCGTCGACGATCCGAAATCGAGCGTGTTCCCGAGCAACCGCGTCCAGACCTGCCAGAAGTGCCACAAGGACGCGACGCGGGGATTCGCGACCTTCGAGCCGCACGGCACGCCCCACGATTTCAAGCGCTATCCCTATATCTGGACCGCCTCGAAATTCATGATCGGGCTGCTCGCCGGCACCTTCGCGTTCTTCTGGACGCACACGGCGCTGTGGTTCTACCGCGAATACAAGGAGCGCCAGGAGCGCAAGAGCCGCACGCACGTGCTCACGAGCGAGCTGCCGCAGGGCAAGGGCAAGTACTATCAGCGCTTCCCGGCGATCTGGCGGGCCGCGCACCTGACCTTCGCGCTGAGCCTCATGATCCTGACGCTGACGGGAATGTCGGTGCTGTACGCCGACACCGCCTGGGCGCCGGTGGTCATGAATGCGCTCGGCGGACCGAAAGTGGCGGCGATCGTACACAGGACCTGCGCGGTGATCTTCGGAACCGTGTTCTTCGCGCAGCTCGTGTATTTCGTGATGCGCATCGGCAGGAACTGGAGGCACTTCGACTGGTTCGGGCCGAATTCGCTGGTGCCGCGCTGGCAGGACCTGTGGGACATCATCGCGATGTTCAAGTGGTTCTTCGCCCTGGGGCCGCGTCCGGTGTTCGACCGCTGGACCTACTGGGAGAAATTCGACTACTGGGCGCCGTTCTGGGGCGTCACCATCATCGGCGCGACGGGCGTCATGCTGTGGTTCCCGGCGACGACCGGCTCGATCCTCCCGGGCTGGGTGTTCAACGTGGCGACGATCTTCCACGGCGAGGAGGCGCTGCTCGCGGCGCTGTTCCTGTTCACCGTGCACTTCTTCAACAACCACTTCAGGCCGGACAAGTTCCCGCTCGACATCGTCATGTTCACCGGCGCGGTGCCGCTGGAGGAGTTCAGGCACGAGCACACGGTGGAATACAACCGGCTGGTCGAGACCGGGGAGCTCTCGAAGTACCTCGTCGACGCGCCATCGCGGCCGATGACGCTGGGCTCGAAGATCCTGGGGTTCACGCTGATCGCGTTCGGGCTGATCCTGCTCGTGCTGGTGTTGATCGGCGTGTTCGGCGACGTGGCGGCGGCGTGACGCCGCCCGTCCGTCTTCCCGACTGATTTGGCATAAAATGCGCGCGAGGCGATTGGCATGAATAACGCAAGGCAACGCTGGCTTTCGACCCACTCATTTTCGGGACTGCGAATGAATAATCTGGTGCTGGGCATCGTGCTGTCGATCGCGCTGGTCGGTTGCGCGGAGAAGAAGGAACCCGCGGCGACAGCGGCCGCTCCGCAGATTGCTGGAGACGTCAAGGCCGGGAAGATCATCGCCGAGAAGGAATGCAAGTCCTGCCACGGACAGGACGGCAAGGGCGTGGCGCCGGCCATCCCCAACCTCGCGGCGCAGCGCGAGCGCTACCTGTTCGCTTCGCTGATGGAATACAAGGAGGACAAGCGCTCGCACGCCGCCCTCAAGGAGATGGCGACCCGTCTGAGCGAGAGCGACCTGCGCAACGTCGCGGCCTACTTCGCCAGCCTGCCGGCGGTCGCGGGACCCGTGGCCCAGGACGTCAAGCATTCCTCGCCTTACGAAAAGGGCAAGGCGCTCGCAGCGGAATGCGCCAGGTGCCACGGAGAGGACGGCAACAGCAAGGCCCCGGGCACGCCGAGCCTGGCCGGACAGCAGCCGCACTATCTCGTCGCCGCGATCCAGGAGTATCACCAGGGCGACCGGAACATTTCGACGATGAAATCGATGGCGCGGGATACCGACAGGCTGCAGCTCGAGAACCTCGCGCTGTATTTCGCGGTGCAGACGCCCGTGCAGCGTACGGCGCCGGCCCTCGGCGATCCGGCCGCGGGCGAGCCGGCGACCGCACTGTGCGGCGGCTGCCACGGCCCGCGCGGCGTGAGCACCGACTCGGCCACGCCGAGTCTCGCCGGACAGGACGCACAGTACCTCGTCAAGGCGATCAAGTCGTACCGCACGACCCGCAAGAACTGGGGCATGCAGCGCTACGTCGCCGCGCTGAGCGACAAGGACGTGGAGAACATCGCCGCCTTCTACGCGGTCCAGAAGCCCCAGGCCGCCGACCAGGTGCCGAGCTCGATCCAGGAACTGGCGCAGAAATGCAACCGCTGCCATGACGCCGAGGCGACCGCGGCGATGGCTGCGCCGAAAATGCGCGGGCAGGACAAGGACTATCTCGTCATGGCGCTCAGGGCGTACCGAGACGGCAAGCGGGTGAGCTCGACGATGCACAACATGAGCTTCCCGTACAGCAACGCGATGATCGACAGCATCGCGTCCTGGTACTCGGAACAACCGGCGAAGTAGGCGCTCGCGGGACTCTCGCGCCAGAGTTGCGGTGGTACGGTCGCCCGGCGGTCGCCGGGCGTCTCACTTCACGGAGAAGCGAAATGTGGTGTAGTTTGGACTGTCGTTCGGGGGAGCGTTGATGAAAGCGAACATGCGGATTCTCGTTGTGATGATCGTCGGCGCGTGGCTCCTCGGGCTGTCGCAGGCCCGGGCGGCGTCGACCGTGACCATCAGCCCCACGAGCACGAGCGACCTGCGGGCCGCGTACGCCACCGCCCAGGACGTCGCGGAAGGAAAGCGCGTGGCGGAATCGTCGTGCGCGCGCTGCCACGGAATGAACGGCATCGGCACCGCCAAGGACGTACCCCACATCGCCGGCCAGCGGCCGGTATACCTGCACTTCGAGCTGCGCGTCTACAAGAACGGCGGACGCGGCAGCAGTCCAATGGGCAACGCGGTCAAGTTCATGAGCGATGACGCGCTCATGAAGGTGGCGGCGTATTACGCCAGCCTCGATCCCGCCCAGCCGGCGGCCGCGCCGGCCAAGGCGGCCGCTCCCAAATCCGATCCGCTGGCCGCAGGAAAGGCCGCTGCGTCCGGATGCGGTGGATGCCACGGCGAGGCCGGGATCAGCAGTACGCCGGGCATGCCGAGCCTGGTCGGACTCGATCCGAAGTACCTCGTCACCGCCATGAGCGCCTACAAGAAGGGCGAGCGCAAGCACGACATGATGAAGACGCTCGTTTCGGCGCTCAGCGAGGCGGAGATGAACAACATCGCGATGTTCTACGCGCTGCAGAAGCCCGCGAAGGCGAAGACGCCGGCGCCGGGCAATGCGTCGGCCGGAAAGGCCGCCGCGTCCACCTGCGCGGGCTGCCATGGAGAGGGCGGGGTGAGCGGCGGCAGCGCGCCGAGTCTCGCCGGGCAGGACGCGCAGTATTTCGTCGCGGCCATGCGCGCCTACAAGGACGGCTCGCGTTCGGACCAGGCGATGAAGGGTCCCGCCGGCTCGACCGACGAGGCCGTCGTCAAGAACCTCGCCGCCTACTACGCGAGCCAGGCGCCGCAGCCGCCCAAGGTGCGCAAGCCGCTCAGCATCGCCGAGTGGGCGGAACGCTGCGACCGCTGCCACGGCGTGAACGGGAACAGCACCGATCCGCGCTCGCCGGCGCTCGCATCGCAGCGTTCCGATTACCTGGAGCGCGTACTGCGCGCCTATCAGACGGGCAAGCGCAAGAGCCCGGAAATGACCGCGATGACCGACGGGCTGACCGATGACACGCTGGAGGGTCTCGCTGCACACTACGCGCGCCAGAAGGCGCGGGCAGTCGTGTACGTGGTACTGCCGTCGCCCTCGAAGTGAGCCTGACCGTCCCACCAACCCTGTCTACGAAAGCGAAAACATGAGTGACGCCGCACCGTTGCATCGCCAATACCTCCATTTTTCGGAGCTGCCGTACAGCATGCGCGTGCTGTACACCGCGGCGCTGATCATCCTCGGCCTGGGCTACATCTTCGGGCTGATCTACGTGGTGCACACATACGCCGGGCGCGACGGGAATCCGAGCAGCCTGTCGTACGAGGACCTCGTCATCGCCTACAGCGGCAGCGGCAAGGGCTCGCGCCTGGAATCCGCGCTGCGCGGGCCGATGTCGAGCATGCTGCCGCCGGACGAGATCAACGTGATCATCGGCTGGGTGCAGCAGGGCTCGGACCGAACCAAGTACGAGGCAGAGATCAAGCCGACGATCGACAAGCGCTGCATGAGCTGCCACGACGGCAGCAACCCGCACCTCGTCAACCTGGGCGGCTACGACAACATCAAGAAGGTGACCGAGCGGGACACGGGAACGGACATCTTCACGCTGGTCCGGGTGTCGCACATCCACCTGTTCGGCCTCACGTTCATCTTCTTCATCGTGGGAACCATCTTCAGCCACGCGTACCTGCGGCCGGTGTGGTTCAAGTGCACGGTCGTCGTGCTGCCCTTCATCGCGCTGTCGATGGACGTCAGTTCGTGGTACTTCACCAAGCTGTTCCATCCGTTCGCGCTGGTGACCATGGCGGCCGGCGCGGTGATGGGCATGTGCTTCGCGTTCATGTGGCTGGTGTCGATGTGGCAGATGTGGTTCTCGGGCACTCCCGAGGCCGTGGCGCGCAGGCACGGCGAGAGGACCATCACCGTCGGTTGACGCAACGCACGCGGACCCCGGTGCGCGGTCAGGGTTCTTCCCGGCGGGGACCGCGCACCGCCAGCATCGCGGCCTCGACGCGGCTGCGCACGTGAAGCTTCTCCAGGATGTTGGTGATGTAGTGCTTGATGGTCTTCTCGGAGAGGTGCAGCCGCTCGCCGATTTCGCGGTTGGTCAATCCGCGCACGACCAGCTCGAGAATCTCCGACTCGCGTTCGGTGAGGCCCTC
>Ga0082335_1007002_pt1 | contig 14003 bp, 12 predicted proteins | sample Subgrocontami58m_FD_72375 | JGI IMG/M metagenome (GOLD analysis project Ga0082335, IMG submission 72375) | Subsurface groundwater microbial communities from S. Glens Falls, New York, USA - GMW37 contaminated, 5.8 m (SPADES assembly) (version 2) ...
CCCGCGACCGCCGCCGGCTCCCGGGGCTTGCTGGAAAGGGCGGGGCTGGGGGATATGCTGACCGATCCGCCGTCGCCCATTGTGGATATCCGTGTGTCCGATGGCCGCATCGGACGGTCGGCGTCCCGCCTGCACCTGCATTTCGACCATCGGGAGGCCGGGGAGGATGCCACTGCGTTCGGCTGGATGGTGGAGGCCCGTTCCTTGCGCCGCGCGCTGAACACCCACATGCCCACGTTGCCAGCGCTGACGGTGCTCGCCCCGGCCGAGGCGTCGGTCGAACGACGCGCCGACCGGGTGACGGTCGACATTGCCGGCGGACCGCGGATCGAGTGCCGTCTGGTGATCGCGGCAGAGGGACGCCAATCGCCCTTGCGAGAGCACGCCGGTATTCCGGTGACTCGATTGCCGTACGACCAGACCGGGATCGTCTGCGCGATCAGCCACGAACTCCCGCACCAAGGGGTTGCCCTGGAGCATTTCCTGCCGGCAGGCCCCTTCGCGGTCCTGCCGATGGGCCCCAGTGGGGACGCGGAGGCAGGGGGCGCACCCAACCTGTCCGCCATCGTCTGGACGGATCGCACACCCGTCGCAGAACTCGTCCTACGCCTGGATGACGCCCGCTTCACGCGGGAGATCGAGCGCCGGCTCGGGACTTATTTGGGCGCGGTCCGTGTGGTGGGACGAAGGTGGAGCTACCCGCTCTCCGCCATGCTTGTGCATCGTTATGTGGATACGCGGCTGGCACTGGTGGGCGACGCCGCGCACGGCATCCACCCGATCGCCGGCCAGGGACTGAATCTGGGCTTCCAGGATGTGATCGCGCTGTCGGATCTGCTGATCGAGGCCGCTCGAACAGGCGGGGATCCGGGCGAACCGGCGCTGTTGCGTCGCTACCAGCGACTGCGGCGCCCCGATAATCTGGCAATGCTGGCGATGACGGACGGGTTGGACCGACTGTTCAGTTCGGACAATCTGCTTTTGCGATTGGTGCGGGATATTGGCATCGCAGCCGTGCATCGGGCCCCGCCGCTGAAGCGCCTGTTCATGCGGCGGGCCATGGGATTGGGGCGAGCCGGCGTCGTGCGGTAGCGCGCGGCTTCCGCTCCTGAACCAGGGCCGGTTGACGCCCCGTCACCACACTGCCTATCGTCCGCCCACATAACGAATCGCGTGCCGCCTGCTCGGCGACGCCTGCCGGGGGGATTTTGCGGTGGAAGACGCCGCTCGGATACTGCAATTGGTCGTCAACGGCGCTGCCGCGGGCTGTATCTACGGCCTGATCGCGCTTGGCTTCGTGCTGATCTATAAAGCGACCGAAATGGTCAATTTCGCCCAGGGCGAGATCATGATGCTGGGCGCCTTCGTGGCATTCGGCCTGATCGCCAAGTGGGGAGTGAATTACTGGATCGGTACCCTTGTCGCGATCGGTATCACCGCGACGTTCGGCTATTGCCTGGATGTCGTCATCCTGCGACGAGTCATAGGACAGCCGCAATTCGCCGTGGTCATGCTAACTTTGGGGCTCGCGTTCATTTTCCGCGCCGCCGCCGGATTCATTTGGGGTTACGATCCCGTCGGCATCGAGACCCCGTTCACCAACCGCACCGTGCGTTTCGGTGACATTGTGTTGGGCGCCGACAACGTCTCTATCATCGTCGGAACCGTTGTCTTGTGCGCGGTGCTGTACGTCTTCTTCAGTCGCACCAAGCTCGGCGTCGCGATGCAGGCCGCCTCCCAGAACCAGCTCGCGGCCTATTACATGGGCATTCCGGTCCGCACGATCTTCTCCCTGATCTGGGCGATCAGCGCTGGTGTCGCCGCGGGAGCCGGTGTGCTGCTGTGCCCGGTGTCCGGCATCGACGTGAACATGGGGATCCTGGGCATCAAAGCCTTCGCCGCGGCGGTTCTGGGGGGCTTCGGCTCGATCCCGGGCGCCCTGGTCGGCGGTGTGCTGGTTGGGGTGCTCGAGCAGTTCGCCGGCTACTACCTGCCCCCGGGGTCACAGGATGTCGCATCCAATGTCGTTTTGCTGGCCACGTTGATCCTGTGGCCAGCCGGTCTTTTCGCGCAAAGCCAGCGCAAGCGGGTCTGAGGGCAACATGCGCAGTTTCTTCAAAACCCGCTACGAGCAGGATCTCTCCATTGCTCGCCATGGCGGAGACTATGTTTGGTATGGGTTGCTGATTGTCGTCCTGCTCGCGATCCCCTCACTGATCGGCGAGTTCTACGTGAAGGAGATGGCCGGCCTGTTCATCTTCTCCATCGCCGGCGTCGGGCTGATGCTGCTGATCGGCTATACTGGGCTGATCAGTCTTGGCCATGCCGCCTTCCTGGGCATTGGCGCCTATACCAACGCGGTGCTGTTGGCCCAGGGGGTGCCATTCCTGATTACCCTGCCGGCGGCAGGCCTGGTGACGGCCTTTGCCGGCGTGGTGATCGGCATTCCGACCCTGCGCATGACCGGCCTGTATCTGGCCATCGCCACCCTGGCCTTCGGCGGCATCCTGGCTAATGTCTTCGCAAAATGGGAGCATGTCACGGGCGGCTTCGACGGGTTCCCGGTGAAGACGCCGGACATTTTCGGGATGAAGATCGCCGGGGCTGACGGGATCTATTTCCTGTCTCTGGCGGTGCTGGTGTTCGTGATGTGGCTGGCGGCCAACGTTCTGCGATCACCACTGGGGCGGGCGATGGTGGCGATCCGCGACTCCGAAATCTCCGCCCAGAGCATGGGCATCAACCTGGCACGTTACAAAACCATCGCATTTGCCATCAGCGCCGGCATCACGGGCTTGGCTGGCGCGCTGTTCGGACATTACGTCCGCCATCTGGCCCCTGATGCATTCGAAATCCTGTTGTCGATTCAGTTGGTCACCATCGTCTTCGTCGGCGGCCTCGGATCCCTTCATGGCGCGGTGTTCGGCGCCATATTCGTGGCGTTGCTACCGCAGTTCATCGCCATCATGCGGGACACGCTCCCCTTCGGCATCGGCAACACTCCCGGTCTGGAACCGGCGACATTCGGCCTGATCCTGGTGCTGTGCATCCTGTTCGCCCCGCACGGCATGTATGGCGGCTGGCTGAAGATCAAGGCGTATTTCACCGCCTTTCCACTGTATCGCCGTACCGGGTTCCGCCGCCAGAAAAGCTACGCCAAGTCGGAGCGCCTGCGGTGAGTGTGTTTCAGGCGGAGGACATCGCCGTGCGCTTCGGCGGCATCCGTGCCGTCGATGGCGTCAGCTTCGACGTCCAGGAAGGCGAGGTGTTCTCCATCATCGGCCCGAACGGTGCCGGCAAGACCACGATTTTCAACCTGATCAGCCGCATCTACAATCCGACCCAGGGCAAGCTGAGCTTCATGGGAAAGGATATCACCCACACGCCAGCGCATGCCGTCGCGGGCCTGGGGATTGCCCGCACCTTCCAGAATATCGAGCTGTTTCCCAACGCCAGCGTGCTGCAAAACCTGCTGATCGGCCGACATTGCCACGCCAAGGTCGAACTGCTGCCCCAACTGGCGTTCCTGCCGTCTGTCCGCCGCGCCGAAATCGCGCATCGGGAAAAGGTGGAGGAAGTGATCAGCTTCCTGGAACTCCAACGCTACCGCGATCAGTTGATCGCCAACCTGCCCTATGGCGTACGCAAGATCATCGAACTGGGCCGCGCCTTGTGCACCGAGCCCAAGTTGTTGCTGCTGGATGAGCCCTCCTCAGGCCTGAACACCGAAGAGACCGAGGGGATGGGCCACTGGATTGACGACATCAAGAAGGACCTCGGCATCACCGTGATCATGGTGGAGCATGACATGAGCCTTGTCAGCGCGGTTTCGGATCGCGTGATGGCACTAAATTACGGCCGTGTCCTGGCGTTGGGCACCAGCCAGGAGGTGCAGAGCGACCCGGAAGTGATCCGCGCCTATATCGGAGGCGAGCCATGAACGAACAGGCTCTGCTGCTGAAGGTCGCGAACATTGAAACCTTCTATGGTCCAATTCAGGCCCTGCGCGGCGTCAGCCTGGAAGTGCAACCCGGCCAGATCGTCACCGTGCTGGGGGCCAACGGGGCAGGGAAAACGACCATCCTGCGCACCATCTCCGGCGTGCTGGACGCCGAACGCGGCAGCATCGACTTCGATGGGAACTCCATCGCCGGCCTGACCGCGGACAGGGTGATGCGCCGCGGGATGTGTCATTCCCCGGAGGGACGGGAAGTGTTCCCATTCCTAACCGTGCGCGAGAACCTGATGATGGGCGCCTATACGCGCAACGACAAGGATGAGGTCGCCCGCGATCTGGAGATGTGTTTCGGTTACTTTCCCCGCTTGCAGGAGCGTGCTTCCCAGCGCGCCGGACAGTTGTCGGGCGGCGAACAGCAGATGTTGGCGATCAGCCGTGCGCTGATGGGGCGGCCGAAATTGTTGCTGCTGGATGAGCCATCGTTGGGATTGTCACCCATCCTGACGTTGCAGATTTTCGACATTGTCCGGCGCATCAACCAGGAACGTGGCGTGGCGATCCTGCTGGTCGAACAGAATGCGCATATGGCTCTGAAGACTGCCGATTACGGCTATGTGCTGGAGGTTGGGCGCATCGTGCTCGAAGGCCCGTGCTCGCGGCTGATGGAAACCGACGACATCAAGGAATTCTACCTCGGGCAGAAAGATGCCGGGGTGCGCGGCCAGCGGCGCTACAGGCGAAAGAAGCAATGGCGATGAGCGGCAAAATCGAGAGCGCCGCGACCCTGCCTGCCCTGGTGGCGGCGCGCGCCAAGGCGGATCCGCGGGGCGTGATCCTGCGGCGCAAGGACCGGGGCATCTGGAAAACAGTCACCTGGACAGAGGTGGACTCGCGCATGACCGCGATTGCCGCCGCCGTCCGTGCCTCTGGGGTCCGGGTTGGTGATGTGGCCGCGATTCTGTCGGACACCAATCCGGAATGGGCGATGCTCGATCTGGGGATCCAGGCGGCGGGATGCGTCTCGGCCGGGCTGAACCCGGCGGACGGCGCCGCGGATATCGGCCGACAACTGATGGAAACCGGCGCCAGGCTGCTCTTCGTCGAAGGCGAGGCCATGCTGGACAAGGCGCTCGCCGTCCGTTCGGCCTGCCCGGACCTGACACGCGTCGTCATCATGGACATGAAGGGCCTTCGCGATCTGGCCGAACCGGGCTGTGAGAGCCTGGATGCGTTCCTGGCACGCGGGGCCGCCCCAACGCCGGTTGTCATGGTGGATCCGACCGCGCCGGCCGCGATCATCTATACCGCCGGCACGTCCGGGCCCGCCCGCGCGGTGGTGCTCAGTCACCGCAACATACAGGCAGCGATTGCCGCGGCGGCCGGGCCGCTAGATCAGCGCCCGGGCGACGAACGCCTTGCTTTCCTGCCGATGTGCCATGTCATCGAACGGGTGATGGGGCTTTATCTCTCGCTCGCGACCGGCACGATCAGCAACTATGTCGAAGGTGTCGATACCGTCCCGGAGAACCTGCAGGAATTGCAGCCGACCGTGCTGATCGCACCGCCCCGCTTCTGGCGCCGACTGCATGCGCGGGCGGCTGCCGCCACGTCCGCCGCGGCACCGGAGCAGCGCTGGCTGGTCAATCGTGCCTTGAAAGCCGGTTTGAGTTCGGCGCGCGGGCAGGCTTCGGTCGTCGATCGTGTGATACTTGCGTTGGGGCAGCGGCTTGTGCTCGACCCGATCCGGCGTTCCCTGGGATTGGCCAGGCTCCGTCGTGCGGTGTTCGCCTTCGGATCGGTGCCTGATGCCGTGGCCGAATGGCTGCAGGGCGCTGGCATCGAAACGGCGGAGTTGTACGGACAGACCGAAAGCGGCGGCTTCGGTTTCCTGCTCTCCACCGGCGGCGGTGACACGGCGCGGCTGGCCGCGGCGGGGGAAATCCAATTGCGCGGTGGCCACGTGGCGCTGGGATACCGGCATGAAGACGGCGTGACGGCGATTGCCACGGTGGATGGCTGGCTGTGCACCGGCGACATCGGCCAGGGCACCGACGGGCGCATCGTTCCCACCGGGCGGCTGGCGGAGGGGCGCGAACCTGCGTCTCTGGAGGCCGCGTTGCGTGCCAGCCCCTTCATCAGCGATGCCGTGACGATCGCAGTTGGGGGCGCCGCGGGGCGAGGCCACGCGGCCCTCGTGATGATCGATGCCGACACCGTGGAACCGTGGGCCCAGCGCCAGAACATCCCCTTCACCGGGTTCGCCAGTCTGGTGCGTGCCGACGCGGTGCGTGCGCTGATTGCCGAGGCCGTCGCATCGACCAATGCCGCCGGCTTCGGCACGATCCGCGCGTTCCGCCTGATCGAACAGCGTTACGAACCCGGCGACACCGAACTTTCCCCGGTCTTCACCCTCCGCCGAGGCATGATTCGGGAACGCCACCGGGATATGATAGAGGCTATGCTGCGCGAGGCCTGACGGATTGCTAGTCTGAACGCGCGACCACGGGAATGGTCCTGACACAGGGAGTGACAACGAAATGAAACTACGGCACTTGATATTGGCGGCCCTCGCCGCGCTCGGCCTGGGAGCCGGGCAGGCGCAAGCCCAGGCCGTACGCGGCGTCACCGATACCGAGATTCTGATCGGCACCTACACCGATCTTTCCGGTGTGACCGTGTCCTGGGGCGTGGGCAATTCCAGCGCCTGGCGCATGGCCTTCGACGAGATCAACGCCAAGGGCGGCATCCATGGCCGCAAGATCCGCTACATCGTGGAAGACAGCCAGTACCAGGTCCCGCGCTCCATCCAGGCGGCAAACAAGCTGATCAACCGCGACAACGTGTTCCTGATGGTTGCCAATGGCGGCACGCCGATGAACAACGCGACGATGCCCGAGCAGTTCGAGAAGGGCGTACCCAACATGTTCCCGCTGACCTCGGCGCGGTCCATGTACGAACCGTTCCATCGGCTGAAATTCGGCTTGGCCTCCTCGTACTACGACCAGATGCGCTCGGGGGTGAAATACTTCGTGGAGCAGAAGGGTCGAAAAGCCATCTGCGCGATGTACCAGGACACCGATTTCGGTCGTGACGTGATGAACGGCGTCTGGGAACAGATGAAGACGATGAACATGAAGCTCGTCGCCGAGACCACCCACAAGCCGACGGACAACGATTTCTCCGCCTCCGTGGCACGCATGCGCGATGCGAAATGCGACCTGGTGATCCTGGGCACGATCACCCGCGACACCAATCAGATCGTCGCCGTGATGCGCAAAACGGGGTGGGATGTGGAAGTGCTGGGCAATATCGCGATCTATGACACCTCGGTCGCCGAAGTCCCGGGTGGCGTGAACGAAGGCATCTACGCGCTGACTTCGGTGCTGTTCTTCACGCCGGACGATCCCCGTCCCGCGGTGCAGGAATTCGTGAAGTCGTTCAAGGCGCGCTTCAACCGCGAACCGAACTTCGCCGCCCAGCTTGGTTACTCCGCCGCCTATCTGCTGGCGGAGGGATTGCAGAACGCCGGCCGTAACCTGACGGTCGACAGCTTCATCGGCGGGATCGAGAAAGTGACCGCCTACAACGACATTTTCGGCTCTCCGACCTTGAGCTACGGGCCCAAGAAACGCCAAGGTTCGAACGAGTCGTTCCTGGTACAAATCCACAATGGCAAGTGGGTATCCGTGCTGCCGAAGCCGCTAGGTTATTGAGCCTAACGACCCGTTGACAAGATGCGGCCCGCCCGAAATGGCGGGCCGTTTTCCTTTCCGGGGGCGGCGGCGCGCCAACCCGACGACGGACTTGACTAAAACATCGGGAGCGAATCAGTTACCCATCGGTAGCGCCACATTTCAGGGTGGGAGGAAATGCCATGGTTCAAATTCGCCGCATGGGTGCGAAGATTGGGGTCCAGGTTTCGGATGTCGATGTCAGGAAGCTCGACGACGCCGGCTTCGCACCGATCTACCAGGCTTGGCTGGACCATAACGTGATGGTTGTCACCGGACAGAACCTGACGATCGATGAGTTCCTGGTGTACAGTCGCCGTTTTGGCACGATCTCGCCGCATCCGTCGAAGAGCACCCGCCACCCCAACTATCCTCAAATCACCCTGCTGGGCGTGAACAAATTCGACGCGGACGGTAAGCTGAACCAAGCGATCTACCGACGCGGCGCGGAAGGCTGGCACACCGACGGTGCCTACGACGTGGAGCCGTTCAAGGCGACCCAACTCTATGGGGTGGCGATCCCGTCCATTGGCGGCGACACGTTGTTTGCCAGCGGCTACGCGGCGTATGACGCGCTGCCGCAACGGTTGAAGGAACGGCTGGACGGCGTAAAGGGTGGGTTCACCTATGGCGGGCGGCGCAACTCCACCGCTTTGCTGAACCCGGAGGATCGCGACCGCCCACCGTCGCTGCATCCCATCATCCGCACCCACCGGGAAACCGGGCGGAGATCGCTGTATTTCGATCCTGGCAAGATCCTGTTCATCGAGGGCGCGGGGAAGGCCGAAAGCAACGACCTGATAACCGAACTGGAAACCTACATGATCCAGCCGGAGGGCGAATACCGCCACAAATGGGCGGTTGGCGATATCGTGATCTGGGACAATCGCTGTTCCTACCATAAGGCCGCCGGGGACTATCCGCCGGATCAGGACCGCATCCACTGGCGCGCATCGATCAAGGACTGGCCGGTTGAGGGGCGGCTCGCGGCCGAGTAGGTTCGGCACCGCCCGACGACGATAGGCAGGGGAGACGCGGCGATATCGGTCAGGATCTCGCCGCCTCCGTTGTGGGTTGAGGCCCGCCGGGGGCCGTTCCCGTTGGCGATGTCCGATCTGGCATCGGCGGCGAAATTCTGATTAATCGTACCAAACGCATAAGAGAACGCCCATGGCCACCATCACCTATATCGAGCACAACGGCACGGCCCACCCGGTGGAAGTGCCCGCCGGAAAAACCGTGATGGAAGGGGCCGTCGACAACAATGTCCCCGGCATCGACGCGGATTGCGGCGGCGAATGCGCCTGCGCGACCTGCCACGTCTATATCGACGCCGCATGGCTGGATCGAGTGGGTCTACCCGCCCCGGGCTCACAGGAAGCCAGTATGCTGAGCTTCGCCGCCGTCACCCAACCCGACTCCCGGCTGTCCTGCCAAATTACCGTCACCGAGGATCTGCACGGCCTTGTCGTGCGTATGCCCGAAGGCCAGCACTGATAGTCTCGTGAAGGAGCCAAGCTGATGAACGCACCGGTGCATCTCGATCCCGTCTCGGATGCGTATTCAATCCCGCTTGACCAAATTGATGTCAGCGATCCGAAACTGTATCAGAACGACGTCTATCATCCGTATTTCGAGCGGTTGCGGCGCGAGGAGCCGGTACATTATCGCAAGGATGGGATGTACGGCTCCTTTTGGTCGGTGACTAGGTTCAAAGACATCATGCATGTCGAGACGCATCCCGAGATCTACTCCTCGGAAGCGAAACTTGGGGGCATTTCCATCACCGACCGACCGGCGCAATATCGGCGCTCCAGCTTCATCTCGATGGACCCGCCGCGCCACGATGAACAACGCAAGGTTGTCAGCCCGATCGTCGCGCCGGCCAACCTGAACAACATGTCCGGCATCATTCGCGAGCGCGTCTGCCGCGTACTGGATGGACTGCCCCGGAATGAAACCTTCGACTGGGTGCAACTCGTCTCCATCGAGCTGACCACGCTGATGCTCACCTCCCTGTTCGACTTCCCGATCGAGGATCGGCGCAAGCTGACCTACTGGTCCGATTGTTCGACAGCCGATGTGAACGCGGGCGGGATCGTCGATTCCGAAGAAAAGCGGCTGGAAATCCTGACCGAAGCCCTGCAGGTCTTCACCGGGCTCTGGCATGAGCGTGCCAGCCGACCGCCGGCCTACGACTTGATCTCAATGCTGGCGCACGGGGAAGCGACCAGGAATCTGGTCAACGACCCGATGGAGTTCCTCGGCAATCTGACCCTGCTGATCGTCGGCGGCAACGACACAACGCGCAACTCCATGAGCGGCGGCCTGCTGGCCTTGTGCCAGAATCCGGGCGAATATCGGAAGCTGCGCGAAAACCCAGATCTGATCCCGACCATGGTGCCGGAGATCATTCGCTGGCAGTCACCGATCGTGCATATGCGCCGCACAGCCGTGGCCGATGCGGAGATTGGCGGCAAACCGATCCGTACCGGCGACAAGGTCGTGATGTGGTACGTTTCGGGCAACCGTGACGAGGAGTCCATCGACCGGCCCAATGAGTTCATTATCGATCGGGCCCGTCCGCGCCACCATTTGTCATTCGGATTTGGCATCCATCGCTGCGTCGGCAACCGTCTGGCGGAAATGCAACTGATCATCCTTTGGGAGGAGATCATGAAGCGGTTCCCGCGGATCGAACTGATGGAACAGCCGAAACGCATCTACTCCAACTTCATCCATGGCATTACCGAGATGCAGGTTCGCATCCCGGCCTGACGCGCGAAGGACCCGTCATGACCGAACCGGCACCCTTGGGCCCGGATATCTTGCCGCACGGCATCAGGGCTCGGTTTGTGCGAGGCATCAATGGCCTGACCATGCATATGCTGGAGGCCGGGTACGAAACGCCAGGGCGCCCGTGCCTGTTGCTGCTGCACGGCTTTCCGGAACTGGCTTGGTCATGGCGCAAAGTGATGGTGCCATTGGCCGCCGCGGGGTTCCATGTGGTGGCACCCGATCAGCGAGGATATGGCCGCACCACGGGCTGGGACCCGGACTATGATGGCGATTTGGCCTCGTTCCGGATATTGAACCTAGTCCGGGACGCCATCGGGCTGGTGTCAGCGCTCGGATATCGGTCGGTTGAGGCCGTGGTGGGACATGATTTTGGCGCCTCGGTCGCCGCTTGGTGTGCCGTGATACGCCCGGATGTGTTCAAACGAATGGCCATCATGAGCGCGCCGTTCGCTGGTCCGCCCGCGCTACCGTTCGACACCGACCGGAACCCGGTCGTCCCGAAGACCGACGACATCCATGCGGCGTTGGCGGGATTGGACCGCCCGCGCAAGCACTACCAGTGGTATTACTCGACCCGCGCCGCCAATGACGACATCCAGCGTTGCAAGCAGGGTGTGCACGACTTCCCGCGCGCCTATTTCCATCACAAGAGCGCCGACTGGCTAGGGAACAAGCCTTACCGCCTGGCATCCTGGACGGCCGTGGATTTGGCGAAGATGCCCACCTACTACATCATGGACCGCGATTGGGACATGGCCGAGACGGTGGCGGCGGAAATGCCATCTGCCGCCCAGGTCGCGATCTGCTCCTGGCTGACCGAACCGGAATTGCGGGTGTACAGCAACGAATACCAAAGGGCCGGTTTCCAGGGCGGGCTGCAATGATATCGATGCCGGACGGAGAATGTCAGGCAGACCGATCTGCAGGTATTTTCCGGCCGCACGGTCGACGTGCCATCGCTGTTCATCGCAGAGTCCAGCGATTGGGGTGTCTACCAGTCCCCAGGCAATTTCGAGAAGATGCACGACAGCATTTGCACCCGGATGGTCGGCTGCCATTTGCTGGCAGGCGCCGGCCATTGGGTGCGGCAGGAACAACCCGAACCGGTGACGCGGTTGTTGCTGGAATTGCTGGGAACCGCCACGGGCGACCGATGCACGGATCGACGCATCCGAACGACGTATCTACGGCCGTCCCGTCCGATGGGTATGTCTACGGCCGTCCCGTCCGATGATACGGATGTCCCGCCGAAATCGACCAGCAACGATACAGTTGTTCAGCCAGCATCGCCCGCACCAGAAAATGTGGCCAGGTCAAAGTGCCCAGCGATAGGACATGGTCCGCGCGGTGGATCACCGCACTGTCCAATCCCTCCGCTCCGCCGATCAGGAAGCAAACCGGACGGGATGACGCGAGCCAACGTTCGACCAGCACAGCGAAAGCCACGCTATCGGACAGGACTCCCCCCAGGTCCAACGCCACTGCCATGGCTTGCGCCGGCAACGCTGCCAGCAATGCCACGCCCTCCCTACGTTTCACCTCGACCGGCGCACCCTTTGCCTCGGCCACCTCGGTCAAGTCCAACCGAGGCTTCATACGGCCGGCATAACGTGCGAACAGCTCCGCCTCTGGCCCCTGCCGCAACCTGCCCACCGCGATAATCCGCATCACCCGTCCGGCCCTTGTGTCGGCGCACGATACACCGGTCCCCAGGCAAATCGAGAGGTGCCATGGGCGGCCAGAGTGCCCGCCGCGACGTCTACGGTAGAACTTTCCCCGGGTTCATCAGCCCCATCGGGTCCAGCGCCGCCTTAATCCGCTGCATCAGCGCCAACTCCGCCCCGCCTCGCCAATCGGGCATCATGTAGGGTTTCAGCTTGCCGATCCCGTGTTCGGCCGAGAAGCTGCCGTCGAACTCTCGCACCACCTCATTCACCACATCCATCAGCGCGTGGTCCTGGTCGAGGAACCAGGCCGGATCGGAGCCGACCGGTTGCTCCAGATTGAAATGAATGTTGCCGTCGCCCATATGGCCGAACGGGACGGCGCGGATGCCGGGGATCAGGGCTTCGCAGGCGATCGTTGCCTTGCGGATGAAATCCGGCACTTTCGACACCGGAACGGAGACATCATTCTTGACGCTGGAACCTTCGCGCTTCTGGCCCTCGGAGTGTTCTTCCCGCAACCGCCAAATCGCGACGCGTTGCGCGTCGGATTCGGCGACCGCCGCGTCGATGACGATGCCATCGGTCAGGGCCTTCTCCAGCACGTCTTCCATCGATTGCCGCAGGCCGGAATTCGGGCGTGGCGTTGCCAGTTCCACCAGCACATAAAAGGGCGCCGGCTGCGACAGAGGCAGGGTGGTGCCCGGGATATGCTCTAGCACGAAATCGGTGCCCAACCCGGACATCAGTTCGAACGCATTGATCGTTGCGGCATCGTGGGCCTGGAACCGGGTGAACAGATCCAGTGCGGCCTTGGGGGATTCGACCCCGCAGAAGGCCACCGCGATTTCCCGCGGTTGCGGCGCCAGTTTCAGTACCGCAGCCGTGATGATTCCCAGCGTTCCTTCGGATCCGACAAAAAGCTGGCGCAGGCAGTAGCCGGTGTTGTCCTTTCGCAGTTTCCGCAGGCCGTTCCAGATGGCCCCATCCGGCAATACTACTTCCAATCCCAGTACCAGATCACGAGCGTTTCCGTAACGAACGGTGTTGTTGCCGCCCGCGTTCACCGCGAGCACGCCACCGATCTGGGCACTGCCCTCGGACGATATGGACAGCGGCAGCAGGCACCCGGCCTCGGCGACGGCGAGTTGCGCTACCTTTAACGTAACGCCGGATTCAATCGTCAGGGTCATGTCGACCGGATCGAGGTCGCGAATGCGGGTCATCCGCGCCGTGCTCAGGATCAGTTCGGTGCCGTCTTCGGCCGGCACTGCGCCGCCGACCATTGAGGTGTTGCCGCCCTGAGGCACGATCGGCGTGCCGGACCCGGCGCAGAGTCGGACGACTTCGGCCAGTTCCGCAGTGGTTGCTGGGCGAATGACCGCGTGAGTACGACCCTTGTATAGACGGCGCCAGTCCTCGGCGTAGGCGGCGGTGTCGGACTGGTCCGTGAGGATGCCGCGATCGCCCACAACGGCGCGAATGGCGTCGAGCAGGGCGTAGGTTGGGGGCAGCACGATATCGGGCATCGGACATTCCTGTCGGGCGGTGTTCTGCGGCAAGTATAACGCGATTTCCGCCCGACCGGAACGGTGCGGGCGTACTTGGTGGTCCCCTGGACCAAGCACTACGGCTTTCACACAAGTCCGACACGAGTTGCGAATCGCTCTGCTTTCCGAATCGATGCGTTTATCGGTTTGGGGAGAGGGCAAGTTCGCATGATCGAGGGGCAGCTTGGTCGATTTGGGGACAAACGTCTGGCGTGTGTTGGTGGAGCGCTGCTGGCTGCAATGCAGCGCAAGCGGACGCTTTGCGTGCATCGGCTGGCCAAGGATCGCAATCAGGCGATCC
>Ga0082335_1007003_pt1 | contig 14001 bp, 12 predicted proteins | sample Subgrocontami58m_FD_72375 | JGI IMG/M metagenome (GOLD analysis project Ga0082335, IMG submission 72375) | Subsurface groundwater microbial communities from S. Glens Falls, New York, USA - GMW37 contaminated, 5.8 m (SPADES assembly) (version 2) ...
TCGGGCTTCTGGGTGGGACGTGACGCAGGACGACCATGCTGGTACGAACGGCCTCTACCGACCAAGATTGCCAACGGTCTATCCTGCCTCACCTTCAAGATACAAGATTGCCACGTCGGCTACGCCTCCTCGCAATGACAGGGGCGCGGGAAGCTACACGTCCAGGTTCTTGACCTGTGTGGCGTGGGCCAGGATGAAGTGTTTGCGTGGCGCCACCTCGTCGCCCATGAGCTGGGTGAAGATCTCGTCGGCCAGGGCGGCGTCCTCGATGTCGACCTTGATGAGGGTGCGAGTGGCGGGGTTCATGGTGCTCTCCCAGAGCTGCTCTGGGTTCATCTCGCCCAGACCCTTGTAGCGCTGGACATCGACGCTCTTCTTGTCCTTGAAGCGCTTCAGCACCTCGTCACGCTCGGCGTCGTTGTAGGCCCAGACCTGCTCACGCCCGTTGCGCACCTGGTAGAGGGGCGGCTGCGCGATGAAGAGGTGGGCCTCCTGGATCAGCTCCGGCATCTGCCGGAAGAAGAAGGTGAGGAGCAGGGTGCGGATGTGTGCGCCGTCCACGTCGGCATCGGCCATGATGATGACTTTGTGGTACCGGAGCTTGGCCATATCCACGTCCGGGTGGATGCCCATGCCGAGGGCGGTGATGAGGTTCCTGATCTCCTGGTGACCCAGCATCTTGTCGGGGCGGGCCTTCTCCACGTTGAGGATCTTGCCGCGGAGAGGGAGGATGGCCTGGAAGCGGCGGTCACGGCCCTGTTTGGCGGAGCCGCCGGCGGACTCGCCCTCTACGAGGTATATCTCGCACAGCTCGGGGTCGCGCTCGGAACAGTCGGCCAGCTTGCCGGGGAGGGTGGAGCCTTCAAGGGCGCCCTTGCGGATGACCAGGTCCCTGGCCTTGCGCGCGGCCTCACGGGCGCGGGCGGAGGTGAGGCACTTCTCCGCAATGCGGCGGCCGTCCGCAGGGTTCTCTTCCAAGTACTGGGTGAGCCCCTCGTAGACCAGGGATTCCACCAGGCTTTTTATTTCCGCGTTGCCCAGGCGGGTCTTGGTCTGGCCCTCAAACTGAGGCTCGGGCACCTTCACACTGACGATGGCGGTAAGACCCTCACGCACGTCCTCACCGGTGAGGTTGGCTTCGTCATCTTTGAGAAACTTCTGCTTGCGGATGAAGTCGTTCACCACGCGTGTGATAGCGCCGCGGAATCCGGTGAGATGCGTGCCGCCGTCGATGGTGTTGATGCAGTTGGCAAAGCTGTAGGTGGACTCAGCGTAAGCATCGGTATACTGGAGCGCAACCTCCACAAGGTTGTTGGAGGTTTCTCGCTCAAGGAGGATAGGCTGGCTGTGGAGCGCGGTGCGGTTGCGGTTCAGGTGCCGCACGAAGCTGGCAACGCCGCCCTCAAAGTAGAAGTTCAGCTCCTGCTCCGAGCGCTCGTCCAGGGTGCGGATCCAGAGGGCCTTGTTGAGGTAGGCCATCTCACGGAAGCGCTGGGTCAGGGTGTCAAAATCGAAGTTGATCTCGGGGAAGATCTCTTTATCCGGCAGGAAGGTCACGGTGGTGCCGGTGTCGTCTGACGTGCCCACCACCGCAATGCCGGCGACGGGCTTGCCGCGCCGGTACTCCTGGCGGTAGATGTTGCCGTCTCGGCGCACGTCCACCCGCGTCCACTCGGAGAGGGCATTGACCACAGACGCGCCGACGCCGTGGAGACCGCCGGAGACTTTGTAGCTGCGGCCACCGAACTTGCCGCCGGCGTGGAGCACGGTCATGACGGTCTCCAGCGCCGAGACTTTGGTGGTGGCATGCTGATCGACCGGGATGCCGCGGCCGTTGTCGCTGACGGTGACGGAGTTGTCGCTGTGCAACGTGATCTCGACGCGGTTGCAGTAGCCCGCCATGGCCTCGTCGATGGCGTTATCGACAATCTCGTAGACGAGGTGATGGAGTCCCCGCAGCTCTGTGCTGCCGATGTACATACCGGGACGGCGGCGAACGGCCTCCAGTCCTTCCAGGACCTGGATGTCCTGGGCGGTGTATTCGCTGGCTAAGGGTCGGCCCTGTTCAGTGGATTGAGGTAATGTTGCCATAGGCTCCTTACCAAGATAGGACTAGTGGGTTACTCACGGGAAAGGGACATCCCGTAGGTGCCGGAGACCTCGCGCTGCAAGCCAGTAAAACGCTGGCTGAAGAAGAGCATCCCTGCGGCGGTGAAACCTGTTGCGATGTACGCGTGCCCCAGGATTGCGGGCGCTATGCCGAGGGGGTTCTGCAGGAGGAATCCCCAGACGAGAACGGTGCCGGCCAGGATGAGGGAAACCAGCAGGATGAAGCCCAGGGATGCCCAGAAGTTTCGCCATACCACTGCCGCGCTGTAAAACGCCGCTCTGAAGGGCCATATCTGCAGGACGAATATCGCGTCGTCGACGAAGAAGAGGTAAAAAGAGGCCGTGAGCACGAAGGCCATGATGATGCTGCTTGCCAGGGCGAGAACCCCAGACCCGAGGAGGCTGGCAACACCGAGCAAGACTACTACGCCACCGCCAAGCATGATGGTGCCGACGAGAAGAGCCGCGAAGAAGAGGGTGAACCGCAGCCACCCGAGCAAAGCGCTCCTGCGGAGGGCTGAGAACGCAACAGGGTCGCCGTTGAGCGCCTGGGCAATCGCGGCAAGGTAGATGCTGGCAAGGAGGAGACCCAGTATACCAAGGCCGAGGGCGCACATGAAAACAGTGAGGCCGTTCGTGACTTCTGCAACAGGCCGGCCGGTCAGTTTCGGCAGGGAGGCGTGCGCGGTGGCGGTTAGGACGCTGGGCAACTGCCAAGCAAGGACCCCCAGAAGATTGGCATCTCGGTAGGAGGCAACGAGCAACTGAGATTGCTCCAGGGTCTGGGAAAGACTTGTCCGGTTGTCGCCGGGCGTGGGGACGTCTGCGGTTGCGGACTGGCCGCCTATCTGGGTCTGGATAAGGCCGAGAGCGTCTTCCACAAGCGGATTGATTGAGACACCCGGGCCGTAGAGCAAAAATATGTCAAGCAGGATTGGAAGGAGCAGTATCCACAGACGTCGATTTACGATGACAAAGCCGGCGGACAGGGTATCTATGATTCCGAGGGGAGCATTGGTGACCATCGTACCTATTCTAGCACAAAAGTGCCTGTTTGTGGGTAGTAATACACTCGGCAACAGGGCAATCGCATGTTCGGTGCGATCCAGCCAGCTCTGTTCGTGGTGAGCTGAGAGTTTACCCTGAGCTGCCGAAGGGAACCATGAATGGAGCGTTGTCCAAGCGTCCTTCGACAGGCCCTTCGAGAGCTACAGGACGCCGCTCAGGACGAGCGGGATGGAGCGCGTGCTGCCTGGACTTTGCAATCGCCCTGCACTCGGCAACCGTTACATAGTAAAGCAACACGGGCACGCAACTGTTTCCTGAAGGGTGGTCGTGGAAAATAGGTCACGGTTCCAGCGGCGTGAGAATTGAAACAAGCGGGGGATTGGCCGCTCTCTCTGCTTGCGGACGGGGGCCTGCTTGGCCGGTAGGCAGGCCCGAAGAAAAAACTGCTTTCCCCCGGCCGGCCGCACGGAAGAACAGCGGCCAGGAAGCTACGGGGCCGTGGAGCGGCTTTGTGCGGTGGTGCGTCGGGCACGCGGTTTGACCGCGGGTTTCACCGCGACCGGCTCGACGACAGGAGCGGTGTCCGGGGGCGCGGCGCGCAGAGCGGTGTTGAGGCGCGTCATCAGACGGGATTTACGACGGGAGGCGTTGTTTGCGTGCAGGAAGCCCTTGTTGGCAGCCTTATCGAGGGCGGTGAAGGCTTGGCGCACGGCAGCGGTGGAAGCTTCGGCGGAGCCTCCCGCTGCAATCACGCCGACCGCTCGTGAGACGTAGGTCTTCACGGCAGTGTTGATGGTACGGTTACGCGCGCGGCGCCGCAAACTGGCATGCCACTGCTTGAGCGCGGACTTGATGTTGGCCAAGATAATGCTCCTTTGCCCCCGGACTTCATGGAAAATTATGCTTGTTTGACTATACCCGATGATAGAACCGAGGTCAAATTCGTCATGCGGCGGATTGACAAAACAGGGCGTTCCCCCGTACGGTGCTGGTAAGCGCCGAAAAGTAGTGTATGCTACTCGAAAGCTGATTCAAATGCAAGCGGCAACACTGTCCTCTGGAGAGCGGTTCTCTAAATAGAGTATATGCGGGACAAGACAACGGTTATTTGGGGCGCGATTATCGGCCTGTCATTCCTATCGGTTTGGCTGGGCTTGGCGAGCGTGCCGAGCGCTGCGATACAGTACTGGTATCTGAACTTTTCTCCGCTGATCCTGGCCGCGTACCGTTTTGGCCTTCGCGGGGCGCTCCTTGGATCGCTCTTCAGCATGATGAGCGTTCTCTGGTTTTACCAGGCCGCGCAGGCGGTCAACCTACCCACGCTGAGCGACCTAGAGGCCTTGATACCCCGTGTCACGTCTACGGAGGAGGTGCAGGCGTTGGTGGGGCGCCTGGCCGACCTGCGCGCGAAAGACCCGTACACCAACTTCATTCGGGCGACGAGCGGCAGCTTTCTCCTGATCATTAGCAGCATCCTTGTGGGAATTCTTACGGACCGAACCAGAGCGCAGGAGGTGGAAAACCGGGCAGGCCAGCGTCTGCGACGGTTCCTTTCCCCGGGCGTAGCTGAGGCCATACTCTCGGGGGAGCAGACGTTTGAGTTGAGCAGCACGCGCAGGGAGATTTCCATCCTCTTTGCGGACCTCAGAGGGTTCACCACCCTGTCCGAGCGCATGGAACCGGAAGAGTTGTCACGCCTCCTCAACGAGTATCTCGCGTCTATGACCGAGGTGATCTTTCGGCACGACGGCACGTTGGATAAGTACATTGGGGACGGTATCATGGCCATCTTTGGTGATCCTGTCCCGTCTCTCCGGCACGAGGAAAATGCCTTGAGAGCGGCATTGGAGATGCGCGGAAAGTTCTATGAGCTCCTCTCCACCTGGTACCTGGAGGGCCGGGAGACCATTACCCTAGGTGTTGGCGTTCAGTCAGGCTTTGCGACGGTAGGGAACTTTGGCACGAGTAACCGGCTGGAACATACGGCCATAGGAACCAACGTGAACCTTGCCTCTCGATTATCAGACCTTGCGACGCCCGGCCAGATATTGACCACCCAACGTACGTACGCAAAATCGAGGCATTTTATAGAGGCGCGCTCCGTGGGTCAGTTGGAGGTCAACGGGCTGGCTCACCCGGCTGATGTGGTAGAAATCTTGGGCTACCGACTTGTGCCCATTGGGCAATCAGACAACCAAGGTGAAGAGAGCACCCTCCTCGAACGCACCATTGAACGGATGGTGGAGGATGCCTCTTTCCGCGCGCTGGTGATACGGGATACGGAACAGGCGCTGAAGGGCCTGGAGGTTACGGAAGCTGAGCGCGCCATTGCACACCGGATTGCCGAGCTCATAGGATATCCGCTGTTTGCCGGAGTACCATCCGATGAAGTGCGGAGGCTTCTGCGGTTGGCTACGGTGGAGCGCTTCGCTGAAGGCGTTGTGATCACCCACCAGGGTGAAAAAGAGGCGAAGTTCTACACCATCTATAGTGGGGAGGCGACCGTGCTGGCGATTGACGCCCAGGGGATGGAACAGCACGTTGCGACACTCGGGCGCGGGAACCACTTCGGTGAGCTGGCGCTCCTGCATGACCGCCCTCGCAACGCGACGATACGCGCGGGAGCGGGATTGGAGCTGCTAACGCTCGATCCCCAGAGCTTTCAACAACTGATGACATCGTGCGCAAAGCTGGCGGAGAATGTAAAACAGGAAGCGGCGAAGAGGCTGCCACTCCACAGCGAGGCGGGTATCTAGCCCCCAACCGTCCTTTGTTGCTCTCCCAGAAAGAGACACGTGCGCAGCACGCAGAGGCGAATGCGTGCGGTGGCTGTGTTGGCTGTGCGCCGGGTGAAAGAGGGCCTAGCAGGCTGCTGAAATAGCCCCTCCAGGTGCCAAACGAGGCTGATTTTCGTGCCTGGCGGAACCCGAAAAGAGGTCGGAATTTGAGTTTTTCAGCAGCCTGCTAGCGGTCGTTGGTAAGGGTTGTGACGTGGTCCAGCGTTGCTGGCGTCACCGCGGGAAAAGCGGAACTAAGGCGTGCGTTGGCCGCGGCGGTTATCTTCTCGCGGATCCGAGGCACGACATCCATCACCCGGTAAAAGGCCTCTCGGTGCAACACAAGGAGGGTCGTGGGGGCGGAGGTGCGCACGGTTGCCGTGCGGGGTGTGTCAAAGAGCAACGCCACCTCACCAAAATGATCCCCCGTGGCAAGGGATGCAATATGGCGTTCCCGCCCGAACTCGTCCAGCACGGTCACGACCACCTCGCCGCGCGAGATGATGTAGAAGGTGTCTTCGATGGCTCCCTGGCGAACGATGACGGCGCCTTCTCGATACTGCTCCACAGAAACAGAAGCCATGAGCGTCGCAATTTCGCCCGCATCCACATCGCGGAAGATCGCGTAGCCGCTGAGCGTAGCCACCTGTTGAGCAAGCTGCCGCTCACTCTCAGACAGCCCGTAGGATGACATCGCCTCGTTGGGGCTGCCGAGGATCATCGCGCGGAAAGCCGAGTCGGTCACCACATGAGAAATGACCTCGGCAATGCGAGCGTCGGCCCGCTCCTCGTCGGGGCGGGTGACCAGCCGCGTGCCAAGGATCTCCACGATTTCCACGGGATTGGCAAAGCCTTTGACCAGGGTCGGCTCCCTGGGCACGCCCTCCACGAGGTGCTGCACCCGCCAGTAGGTTTTGCGCGTGGTGATAATCTGGCCAGCCCGTGCGATGTCGGTCATACGGGAGGCGATGTTGACGGTGCTGCCGATGGCGGTGTACTCGATTCTGTTTTTTGCGCCGATGTTGCCAACAATGGCGTGGCCAGTGCTGAGGCCCACACCCATGCCGGTGCCTTCGCGCCCCTCGGCCTGCCAGTAAGACTGCAACTCGCGCATGCGCTGCTGCATGCCAAGGGCCGCCTTAAAGGCGCGTTCGGGGTGGTCAGCGTACCACACGGGATCACCAAAGATTGCCATGACAGCATCGCCGATGAATTTGTCCAGTGTGCCGTCCTGCTTGAAGATCTCCTCCGTCATTGCGTCAAAGAACTCGTTCAACAAGGTTGCGGTCTCCTCAGGCTCCAGGCGCTCTGAGAGCGCGGTGAAGCCGCGAAGGTCTGCAAAGAGGATGGTGACCTCTTTGCGCTCAGAGATGGCCTCCAGGCTGTCAAGGGACTCCCGAGAGAGAATAGAGTCGATAATCTGCGGAGAGAAATAGCGGCGGAGGAGATTAAACGCGCGCTCCAACAACCGGGTTGAGCGGTTTCTATTGTCGATGGACGCGCCCAGCGTGGCAGAGCCGATGATGACAAGAACGAGGCCGGCGAGGCCCCTGGCAAAGGTGGTCTGGGGGTCTGCGGTATTCAGGTCGATGATCTGCAAGACGAGGCCCTGGGCCTCCGACGGATTGGTTGACGCGGTGAGGACGCGATCAAAAAGGTTTGTGAGCTGCCCGCCGAAGGCTTGCCAGGTGGATTGGAAGACCAGGATGAGAATAAAGACACAGGCTATAGCGCAGACCATTGTGCCGCGAAAGCCGAAGCGCAGCGCGGAGAGGAGGAGCGGGACGGAGAGCAGGTACCAGAATTGCAGGGCGACCCCAGGCGCGGCAATCAGGCCAAGGCCGATGCCGAGAAGGAGCAGGGCAATAATGCCACCCCAGACTAATGCCTGACGCCTGTTTTCTGTGATCATTGCGGCGGATTCCTCGCCTTCCGCTACATCTTACAGCATGTCCTATGTAGGATAAATGAGCTGCGCTACGGGCGCATCAAAAATCGTGAAAAATGATCCTGCAATAAAGACCATATCACACCTGAGAGCATGTGAGTTTTTCTCCTCCCTCCCCTGGTGGGAGGGAGCTAGAGGGAGGGCGCAGGCGCCGCTTCACCATCTCCTCGGCGAGTCGCCTTCGGAGACCTAACCCCTCCCATCAAGGGAGAGGGAAAGATTCACAGCCCCTGGGGGTGAGAGACCTGCCCGCCGGTCGATTGCTCGTACGCATAAGCTGCCCGCAGCACCATAGCCTCATCCCACGGACGCCCCACCAGTTGCAGGCCAATGGGCAGCCCGGAACGGGTGAACCCACAGGGGACTGAAATGGCCGGAAAACCGGTCAGATTGAAAGGACAGGTCAGGCGGGTAAGGGCGTTTGCTATAGTTTCTGTGCGCTGCTCCAGGGTAACGGAGACCTCGTCGAAAGCCGTGGCCGCTATTGGGGTGGTTGGCGTCAAGAGGAGGTCCACCCGCTCCAACAGCGCCAGGGCGCGTTGGGTCATCAACGCTCTTGCGCGCTGTGCGTTCAGATACATTGGGCCGGTAACCGCAAGCCCCGCCAGCAAACGGAGCCGGACATCTGCGGAATACTCCTCGCCGCGGGCACGCAAAAAAGGAAGGTGGTAGGCAGATGCCTCACTCTGTAGAATGGGGGCACTGATGAGGCTGGCTTGGTGGACCAGGGGGAGCGCCACTTCCTCTACAAGAGCGCCCTGCTCGGCCAGAATGTTTGCTGCCTGGAGAACTGCGCCGCCAACTTCAGGGTCGAGCCGCTGGAAGAAATAGTCCTTCACCACGCCCACGCGCAAACCCCGCACGCCTGTCCGCAGCCCCTGGGCAAAATCCGGCGCGGGCGCGGAAGCTGATGCCGGGTCCTTGGGGTCATAGCCTGCAATAGCGTTAAGCACGAGCGCGGCGTCTTCTACCGTGCGTGTCATTGGCCCCACATGGTCCAGTGACCAAGCCAGGGGCAGAACACCGTACCGACTGACGCGGCCGTAGGTGGGCTTGAGGCCAACAATGCCGCACAGGCTTGCCGGGATTCTGATTGAGCCGCCCGTGTCGCTGCCGATGGCTGCGGAGCAGAGGCCGGCAGCCACCGCTGCGGCGGAGCCACTGCTGGAGCCGCCGGTTATGCGGCCCAAGGACCAAGGGTTGTGCGCCGGACCGAAGTGGGGATTTATCCCAGTGGGCCCATAGGCAAACTCGTGCATTCCGGTCTTGCCCAAAAAGATGGCGCCCGCTGCCCGAAACTTGTCGACAATCGTCGCGTCCTCGCCGGGCAGGAAGCCCTGGAGGACCTTCGAGCCGCCAGTGGTGCGGGCGCCCCTGGTGTACACCAGGTCTTTGAGCGCAACGGGTATGCCATGAAGCGGCCCGCGGTACAGGCCCTCCTGGATTTCTTGTTCTGCTTGCCGCGCGGCGGCCAGGGCGCCGTCCCAGAAAAGGGTGATAAACGCGTTCAGCTGCGGATCAAGCGCTTCAATGCGGGTGCGAAAGGCCAGGGTGAGATCAACGGGTGACAGCGCCCCGGTCTTGATGAGGGGGGCTAGCTCGGAAATCGGTCGGTAATAAAGCGGCTCAGTATTGACCATAGCGTGGCGGTTGCTCCGTCGGCGTCCTTACTTGTCCGGGAGTGGCAACGGAAATATTGTAGCAGGCTCCTGCTCCAGCATCAGGAGTTGCTCGATGTCGTGAGAAGCCTGAAACAACGCCTGGACAATGGGGACCAACGTGTCCAGTTCCTGGGGAGAGGGGGCAAGCCCCCACTTCTCATAGAACTGGTGAAGGTACCCGGGAGTAATCAATTCAGGTTCTGGCATGGCTGCACGTTTCCAGGCATGGTGAGAATGATGGGTGAGGCGCTGTCACGCGTGGCCCAAACGCTGCAGGAGGGCGTCTTCGTCGGAGAAGTCAAAGTTCGCCTTGGAATCCAGGCCCTCAGCCTTGAACCATTCGTAGGTCTGGTAAACAGACGCCTCGAAGGTGTGGAGCGGCTCAAAACCCAGATGACTGCGCAGCTTTTCGATGCTGAAAAGGGTGCTGGCGTTCCAGTGGTGGATGTACGGGGCAAGACGCTGGATGAGCGGCCTGCCGTGCTGCAGGGTGGGCCAGAGCTCTTCCATGACAGAGTCTGGCACAAATACCTTCTTGGCCTCAACGCCCACAATGCTGGCAATGGTGTCGACGTAGCCTTCATCGCTCCAATACTGATCTCCGGTGACGTTGTAGCACTGGCCAAAGGTGCGCGGGTTGAGCATCATGAGGGTCAGTGCGAGGGCTTCATCGTCCACATGACCGGTCTGGCTCAAGGTGGTCCCGCTGCCAGGGATGAGGACGGGCCGGCCCTGGAGAAGACGTATGAACATGCGTTGCTCCCGATCCAAGATGTTATTGTTGGGGCCGAAGACCATGGAAAAGCGGGCAACGGTTATGGGGAAGTTGGTGCGGCGATACAGGGTGAGAAGGTACTCCTCACACTCGATCTTGTTGCGACCGTAGTCCGCCTGCCGCTCGGAACGGTCCAGCGGGAAATCCTCGGCAATGGGCAGAATCTTGGAAGCGCCGTAGACCACGGTGGAGCTGGCAAAGATGTAGTGGCCGGTGTGGCCCTGGAACAGCTCGACAATCGAGCGCACGTCGTCCAGGACGTAGGCGCTGATGTCATAGATGCAGTCGAATTCTTCTTTCCCAAGCACTTCTGTGAGCTGGAGATGATTTTTCCGGTCACCGTAGAGGCGGCGCACGCCAGGAGGCAGTTTGGCCTCAGAGACGCCGCGGTTGAAAATGGTGACCTGATGCCCCTGACGCACCAGCTCATGAACGAGGTGCAGTCCGTTGAAGCGAGTTCCCCCCATCACCAAGACTTTCATAGCATTCTCTTTTACTGGATAACCTGGTGTAAACCTGTGGACTGCGGGGATTGTAGTCCGTGTCTGCTGACCACGTCAATGCGCGCGCCACAGAAGTTTTGTGGATGCGCGCAAAATTGCGGCGGTTGTGCACGGGAGATCCATCCCGGCGCACAGCTACAGGGGCAGCGGTTCTGCGTCCGGCGGGGGAACGACTTCAAACGCGTTGAGGACGCCGGCCAGCATGGTGTAGTAGCCGATCAACGTGGTCAGCTCCATGAGCGTTGGGACGCCAAAACGAGCAAGGGCAGCCGCGTAGACGGGAGCGCTCACCTTTCGGGTCCGCATCAGCTCATGAACGTAGCGCACCACGACGGATTCCTCTTCGGTAAGCCCTTGCGGGGCCTGCCGGTTACGGAGGGAATCGATGGCTTCTTCTCGCACACCGTTGCGACGGGCAAGCCTGACGTGGCCTGACCATTCGACATGGCAGTTTGCCTCCCGGGCCACGGCGATAATGGCCAGCTCTTCCTCAGCAGGGGGAAGATGAGACTGAAATCGGATCTGCGCGCCGAGCTTTGCGACCAGATCTGCAATGGGCGGGTTGTGCAGCAGCACCCCGAAGGGCCCCCCGACCCCGCCGCGTGACTCAAAGATGCCGTCGTACACCCACTGGTGCTCTGGGGCAAGCTCTTCCCGTTTGAGAATGGGCTGAATGCGCGGCATGACGGTCTCCTTTAGGGATTTTGGGGCTGACCCACGGAATTTTCCGTTGCTGACCAGTATTCTACCGCTTTTTCCACGGATTCGACATATTTGAACGGGAATGCGGTCCCCCAGCGCTGGCTGGTGATGAGATTTTTGGCTTCCTCCGTTTTGTAGCCCAGGAGGCGGAGCACCATGAGGGTTACCATGGGGGCCCGGTACATGCCGGCCCCGCAGGTGATCAGGATCTTTGTCTCCGGCGACTCCAGCGCTTGCAGCGCATCATGGGCTATGGGTAGGAGCAATGAAGGCGGCTTTTCTTGCAGGTCGTCCCGAAATGGATGGGAAAAGATGGTGATCCCGTGCTGGTCGGCAAGCTCCCGCTCGGGATGCGAGTCCACTGCGATGATGTGGGTGATCCCCGCCGCTTGGAGGACTGACAGCCCGTTCTCGCCGACGCGCGACCCCACGGCGATACGCGGGGTAACGAAGTCGTAGTCCGGGACTGGAGGCACGTAGCCGGTGGTCATGAACCGTCTCCTATTTGTCTGCGCCTTCGGCCTGCGGCGCCGTCTTTGCGACGACAGCTCTTGGCTGATGGGAAAGCTCAATACCTGAAGATGCGAATGCCTGCAAGAGACGGTAGCGATACTCGCCCGCCACGTCCCATTGGCGGCTCGGCTTGGTGACGCCCAGGACTTTCAACAAGATGCCCGAGCTCTCAAACGACTGGACCCGGATGAACCTGGGCGCCTCGGTGATGGAAGGACCAAACTCCCGGTCTTCGGCAAGCTCCTTACCCACCTGGTTGATGATCTCTCTTGCACGGTCTATGTCTGTATCATACGCCACAGAGACGTCTATGTTCACCCGCGACCACTGTTTTGTGAGGTTGCTGGCCACACGCACCTCGCCGTTGGGAATACTGTGAACGGCGCCGTCCACGTCTCGCAGGACGGTGCGGCGCAGATTGACTTCTTCCACCACACCGCCAATGCCGGCGATGGTCACCACGTCACCCTTGCGGTACTGGTCTTCCAGGAGAATAAAAAGCCCACTGAAAATGTCCTTCACGAGGCTCTGCGCGCCGAACCCCACCGCAATGCCGACCACGCCCAGGCTCGCGAGGGCTGGCGCAACATCCACCTGCAACTCCGCCAATACGGTCAGCGCCACCGTGAAGGTAAGCAGCACTCCGACCGACCCTTGCACCACGCCGACAAGAGTGTGCTCCCGTTTGCGCAGCTCCTCAGTTTCCATCTCCTCTCGCTCCCGATGGAGCGCCGCGCGGACGAATCGGGGGACCAGGCGTTGCAGCAGGAAGTTTGCCACGTAGGCCAGAGCGAGAAGGAAGATGATGCGGGGGAGCCTGATGAAGAGCTCAGCGAGCAGGGGTGAAAAACCTGCTGAAATATCCATGGTGTCGGCTCCGTATGTTCTAAGTTAGGACAGGCCCTGGCCCTACGCCCAGGAGGAAGCCACAGCCACAGCCTATTCTACTTCCGTGCGGTCGGTTGCATGCGCCACGCACAGGACACACGGAACGGGCGTCACGAATATGCATCATCCATATTTCAAGAAGACCGAGGCTAATGAGTTTGAGGCATAGCCGTTCGATTCATAAAGGTCTGATCAAGTTCGAAGCGTTCGTCAGCGGCAAGGTACAATTCACTTGCGAATGTGCTTGCTCCAGTCTTCTTTGACTGTCTTGGTCCGTGGAAGAGCCAGACTGAAACCCCCTCTAGGCGCGCGACTTCTACTGCCGGTATAAGGTCAGAATCACCCGTTACTACTGCGATATGGGAGATTTGCTTCTTGCCGCTCAGTAGTGCAAAGTCTAATCCAGGCAGGAGGTCAACGCGTTTCTGCTGAAAGATTGGTGCTCCATTAGAATCAAGGCCGCGAAACATTAGGCGTCCCTCGCGAACTTCATATCTATCAAGAAAGCGTAATCGCTGGAAGAGCCGATGCTTTTGTCCATACCGACGAGCCTCGTCCGGAGTAGGGGGATTACTCTGATACGGAAGACAATGGTAGTAGTACGTGCGCAATAGATCGACTGGCTCTGGCGTTTTGGAAGCTACGGCGGCAGTAATGAGTTGACTAAACTTCTCATAATCAACAAATATCGAAAACTCGTCTCTGGCGAGTGCGTCAACATAACCGCCATCTATGAAAATTGCTAGTCGAGCCATTCCACGGTCTCCTCGGTCGTACCGAAAAAAAGGAGCCAGGAAATAAGCTTCCCAACTCCATTTTATGAAAAAATATAACAACCTGACGTACCATTCTCGTATTCGAGAGGAACGCCAGGGGACATTAATTGCTCAGTGTTTGTACCACGAAGATATTTTGGTTGTCAATAGAACAAACGTATCTCGGGGGAAATTGGTTACAGTCATATTCTCAGCCCACTGATTCATGTTGTCAAGTGATTGTACTCGTTCAGGTGATCCGTTACACTTGGCTCCTTTCGTTGAGATGGTGTTGTTGTAGGAAGGCCAAGGGGGTAAGGTAGCCCAGCGCTTGGTGCGGCCTATAGGTATTATAGCGATGC
>Ga0082335_1007005_pt1 | contig 13998 bp, 10 predicted proteins | sample Subgrocontami58m_FD_72375 | JGI IMG/M metagenome (GOLD analysis project Ga0082335, IMG submission 72375) | Subsurface groundwater microbial communities from S. Glens Falls, New York, USA - GMW37 contaminated, 5.8 m (SPADES assembly) (version 2) ...
TAGAGATAAATTCTTTGCATAAAATCCGCCAATTACTTCCACGATGTTTCTTGAACTTCATTATCGTAACATCTTTGGATTTTTTAGAGACCTTTGGTTTATCATACAAATCTTTATTATATCTTAAGCTAAAAATCTCAACCAAAATCTTACGGAATCTTTCAATTCTAATAGGTTTATTATTAGTATCCGTTTCTAAAAGAAAATCCATAATCTCATCAAATACTTTTTCATCGGTATAGAGTTCAATATTTTTCCCGGAGAACTGTTGATATTCGTCAAAGAATGAAGAAACAGGAATCTTTACTACTTTTCTGTTCATAACTTAACCTATAGGTTAACTATTGTCAAGATAAAAATGTTTCTAAAATTAATAAGAAAATTAGTTTAATTCATAACTTTTGGTGATTAAAGGTTTTACACGGTCGAAATCGTCAAAATTTTTAAGTGTGATTTCGAGATCGCCGGTAGCCCAATGACCTATGTTCAAAATAATTCTTAAAATTCAGTTAAGAAATGGTTCTAACTGAATTAGAATCTGTAGTTATCAAATCTGCAAATAACTCCGCTTGTTTAAGAACCGTATCAATCGCTTTTTGTTGTTTATCAGGTGGATAACCATATTTAGTAAGTGTTCTCCTAACTAACACCATCAACTTTGCTCTTGCACTTTCACGAATAGTCCAATCTATGGTTGCATTTTTTCTAACTTTATCGGCAATTTCTTTTGCAATTACTTTTAATGTTTCATCACCTAGAACTTGAACGGCGCTATCATTAATTTCTAAAGCATTATAAAAAGCAACTTCATCTTGTGAGAGACCTAATTTTTCTCCTTCTTTATCAGATTCTCGTATTTCTTTTGCTATCCTAATAAGCTCTTGGATGATTTCAGTTGTCGTGAGTAAATTATTTTGATATTTCTTTATCGAGCTTTCTAACATCTCCAATAATTTTTTGCTTACAACTAGGTTCGTTTTCGATCTTATTTTTATTTCATCATTCAATAATTTCTTCAATAATTCAATTGCAAGATTTTTATGCTTCATTCCTAGAACTTCTAGAAGAAATTCATCGGAAAGAATTTCTAAACTTGATATTTCCGGTTTATCCAAACCCGCAGCTTCAAAAATATCTATTACTTTATCTGAACTTATCGCTTCATCTACTATCTGTTTTATAGCTGTTTCTATTTCTCTACTGGTTTTACCGATAGGTGTGCCCTCAAACTTTACTAACCTTGCTTTTACTGCTTGGAAGAAAGCAACTTCTTCTTTTATTGCTACCGCTTCTTTATGAGGTATAGCTAGTGCGAATGATTGACTTAATAGTGTTACTTCACGAATAAATCTATTATTTCCATCATGCAGACCTAAGATATGTTCTTCTGCTTGAAGTATTATTGAAAGTTTTTCTTTTGAATCTGCTGTAAAGAAACGCGGATAATTAAATTTATAACTTCCTTTATAGTATGCTGCTGGTTCTTCTATTGCAATTGCTTTGTGAGTTTTACTTTCTTCATTAAACATCTGCTGAACTACTTCCAATTTTTCAAGCATTACTTCTATTGCTTTATCAATTGTCTCTGTAGGATCGCCTTTACCGCCGGAATCAGAGTAAAATGAAAGTGCTTTCTTCAAATCACTTGCAATTCCAAGATAATCAACTATGAGACCGCCCTTTTTATCTTTGAAGACTCTGTTCACTCTGGCAATCGCTTGCATGAGTGTATGTCCGCGCATCGGTTTATCAATGTAAAGTGTATGTAAACAAGGAACATCAAATCCTGTAAGCCACATATCTCTTACGATGGCAAGATTTAACGAATCATTCGGATCTTTCATTCTATCGGCTAAGTTTCTTCGTTGCTCTTTTGTTGTATGATGCTTAGCCATCACCGGACCATCCGAACTAACTGCTGTCATCACAACTTTTATTGATCCCTTGGCAAGATCGTCATCATGCCATTCCGGTTTAAGTGCTACAATTTCATTATAAAGATCAACTGCAATTCTGCGGCTCATTGCAACGATCATTCCTTTCCCTTCAAAAACACTTTGCCGTTGTTCAAAATGATTTACGATATCCTTAGCAAGATTTTTTATTCTCTTTTCATTACCTACAATAGCTTCTAACTTAGCCCACTTTGCTTTTGCCTTTTGCGTTTCAGTTAATTCTTCCTGCTCTAGTTCTTCATCAAATTCTGAGATTAACCGTTTACCTTCTTCATCAAGATTTACTTTAGCAAGTCTGCTTTCATAATATATTTTTACAGTTGCACCATCTGAAACAGATTTTGCTATATCATAGATATCAACATAGTTGCCGAAAACTTGCGGAGTGTTTATATCCGTATTCTCAATTGGTGTTCCAGTAAAACCAATATAAGTCGCGTTGGGTAAAGCATCCCGTAAATACTTTGCTAAACCATAAGCTATTCGTTTTCCGATTACTTCTTTTGTAACTGAATCTCGAATATCTTTTAATGATGCTTCAAAACCGTATTGAGTGCGGTGCGCTTCATCTGCAATTACAATTATATTCCTTCTGTCCGAGAGCAGATCATATTCCGCTTTTCCATCTTCAGGTAAAAACTTTTGAATTGTTGTAAAGACTATTCCGCCGCTTGCAACTTTCAATAACTTCTTTAAGTGTCCTCTGTTTTCGGCTTGAACCGGTTCTTGTCTTAGAAGCTGCACCGATGCTGCAAAAGTATCGAACAGTTGATCATCCAAATCATTTCTATCTGTAATTACAACTATTGTAGGATTTTCCATCTCCGGTTCTGTTATCAGAAGCCCCGCATAAAAAACCATGCTTAAACTTTTGCCGGAACCTTGTGTATGCCAAACAACCCCGCCTTTTCCGTTACCATTTTTGTTCGATGCTTGAATTGATGAAATGACTGCTTTTTTAACCGCATAGTATTGGTGATAAGCTGCGAGTATTTTTTCTGTATGAATTTGTGTTATACCGGTTTTGGGATCTTTCCCGATTCCTTCGTCTCGGGATTTCGCCACGGACTTAACCTTTATTGTTTTCTGAAAGACAATAAAATTTCGCACAATATCTAACAGAGTTGAAGGATTAAGCATTCCTTTAATAAGCACTTCTAACTGAGGAACAAATCGAGATGCTTCTTTTTCTCCGTCGGTTGTTTTCCAAGTCATAAAGCGGTTGAATCCGGCAGATACACTTCCGGCTTTGCATTCTAAACCATCTGATATTATGCAAATTGCATTGCAAGTGAACAATGACGGAATCATTTCTTTATAAGTTTGAATCTGCTGATATGCGGAGTAAATATCAGCATCTTCATCTGCAGCATTCTTTAGTTCTATAACAACAAGTGGTAATCCGTTTACAAACAAAACTATATCTGGACGTTTGTTCTGGTTCTTTTCAATAACTGTATATTGATTAACTACAAGGAACTGATTGTTCTCTAAGTTTTCGAAATCAATTAGTCCTACTTCGTAACTTCTCTCATATCCATCTTGCTGATAAGGTATTTTTACTTTCTCTAGCAGCAGTTTATGAAACTCTTCGTTGTTGTGGAGTAACTCCGGTGAATAGATTCGTAATACTTTTTGAATTGCTTGTTCTTGTGCTCCTTTTGGTATGTGAGGATTAATTATTGCAACAGCTTTTCTTAATCTTGTTATAAGAATAACTTGTTCGAAGCTTTCCCTTTCTTGCTGCTCTGCGCCGGGAGCGATTGCTAAACCGTGAATATATTCCCAACCGAGGGATTGTAGTTGCGCGATTGCGAAGTATTCTATTTTATCTTCAGTTATTGGTTTCATTTTTTTGTTTATTTATTCAAGAAAAATCTTATATTTACACCACTCATCTTTCCACATTCGGAAGAAGGAGTTTCGAGGCTCGATATATCCAGAAATATACCGAGCCTTGCGGTTTTAAAACACTTCTTCTAATCTTTTTTTCAACTTTTTCTTAATGCTCTCTTCACCATAATCACGATTAAAGTAATAAGCACTTAAAAGGTAATAGTCAATACCGCTCTTCTGAGGTTCAAGAACAATAACGTATTTTTCATCAACATCGTATATATAAGTTTTCATTACATCTTTTCTTTTTTTCTGATCTCTTTCATTAACACTAAAAATCTCTACCTTTTCTTTTTTGTTTTCATCAACATGATATTTTATCCAATGCAGTCTCATTGAACGATCTTTTTCAAAAATTCTCTTTTTATATTTTCTTCCAGATGATTCTTCAATATCAATTTCTTCGGTGGTAAGATGCTTGAATAAAGTATCCATATTAATCTCACCTTCAATTTTTATTGGTCTAACTTGCTTTGTTTGGAATTTTAAATTAGGATTATCTTCAATATCTCTTTTAAATATACTCCGCAAGGAATTTTTACGTGATTCTTCAGACAAGTGCATTATTTCAAGTAGCTCAGGATAGTTCTTTAATAGATTCGTTGGCATGTATTCTCTACTTTAATTCAATAAAAAACAGATTAAACTTATCAGCACTTTTTGGTGTAGATTGAGTTAAAGAAATTTTTGAATGCGTTTCAATCTTTTTAATAAGATTTGTCTTTGCAACAACAGTGTTGAGCTCACGAAGATGATAATTGATTGCACCCATAATAAAATCCGTCAACTGCATTAAGTAGCTTTCATGGGATTTAATAAACTGGAGATTTCTAATTGAATCATTTCTATTTAAGATCTCTTTTAACTTTTTTAGTTTGGATTGACTACTTGTGTCTTTAACATCTAAATAAATATTATATGTATACTCTGGATTAATTTTGTGATAAAGTAATTGATAATACATCCGGAAATAAAAATCGTTGTAAGTGAATTCTTCCCTTGATTCATCAATCTGAGATTTATCCACAATCACTGCACGGAATCTTAGATCAGTTGAAAAAAAATATTCTATTAGATCATTAAAGAATGGGTATTGAGATTTAGAGATACTACTCCATTTAATTTCGCCTTTATATTTATGCTTAGCTTTAAGCATCTTTATATGTTCGTTGTGTTGTTTTAGTTGGTTGTAAGCAGTACTTATATAAGCAATGATCATGTATGGCATCCTATCATTTTGCAAATGTGTGCTTTCATCGCAGTATATGTTAAATGTTTTACTCATATTTATCTTTAATCTTTTATGATTGGACTCTTACTTCTCCACTCATCAACTTGGAGCAAAGCATATTCTCCATTTGTGCGGTCCGGGATGAGAGTGCGAGAATGTGAATGTATTCCCAACCGAGAGATTGAAGTTGCTCGATGGCAAAGGATTCTATTTTATTTTCCGAGATGTGTTTCATAGAACTTTTGAATCACTATGTTGGTATTTTTTTTCGCGTTTTCTAAAAGCTTCCATTCCACCTTCAAGGATAGTTGTTACATTCTCTTTGATTATTGGATTTTCTAATGAACCGGAAACGGTATGTGTAATTCTCTCATTGTCATAGTGGGCAACGATTACTTGGTCAGCATCTCCATTAACTACAAGATTTGCGTTATGTGTTACAACTATTATTTGTCTTTTCTTTTTAGCATTACGAATCGTTTGGACTAAGTCGCTATAAATAAAAGAATTGTCCAAATGATCCTCAGGCTGGTCAATAATTATCGGACAATTATTCCCAATGCTTAAAAATAGTTTAAGCAATATTGTCCCTTTCTGGCCTAAAGATAATTGGTCTATGTTCTTTGTGATAGGACCAAGTTTATAATTAATCTTTGTAGACAATCTTGGAATATTCAGAACGCTTTCTTTTTCAATGTCATTTTTTAGTGCAGCATAGAATGCATCATAATTTTCTATATCGAATTCCTCATCAAAAAAAACATTAATCCAATCTATGTACTGACCGTAAGAAAGCGAGGAAGATAAACTTATATGTTCTCTAAGTTTTTCTTTTGATTTTATTTTTCTTCTGTCAACACATTTTTCAAGTAATACATCGCATAATTTTTCTGTATTAAAAATTAATTCAGTTTCAAGGTCAAGAGCCCCGAGTATATCTTCATTTTTTGTAGAATATTCTTCAACAGCTCTTTTATAAGTTATTACATACTCTTCAAAAAACGAATTAAGTTTTACCAACAATTGATATCTGACCTTAATTAAATTTGAAAACAAATCTTTATCTTTTTGGAGTGATTTAATTGCTGATTCGTTCGATGATATTTTATTTCGTAGTGCTTCAATATGTTCAACACTAACATCAAGTTTATCCTTCAAAATATTTTTTACTTCAAAGAGTATTTTCTGATATTCAGCTTCATTATCTGTTAAATTTAATTTTTCATTGATTTCATTTAGATGCTTTTCAAAATCTAAAAAATTGAAATTAAAATCCGTATGTGAGATTCCGAGAATGTCCAGAATAGAATATAATTCCAACATTTTAATATTTACGAACTCTTTTGTATCACTTAAATGAATAAGAATTTCCTCTTGAAGATCTTTTGCTTGAATAATGGTTGATCTTTTTTCTTGTGCCTTGTTTAATTTACTCAATACATCACGAGTAGAATCCGATTCAAGTAATTTAAGTTCTTCCTTAAATTTAAGCGTGTCAACTTCTAATGATTTTTGATCAGTTTTTGAAACAAGCTCGCGTTGAGTTAATATTTTTTGATTATTGTTCTCGATATCTTTAAGTAGGTTCTCTATTGTAAATTTTATTTTGCGCAATTCTTCAGTAAATGATGAATTCGTTATTACAGTCTCGAAGGCAAGATTATGAAGATTCGGTTTATCAGCTGCAATTTTTTCAATTTGGTTTTGACTTATATACAAGAAAGGATAAGTGCATGGTGTTTCATTATTTGATAATAATGATGTCTCAAATAAATCGATTGGATTATTATCAAGGTTCAAATACTGTATAGATATTTTTGCATCTGCACGAAGTTGGTAATAAAAGAAAATTAATGATAATGGTTTATCATTTTGAAGATGGGCATTAAAACAATAAGCAAGTGTTTCAAGTAATGCAGATTTCCCCGAACCCCTTCCGCCAATGATGCATACTAAATCTCTGTTAAAGACAATTTTCTCATCCGGTATAATGTAGCCAGTTGAGTTGCTAATTTCTAAATAATCTATTACTAACTTTTCTTTATCAAACGTAGGATTATTTTCTTGTATTCTAACCCTTATTTCTGGTTCATATATTATTTGTTTTAATCCATCGAATGTTGGATCAGCCTTTATCCAAGTAATTCTGTTTGAAGGATATCTACCATAATCACAATATTTATGAGCATCGCTACCAGAAACACATGGTTTTGCTTTATTGCCTAACGTTTTAAAGAAATTATCGAAATAATTTTCGTTCTTTGCAGTTTTTTTACCAACAAATAAATCTACGTTATCTGAGTCTCTAGTTTCAATTATATGAGCACTCTGCATAAAATAGTTATCATCGTGCGGATGATCTTCCCAATTTAATTCTTTCAGACCATCAGTAGTGTCATATGGTAAGATTATGTAACCAGTGTCTTTTGGTATCTGGTTAAATGCTTTTTCAAGTGAATCCTTTGTTATCTCGGCTGTCATTGAGCCAAGTTGTAATAACTTCTCGTTGTCTAAGGAAGCTGGTGGTTGAAAACCATGTTTCTGTGCCTTACTATCATCTAGACTTCTAGCGAATCTTATTAATGAATCATTGGATAATTTTTTATCGATCGATCTAATGTAAAGCTCGGATTTAAAATCAATAAGTTCTTGTTTCGAGAGTTTATCGGATAAGATACAATGAATATTTAATCTATAATCAACCGGGCACTCTATTCTTAATTCCATTCCCGGGAAAATAGTTTTTGTTAATAATCCAGGATTATCATTTAAAAAATCTCTAAGTTCCAAATACCAATCAAATGTCCAATAATCCATTAAACAAAAAACTTCGACATCAGACTGATTCACAATTTCGATAAATCTCTTTAATTCATTTTCCTTTTCCGCGGCAGTCATTTCTTGAAATTTCTTGCCATCATTCCAATAAAATGATGCTGGAGAGTGAACGTGTAAATCCCATTTTTTCCATTCTGAACCTTTATTATAGTTCATGAGCATTTCCTATTTAACTTTTTCATGTAAATCATTTATTGCTGCTTTTAAAACTTGCCAACTAATTCTTGCAGTGTGTATATCTGGATTAAAACCTGAACTCATTTGTTCATATGGATGTATGTAATTTCTAAAATCTCTTAGCGAATGGCTATACTTTTTCACATCTAATCCAATAAAACCAATATTGTGTGCAACATCAATAAAATTATTTAATGACCATTCGTGAAGTTGTTTTACTTTACCCGTCACTTTATCCTTTGGACTGGTAGTTGACTGATTGAATTCTTTAATGTTTTGTGAAGCTATACCAAGTAAAATTCCTTCTAGGATGCTGCCGCATAAAAAGATTACAGATAATGAAGCGCCAGCTTTTAAACATTGCTTTACTTCTAATATTCGCTGCTCTAACACAGCAGTTACACCAACATCAATTTTTAGCAAGCTTATTGAAATTTCGTCAACTTCCTTTTGTAAGAATCCATCAACGTCATCGATTTGTTCATCATTTTTAAGTCTCTTGCCTTGCAATTTATTAGCTATCCCCAAGCATTCTTTAATTAATTTTTGTGTGGTGGGTTTAATTTCTTGATTGTGAATAGTTTTTTGAGTTTCATAGTATAAAAGTATTTCTTCAATCAGCTTACCAACAGTTTTATCTGGTTCTATTTCCCAGAATGCTCTGAATCGATTAGCTTTTGAGTTCCCATATTTCTCATACTTAGGATCATATATGTCTAGTTTTACAGAGTTAATAATAAATCTTTGAAGAGAGTTGTTTGAAAATTCAAGGACATAACCGCCATTCATTTCCAATACAGCTTCTAATTTTAATTTATCTGTTTGTGATATAGTTGCCATTAGTTTTGTGTTACCACTATTATTTCTCCACTCATCAACTTGGGTAAGAGTGTGTCCCGTAGCTTTGTGAGTGTGCGGATTTGAATTTGATTTGATTTTATTTTTTTAAAATATGATTGAATTAAATCCTCAAAGTCATTCAGTTTTTTTTCATCTGGAATAGTGATTTCCATTTCTTTAATCATCTGAGAATTTATTGATTCGACAATGGAAGATGTGCTTCCCAATAGTTCAAATTTATATACCTTTAAGAATAGATAAAGAAATTCGCAAAATATAAATGAGTTCTCTTTTGGTTTAAAATGAGCAATAGCTTCATTGGATAACATTCTTTCTGAGGTGATTGCTAATCTGCCTATTGTCATTTTAAAACTTAGAATAACAGTATTTTCAGGAATAATAGGCACATTAAATTTTTCGACAGCTTCTTGTGTTAAATACTCAGAAACTGTGTTAATGTAAATCCCACTAATATCCATATCTTTAATTGAAACCCATTTAATGTCATTAGGGTTTATAGAGAACCACTGATGTTCTTTTCTTGGTGGGGTTCTCCCAATTCCAATATCAAACAAATTTCCAAGAATATCTTTTCCCCAACTCTCCTCTGCTTCTTCCACAAACCATTGCCTAAAAAGAGTTTCGGCAAGTTGTTCTAAAGTTTTATTTTGGCGGTGGAGTAAATCTATTTTATCGTCTAAGCTGGAAAGGATTGAGGCTATGGCGCATTGTTCTGGAAGCTCAGGGATAGATACAACAATCTGATCAAAAGTTTCTTTCGTGATTGTATCAAATACAGCACCATAAGAATTGGAAATGAAATTTGGGATATTAAATTTCAATAAATAATACAAATATTCATTTTCAGTAAGTTTTTTATTCGCATCAATTCCATAGTTTGATTGATTAAAAGCCATATCTCTACCAAGCATCGATATAACGCCGACGGTTCCTCTGGCTGAAATTATTATTTGACCTTTTTTAAGAATCTTTGTGTTGCTTTCCCTCAAACCTCTTTCTGTTATTTTTTTTTCAGTATCAAAACAAAACTTCTTACCATTGTTAAAATCAGTAACTGATAACCAAGGAATATCTCCACCCCAATATTCAGCAACCGTAGTTTTTGGTGTTCCACCACCGATTATTTCCATTAAATCAGAAAACTTATATTCTTTCCACTCACTCATAGTTCGACAAGCTCACTATTATATTTTATCGTTCAATTTTTTTAGAATCAGAAATGCTGACTTATCGAATTTTGAAAATGCAAACCATTTCTTACCAAGGTCTTTAAGAGAAGCGCCGAAGTGATAAACATCTTCATTATCTATTATCATAAATCTATCGTGAGAATCTGAAAATTCTTTTATCACAACAGCCGGATACTGAGCGTTAAATTTGTTCAGATCCAGCTCCAACTCTTTTGTTATTTTCTTTGTAAGAATGGTAACCGCAACATTCTTTTTTCGTTTAGTGAACAAATCCAATACGGTATCATCAATGTAGTTATCAATTAAAAGAATAGATTTTTCTGCTTTACGTATAAGACCGGAAACAAATTTATGAGCGTCAAAGATTTGTCCGTCATAAAAGATTCCTTGTTTAGGTTCCAATTCTTTGCTCTGCAAAGCGTTAAAAACTTTCTCAAATTTTTCATCCGTTTTGATTTCGTGCTTTAGCTGTCTTCTCTCAACAGTATCAATTCTTTGGAAGAGCTGTGCATTGTTAATTATAAATTTCCGCATTACAACAAAAGCACGCATAATTTGTATATTTACCTCAATCGCGCGGTCACTATTTAGAACTCCCGAAAGGTTTGCAACACCTTGCTCTGTAAACCCATACGGCAAATAACCTCCAAGATGTTTTTTTGAAGGTATCGCATTTTGCGATACCAGGAAATCAACCTCATCATTTGTTAGCCGAAACATAAAATCGGGCGGAAATCGTTTTTCATTTCTTTTAACCTGCTCTCTTAATCTAATAGCTTTGACCTGGTATAATTCTGCCAAATCCCTATCGAGCATTACTTGTTCACCACGGATTGTATAGATTTTCCGCTGAATAGAAGCAGAGTCGTAGACTATTAATTTGTTTTTTGAATCTTCCATAATATTTTCAATTAGTGGTATATAATATCTCTGTGATCGCAAATTGCGACCTTAAAGCATTTTTGATATCACAATTTGTGACATCAAGTTTTCACAATCTTATTTTAGACAGATTATCAATAATCTTTTTATTCAATTCATTTTCTTCGGAAAGTTGTTTTTCTAATTCGGCTTTCAATCCGGTAAACCGTTCGATAAAATTGAAATCATCCTCGTCATCGGGTAAGCCAACATATCTGCCGGGAGTAAGCACATAATTAAGTTTTCTTACTTCTTCTATAGTTGCTGATTTGCAGAAGCCGGGGATGTCTTCATACTTACTTTCTTTGCTTCTCCACTTGTGGTATGTATTGGCAATATTTGAAATATCTTCTTCGCTTAAATCTCTGTTCCTTCTGTTTACTAAAAAACCAAGGTTACGGGCATCAATAAAAAGAATTTCATTTTTTCTATCTCGGAATCCACCGTTGGTTTTATTGCGCGATAAAAACCATAAGCAAGCAGGTATCTGAGTATTAAGAAATAGTTTTGTTGGAAGATTAACAATGCAATCAACTAATCCTTTTTCAATTAATGCTTTTCTTATTTCACCTTCAGTATTTGTCTGTGTGGTAAGAGAGCCTTTGGAAAGAACGAATCCGGCTTGTCCGGTTGGCGCTAAGTGATAAAGGAAGTGCATAATCCATGCATAATTTGCATTACCGGATGGTGGAACTAAATTTTCTCCTAATATTTTCCATCGAGCATCGTTTTGTAAAAGTTCGCCGCTCCAATCGCTATCATTAAAAGGTGGATTTGCTAAAAGATAATCCGCTTTCAAATCTTTGTGAGCATTATTTAAGAAACTTCCTTCGTTATTCCATTTAACATTGCTGCTGTCAATTCCTCTAATAGAAAGATTCATTTTGCAAAGACGCCAGGTTGTTTGGTTGCTTTCTTGACCATAGATAGCCACATAGTCAGACGGATTTATTGAAAGACCTTTTTTCTTTTTTGTTTGATAATAATCTTGATGTGCTTTAATGAATTTTTCACTTTGAACAAACATACCGCCGCTACCACAGCAAGGATCAAATACTCTTCCCTCGTAAGGTTCAAGCATTTCTACCAATAATCTAACAACACTTGAAGGAGTATAGAACTGTCCGCCTTTTTTACCCTCAGCAAGAGCAAACTCACCAAGAAAATACTCATAAACTCTGCCGAGAACATCTTTACTCTGTGCTTCTTTTGTGCCGAGCACTGCTGTGCCGATTAAATTGATTAATCCGCCGACAGTAGCTTTATCCAACTTTTCCTGAGCATAAACCTTAGGTAATACTCCGCGCAACGATGGATTATCTTTTTCAATTGCATCCATTGCATCATCAACATCTTTACCAATAGTTGATAATGTTGCTCTACCTTGAATCCGTATCCAACGAGCTGAAGGTGGAACATAAAAAACTTTTTCTGCTGTGTATTCGTTTTTATCCTCGGGATCGGCTCCTTCACTTTTCTGTTCGATCAATTTCTGATAAAGTTCTTCGTGTGCATCAGAAATGTATTTGAGAAAGATGAGTCCAGAAACAACGTGTTTGTATTCTGCAGCATCCATATTCTTGCGGAGTTTATCGGCAGTTTTCCAGAGTTTCTTTTCGAGAGGTTCTTCTTGTTCGGTTTTTGTTTGTTTTGCCATAATTTTATGAAAAGTTTATATTAAAATTTGTGATTGAGAATAGAAGAGAAGTCCCTCCAATTATTGAAATGAACTTAGGAATTGGTGAAGGTTTTAGCAAGAATAATTTTATAATTATAATTTAATTTTGTGATAAGTAGAAAATGAGAAGAAATTGATACTATAGTTCAAATTTTAGAACAGTTCATAGTTCTTATCTTGAAGATCCACTGTGAAAAGGTTTTTAATGAGGTCCCGGATTGTGATTTTTTCGACTATAGAAAATGCTTTAATTTCTTCTGTGAAAGAAGAAAGGCAATAGGTATTGGGCAGTAGGCAATAGTGAATGGCAGTCAAGTTTTCTGTTTTTCCGCCTTCGGCGGTTTTCTAAACTTTTTAGCATCCGGACAAGTAATAAAATGTGAAGTATGAATTTTAGGATCGAACATTACTTCCATCTTTGCGATAAGTAATGAAATGTGACTTTGACTTAATGAATCTACATCAACAGGATTAAGCTTACCGGAAGAAGTTCTTAAATAGTAGAATTCTTTTTTACATGATTTACAGAATGGCATAATCAATTCTCCTTTAAGTTTTTATCTAATAATTCTGATAATGAATTTCTTTCAGATTCGAGATTCTTAATTATTTGATCTTTGGAATAAATTTCGGATTTGAGATTGTTGATTACTGAATCTTTAAGTTCAATAAACTTTACTAAATCTTCTCTTGAAGAGATGTAGAATTTTTTGGAAAAGATAAGGGCTAAATAAATTATGAAAGCTGATACGATATAAAACACGACTAGAAATATTAAAGACGGGATTAATTGCAATTTCATTTATCATACTCCTTTTGATCCTTCTCCCGATACATCGGGATCAGGATGGATAAGTCATTTGTTCATAGTTTCAGTTGTTGACTTATCCACATTTGTTAATAAAAAACCCTTTTCTTTCTTTCTTTACTTTCTTTCTTTGTGAAAATTCCCTCGTTCTTTTTGCAAAAGAACGTGATTAATTACCTTTTTTTAGCGTTCATATTAAAGACGTTGGCTAAATCTGAAACAGTACTTGGATTGTTTTGAGAATTTTTTCTTTTATGATTTCTTTCGCGCTGTTTCATAACCTCTTTAACATTCTCGCGAACGGTTTCAGTTGTTATAGATCCATCTAAATTGATAATGAGTTCGCAATCCTTTGTAAGGATTGAAATAAATTTATCGAATTCCGGTTCTTCCATATTGAGATCACTCATAACAATTGCTTTGATGGATTTGCGATTAAGATT
>Ga0082335_1007007_pt1 | contig 13997 bp, 16 predicted proteins | sample Subgrocontami58m_FD_72375 | JGI IMG/M metagenome (GOLD analysis project Ga0082335, IMG submission 72375) | Subsurface groundwater microbial communities from S. Glens Falls, New York, USA - GMW37 contaminated, 5.8 m (SPADES assembly) (version 2) ...
GTTTCTTCAAGCATTTCCAACTTAAACCCCAACAGCACATATTACTACAGGGTTGTTGCAAAGAACGCTTATGGTATCGGTCAGGGAAGCATTTTAAGTTTCTCTACAGGCAACTCTTTTTATTACAGCCAACCTACCAGCAATTCTCCGATTGTGACAACCGGCTCCGCCACTTTATCGTCTTCCAACAGCGTCACTTTTTACGGCTCTGTTAATCCTAACAATTCCTATACCACCACTTGGTTTGAGTACGGACCAACTGCGTCTTTAGGCAGTGCCAGCCAAGCTACGGGCGTTAGTTCCAACAGCTCTTATGTAAATACGAGCGCCAGCGCCTTTAACTTGAACGCTAACACTACTTACTACTACAGAGCTGTAGCGCAAAATTCTTTCGGCAACGCATACGGGTCCATCCTTAATATTTACACCGGCAACAGCAATAACAATGCTGTCGTTGCTAATAATCAGGACTTGAACGGTTTATCGGATTCTCTTTCAAAATTAAACTTGGCATTGTCCGGATTCGGGAAAACTGTAGACAACAGCAATCCCGCAACGGATAAAAAAACTGTTGCTGAAAAAGTTGCGCAAATTTCTTCCACCAGCAACGGCTCGGCCAAAGTGACTTTAACTGCCGATAAATCTGCATTGAAATCAGGCGACACATTCGTGATTACATCCGAGATTAATGCCATAACCGACATTAATAAGGCCAATTTGCAAATTAACCTGGACCCATCATTGGTTTTTGACAGCTCTGCCGCTCAGGCTTTCAGCAAGAACGGCAATACAATCACTTTTGACATTAGTGACATTGCGGCAAACGGCGTTCGGACAGTTAAGTTAAACGTCCATTTATCCAAAGACGTAGACACTTCAAAAATTGCAAAAATTACCACCACCAGTGCTTTAAATTTCTCTGATTCTACTGGTAAAGATTCAACTCCACTATTAACTTCTATGGATATAAAAGTAGGCGGTCAAGGACTGTTCGCTTCTATCTTCGGAGCTTTAAGTTGGAGTAACGGCTTAACAATTTTTCTAATTGTTGCGCTTATACTTTTGATAGTGGTCGCCACGAAAAGACTTATGGTTTAATTTCGCTTCAGGCGATTTAAAAATTCTTCCGCAGTTTTTCTTACCTCAATAGCGTTCTTTGTTTCCATAAGGAGCGCGCGCAAGTCTCTAGCTCCATCAAATCCTGTTACATAGGCCTTGAAATGTTTTTTCATAACATCAAAGGGTTTTAAACCACCTTCTTCTTTGTCTTTGTCGCTTTTAAATGTTTTTTCAAAAAGCTCGGCGTGCTCGCACATTGCCTCAAGACGTTCCTTTAAAGAGGGGATGCGTCCTGAAAATAACCAAGGATTGCCAAATATTCCACGCCCAATCATTGCTCCATCAAAACCAGATTCTTTTACTTTTGCTCTAGCTTCGTCGAGCGTATTAACATCGCCGTTACCTAAGAGAAGTGTCTCTGGGGCGTACTTATTTCGTAAAGCCACTATTTCAGGCGCCAATTCCCAATGTGCGGGAACGTCAGACATTTCATTTCTGGTTCGGAGGTGGATTGTTAAGGCCGCCAAACCTTCTTGTAGTAACGACGGGATCCATTCTTTAATTTCGTTTTTGGCATAACCTATTCTTGTTTTCACTGATACCGGCAATCCTTCGGCACCGCGTTTCGTCGCCTTGATAATTTCTTTAGCCAATTCAGAGTTTTTAATTAAAGCCGCTCCGCTCCCTGATTTTTCAATACTTTGGTCAGGACAGCCCATATTGATATCAATGCCGTCAAAACCAAGTTCTTTTATCATCTTTGCCACTTTTTCAAATTGTTCTGGCTTAGCTCCAAAGATTTGAGCCACTATCGGGTGCTCTGCTTCTATATGCCAAAGATCAATCAATAGTTTATCCTTGCCACTCGAGAATAGGCCCTCTACTGAAACAAACTCTGTCCAAAAGACATCAGGCTTGCCGTACTTGGTAAACATCTGTCGAAAAGCGGCGTCGGTGACGTTAGCCATCGGCGCTATAACCATAATCGGCTTTTTTAATTTTCCCCAAAAGCTCTGTTCCATAATTACCGCCACGATTTGCCAACGTTATTATCTGGCGGTGAGGGTGAGATTCGAACTCACGATACCCTTTCGGATATAGCAGTTTTCAAGACTGCCGCCTTAAACCACTCGGCCACCTCACCTCAATCATCTTATACTGCCTTGATTTACTGGGTTTTTCAAGTAAAATACTGGAAGCTCAACTACGGGTCTATATCTTCGGCTTCGCCTCGATATATACCCTCGCTCAACCGGAATGTAAGCAAGGCTTCCATTTCGCTCTTCGCTTCGGGCCTATAGTAAAATGGTATTACGCCTCCATGGCATGGAGGAGGTCGGGGTTCGATTCCCCGTAGGTCCACAAAAATCACCATAATTATTTATGGTAAATTATGAACGATAATATTGTAGTGAATTCTAGTGGTGTACTCAGTTTCAATAACAAAGAGTATCGCTGTGCGTTAGGAAAGGGAGGAATACGGGCAGATAAACAAGAAGGCAACGGAGCAACTCCTATTGGATGCTTTCCAATAAGAAAAGTTTATTATAGACCAGATAAATTTGAGAGACCTCCAAGAACTGCTTTTCCTATACAAGCACTTACAAAAAACGACGGATGGAGTGACGATGTGAATCTGCCAGAATATAATACACATGTGAAAATTCCTTATAACGGTTCCTACGAGAAATTATGGCGAGATGATAATTTGTATGACGTTATCGTAGTTCTGGGATACAACGATAATCCCACGATCGCTGGCAAGGGCAGCGCGATATTTATGCACGTTGCCGGAGAAGGATATACTTCCACTGAAGGCTGCGTTGCGCTCTCTAAGGAAAATTTATTAGAAATACTTGAGGGCGCCGATAAAACAACGCAGCTATGTATTAAAATATAGTAATGATTAACACTCTTTTTTCGGAAGGCTCAAACAATAATCGTTCTGAAATAGTCAGGCGTCTTACTGACCTCCGCAACGAAATAGCCAAGAAGACCGGCCAGGAGAGATTTAAGATTCTTCAAAATAAAACGATAGATTTTATAGCCGAGTCTTCGCCCAAAACCCTAAAAGAATTGGCTGCCATCAAAGGCATTGGTCCCAAGAAACTTAAAGAACTAGGCTCGGCTATTTTAACAATTACCAAGGGAGAATCAGACGAGTCATTAGAAAGCGGAAAAGATATACAGCTTACAGAAAAAGGTGATGAAGTTTTTTCTGTTAGCCAATTTCTTGAGAGGATAAATGAACTGCTTTCGCCGCAGAATGTTTTGGTGGAAGGTGAAATCTCCAGTGTCAACGTTCATCCATCAGGAATTTATTTAACTTTAAAAGATAAAAAAGAGGACGCTCTTTTGGATTGTTACATCCGTCCTCACATATATGATTATCTGGGAATCGAACTCCAGGATGGGATGGAAGTGAAAATCGGCGGTTTCCCAACCATATATCAGAGAAACGGCAGATTCCGTTTTATGATTCAGAGTTTAGAAATAGCCGGCGAAGGGTCGTTGAAGAAAGCTTACGAACTTCTAAAGGTCAAACTGGAGAAGGAGGGCTTATTTACCAGAAAAAGAGAATTGCCAGAGTTTGTTAAAAGAATCGGTGTAGTAACTTCTCGTCAGGGAGCGGTTATAGAAGATTTTAAAAACAATCTTAAAGAATTTGGCTTTGAGATATTTCTGAAAGACGTGAGAGTAGAAGGAGTGCGTGCTGTGGATGATATTTGCGAAGCTTTAAGTTGGTTTAACGAGAATGCTGAAAAAATGAATCTTGACGTGCTGGTGATAATGCGAGGTGGTGGAAGTTTGGAAGACTTGCAGGCCTTTAATAATGAACTTGTCGCTAAAGCTATTTTTGCCTCTAAGGTGCCCACCATTTGCGCTATAGGCCATCATAAGGACGTTCCTATAGCAAGCCTTGTTGGAGACGAGGCTTCATCAACTCCTACCGGAGCGGCTGTAAGAATAAATGCATCTTGGGACAAACTAACCATCCGTCTGCCATCATTGGAGACAACTATTTTTAACAGTTACGAAGGTTATATCCGTTTCGCCGATAACTTTGTCAGTTCTTCGCTTTCTAAGATGACGAACTACTTTGAACGTGCTTTCGTCAAGTTTGAAGGTCTCAGATCGTCTATTTTAGATTCTTACGAAGACGCTTTAGAGACAGTTCTGAATAGAATAGAGAATATCGGCAAATACTTGGAAGGAGTAAGCCCAGAAAGGAATTTAAAACTTGGCTATAGCATCGTAACCAATAATTCTGGTAAAGTTGTGAGAGACACATCGGGTCTTAAAGTAGGGGAAAAGTTGAAGACCAGACTGCATAAAGGAGAAATAGAATCTGAAATAAAGAAAATAAATTAAATTGGTAAAGACATGAAGGAAAATAATAAAAAAGTAAGCGAATCTTTAAGCAAGTTGGAATCCATTGCTGAATGGTTTGAAAAACAGGAAAAGATAGACTTGGAAGAGGGCTTAGAAAAAGTTAAGCAGGGAGCAGAAATAATCAAAGACTTAAAAACCAAACTTGAGGGCATTAAGAATAAGTTTGAAGAAATAAAAGAAAGTTTAGGCGACGAGTAATGTTAATTAAAGTTAAAGTTTTTCCAGGTTCAAAGAAAAACAAGATAATAGATAAATCGGCAGACAGTTTTGAGGTTCACGTGAAAGAAGAAGCGGAACGAGGCTTGGCCACCAAAGCTGTATTCGGGCTGTTGGCCAGCCACTTTAAACTCACGTCTGGCAGTATTAAACTAATCAAAGGAGCAAGGTCGAAAAACAAAATTTTTGAAATAAAAATATGAAAGGTTACGTCGTCAATATAGAAAAGGAAACTTTAGAGAACATTAATTTTAGGAAAGTTCTCTACACTGCTAAAAATAGCCAGCTTGTTTTAATGAGTCTGGCTCCAGGAGAAGAGATTGGGGAAGAAGTTCATCAGTTGGACCAGTTTATCAGGATAGATGGAGGAAGCGGTAAAACTATTTTAAATGGCGAAGAGTATCCGATTAGTAACGGTTGGGCTATAGTAGTGCCACAAGGAACCAGACACAATGTCGTTAATACCGGCACAGAGCCTATGAAAATTTACACGGTTTATTCTCCGCCCAACCACAAAGACGGCACGGTGCACGCCACTAAAGCCGATGCGGAAGCAAACGAAGAACACTTTGACGGAATTATCTCTGAAGCGATTTAAAAGCCAAGACTTTCTTTAACGAGGATCAAGTTCAGATTTCTTGGCATAATGGATTTATTAAATATCCAGATCTCACTAAGAGCGGTGCCGCTTTGGCCCAATTCTTTCATGCGTGCGTCTTCCAATGGAACAACGTAATTTTTAAGCCTATTTAACCCTTCTTCAAGATTAGGAACTACTTTTTGAGCTCCTACCACCCAGATAACGTTTGGGCTAGTGAAGGCATAGGATGGTATCTGACTGCCGGAAGCTGAACCAACAATTAATTCTCCATCTTCCGTGATGGCGTGAACACTGCCTAGAAAATAGTTTGCAAAAACAGATTGATTTCTTAATTCATTCTTCTTAGCTGTGTCACCTTCCTTTAAAATCGCGTCTTTCAAGTTTTTCCAAGGGTGATTTCCGGATTTCAGTAAATCAACGAAACCTATCTCCTCCAAAGTTTTGGAACTGCCTGTCATAACAGTTGCCCCTGCATTAATCAGACCCTTAACTTTCTCCAGAGCTTCGGCTTTATTGCCAACAATATGAGTTTTAAGATTTTTATAATCTGCGGCCAGGGCGATTTTTTCTAAAACTTCGTCTTTTGCTAATGTTGTATAATCCATGACACCCATTTTATAAGAATGCCAGTCGGTTGTACAATAGGTTAACAATGATATCTTATCCTGAATTTCAAAACGTGGATTTGCGAGTTGGCAAAGTACTATCTGCCGAGCGTGTTGAGGGTTCCGAAAAGCTTCTTAAATTAATGGTAGACGTTGGACCAGAGGTAGGCGAGAGACAGATAATCGCCGGTATCGGTAAGGTTTATTCTCCAGAAATAATAGTAGGTCGTGAAATTATAATTGTGATTAATCTTGAGCCAAGATCTCTTATGGGTTTGGAAAGTCAGGGGATGCTTTTGGCAGCCGACGATGAGTCAGGCCCTATTCTTTTAAATACAGACAAAGATGCCTTGCCGGGAGCCAAGATAAAGTAATGAAAATCCATAGATTTATTATTCCTGATAATTTGAAGGCCGACGAATTGGAAATTCATGACAAAGAGATTGTCTGGCAGATTAAAAATGTCCTTCGCTTGAAGCTCGGTGAAAAAATAATAGTTGGAGACGGGAAAAGCCAAGAAGCATTGGCCGAAATAACCGGAATTGAGAGATCTTCTGTTGTTTTGAAAGTTCAAAGTTTGCAGGAGAACGACAATGAATCAAAAAATTCGGTTACTCTTTATTGCTCCGTTTTAAAGAAAGAAAATTTTGAACTTGTTGTGCAGAAGGCTACCGAGGTTGGAATTAAGCGAATAATCCCAGTTATTAGTGAGCGGACAATTAAACTTGGCCTCAATCAAGAACGCTTGGAGAAAATTGCTAAAGAAGCCGCCGAGCAGTCAGGTAGAGGAATGGTGCCGATTATTTTGGAGCCGATATCTTTTGAAAAAGCAGTGGCGAATGCCTCCATGACCGGCAATAATTTTCTATTTGATTCTTCCGGAGAGCATATTAAAGAAACTTCTTTTAACGGTGAGAGTGCGATTTTCATTGGGCCAGAAGGAGGTTGGACGAATATAGAATTATCTTTAGCTAAAAATAATGGTTTTATTATAGTCAGTCTCGGTAAACTTACACTCCGCGCAGAAACCGCCGCTATAGTCGCTTCTTATCTACTGACTAAATAATTCCTTATTAAGTATTCCAAAAACATTAAATAGAGACTAGAATTAATCAATGATTAGAAAGAAAATAAAAGAAGAAGGGGATAAATTGAACCGTGAAATCCGAGAGCGAACCGTCAGCTACATAGTTGCCGCTCTAAGCTTGGTGGCTGGTTTAGCTTGGAATGATGCCATTAAGTCAACCATAGAATACGTCTTCCCACTTTCTAACGGCACAATTATAGCCAAACTTATATACGCTGTCTTAATGACGCTTTTTATAGTCATTATCACAGTTTTTGTAGTGAGGTTTTTGGGGAAAGAAGAAAAGAAGCAATAAATACACGCAAATAATATGGCTATCAAACCAATTATAAAAGACACTTACCTGGCAGTCATTAAAAACAGCGTTGGCTCAAAATCTTTCAGGAATTTTTACGTTCTTGATCGCGGGAAGAAAATAGATGTTACAAAGAAAGGCAATCTCTCTTGTGCCTGGTTTGTATCCGTCGTCTTGAGTCTTTTCAATTTTATTGACGGTCCTCATTTAACCGTGAATCGTGTAGAGCGCGAGCTAAAGAAATCTGGTTGGCGAGAGATTCCCAAGCCTAAATCTGGAGCTGTCATCATTTGGGGTCCTGCAAGTTCAGGTAAAAATATGTTACGACGTCACATTGGTTTCTATATTGGCAACAATAAGGCTATTAGCAATGATTCCGAAAAAGGCTATCCAGTTGTTCATAACTGGAAATTAAGCAAAGCGAAATCTCCTAAGGGCAGAGCGATAGAAGTCATATTATGGAACAAAAAACTTGATGTTAAGGTTTAATTCCAATAATCTCTAGGAATGGGCCTATATCTAAAGATGTATGCCCATCATTCGGACGATAATGTAATCCGCCAGCCGGCGGACCACTTCGTTCCTCATTCAGGGCCTATAGTTCAGTGGTAGAACGCCTCGTTTGCAACGAGGAGGGGGGAGTTCGATTCTCCCTAGGTCCACACACAGGCGAAAGCATGTATTTTAATGCATAAAAATCCAGCAAAACATCTCACCGGAATTGACCCGGTTATGGCGCGGCTTATAAAAAATATTGACCTTCATCAATTGAAGCCTGAACGTAACCGTTTTAAGGCCCTTGTCGAGATGATTATATCTCAACAACTTTCCAATAGCGCAGCATCGTCAATCACTAAACGTTTTCGGGCGCTTTTCCCAGGCAAGATTTTCCTTCTCCGGAAAATGTTTCTAAGATTTCTTTATTTAAATTAAAAAAAGCTGGCTTGTCTGCGTCAAAAGCTAATTATATAAAGAATCTTTCGCGCCGCATTGTCAAAAAAGAAATTAATCTACGGAATCTTCACTCTTTTTCCGACGAGGAAGTGATAGAGATGCTTATTAAAATTAAAGGAATAGGCAAATGGACGGCGGAAATGTTCCTCATGTTCGCATTAGATCGTCCCAATGTTTTCTCGGCTGGCGACTTGGGTCTCCGGAACGCCATTATAGGTCTTTATCGTTTTCGCCGTACTCCAACTCCTAAAGATCTTGAAGAATTTTCGCGCCGATGGCAGCCATATCGTACATTGGCTTGTCGCTATTTGTGGGCGAGCCGTGATAACGGATAAACGAATTCTGTTTTTTGCAATTCACATTTAGCGGAGTAATATATCCATATGGAATCAAGAACTAAACAAGCAATAATAATTTCTCTGGTGGGACTCATTATACTTGGCGGCGTATTCTATTTCTTGAATAGGGATAACGGTCCTGGCAAGTTGGATTCTTTGGCGCAGTGTATTAAAGACAAGGGAGCGATTTTTTATGGCGCTTTCTGGTGTCCGCATTGTCAGGCTCAAAAAGCGGCTTTCGGCACGTCAGAGAAATTATTGCCATACATTGAATGTTCTACTCCCGATGGCAACTCACAACTGGCTTTATGCACCAGTAAGGGAATTAAAAGTTATCCCACTTGGGTTTATGCTGACGGTAGCATAGAAACCGGGGAGCAAACGTTGGCGCATTTGGCTGAGAAAACCGGCTGCACATTGCCCAAATAATCATTTATGAACGCGTACGCCATCCATTATTTAAATGTTTTTCTCGGTTTAGGGGCTATTGTTCTTCAAATTCTTTCTGTCGCCGCGCTCTTTTTGCTTTTCTTCAGACCTACTGGGAAGAGCAAAAATTCATATTTAGATTTTATTGACAGGCATTTTTTGATATTGAGTTTTTTAATTTCTTTGCTCGCAATAATCTTTTCTTTGGTTTATTCCGATATTGTTAATTTTGTTCCATGTTACTTGTGCTGGTGGCAGAGAGTTTTTATGTTCCCATTATTATTTCTTTTCAGTATCGCTCTTTGGGATAAAGACAGAAAAGTAATTAGTTACGCCCTGCCGCTTGTCTATGCTGGTTTTCTTATCTCTGTTTATCAAAACTTTTTCTATTATTTTGGAGGAAATTCAAATTTGCCTTGCGATGCGTCTGGCGTATCTTGTTATCGTCGCTTGGTTTCTGAATTCGGCGGATATATATCAATCCCAATGATGGCGCTTACGTCATTTTTTGCTCTTTTAACCATTTTGGCAGTCGCCCATTTTTATAAAAAGGAAACTTCATAACTTTCGGAAGATTTATATAACAGGCACCGCCACTAAAATTACAGCTAGTATACTATAATACTGATCAGTACTATAGTATACTGTGTTATTCTGGCACCTTAGTACTAATCTTGAGATTATCCAGTCTTCGGGCTAAGCTCTAACGAACCAGGGAAGGAAGCGTGCCAGAGAGGTCGAATGGGCCGCACTCGAAATGCGGTATGGGGGAAACCCTATCGGAGGTTCGAATCCTCCCGCTTCCGCCAATTTTTAAGCCTTTCCAGCATATATACAATTCTCAAGTTTTCGCCACCACCAACCCCATTACTTCCTTAACTCCATTTTTTCGTAAAACTTTTACAGCTTCTTTCATTGTTGTGCCGGAAGTGTAAACATCATCAACCAAAATAACTTTTTTGCCTTTTAATAAGTTTATTTCTCTGCCAGCCCCAAAACAGCCTTTAACGTTTTCTTCTCTTTTTGTTCCCGAGAAAGTTATCTGCGGGTCTGTGGCTTTTATTCTCTTTAACGCATTAGTCGCAACAGTTAAGTGAAGCTTCTTATTTATCTCTTCGGTTATAAGCTCGGCCTGGTTAAAGCCACGCTTCCTATACTTTGAAGAATGAAGAGGGATTGGGACTAAGACCCATCCATCCAAGCTTAGATTAATATCTGCAAGATATTTCAGAATCATCTCGCCAAGAGGTTTAACGGCTCCGGTTAGCCCGTTATATTTAAGATGATGAATAAGCTCTTTAACTGTTTTGTCTTCATAAGAGGTAGCGGCTGCAAGTGAAAAGTTGATGTCAGAATTATTTGGATGAAACAGAACTTTATTCAAACCAACCTCCGCAAGGCACTTCTTACAAGCCATGTCAGGTTTTTCGCTTTCTTCAAGATAGTTTTGGCAATTCAAGCAAATGGGAGGAAAGAAGATGTCCAGGACGAAAGACCAAGTTTTTCTCAAGATGCCCATTTTAATATATAATATGAGTAATGTTAGGATTTTTGAAATCTTTCGGTTCACTTGTTGGCAAGAAGAGTTATCTTGGCGTGGATATCGGCACCACCTCCATTAAGATTGTTGAGCTCGCAGAAAGTGGTGGGAAGCCTACCCTGAAGAACTACGGAGCACTAGAATCATACGGCCACTTGGAGCGCATTAATAATGCAATCCAAACTTCAACCTTAAAAATGCTGGACAAAGAAACAGGCGAACTTATGAATCAACTGCTTAAAAGCCTGAAAATAAAAACAACTGACGTTGTAGCTTCTTTGCCGACTTTTTCCGCTTTCACTGCGCTTATAGATGTTCCTGTTATGTCTCAGAAGGAAACCGCGCAGGCGATGGAATATCAGGCTAAGGCTTTTGTTCCGTTGCCAATATCGGAAGTGAGTATTGATTGGCTTCCTGTTGGCGAGTATGAAGACGAGAAAGGAATCAAGCATCAGCAAATTTTTCTCGTTTCAGTGCCTAACGAACAAGTTAGAAAGTATCAGAGAATATTTAAATCGGCAGGCTTGAATTTAAGAGCTTTGGAAATTGAAGGTCTGGCTTTAGCCAGAGTTTTAATCGGAGGAGACCCAACCACTACATTGATAGTTGATATTGGCTCACGTTCCACCGCTCTATTGGTGGCCGAAAAAGGTCTTTTGAAATACAGTACACAAACCGATTGGGGAGGCAGTTCTCTGACGCAAACTGTTTCATCTAGCTTGGGGATTAACATCAAACGCGCCGAAGAGCTGAAAAAACAAAAAGGACTGTTGGGCACTGGCGGTGAATACGAGCTCTCCACTTTAATGATGCCTATATTGGATGTTATACTTGGAGAGGCGAAAAGAGCGAAAGATTCTTACGAAAAGAACTATAAGAGCAAGATAGAACGTATTATCTTGTCTGGTGGGGGAGCCAACCTGCTGGGTCTGGAGAAATATGTTTCTGACCAGTTCGGCATTCCCGCCATCAAAGCAGACCCTTTCGCTAAAATCACCTATCCGCCTGAAGTGTCGCCACTTATTAAGGAAATTGGCCCGCCTTTCTCCGTAGCCTTGGGCTTGGGCATAAGGCAATTTATATAAAATGGCTCAATACACAGAAACAGCTAACGACAGATTCCTAAAAGACCACGTCTCCGTAGGTTGGCCGTGGCGAATGTTCGTGCTTTTTATTCTGCTTTTTATTTCCTCCATAATTGCATACGTCGCGCTTCTCTTCGGATATAAACCTTATGTGGAAAGTCAGATCAGCAAAACTGAAAATGAATTAAGTAGTCTTGCGGCTCAAATATCTCCGAGTGAACAAAGCAACTTCGTTGAGTTTTATTCCCAGATTTCCAACTTGAAGGGGATGCTTGCCAAGCACGTGCTTTCTTCAAAGCTTCTGCCTCTTATAGAGGGATCCACTCACCAGAAAGTTGTTTATACAGCCACCAGCCTCACTATTCCAGACAGAACTCTAAAGATTCAAGGCAACGCCTCTTCTTATGAAGTTTTAGCTGCACAGTTGGCGTTATATGAAAATTCGCCTTGGGTAGAAAGAGTTGTTTTGGACGACTCTTCGGCAAGCGGCGCAACTGTTAAATTCACATTAAGAATTATTTTCAAAAATGAAACCATCAACTTATAGATTAATAAGTATTTTAGGGAGCATCGGATTTCTTATCGGAGCCGTGGTGGTTTATTCCAACTTTGTTATGCCGACATATTCAGATATCCAAGTTCTTAAGGACAAACAATTGGCCAATGAAAATCTTTTAAATGACCAGAAAGACGCCATTAATGCCGTTAATAAACTTTCTGCCCAGTATCAAAGCTTGACCGATATTCAGAACAGCATTGCTATGGTTCTGCCGAGCCGTGAGGGAGTACCTTCTGTGGTGCAGCAAATTCAGGGCATTGCTGGAGCTAGTGGTATGACTATTACTGGCTTGTCATTACAGTATCCGCCCATCAAAGCAGTTCCTAAAGATTCTCTCGTGAAACCGGTGAATATCGTACGAATAACTGTTAAATTTACAGGCGACTACAGAAACTTGAAATCATATTTGGAAGGATTGGAGACAAATATTAGATTAATGGATGTTAATTCAATAAGCATTGATGGTGGAGGAATTCCGGGGAAAACCGCGCTAAACTATATTTTAATAATAGACTCATACTACCAGTAAAAAATTATGGCTATATTAGTTGAACAAGAAAAAAATAATAACCCAATCTTCATTACGGCAGTGGCGATAGCCGTTGCGGTCATTCTTGGCCTCAGCATTTATTTCGTTTTCTTTAAACCAACTCCTGGGATTGAAAAAGCCAACGTTTCAACAGAAATGCAGTCGGTAGCGCAAGTTTCAAAAGTTAGTTTTGACGTTTCAAATATCACTGATTCTCCGGTATATAAATCTTTGAAACAACAAGCGAATCCGCCCAATATCACGCTCTTCGGTCGCTCAAATCCATATGCACCGTTTTGATGAACGACAAGCAACTCGTAGAAGCTCTTATTAAAAAAACTCTCCTTTCGGAGGAGCTTGGGCAGAAACTTATTCTTGAGTCTGGGCAAACAGGCAAGTCAGTTGAAAGCATTCTTTATGCTCGACACCTGCTGGATGAAGTATCAGTAGCTGAAACTAAATCCCAAATTTTTGGAATTCCTTACAAAAAAATTAAACCTGACGAAGTAACCGAAGAACTTATTAAAATTGTGCCATTGGAAACCGCAACGACGTACAACTTCGTTCCTTTAAGTCGTGACGATAAGATGCTGGTGGCCGGTATGGTTAACCCAAGCGATGTCAGGGCCCAGGAAGCTCTGCGCTTTATCGCTAAGCAAAATAAATTAAGCCTAGGCGTTTATATAATCACTCCTACTGATTTTGAACTTGTAGTTAGAAAGTACTCTCCTTATAAAACCGAGGTAGAACAAGCCATAAAATCTTTAAACATTAAGCCTGGTAGCGGGCTTTCCTTTGACCAAAAGATAGTTTCAGTAGACGAAGGAGGCTCCATTTCCGAAGAAGCTCCAATCATTAAAATTGTAGCCTCAACGTTGCGCTCCGCCATTGAAGAGGGCGCTTCAGATATCCATATAGAGCCTCAACGCACCAGAGTCAGGGTGAGATTCAGAATTGATGGTGCCCTCCAGGAAGTAACTTCATTTCCTTTGGAAATTCATCAGCCGATTATTTCAAGGATTAAAATTCTTTCCAACTTGAAGATTGATGAAACGAGAGTTCCTCAAGACGGCAGATTCAGAACCGTTGTTTTTGGCCGCGACATAGATTTCCGCGTTTCTACGTTTCCTACGCCCGTTGGTGAGAAAGTTGCTATCCGCGTTTTGGATCCCACGGTTGGCTTAAAGGGACTTGATAATCTTGGTCTTATGGGCAAGGCAGCCGATTTGATAACAGATGCAATTAAACGTCCTTATGGCATGATTTTGGTCACTGGTCCTACAGGCAGCGGTAAGACAACAACTTTG
>Ga0082335_1007011_pt1 | contig 13993 bp, 14 predicted proteins | sample Subgrocontami58m_FD_72375 | JGI IMG/M metagenome (GOLD analysis project Ga0082335, IMG submission 72375) | Subsurface groundwater microbial communities from S. Glens Falls, New York, USA - GMW37 contaminated, 5.8 m (SPADES assembly) (version 2) ...
GTCCGGACCGCCGACAAGCTCGCCCTTGCGGTCGACCGCCAGCGCGATGGAAACGACGCCGGTGACAGAGAGGCGCAAGCGGTCACGCACGGCCCCGTCGTCTTCGGTCAGGACAACGTCGCCATCCTTCATCAGACGGCCGTGCGGGGCCTTGCCGATAATGCCTGGCGCACCGGGCGCCAGTCGCACGATGTCGCCGTTGCGCGCCGAGACGACTTGCGACACGCCATGCGACTTGGCGAAGGCCGCATGCGCCGTGAGATGATGCGCCTCGCCATGCGCCGGGATGGCGATCTGCGGCCGGATCCATTCGTACATTTGCGTGACTTCGCCGCGCCGCGGATGGCCTGAACAATGCACGAGGTGGTCGTGGTCGGTGATGACCTCGACGCCGATGTCGCAGAGCGCGTTGATGACGCGAAGGACCTCGCGTGCATTTCCGGGAATGACGCGCGACGAAAAGATCACGCGATCGCCGGCGACAAGGACAAGGCGCGGGCCGACATCCAGGTGTCGCTCGCGGAGTGGAAGGGGGACCTCGCCAAGATCCAGGAATTCGACCGGGAGCTTCTGCGGAACGGGATGCTCGTGCAGATGGTGGTGAAGTCGCTGGCGGACTTCGATCGGATCTTCCTCCTCTCGCCGCAGCGGAAGAGGGGGCTCAGGGACACGCAGACGATCCTGAACCTGTCGAAGTGGTTCCACGAGGGGCTCAAGGAGCTCGGGGAACTGAGGAACGCGGACCCCGAGGTGGGGCTCGTCCTGTTCGAGATGGTGCGGGTCCTGGAGGACCGGCCGAAGTTCCAGGAGGTGTTCCCCTTCCTGATGAAGGAGCTGGGTCTGAAGAGCCCGCTCTTCGCGAGTTCGGACGTGAAGTGGATCGGGAAGCTGATGGAGGAGCAGGCGCTGGTGGCGCGGAAGAGGCTGTACAAGCCGAAGGACTACCTGCGGCGCGCGGGGGCGTACTACCGCTACGGCGAGATGGAGAAGGCGCTGGCGGACCTGGTGGAGGCGAAGGGGATGGCGGCCTCGGACGCGGACGTCCTGTATGCGCTTGCGACGGTGCTTGCGCTCCGGAAGGAGCCCGACCGCGCGATGGAGGCGCTCAAGCAGGCCTTCGACTTCGGCTGGGGGCACCCGGAGTACACGCGCGAGGACGCCGACTTCGCGGCGATCAAGGAGCGGCCGGAGTTCCAGCGGCTGGTGGCGCAGTAGCGGAGCGGAGCTCGAACCTCTTCCCTACCCGCTAGGCGAGCGCAAGACCGGAGAGTCGAAGTGAGCGCCGATGACTCAAGGCTCCACGCGCTACGAGAGTTCGAGCGAAAACTCGATGTGACGTTTCCCCCCGCCATGCTGACGTACTTCGCTTTCGGCTTCTACAAAGATGGAGACATCTCCACGGCGACCTTCAGATGGGAGCCGATTGCCGAGGTCTTCGAGAAGTTGAATCTTCTCGTGATGCAAGCGGGCGACGCCCTTGACCGCGCCATGTGCGCCCGTCAGCTTGCCGTGGTGCGTTCGTATCTCAAGAAGCGGCGCGGAGCCCATTGAGGCGGTCCAGCGCACCGGGCGAGCGGAGCCTACCGGGTGGACGGAGGGAAGATTCCCTCGGAGATGAGCTCGCGGCGGAGCTCAATCCGGTCGGGGGCGTTCATGGCCAGAACGGCGATGGTTGCTCGCCCGACCTGGGAGCGCCCGGCGACGATGGGCCCGTTGAACCGAAAGTGTCGCGACCATACCTGGCGACGCGGGTCGAACAACCGTACGACCCGTCCTGAAGCGGGATCGACGCCGGACAGGTTGGTCCCCTTGCGTTGGTTGCAGTGGTGGCACGCGAGGGCGAGATTCTCGACGTCGTCCGTTCCACCATGGACCTCGGCGACGATGTGCTCGATGTGGAATCGATAGAAGGGCTCGTCGCTCTGATGGAAGCGACAGTACTCGCAGCGCTCCTGCGCGCGCTCACGAACCCATCGGCGTGTCGCGGAACGCATCAGGCCCGCTCGCGTTCCCGGAGGAGCTTCCGAGCCTTGGACTGCAGGATGGCGAGGTAGCTTGCGAAACGGACGCTCGTTTCGTACTCCTCGCGCTCGTGCGACGAGAGTTCGCCGCGATTGCACCTCCGCGCCAGAAGGTCGATCCGCGCTTGCACCGCCGGTTCGGCACGGAGCCGAACCAGTGCGCGGGCTACGTCCGGCGTGAACGTTCGAACGACGGGATCGACGAGTCGGTCGAGAATAGCACGGCTACGCTTCATGCGAGTGATGCTACGCGCCTCAAGACCCGATCGCAAGTCTCACCCGCGCGGAGGAACTCCAGCGGCTGGTGGCGCAGTAGCGGAGCGCGCGTCGAACTTGCGCCCTACCCGCCACGCAGTCGCGCCCCAGACGACGCAGCCCGCGACACCGACTGCGGAGAACCAGCCGACGCGCGCCACGCCGTTCGGCGGGACGAGCGCGAGGACGGCCGCGAAGTTGTCGCCGAGCCGGAATCCGAAGGTGTCGATCATCGCCTTCGCCTGGTATTTCACCGCGGGGTCCGTGGGGACGTAGAGCAGCTCTTTGGAAGATTGCCAAATCGAGTAGGCGAAGGCCTGGAGCGGGATTCCCACGAGGGACAAGACCGCGAGCTGGCGCGGAATCGTGCCGAGCCATGGGACGTGCAGGTTGCCTTCGGGGGCCTTCCACAGGAGCACGGGGCCGAGGAGAATCGTCGCCGCCGGGAGGACGAGGAGTCCTGCCTTGGGCCCCCAGCGCCGGTGCATCCAGGTGACGATCGCGATTTGCGTGAAGAGGGCGAGCGAGTTCATGACGGCGTTGTATCCGCCACGAAACTCGGCGTAGGCGTCCTCCGACAGCTTGAACCCGGCCTGGATCGCGTCGGTCTGCAGGTTCACGGTCGTCTCGCTGAAGGTGTGGAGCACGACGATCGCCGCGATCAGGGCGACGTAGGGGGCCGCGAAGAGGCGGGGCACGTCGGCGAGACGAACCGTGCCCAGCACCTGCTGCGGCTCCTCGCGACGGCGCCCGGGGCTCCTTCGGTGGATGAGCACGGCGACGACCGCGCATGCCCCCATGCCAATCGCAGAGAGGATGACGAGGCCGAATGCCCCGAGCGTCTTCGCGTACACCTTGGCGAGGGCGCCTCCGGCGACCCCTCCCAGGATACCCCCCGCGCCGATCAGGCCATAAAGCCGCGTCCCCTGCTCCTTCGAGAAGAGATCGTTCGTGAAGGCCCAGAAGAGGCAGTTCGCGCAGAGAATGAAGACGCTGACCCAGACGTAGTAGGCAGCCCGCATCGTCTGCTGGACGTGTTCGGAGGAATGGGCGAGTCTCGGGACGGCGATCCAGAATCCGAGGAAAACGAGTCCGCACGCGACGTAGCCGACAGGCAGCAGAATCTGCCGCGGCCAGCGGCGGGCCATGGCCGCGATTCCGGCCCCCACGGGAAGGGTCACCAGGCACACCAGGATGTAGAGCTTGGGATGGGTCGTCGCTCCGAAGCGCGACACGAGCACCGCTTCACGGACCGACTTGACGATGTAGTAGCTGCCGATGACGAGGAAGAAGAGGAAGGCGCACGCAAAGGCGCGCGGCAGTGCGCCGCGATCGGTTGCACCTTGCGCGTTGAAACTTGCGTCTTCCGTCACGCTCTCCCCGTCAGGAAGGGATTGCCGCGCCTCTCCGCCCCCACCGTCGTCTTCGGGCCATGCCCGCAGTGGAGGACGGTCTCGTCGGGGAGGTCTAGGATCCGCGTCCTGATCGACCGCATCAGGACGTCGTAGTCGCCGCCCGGCAGGTCGGTGCGGCCGATCGAGCCCTGGAAGACGCAGTCGCCGACGAAAGCGACCCCCTCCCCCACCAGCGTGATCCCGCCCTCCGTGTGCCCGGGCGTGTGCCTCACCTCGAAGCGCAGGTCGCCGACCTGGAGAATCTGCCCATCCTCGAGCGGCCCGTCGACGGTCGGGACCTCGGGGACGTCGACTCCGAACATCATAGCCTGCCGCGGGAGCATCTGCACCCACGGCAGGTCGGCCTTGTGGAGGAGGAACGGCACGCCCAGGCGCTTCCGCATCGGCTCCGCGGCGGAGACGTGGTCCATGTGCCCGTGCGTGCCGACGAGCGCCGTGACGCGCGCCCCGTCGCGCTCGATCATCTTCGCGATGACGTCGGGCTCGTCGCCGGGGTCGACGACGATCGCCTCCCGCGTGCGCTCACACACGACGAGGTGGCAGTTCATCGCGAAGGGACCGACGGCACGTGCGCGGATCAGCATGGGCATGAGGGGATTCTCGCCGGAGTGCGGATGTTTCTCAACGATTGTACGGGTCGTGCTCGTGCTCGTGCTCGAATCACCGTACGTTCGAGCACGAGTACGAGCACGAACGGGACAAGATTGACACGCCGCGTCACCCGGCCGTATTCTCCGCCTCCCCGCGGAGAATCCCCATGCCCAAGACCGTTCCCATCGAAATCCGCCGCGCCCGCAAGGAAGACGTCCCCTTCGTCCTCCGGATGTGGTCCTTCATCCTCGGCGACCTCGTCAAGGGCCACCCCTACTTCCGCCCCTCCTGGCGCGCGACGAACGGCATTGGCCCCCACATGCGCTCCCTCCTCGACGACGACGCCACCCTCATCCTCGTCGCCGCGCGCGGGACGCGCCGCGTCGGCTTCCTGAACGCCTCCGTCGGCCACCGCCCCTTCGGGCCGAAGGCCGACCTCATCGGCCTCGTCGAGAACATCTACGTCGACCCCGGCCTCCGCGGCCACGGCGTCTCCAAATCCCTCTTCAACCACGCCCTGCGCTGGCTCGAGGGGAAGAAGGTCGGGATGGTCGAGGCGGTCTGCGAGGCGGACAATGACCGCGCGATCGGATTCTTCGGAAAATTCGGGTTCGACCTGCTGACCCTCACCCTCGTCCGCCCGCTGCGCAAGGCCCAGGATCGGCGCGCTACCGACCCGCAAGCGGGCTTTGCCCGTCGGCCCGGTTCCCCTCGAAGAGCACGCCGGGGCACGGCTCGGGCAGCCCGATAGGCGTCGCCACGCCGCGGAACGAGCAGCCGCGCACGAGGCCCCCCGCAGGGCGGTTCAGGTAGACGCCCCACGTCGAGTCGACGAACTCGCACTCCTCGATCATCACCCGCCCGCGCAGGCAGTACGCGCCCATCCGCGCCGCGCGGACCCGGCAGCGCCGCAGGCTCGCCGAGGCCCCCTCGCCGCGGACCTGGATCCCCTCCCACGAGGCCCCCTCGGGCGCGAGCTCGATCGGCGCCTCCGCCGTCCCGTGCGCGACGAGGGTCCCCTCGACGACCAGGCGGCACCCGTCTCCCGTCGCGACCACGCGGCAGCCGGGGTCGATGGCGAGGGCCACCTCGGCGGGGACGACGACGGCTCCGCGGATCCGCACCGTCCCGCGCCAGGTCTCGCTCTGCGCGAGAGTACCGCTCCGCTCGCCGCCGTCGACCGGCGCGGGCATCGCGGAGAGGAGCCACCGCGCGCGCCAGCGGACCTCGGCGTCGGGGGACGAGGCGGCCTCGCGGACGGTCGGCAGGGCCGCCTCCCCCATCGTGAGGAGGTCGGAGGTGGCGCGCTCGCGGACGGGCCACGACGGGTCGCCGAGGCGGGAGGCCGCGGCGTGCGGGTCGGGGGAGTCGACGCAGGCGGAGGGGACGGGGGGGGCAGCGGCGGGCATGCGGTCGCGGCAGCCGAGCATCAGGAAGAGGAAGGCCGCCGAGGCACAGGTCAGCCTTCCCATGGGCGACTCCGTACGATGTCGCAACGCCCTTGCGGGCGTTACTCCATCGCGCCCTTGCGGGCGCGACTCCATTATCGGTGCGCCGCGCCCTCCAACTGCCTCACGAGCCCCCGAACATCATCGGCATACGGCCCCGTCTCATTGAGGGCCAGGTACCGCTGCAGGTGCGCGAGCGCCTCCCGCCGGTGCCTGAGCGACGCGTGCAGCATCCCGAGGTTGTAGTGGACCACCTCGTTTCCGGGGTCGAGCACCTCCGCCTGCTCCAGCACGTCGAGCGCCTCCTCCGTCCGGTCGAGCGCGCGGTACGTGCACGCGAGGTTGTTCCGCGCCTCGACGTCGACCGGGTTCCGCGCGATCGCCGTCTTGAACGCCTCCACCGCCTCCTCCAGCCGCCCGAGGTGGCGATAGGCGCAGCCGAGCGAGTTCGCGACCTCGGCGCTGCCGGGCGACAGGTCGCGCGCGGCGAGGAGCGTCTCGAGCGCCTGTCCGTGCCGCTTGGCGAGCCCCTGCGCCATGCCCAGGTTCAGGAGCGCCTCGAGGTCGCGCGGGTTGTGCCGGAGCGCGACGCGAAAGGAGCGGATCGCCTTCCCGTTCTCCCCCTTCTGCATCTGCACGAACCCGAGGTTGTTCCAGAGGCTCGGGTTCTCCGGCTGCGCGCGCGTCGCGTCGCGGAAGATCCCCTCCGCCTCCGCGAGCCTCCCGCTCCGCACGTAGACGCACGCGAGGTTGTTGAGGACCTTCAGGTCGTGCGGCGACTCCGCGAGCGCGCGCTCGTAGAGCACGAGCGCCCCCTCCAGGTCCCCTTCGTCCAGTCTCGCCTGCGCGCGGCGCGCAAGGTCGTCAGTGCCCTTTGTGGGGGCCAGGTCCCGCGCCGGGCGGTCCTTTCTCTTCATGGGGCTTCCCACTTCCCGGCAACCAGATGTCGCGGCGTCGAACCTCGTTCTCGGCCACGAGGTTCTTTCCGTGGTTCGTGATCGTGATGTGCTCAGCGTAGAACAAGCGGCCGTCCGAGTCCACCATCACGACAGGGGGGAGGGAGCGGAGGTCGGTCGCCCGCGTGTCGGGCTCCCACTCCATCTGCTTCGCGAGCGCGAGGCCGTCCTCGGAGCGGTACCTCACGTGGCCCCAGGCGAGGATCCGCCCGACCCGCCCCGTCTTCTCGTCGGTGAAGACGCGCATGCGGTCGCACTGGACCGAGGCCTCGCCGGTCGTCACGTGGACGTCGCGGTCGAGGAACAGCTCCTTCCCCCCGTCGGCGATAAGGAGGTCTCGCTCGCACACCGCGACGACGACGTCCCTCGAGCGGTTTCCCTTCTCGTCGACGACGTCGCGCTCCATGCGGACCTCCTTCGGCCCCTGGAGGACGAGGCGTCCTCCCGAGGTGAAGCGGATCCTCCTCGCGTGGAACACGGTCGGCGACTCGTCGGGCTTCGTGGGGTCGGCCGCGCTCGTCGCGACGGCCCACGGATGGTCCTCGAGGTTCCCTTCGCCCGCCGCCGCGTCCCAGTCGAACCGCGCGCCCCACGCCTTCGTCGCGCCGCTCGCGACGACGACCGACCCCGTCGAGAGCATCCGGTCCATCCCGCCGTCGGGGCGCCAGGTGAACTCCTGGCGGTCGCACCAGACGTCCCCCTCCCGCTTGCCGCCGGCGTCCGCGGGGGCGCCGGGGAGCACCGGGGCCGCCAGGCGCACCTTTCCGCGTGTCGCGGGGTCGTCGATGAAGTGGATCCAGACGCCCCCCTCCGCGACCATCCGCCTCTCTGCGCGCAGGAGCGTGAAGTCGCGGCACTGGATCGTGCTCCCGAGCTGCTGCACGACCACGTCGGGGGCTCCAGGAGAAGCCGCCGGCGGCGGCCCGGTGATCCGCATCGTGTCCTGCGAGGGGTCCCAGTCGAGCCGCGTGCCGAACGCGGAGAGGTCCGGCGTCTCGATCCGCACCTCCCCCTCCGCGGCGACCCGCTCCCCCTTCGCCCCCTGCGTGAGCGTGAGGGTCCTCGAGCGGATGCGGCGATCCTCCTGCACAACCTCGACGCCCGCGCCGCCCGAGAGCGTGGTGACCTGCTTCTCGCGGTCCCAGACGAGCTGCTCGGCGAGGGCGACCTTCGCCTCCGAGGCGAGGAAGACGTGCCCGCGCGCGACGAACGACGAGAGGCCCGTCTCCGCGGCGCCGGGCGCGAGGACGAGGTCGAGCTCGTCGGCCTGGATGAGCGACCCCGGCTGCGTCACCGTGACCGACTCGCGGAAGAGGGCCTTCGACTGCGCTTTCTTCTCGGCATGCTTCTCGATCACGATCGGCCCGGTGCAGGAGGCCTCGAGCGGACCGGGCGCGGCCGCGCCGGGGAGGCCTCGCGCGCCCCCCGTCTTGCGCACGACGACCCGCTGGAGCGGACCCGAGAGGGTGAGGACGTCGAGCGTGTCGCTCTTCCGCTCGACGAGGAGGAGGCCGCACTCCATCGTGCCGTCGGCGTCGGCGACGCGGACGTGGCCGCGCGCGGTGAGCGTGTCGACGTACGATCGCGCCGGCTTCCCCTTCTCGTTCTCCTCGACGAGGAGGACCTCGAGCGCATCGCACGAGATGCGCGAGGCGCTCGTGCCCGGGATGTCGCGGACCAGCTCGACGGCGCCATCGAAGGTCGCCTTGTATCGCGTCGGGCCGGGGGCGCCGGGCTTCGTCGTGCGGACGAACGACATGGCGCGCTCGCAGGTGACGATGGTCGTGTCGAGCGAGGTCTTCACGACGCCGCCGGCGCGCGGCTCGTCGCGCGGGCGGAAAACCGCGGGGCCGCCCTCGGCGCGCATCTCCACCTTCACCCACCGATCGAGCGTGACATGCGTGAGCTGCGTGTCGCTCACGAACCCCGTCCCGCGGAGGTCGAGCCCTGCGCGCTTCAAGTGGACCTGCCCGACCGCGTGGAGGTCCTTCTTGTCGAGCGTGGAGAGGAGGTCGGTCGCCGAGAGCTCGCTCCCGTCGGTCGTTCGGGCGCGGACGTCGCCCTCGAGCCGGAACGCCTCCATCCCCTTCGCGTACCTGCCGAGGTCGGCGTGGAAGGTGACCATGCGCGGCTCCCCCTCGCCGGTCTCGGGGTACTCGCAGAAGAGGACCACGGGCTTCAAGACGTAGGCGTTCTCGTCGGCGTCCTGGGCGACGGTCTCGCCGTGGACCTCCCACTCGCGGCGGTACTCCGACCCGTGCTGCTGGTAGTGTCGGAGGCACCATCCGTCGAGGACGCGGCGGACGGCCGCGGCGGCGGGGAGGTCGGGGACGTCGAACTCCTTCATGGGGAGGATGTCCTGCTCCTGGGGCGTGGGCGCGCCGCGGTCGCCGGAGAGCCAGAAGAGGCCCGACATGCCGAGACCCAGAACCAGGATGGAGAGGAGTCTCACGGCAATTCCAACTCCAACGACCAACTCCAAGGAACTCCAACTCCAACTCCAATCGAACTCCAAACAACTCCCTTGGGGTTCAATTGGAGTTGGTGTTGGAGTTTCTTGGAGTTGGCTCTTGGAGGTGGAGTTCTCATAGGGCCTCGTATCTCGCGAGGACCTCCTTCCACTTCCCCTGCGCTTTGAGGATCAACTCGGCAACCTCACGCACAGCGCCATGGCCGCCGGGGCGGCGCGTGACGTAGCGCGCGGCGCGGCGCGTCTCGGGCGCGGCGTCCGCGACCGCGACGGGAAAGCCGACGCGCCGCAGGACCGGGATGTCCGTGAGGTCGTCTCCGATGTGGCAGGCCTCCCGTGCCGAGCAGCCGGCCTTCTCGAGGATCTGCGCGAGCCCCCCGCGCTTGTCCGGATTCCCCTCGACGAGGATCTCGATCCCCAGCTCCTGCGCGCGATGGTGCGTCGCCTTCGAGCGGCGGCCGGAGAGGATCGCCGTCTGGATCCCCGCGCGCTGGAGGTAGACGATCCCGCTGCCGTCGTGCGCGTCGAAGCGCTTGAGCTCGGAGCCGTCGTCCGCGAGGCGGATCCCGCCGTCGGTCAGGACGCCATCGACGTCCATGATGACGAGGCGGATCCGCCGCAGGAGGGCCTTAGGGCCTGTCACGAAACTATGTATCCAGTTGAACGAGACCCATCGTCGGAACTGTGCAGCACGCGTGCTCGTCGCCCCCGAAGGGGGCAAGAGAATGTAGCCAGGGCCGAAGGCCCTGGAACAGCGGCAACCAAGCCGGCACGGAGCCCCGAAGGGGCGACAGAATGCGCCTTCTGTCGCCCCTTCGGGGCTCCGATCCTCAGCCGGTCGCATTTTCCAGGGCCTTCGGCCCTGGCTACATTCTGACGCGCCTTCGGCGCTGGTCTGCAGAAATTGGGTTCCTGCGAACACCCCAGAGTGGACATGTTGTTTCGTGACAGGTTCTTAGACACAGTGCCACCAAAAAAAGCCCCGAAGGGGCGACCCATTGCGCTCGACCGCATGGGTCGCCCTTTCAGGGCTCCCTTCCGGCTCGATGCCCTTTCCCCAGGGCTGCGCCTGGGCTTTCTTGAAGCGCCCCTTCGGGGCTTGCCTCGCCGGCGGAGGGCCCTAAACAAGCTCGACATCGAGAAGATCCTGCACGTCGAGCATTCCCACGACCTTCCCCTGTTCGTCGACGACCGGCAGCTCGTCGATCTTCCGCTCGCGGAGGATCCGCACCGCCTCGCTCGCAAGGCGATCGGAGCGGATCGAGATCGGCGTCTTCGTCATGACCTCGCCGACCTGCGCCTTTGCGAGGTCGGCCCCGCGGGCGAACTGGCGCCGGAGGTCGCCGTCGGTGAAGATCCCGACGAGCCGGCCGTCCGCGCCCGCGACGAGGGCGGCCCCTGCCCGGGCCCGCGTGACCGCGAGGACCGTGTCGTGGACGCTCGTCTCGGGACCGACCACCGCGTTCCGCTCGCCGCTCCGCATCACGTCCGCGACCCGCTGGAGGCGGCGGCCGAGGTCCCCTCCCGGGTGGTAGAAGGCGTATTGCTCCGCGTCGAAGCCGCGCATCTTCTGCACCGTGAGAGCGAGGGCGTCTCCGAGCGCGAGGATCGCCGTCGTGCTCGCGGAGGGCGCGAGGCCGAGCGGGCAGGCCTCGGGGATCTTCCCCGTGTCGAGGACGATGTCGGAGAGCTTCGCGAGCTGCGAGGTCGCGCTGCCGGTGACGGCGACGATCGAGGCGCCGATCTTGCGGAGCGAGGGGATCAGGCGGACGACCTCGACGGTCTCTCCGCTGTTCGAGATGGCGATGACGAGGTCGTCCTTCCCGACGCGGCCAAGGTCGCCGTGGTAGGCCTCCGTCGCGTGGAGGAAGGTCGACGGCGTGCCGGTGGATGCGAGGGTGGCGGAGATCTTCTGGCCGATGATGCCGGTCTTGCCGAGGCCGGTGACGACGACGTGGCCCTTGCAGGCGAGGATGGCGGCCACCGCGCGGTCGAAGTCCTTGTCGAGGGTCGCGAGGAGGCTCAGGACCGCCTCGGCCTCGTTCTGGATGACGGTGCGCGCGAACTGGCGAGGCCAGCTTGCTGGGTCGAGGGGATCCATCTCCGCTCCGGGGTCGGTAAGAGGGGCGAGTATAGCCTCCGTCGCGAGCGCCACGCAACCGCGGACTGCAATGGTTGCCGCGAGATGAAGGCGCGATTAGGATGCGGGTTCCATGACCGACTACGCGAACATGGCCGTCCTCCTCGGGATCTGCTTCTTCAGCGGCATCCCGCACGAGATCGCCCACGCGACCGTCGCCCTGTGGTGCGGCGACTCGACCGCCGCGCGGCAGGGGCGGCTCTCGTGGAACCCGAAGGTCCACTTCGACCCGTTCTGGACGTTCCTGCTCCCCGCGATGTTCCTCCTCTCGAGCGGAGGGCGGTTCGCGTTCGGCGGGCCGAAGCCAGTTCCGATCGTGCCTTGGTACATGAGGAACCCGAAGCGCGACGTGATGCTCGTCTCGCTTGCAGGTCCCCTCACGAACCTGTCGATCTGTGCGCTGTTCACCCTCCTCTCCTTGATTCCCGGGTTCATGGGCGAGGGGAGCGTGAACCAGTACCTCTTCGTTCGCATCGTCTGGATCAACCTGGTGCTGTTCTGCTTCAACATCCTCCCCATCCCGCCGCTCGACGGGTTTGGTGTGCTGCAGGGATTCCTCCCGAGGTCGTGGGAGGCCGCGGCGGACGCCCTGCGCGCGGGAGGGATGATGGTGCTGCTGCTCGCGATCGTGATGGGGCTCGACAAGCTCCTGATGTATCCGATGCTCCGGTTCTTCGCGGGGATCATCGTGCGTGCGAACCCCCTCCTCGACCCTGCCTACATGAATTGAGGTCCCCTCCATGCCCCGAAAGCGGATCCTCTCGGGAATGCGCCCCACCGGGCGCCTCCACCTCGGCCACCTCGTCGGCGCGCTCGAGAACTGGGTAAAGCTCCAGGACGAGTACGAGTGCTACTTCATGGTGGCCGACTGGCACGCCCTGATCGACATGTACGACCGCCCGAGGGAGGCGCGAGGCTCGGTCCTCGACATGGTCGCCGACTGGATCGCCTGCGGGATTGACCCGGCGCGGAGCACGATCTTCGTCCAGTCCGAGATCCCCGAGCACCTGGAGCTCGCCTGGATCCTCGGGTGCCTCTCGCCGCTGCCGTGGCTCGAGCGCTGTCCCACCTACAAGGAGAAGGCCGACGCAGTGAAGGGGAGGGACGAGATCAACTACGCCTTCCTTGGCTATCCGGTCCTTCAGACGAGCGACATCATCTTGTACCGCGCGAACGCGGTGCCCGTCGGAGAGGACCAGGTGCCGCACATCGAGCTGTCGCGGGAGCTGGCGAGGCGGTTCAACGGGAAGTACGCGGAGGTCTTCCCGGAGCCGCAGGCGCTCCTGACGCCCGTGTCGCGCCTTGCGGGGCTGGATGGGCAGAAGAAGATGTCGAAGTCGATCGGGAACACGCTGGAGCTGGGCGAGGAGGGGGCCTTGATCAAGAAGAAGGTCCAGACGATGTTCACCGACCCGCTCAGGATCAAGAGGACCGACCTCGGACATCCGGACGACTGCAACGTGTGGCACTACTACCGGGCGTTCAAGGCGGACGTCGCGCCGCGGAGGCACACGGAGTGCGCGACGGCGCAGATCGGCTGCACGGACTGCAAGCGCGAGATGGGGGAGCGGCTCCCCGGGGGGCGCGCGCCGGGGGGGGGGGGGGGGCGGGGGCGGCCGGCCCCCCCCCCCCGGGAGCCGTTATCAGCTCGGACGCCTCGGGATCGCGTACTCGTACCGCACGCCGATATTCCCGCGGGACAGCTCGCCGCCGGCGACGATCGCGATGTGACCGGCGCTATCCGGTCCGGTGACGGCGGGCGTCGCCGAGTAGTCGCCCGCGTGGAAGATCGGCGACGCGCGCGTTCGATCGACGACGTCGGAGCCATCGAGCGCGGATCCGTGCTCGGGCATCCACGCGGAGTCGCTCATGCGCCACCGGGCAGCAGTGGATATGGCGATGAGAAGGGCAGCATCGCGAGCAGGAGAATCGCGCCGAAGATGAGGCTCGCGACGACGAGCGAGCGGCGGGTCGGGGCGCCATCGAGGTGGTCGCGCGCGTCGGCGAACGCGAGCCGCGCGGCTCGCGGGACGTACACGAACACATGGACCACGACGACGAGCGACCAGAGCAGGAACGACGCCTGATGCCATGTTCGCCACTGAGCGCCGAAGCCCAGGCCGAAGAGCCACAGCTCGATCCCGGTTCCGAAGAGGATCGCCGTCGCGAGCATCAAGGCCGGCGCGAGCAGGCGCATGACGCGCGAGTCGCGCTGATATTCGAGCGCGGCGCCGGTGAGTACAACGGGCTGCGGGGTCTTGCTCTCCTTGCCGGATGACGTGAGCGTGAGCGTGACGTCGCGGTGCAGAGTGAACCGGGCGTCGCGCGTGCTGTAGGTGACGCCGACGCCGCGGCCGTGACCGTAAGGAAAACGGAAGACGACGGGATTTTCGGTCTGCAGCTCGCCGGATTCGCGGTCGAAGGTGACGTTGCCCGTGGCGACGTGGAGCACGCGCTGGCCGGGCCGCTCTCTGGCCTCCTCGGCGCTCTCGAGGTCAATCTGCACTTCCCCGGCACAGGTGATTTTCCCGGTCGTGGGCGCGTAGTCGCAGTTGCGGGTGTGAATGTTGTCGAAGCGCTGCGATTGCCGGCCATAAATGGTGATCCAGACGTCTTCGAGATGCAAAAAGCCGCCGGCTTTGTACTCGGTGGTGCGGGAGGCGCGGACGGTGAAGAGCGTGCGGTCCTGGTCCACTT
>Ga0082335_1007012_pt1 | contig 13991 bp, 11 predicted proteins | sample Subgrocontami58m_FD_72375 | JGI IMG/M metagenome (GOLD analysis project Ga0082335, IMG submission 72375) | Subsurface groundwater microbial communities from S. Glens Falls, New York, USA - GMW37 contaminated, 5.8 m (SPADES assembly) (version 2) ...
CCTCATGCTCCCCGACATCGCGGGCGAGGAGATCTGCCGCGAGATCCGCAGCCGCTCCGACGTGCCGATCCTCATGCTCACCGCGAAGTCGGCCGAGGACGAGCGTGTCAACGGGCTCGCGCTCGGCGCAGACGACTACCTGACGAAGCCGTTCAGCCCGCGCGAGCTGGTCGCCCGCGTGCGCGCGATCCTGCGACGGACGCAGGGCGGCGAGATTCCGCTCGTGGAGACGCTCTCGTTCGACGGCGGCCGCTTCGAGATCGACACGGTAGGGCATGAAGTGCGTCTCGACGGGCAGATCGTCGACCTGACGCCGAACGAGTACCGCCTGCTCGTCACGCTCGCACGCTACCCCGGTCGTGCCTACTCCCGGTTCGAGCTGATCAATCACGTCCAGGGCTACGACTTCGAGGGCTACGAGCGCACGATCGACGCGCACGTGAAGAACCTCCGCAAGAAGGTCGAGACGGACCCCAAGCATCCCCGGTACGTCGAGACGGTCTTCGGCGTCGGCTACCGGCTCGCCAAGCGGTGAGCTGGCTTGCACGGGTCGGGCTGCGGACGCGGCTCGCGATCGCGCTCGTCGGCATCGCCATGCTCGCCGTCGGGCTCGCGACGCTGCTCGCGAACCGCGGCCTGCACCCGCGCGTGGCCGGGGCGGCGGAAGCGCGGATTCAGCGCTCGGCCGAGCACATGGCCGAGGTCGCGGCGAACGTCTACGGCGAGAACGGCGGCTGGACGCCCGGCGGCGTCGAGACGCTGGAGCATCTCGCCGATCTGAACCGGCTTGCCCTCGGCGTCTTCGGGCCCGACGGTGCTCGCATCACCACCGGCCATCCGCATCCGGCGCTCGAGAATGCGGAGCTCAACGCCTCGGCTCCTGTCAGTGTCGGCAAGCAGACCGTCGGCCGCGTGCTCGTCGCCCCGCTCAGCGGGCAGCTCCTGACGCCCGAGGAGGAGCACCTGCAAGCGTCGCTCGACCGCCTGCACGTGATCGCCGGCGCCGTGTCCGTCGCCGCGGCGCTGCTCGTCGCCTTCCTGCTTGCCCACACGCTCTCCGGCCCGCTCCGGCGGATCAGGACGACGGCGCAGAGGATCGAGGAGGGTGAGCTCGGCGCGCGGGTCGAACTCGGCGGCGATGCCGAGGTGCGCGCGGTGGGCCACGCGCTCAACCGGCTCGCCGACACGCTGCAGCGCGAGGAGGAGCTGCGCAAGGAGAGCGTCGCCGACCTTGCGCACGAGCTGCGCACGCCCGTCTCGGGTCTGCTCTCACGCATCGAGGCAGCTCAGGACGGCGTGCTGGCGAACGCGGCGGCGAACCTCGAGGCGATGCACGCCGAGGCGCTCCGCCTGACGCGCTTGCTGGACGACCTGGCCCGCCTCGCCGAGGCGGAGCGGCCCGGGCTCCTGCTCGAGAAGCGGCGGGTTGACCTCGCCGACGTCGCGCGCGCGGCCGCCGACTCGATCGCTCCGCGCTTTGCCGAGGCCGGCATCGCCTTCAGTGCGACAGTTCAGCCTGCCTGGGTGCTGGGTGACGCCAACCGCATCGAACAGGTCGTCACCAATCTCCTGTCGAATGCGCTCCGCTACACGGAGGCCGGCGGCAAGGTCACGCTCACCGTCGCGCGGTCCGGCGACGAGGTCTCACTCGACGTCGCCGACACCGGCATCGGCATCAGGGCAGAGGACCTGCGTCACATCTTCACGCGCTTCTGGCGGGGTGACCCGTCACGCTCGCGCGCCACGGGGGGCACGGGGATCGGCCTGGCAATCGTCCGCGAGCTCGTCCGGGCCCATGAGGGCCGCATCGACGTGGACAGCGTTCCCGGTGTGGGGTCGCGCTTCCGCGTCATCCTGCGTGCACTCGAGCCGTAGCCTGCTTCGCCGACTTCACGAGATCTTCAGACGCCACGGGCACGCTCATGGCCAAGCACGCTCATGACCAAGCAAAAGGAGCACCGATGAGCACCATCCTGCTGTTTCTCCTCATCCTCGCCTGCCCGCTCATGATGATTTTCATGATGCGCGGCCACGGCCACGGCCACGGCGGCCATGGCGGCCATGGCGGCCACGATCAGACGGACGGCGCCAACAGCCAAGGCGACGGCAAGCCCGGGCACGTGCACGATGAGCACTGCCGCCACGACGACGAGTCGCTGGACGACCTCAAACGCAGTCGCGACAAGCTCGACGCCGAGATCGAGGAGCGTGAGCGAGCCGTGGAAGCGCTCCCGCGATGAGTCGCGTCCGCCTCCGAGGGAAGGTGCGTCCGACGGCTCTCGAGCCACACACGGCGCGGGTCGTCGTCCGCGGCCGCTACGAGCCGGACACCATCCTCGCTGCCGCCGGACGGCCGTTGCGAATCACGTTCCACCGCGAGGACACCCTCGCCTGCTCCGAGCGGGTGGTCTTCCCCGACTTCGGCAAGAGCGCGACGCTCCCGCCGTACGAGGACGTGACCGTCGAGCTCGCGCCCGACCGAGCGGGCGAGTACGAGTTCACGTGCCAGCTGGGGGTCTTGCGTGGCCGGCTGATCGTCACCGGGCCGGACGCGGGTGCCCGCCCTTGACCCAGGTGGCAACCGACGCAGCCGTCGCGGAGACGCCCGCGGCCGACCGGCCCTCCGTGGCCGCGCGCCTCTGGAGCGCGATCCTGGCGGTGTGGGGCGGCTTCATCGGCCTGCTCCCGCACGTCCTCCACCACGTCGGCCCGCTCGCGGGCGCGGCACTCCTCGCGGGCGCGACCGGCCGTGTGCTCTTCGCCGCGATCGGGTTCGTTGCCGCGGCTCCGTTCCTGCGCCGGCTCCACCGCCGGTTCGCGACCTGGAAGGCCCCGGCGCTCGCGCTCGCCGTCTTCGCGGCGATGTTCTCCCTCTCGTCGTTCGTGATCGGGCCGGCCATCGCGGGCGGGGACGAATCGCCGCCGGCCAAGCCGGGCGTCCAGCAGCCGGCCGGACACGCGCAGCATCACTAGACCGTCGTTGCGGTAATTCGCGCAGTCCGGATCGGAGGTTTCCCCGATGTTCCCGGCCAGTGGTGGACACATACTCCCCCCCGGTATGTCGAGAAGAGGCGTTCCGATCGCGTGGCGGCAGCTCTCGGCAGAGCCCGCCAAGCTGGCGGTCAGCGTCGTCGCGGTCGCCGCGGCGGTTACGCTCGTCCTGCTCCTGTCGGGACTGCGTCGCGGGATCGGCGAGCAGGCGACGCTCTACCTCGACCACCAGGCCCCCGTCCTCGTCGGCCAGGAGGGCGCCCGCAACTTCCTCAGCCAGAGATCGGTGCTGCCGGAGGCGCTCGAAGCGCGGATCGCGCGCGTGACAGGCGTCGCCGACGCGGCGCCGATCAGCCAGCAGTACGCCATGCTGCGGCTCCACGGCGGGCGGGTCCTCGCCGTCCTGATCGGCTACGACCCCGGGCGGGGCGGCGGGCCGTGGAAGCTCGCCGCCGGCCGCGCGCCTTCGGGGCCGAACGAGCTCGCGCTCGACCGGGTGCTCGCATCCTCGCACGGTCTCCGGGCCGGCGCGACGCTCGAGTACCGCGGCGTTGCGCTCCGGATCGTCGGGCTCACGAGCGGGACGAACGGCTTCATGACCCCGCTCTCGTTCGCGACGCGGAGCACGGTCAACGCGCTCAGCCGCCTGCCCGGCACGGCGACCTTCTTCCTCGTGAATCCGGAGCACGGCGTCGCGCCGGAGGTGCTCGTGCGCCGTATCGAGCGTGCCGTGCCCGGCGTCTCGGCCCGAACCCGCGAGGCGCTGGCCGCCGAGGACCGTAGCGTCTTTGTCGGCGCCTTCTCGGGGCCGCTGCTGGCGATGGTCGCGATCGCCTTCGCGGTCGCGATCCTCGTGATCGGCCTCACGGTCTACAACTCGACCGCCGAGCGCAGCCGCGAGTACGCCACGCTGAAGGCGCTCGGGCTGCGCAAGGGCGCGTTGATCAGGCTGGCGGGGGCGCAGGCGGTTGCCCTCGCATTGAGCGGCACCCTCGCCGGGACGCTGCTCGCCTTCGCCGCCGTGCGCGGGATCTCGGCCGTCGCCCCGCGGTACCTCGTGGCCGTGACGTCCGAGAGTGTTGCTCTGATCGGGGTGGGCGCGCTCGCGATGGCGCTCGTGGCCGCGTTCCTCCCGTCCCGCTACCTCTCGCGGCTCGATCCCGCGAGCGTGTTCCGGCGATGACCGTGCCGCTTGCCCGACGGCAGCTCCTCGTGCGCCCCGCGCGGGCGTTCGCCGGCCTGGCCGGGATCGCCGTCGCGCTCCTGCTCGTGCTCGCGCTGAAGGCGATCTTCGCCGGGATGGAGCAACGCCTCACCGCGTACATCAGCCGGAGCGGGGCGGACGTGATCGTCGCCCAGCAGGGCGTCGACACCATGCACATGACCGAGTCCGCCCTGCCGGCAGGGGCCGTGGCTGAGATCCGCCGGGTTTCCGGAGTGGCGGAGGCGCGAGGGATCCTCTACGTGTCGACCCTCATCGAGCGGGACGGCAAGCGGGCGATCGCCTACCTGGTAGGCGAGCAGGGACCCCGTGACCCCGGCCGGCGCGCGATCGTGATCGACCGCTCGTTCGGTGCGCCGGTCGGCTCGATAGTGAGCGCTCTCGGCCGCCGGTTCCGGGTCGTGGGCGAGCTTGAGGGCACGGCCTCGATCGCGAACTTCGTCGCCTACGTCAGCTTCGCCGACCTGGCGCGGGCGCTGCGCAGCCCAGGCATCGTCAGCTACGTGCTCGTCCGCGCGGCGCCCGGCGTTGCGGCCGAGACGCTCGCGGTGCGCGTCGAACGGGCCGTGCCGCAGGTGACGGCGTCCACGCGCGAGGAGTTTCTCCGCTCAGAACGGCGCGTCGTCGGCAACATGGCCACCGACGTCGTCAACGGGATGATCCTCGTCGGTTTCGTCATCGGCGTCGCCGTGGCGGGGCTCGTCGCCTACAGCGCGACGCTCTCGCAGCTTCGCGACTTCGCCGTCCTGCGTGCGCTCGGGCTGCGAGCGAGGCGCGCGCTCGTGCTCATGCTCGCCCAGGTGGCCGCCACCGTCGGCGCCGGCCTGGCGCTCGCGCTCCTGCTCGTCTGGCTGCTCGCTCTCCTGCTGCCACAGCTCTCGGCGAGCCTAGCGCTCGTCGTCCGTCCTTCCGACGTCGCTCAGACCGTTGCCGTGGCGGCGGCGGTGGCAGCCGTTGCGGCCGCCTTTCCCGTCATCCGGGTCGCGCGCATCGACCCGGCCAGCGTCTTCCGGAGGTAGGAGATGGCTCCCTCGCTCGTCCGCATACGCAAGCTCACGAAGACCTTCGGCGAGGGCGAGACCCGCGTCGAGGCCGTCCGCGGTCTCGACCTCGATCTGGAGCGGGGCGAGATCGTGCTGGTGATGGGCCCGTCCGGGTCCGGGAAGACGACCTTCCTCTCCATGCTGGGCGGGCTGCTGCGCGTGACCGAGGGCGAGATCTGGATCGACGGGACGGACATCGCCGCTCTCTCGGAGCGCGAGCTGCCGCCCTTCCGCGCGCGCACGTTCGGCTTCATCTTCCAGGACTTCAACCTGCTCGCGGCGCTGTGCGCCCGCGAGAACGTCGAGGTCGCGCTCAACATCGCCGGCGAGCGGTCGCCAGGTGCGCGGGAGCGGGCCGAAGGGTTGTTGCGCGGGCTCGGGCTCGACGAACGGCTCGAGTTCCCGATCGACCAGCTCTCCGGCGGCGAGAAGCAGCGGGTGGCGATCGCGCGCGCGATCTCCAACCGACCCGCGCTCGTCCTCGCCGACGAGCCGACGGCCAACCTCGACTCCCATCACGGCTCGGAGACGATGCGCCTCCTGCGCACGCTCGCGAAGGAGGAGGGCGCGACAGTCGTCATCGTGAGCCACGACGAGCGCCTGCGCGAAATCGCCGACCGCGTCCTCTGGCTCGAGGACGGACGTTTCAGGGCGCTTCAGGCACTCGTTCGCGACCCGAGCTGCGGGATGCTCGTCGACCCCGAGCAGGCGCCGGCGTCGCACGAGCTCGACGGCCAGCGATTCTTCTTCTGCTCGCGTGGCTGCCGCGACGAGTTCCTGCATGACCGCCATACCCATACGGGGTATACTCAAGCGGCCACGACCGGGAGGACCCCCTGACGGCTCACGAGCACCGTGCCCATGAGCAGGCCGCGACGGCGACCGCGGTCATCCACGTCGGTAGGCTCCACTATGCGAGCGAGAAGGCCGTCGTCGAGCGGGCGCTCGGGACGCACGCCGGAGTGCTCGCCGTCGAGGCGAATCCGGTCGCTCAGACCGCGACTGTCCGGTTCGATCCCGAGCGCACCTCGGTCGCGGAGCTGCGACGGTGGGTCGAAGAGTGCGGCTACCACTGCGCCGGCCGCTCGGTGCCCGGTCACGTCTGCGACCCGATGGCGCACGAGGGCCCCGCCGCGCCCGCCCACGACCACGCTGCGATGGAGCGCGCCGAGCGCGCGCACGGGCACGGGCACGGCGGCCACGCGGGCATGTCGATGGAGGCGATGGTGCGCGACATGCGCAATCGCTTCCTTGTGGCGGCCGTTTTCGCGATCCCGATCGCGCTCTGGTCGCCGCTCGGCGAGAGCCTCTTCGGCGAGGTGCCGCCCACGCCGTTCGGGGTCGGGGCCGACGTCTGGCAGTTCCTGCTCAGCCTGCCGGTCGTCCTCTACTCGTCGTCGATCTTCTTCCGCGGCGCGTACGTTGCGCTGCGAGCGCGGACGCTCGACATGATGGTGCTCGTCGCGGTCGCGATCGGCACGGGCTGGGTCTACTCGGTGGCCGCGACGTTCGTCATCGAGGGCGACGTCTTCTACGAGGCTGCGGCGTTCCTCGCAGCCTTCGTCCTCCTCGGCCACTGGTTCGAGATGCGCGCGCGCGGCGGCGCGAACGACGCCATCCGCGCGCTCCTCGACCTCGCACCGCCGAAGGCGGTGGTGATCCGGGACGGGCAGGAGCTGGAGGTGCCCACCGCCGACGTGCAGGTCGGCGAGCTGCTGCTGATCCGGCCGGGGGCGAAGGTCGCCGTCGACGCCGAGGTCCTCGAGGGCGAGAGCTCGGTGGACGAGTCGATGGTCACCGGCGAGAGCATGCCGGTCTCGAAGGCGGCCGGCTCGAAGCTGATCGGCGCCACGATCAACAAGAACGGGACGTTGCGCGCCCGCGCGACGGCCGTCGGGTCGGACACCGCGCTCGCGCAGATCGTGAAGCTCGTCCAGGAGGCGCAGAACTCGAAGGCGCCCGCGCAGCGGCTCGCCGACCGGGCGGCGTTCTGGCTCGTGCTCGTGGCGCTCGCCGGCGGACTCGGCACGTTCTTCGTCTGGTTCGGCCTCCTCGACCGCCCGGTGCTCGACGCCCTCCTGTTTGCGATCACCGTCGTCGTCATCACGTGCCCCGACGCCCTCGGGCTCGCGACGCCGACCGCCGTCATGGTCGGCACCGGCCTCGGCGCCAAGCGCGGGATCCTCTTCAAGAGCGCGGTCGCGCTCGAGCAGGTCGCGAAGCTCGACACCGTCGTCCTCGACAAGACGGGGACGCTCACGCGGGGCGAGCCGCAGGTCGTCTCCGTCACGGTCGCCGACGGGGTCGACGAGGACGACCTGCTGCGCCTCGTGGCCGCCGTCGAGCGAGAGAGCGAGCATCCACTCGCGGAGGCGATCGTGAAGGCCGCCGAGGAGCGCGGGCTCGAGTCCCCACGCGCTGAGTCGTTCGAGGCCGTGCCGGGGCACGGTGCGCTTGCGAGCGTCGACGGGCGGCGGCTCGCCGTCGGCAACCGACGCCTGCTCGACCGGGAAGGGATCTCCCTCGACGGGCTCGCCGAGCGCGCAGACGCCCTTGCGGCCGAGGGACAGACGGTCGTCCACGTCGGTCTGGACGGCCGCGCGGCCGCGCTGATCGCGATCGCGGACGCGCCGCGCGAGACGGCGGTCGCGGCCGTCGCCGCGCTGAAGGCGCTCGGCATCCGCGCGGTCATGCTCACGGGCGACAACCGCGCGACCGCGGAGCGGATCGCGGCCGAGGTGGAGATCGACGAGGTGATCGCCGAGGTGCTCCCCGGCGACAAGGCGGCGAAGGTCGCCGAGCTCCAGGCGCAGGGGCGGAAGGTGGCGATGGTCGGAGACGGGGTCAACGACGCTCCGGCGCTCGCGCAGGCGGACGTGGGGATCGCGATCGGCGCCGGCACCGACGTCGCGATCGAGATGGCCGACGTCGTCCTCATGCGCTCCGACCCGCTCGACGTCGCGACCGCCGTCTCGGTCGGGCGCGGCACGGTGCGCAAGATGCATCAGAACCTCGGCTGGGCGATCGGCTACAACTCGCTCGCGCTCCCGATCGCCGCCGGCGTCTTCGAGCCCTGGGGCCTGATGCTGCGGCCGGAGATCGCCGCGATCTCGATGAGCGGCTCGAGCATCCTCGTCGCCGTCAATGCGCTTGCGCTCAAGCGCCTGCGGCTGCCGCGGCGATGATCGCAATCGTTGTTGTTCGGATCGTGTAAGGGCGGCGCTCGCACGCCGCCGTGTCGGCTACCCTCGACCGGGGTCGTGAGAGTTCGCAGGCTGGTCACCGGAGGGCTCGCCGTCCTGGCGCTCGCCTTCGCAGCGCCGGCGGGGGCTCAGACGACCCCGCTGATGCCGGGCGTGACCTACGAGAGCGGCGTCCAGTTCACGTCGCACGGGCCGGTCGCGCTCCACATCGTCACGGGGCCGCGCCCGGGCGGGCTCTACCAGCTCAAGCCGGTGCTCTCGAACGACACGATCGCGGGCGTGGAGACGCTGACCGCGATCCAGCGGCGGCTCTCGCGGACGGCGACCACGGTCGGCGTCAACGGCGACTTCTTCAACTTCGCGAGCGGGCGCCCGAGCGGTGTCTTCATGCAGGACGGCCAGGTGGTGAGCCCGCCGTACGGCGACCGCTCGAGCATCGGCCTTTCCCTCGACGGCACCCTCGATGTCCGCCGCGTCGAGTTCTTCGGCACCTGGCAGGGCCTCGGCCAGAAGCGGGTGCTCAACGACCTGAACCAGGCGCCCGGGCCGAACGGGATCTCGCTCTTCACGTCGGCGTGGGGGCCGGCGACGCCGTCGCTCCCGGGTGCGACCGAGGCCGTGCTCTATCCGTTCCCGGCTCCGCTTCCGAACACGGATCTCGCGGCCCCCGTGATCCAGCTCGCCGGAGGAGGCCTGACGCCGATCCCGCTCGGTGGCGCCGTTCTCGTCGCACGCGGGACGGCCGCGGCCAGCCTGGCCGCGGAGGCAGCGGTGGGGGCGGCGGTGACGACTCGACTGATCTTCAGGCCCGACTGGGCCGGGATCGTGAACGCCATCGGCGGCGGGCCGCAGCTCGTGCGCGAGGGCGGGGCCGTGTTCAAGGCGCTCGAGGCGTTCTCGTCCGGCGTCCTGCTGCCCCGTGCCCCACGCACCGCCGTCGGCCAGCTCGCCGACGGCCGGATCATCCTCGTCGCCACGGACGGCCGCCAGCCGGGCTACAGCGTGGGGATGACGAACTTCGAGCTGGCGCAGACGCTTGCCCGTCTCGGCGCCGTCACGGGCGCGGCCCTCGACGGCGGCGGCTCGACGACGCTCGCGTTCGAGGGCTCGGTGCTCAACCGTCCTTCCGACGGGAGCGAGCGGCCGATCAGCAATGCGCTGCTGCTCCTCTACACCGGCGTCTTCGCGCCGCCTCCGGAGCGGCCCGTCGTCTCCCCCAACGGGGACGGTGTCGCCGACGACCAGCGACTGAGCTACAAGATCGTGAGGCCGTCGACCGTCACGGTGACCCTGACCGCCCCCGGCGGCGCGGCTCCCGTCACCGAGACGGCTCAGCGCGAGCCGGGGCTGTACGAGGTGGCATTTCCGCCCGTTCCCCCGGCATCGCCACCGCCCGAGGAGCCTGCGCCGCCCCAACCGTTACAGGAGCCCGAGCCCGTTGCCGCTCCGCCGGCCGAGGGCCGCTGGCGCGTCGCCGTCACCGCTACCGACGATCAGGGACAGGTCTCGAGAATGTCGCGCTCCTTCGTCGTGGACACCACGCTCGGCTTCCTCGAGACCCCGAAGGTGCTGTTCCTGCCCCCTGCCGGCCGCGAGCTCCCGATCTCCGTCCAGCTCTCCCGCGACGCGCGGCTCGTGGTCACCATCGAGACGAAGGCTGGTGAGGTCGTGCGCACGCTCGCGACCCGCCGTTACCCGGCCGGGCCGGTGCAGCTCGCCTGGGACGGACGGACTCGTGCTGCGAGGAAGCCGGCCGTCGGCGGGCGGTACGTCGTCCGTGTGGTCGCGCGCACGCCGTTCGGCCGGATCGAGCTGACGCGGGACTTCCGGGTGCAGCGGATCGCCGGGCCGAAGCCGCAGCCGGCCGAGGGCCGGGGGTAGGCTCCCCGGGTGCCGGTCGCCTCACTCCTCAGCGGGATCACCGATCTCCTCACGACCGTCGTCGGCGACTACGGCCTCTACGCGGTGTTCGGGCTGATGCTCGTAGACGCGGTCTTCCCGGCCGCGAGCGAGCCGGTGATGGTCTACTCCGGCGCGGTGGCGGCGGGCGCGTTCGCGGGGCAGGACGTCGTGTTTCTCGGCGCCTCGTTCGAGCACGGGCTCCCCGCGTACCTGGCGATGGCGCTCTCGGGCACGGTCGGCTACACGGCCGGCTCGGTTCTCGGTTGGGCCATCGGCGACTACGGGGGCCGGCCGCTGCTCGAGCGCCACGGCAGGTTCTTCCACCTGGACGCCGGGAAGCTCGACCGGGCCGAGCGCTGGTTCGACCGCTACGACGAGTGGGCCGTCTTCCTCGGCCGCCTCACCCCGGTCGTGCGCTCCTTCATCTCGATTCCAGCCGGCGTCTTCCGCTCCCCGCTCCCCCGCTACACGCTCCTGACCCTGCTCGGCTCGGCGATCTGGTGCTTCGGGCTCGCGGGAGCGGGCTGGGCTCTCGGCTCGCAGTGGGAGGACTTCCACCGCACGTTCCGCTACGTGGACTACGCGGTGGCGGCGCTGGTCGTGGCAGGGATCGCTTTCCTCGCGTGGAAGCTGGCGAGGCGCCGCCGCGGGGTGGAAGACGCCGCGCGCGGGTAGACTGGCCTGCCGGCTCACATGATTCCCCTCGTCGACGTCAAGGCGCAGTACGCGCCTCTCGTGCCCGAGTTGAAGGAGCGCTTTGCGGAGGTGCTCGAGTCGGGGCGCTTCGTCCTTGGCCCGAACGTCGCCGCGTTCGAGCGCGAGGCGGCAGCGTACCTCGGTGTGCCGGTCTCGGTCGGCGTCGCCAACGGCACCGACGCGCTCGTGCTCGTCCTCAACGGGATGGGCATCGGGTCGGGCCACGAGGTGATCTGCCCCGCCTTCACCTTCTACGCGACCGCCGAGGCGATCGCGCGCGTGGGCGCGACGCCCGTCTTCGCGGACATCGACCCGGTCACGCTCAACCTCGACCCGGAGGACGTCGCCGCACGCATCACGGCTCGGACGAAGGCGATCATGCCCGTTCACCTCTTCGGCCGCCCGGCGCCGCTTGCCGAGCTCGCGCGGCTCGGCCTGCCGCTGATCGAGGATGCGGCGCAGGCCTTCGGAGCCGAGGGCACCGGCACGACCGGCGTTGCCTCGACGTACAGCTTCTTTCCGACGAAGAACCTGTTCGCCCTCGGTGACGGCGGCCTCGTGGCGTGCACCGACGAGGAGCTGGCAGAGCGTGTGCGCATGCTCCGCTTCCACGGCTCCACGGACAAGCAGACCTTCCACTACGTCGGCACCAACTCGCGTCTCGACGAGCTCCAGGCTGCGGCGCTGCGTGTGTTCCTGCCGCGCCTCGCCGGCTGGAACGCGTCCCGCCGCGCGGGCGCGGCCCGCTACGCGGAGCTCGGTCTCGGCAACGCGTGCGAGCTCCCGCCCGACGAGCCCGGGCACGTCTACCACATGTACGTCGTGAGATCGCCGGGCCGGGACCGGATCGCCGCCGCGCTCAGGGCGGCGGAGATCTCATGCGCTCCGTACTACGTGACCCCGCTCCACCTGCAGCCGGCCATGCGCTACCTCGGGTGGGAGCACGGCTCGCTGCCGGAGACGGAGAAGGCCGCCGCCGAGAATCTCGCGCTGCCGCTCTGGGGCGGGATCGGCAGCGGCGTCCAGGAGCGTGTTGTCGAGACGGTGCTGTCCGCCGGCGTCGCGGCGCGGCTGTGAGGACGCCGATCAACCGGCACCGCCTGCCCCAGCTCGCGGCGGACCTCGCGATCGTCGTGGCGGCGTGGTTCCTCGCCTTCCGGCTCCGCTTCGATCCCGAGGGCATCCCGTTCTACTACGAGCGCTACCTGAGCTGGGAGATCCTCGGCCTCGTCGCCGCGCTCAAGCTCGGTGTCTTCGCACTGTTCGGCTTCTACAACCGCTGGTGGCGCTACGTCTCGACCAGCGACATGTGGGGGGCCGCCCGCGGCGTGACCGCAGCCTCGGTCGTCACCTTCCTCGTCTTCACGTTCTTCGACATTCACGTCGCCGCCGTGCCCCGTTCGGTCTGGGCGATCGACTGGCTGCTCACGCTCGGCCTCGTCGCCTCCTCGCGGATGCTCGCGCGGACGATCATCGAGCGGCCGCAGGGCCGGTCGATCGTCGCGCGCGGCAAGGAGGTGATCGTCGTCGGGGCCGGGGACGCGGCCCAGCTCATCCTCCGCGAGCTGCTGCGCAATCCCTCGCTCGGCTACACGCCGATCGGCCTGATCGACGACAACCCGAGCAAGCGCAACCTGCGGCTGCACGGGATCCGGGTGCTCGGCACGACGGCGGAGCTGCAGCACGTCCTGCACGATCGCCGCCCGGACGAGCTGCTGATCGCGATCCCGTCGGCGTCGGGCGAGGTGCGCCAGCGGATCGTCGAGATCGCGCGCGGCGAGGGCGTGCCCGTGAAGACGCTGCCGGGGCTGAACGAGCTGATCGCCGGCGACTTCAACCTCGCGGGCCAGATCCGTCCCGTCGAGGTCGAGGACGTGCTCGGGCGCGAGCCGGTCGACGTGGACATCGACGCGATCTCGGGCTATCTCGCGGGCGCCACGGTGCTCGTCACCGGCGCCGGCGGCTCGATCGGCTCGGAGCTCTGCCGCCAGATCGCCCGGATCGGGCCCGCGCGGCTCGTGCTCATCGACCACTCCGAGGCGGCCCTGTTCGAGATCGAGCGCGAGCTGACGACGGAGAAGGGGTTCACGGCCGCCGTTCCCGTTCTCGCCGACGTCAAGAGCCGCGAGCGGATGCGGCAGGTCTTCGCGAGCTACGCGCCGGCGGTCGTCTTCCACGCGGCCGCGTACAAGCACGTCCCGCTGATGGAGGCGAACCCGCTCGAGGCGGTGCGCAACAACACGCTCGGGACGAAGGTCGTCGCCGAGGTCGCCGTCGAGGCGGGCGTCGAGCGCTTCGTGCTCGTCTCGACCGACAAGGCCGTCAATCCGAAGACGGTGATGGGCCAGTCGAAAGCGCTCTGCGAGTGGATCGTCGAATCGTACGGAGCCCGCGACGACGTGAGGACGCGTTTCGTCGCAGTGCGCTTCGGCAACGTGCTCGGCTCCTCCGGCAGCGTGATTCCGATCTTCCGCCGCCAGATCGCCAAGGGCGGTCCGGTGACGGTCACCCATGCGGAGATGACCCGCTACTTCATGACGATCCCCGAGGCGGTGCAGCTCGTCGTGCAGGCGGGCGCGCTCGGCGGCCGCGGCAGCGTCTTCGTGCTCGACATGGGCGAGCCGGTGCGGATCATGGACCTCGCCGAGCAGATGATCCGGCTCTCCGGCAAGGAGCCCGGGCGCGACGTCGAGATCGAGATCGTCGGCTCCCGGCCCGGCGAGAAGCTGCACGAGGAGCTGTGGAGCGACAGCGAGCAGGTGACGCCCTCGGCGCACCCGGCGATCCTCCGGGTCACCCGCCCGCCGATCGACGCCGTCTGGCTCGAGTCCGAGCTGCGCGAGCTCGAGCGGCTGATCGAGGCGAACGAGACGCTCGAGGGCGGCGGGCGGGTCCCCGCGGTCCCCCGCGACCCCCAGCGGGCAAAGCGTGTCC
>Ga0082335_1007013_pt1 | contig 13990 bp, 9 predicted proteins | sample Subgrocontami58m_FD_72375 | JGI IMG/M metagenome (GOLD analysis project Ga0082335, IMG submission 72375) | Subsurface groundwater microbial communities from S. Glens Falls, New York, USA - GMW37 contaminated, 5.8 m (SPADES assembly) (version 2) ...
CAGAGGGGGGCGACGGGACGGCCCGTTTTTGCCGAAGATTTCCTGCATTGGCTGCGGAAGAACGGTAATTTCGAGGGCATAACCATGGAAGCCATTCCTGAGGGGCGCGTGGTGCATCCCGCCACGCCGCTCACGGTAGTGCAGGGCCCTCTGGCCATGGCGCAAATCCTGGAAACACCTCTGCTCAACCAACTCAATTATCAAACCCTGATCGCAACCAAAGCCTCACGGATCCGCGAACAGGGACGGGGTGGAATGCTTATCGATTTCGGACTCCGCAGGGCACAGGACCGGGGTGGAAACGCCGGTGCCCGGGGCGCCCTCATCGGCGGTGCGGACTTCACTTCCAGCGTCGGGATTTCTCATGTCCTCGGCTTTCCTCCTAAGGGTACCCATGCCCATAGCATGGTAGAGGCCTTCCTGGCCCTCGGGGAGGGCGAACTCGGGGCTTTCCGGGCCTATGCCGAAACTTACCCCGATGACTGCCTGCTGCTTGTGGACACAATAAATACCCTGGAAAGCGGTATTCCCCACGCAATCAAAGTGTTTGAAGAACTCCGCCGCAAAGGACACCGGCCGGTCGGCATCCGGCTTGATTCGGGCGATCTTGCCTACCTCGCCATCCAGGCGGCTCGGATGTTAAACGGCGCCGGTTTTCCGGAAACGGTCATCGTCCTTTCCAATAACCTGGATGAGCTCGTTATCTGGCAAATCATCACCCAGATAGAGGAAGAAGCACCCCGTTACGGACTTGATCCGGATCACCTCATCAAACGCCTGGCCTACGGCGTTGGCACCGGCCTTATCACTTCACGCGGGCAGGCAGCGCTGGACGGCGTTTACAAACTCACGGCCCTTAACAACAAAGGGCGTTGGATCCCCACCATCAAGCTTTCGGAAACTCCTGAAAAAACGATCAATCCCGGCCACAAACTCGTCTGGCGGTTTTACGACCGCAGGAACAAGGCAACCGCCGATCTTATCGGCTGTGATGATGAAAACCCCCGGGAAATGGAGGAAGTTGTGCTGCACCACCCCGTTGATAAGTCCCGCTCCAGGGTGCTCGCCCGCAACGATATCTCCGCCGTGGAACCACTCTTGGTAAAGGTGCTGGAGGAGGGAAAAAGGTGCGCCGAACTGCCCTCTATCACGGACAGCAGGCGGCAGCGGCAGGCCGACTTGGAAAGGCTTGACCCCGGCATAAAAAGACTGGTTAATCCGCATACTTACCATGTATCGCTATCGGATAAACTGTGGAAGCTGAAGCAAGAGATGGTGGCTTCGCTTATATGAAAATAGAGTCACCCTGAGCTTGTCGAAGGGTGTGGCCATGGTTCCCTTCGTCAGGCTCAAGCTCACCATGACATTGATATTTTCATGCGACCTTGTGCCCTACCGGGCATGGCGGTTAGTAAGTTAGCAATCATTCGGGAGGTAAAGGATGGCCATATCACCTGAGGCAATGAAAAAAGGAGACGGGCTACTCGTTTTGGATGTCCAGAACGATTTCTGCCCCGGGGGCGCCCTCCCGATTGCGGAAGGCGATGCCGTCGTACCTGTTCTTAACCGCTGGATTGAGGCCGCCGAAAGAAAAGGCCTCAACCTTTACGCCTCCCGCGACTGGCACCCCCTCCGCCACTTAAGCTTCCGGGAAGAAGGAGGGAACTGGCCCCCTCATTGCCTTCAGGACAGCTGGGGGGCGGCGTTTCATGCGGACCTGCTGTTGCCCGGCAATGTGGTGAAGATAGCCAAGGGCGTGAGGTTCGATAAGGACCAGTACTCCGTCTTTGACGATACTGGGCTTGCCTGGCTGCTCAAACGCGATGCGGTCTGCCGGCTGTGGGTCGGAGGTTTGGCGGAGGATGTCTGTGTCCTGGAAACGGTTATCGATGCCAGGAAAGCAGGGTTAGAGGTCAATGTCATTGTTCAGGCCACACGTCCCATCACGCCGCGGGGGGGCGAGTTGGCCATCGCCGACATGAAAAAAGCAGGTGCCGTTATTATTTAGTTCAAATTCACAAACGCATGAGTAAGTTAGAAATTGTTTCTGGGAGTGCGCAATTTCCTTAAGCGCATTTATTCCCTTTGCAGGACTTATCCCGTTTATCGGGGTTAGGAGGTATAATGAGAATAATCTGGATCGTAATTATTACTTTAGCAATGCTTTTGACGCCCCTCTGCGCCTTCCCGGCGCCCCTCGGTTGGATGCGCATCAGCTTCGTCGCCGGCGATGTCCAGGTCAAGACGCCGGAAGCGGATGACTGGGGTGCAGCTGCCGTCAATGGACCATTAAAGGAAGGCGATCAGATTTGGGTCCCCCAGGACGGCAGGGTGGAACTGCAACTTAACTCCGGCTCCTATGTAAGGCTCGATGATAACTCGGCGCTCCAGATTTTGTCCCTCGACAAGGATTCTTCCCAGTTTTATCTTTCCGGAGGCCGCGTTTATGTCTATGACAACGCGCCCCGGGGAAACATGATTCAGGTCGACACTCCCGATGCCTCCGTCCGCGCTTTCGATAAGTCGGTCTTCAGGATAGATATGTCCGATCAGTACACGGACGTGGCCGTCTACAAGGGATATGTGGAAACGGAAAACCAGGTAGGGCAAACGAGGGTAAAGGCAGGAGAGATGGTGTCCCTGGCCCAAAATACCAATGGAGAGGTGGCGCCGCTGGACCAGCCCGATGAGTGGGAAAAGTGGAACAAGCAGCGAAACGATCTGATCTTTGGAAGAAAAGACTCGAGTTCCCGGTATCTTCCGCCGGAACTCCGGGCCTATTCTTACGATTTCGATACCGGCGGCCGATGGGTATCCGTCCCCGATTATGGCCGGTGCTGGACCCCGACGGCCTTTGTGGGGCCGGACTGGGCGCCCTACAGGCTGGGCAGATGGGCCTGGATCGGTGGTGACTATGTCTGGATCCCGCAGGAACCCTGGGGATGGGCACCCTATCATTACGGTCGCTGGACCTTCGTTCCCGGAACAGGCTGGTGCTGGGTGCCACCCCTGGCCGGCGATGCATATTGGGGACCGGGCTTTGTCGGCTGGGTAAGAACTGATGAATACGTAGCCTGGGTTCCGCTTGCTCCCGGCGAAATATATTACGGCCACGGTTTTTTTGGCCGCCACAGTGTAAATATCACCACAATCAATATCACTCAGCTCCAGGTGACCCATGTTTTCAGAAACATACATGTCAACAACGGAGTGGTTGTCGTCTCCCGCAGCACCTTTGCCACCGGCGCTCCCCGAATCGTCCGGGTGGAGCGGAACATCGTCCGTGAGCGTCTCTTTACAAGAAATAACATCAGCATCGGCGCACCCGCCATCAGACCTTCCCGGGAGGGCCATTTTATGTCCACCCGGACGATACCACCAACCAGGCACCCTCCGCAGCACATCAGGAACTTACAGGTGGCCCCGTTAAAGCTATCCCGCCCGCTGGTCAGAAACCCCGATGAATCCGTCTTGAACCGGGGCGTCCGGCCCGAAAGGCTGCCGCTGAACAGTGTTACCATGCCGAGAACGCCCGGAAAGAGCAGGCCGGTATTGCGACAGATCATCCCGTCGGAGCAGCGGGGCAGGGGTCAGGGGCCGCGAACCGAGGATCGGGGCACAGGAGGCAGGGAGCAGCGACCGGCAGTGGAGCCGTCCCGCGTTGCACCACAGGAGAAACAACCCGGCACCCCCGAAATTATAACACCCCGCAAGGAAGTACCACAAGTGAGACCACAGGAAAGAGGACCTGCCGCACCCAGTGGTCCAAAAACACGAGGGCCGATGCCAACCCCCCAGGTTACACCGCCGGGAAGAAGACCGTCTGTACCCGAAGGCCCCGGACCGCAGGGGCCTTCGCCGGCAGTGGAGGCACCCCGGGTGGCGCCGCCGGAAAGAAGGCCTATCTCTCCCCAAGTTTCACCACCCGGCGGCGAAGGGCCGCGCGTCAGGGATCAGGGATCGGGGATCGGGGGACGGGGGACGAGAGACGAAGGCCGTGGAGGAGGGACCGGACCGCGATTAACGTCGCCGCCGATGGAGGTGCCTCGCGTGGCGCCTCCGGAGAGGAGACCCCTGGCACCGGCGGTACCACCGAGAAAAGAAGGGCCTCCGGCCGAACCTCAAATGAAGGCACCCGTAACACCCGAGAGCGGGGAATCGAGGGGCGAAAGGCCGGGGGGGAGACGCCGGGAAGAACAACCGAGAGAGGACGGACGGGGGACGAGGGGCGAAGGACGATAGAGGTGAGGGATGAGACGGCCCGCAGGTTCTGCCTACTAAAATGCTTCCATTTAATCATCATTGATTTAAAGCGCCACTCACCGTAATCTTGTAACCAAGAAAAGAGTGTCATCCTGCACGGTTTGCCATGAGCAGTTCGAAGGATGCCTGCCGAATCGGCACAGCGGAAAACGATCAAGGTGAGTTCATGGACGGTTTCCAGCTGTTTTTATCCGTCACGTTTTCCTCCGGGGACGATGTGCTGTACTTCCCCAATCTTCCTTTCTCCTCTCTTCCAGGGGCCTCTGCAAAGAGGCCCCACCTCCTAACCTCGATAAACCGGTAGTTTTCGGTTACCATTAAGCTTCCAATAAACCGTTATTGATTCATACGAGCATTGGCGATAGTCTGAAGGCGAGGCTAAAACTCCATGCTGAAGAAACTGATCGGGAAATATCTTTTAAAAAAGGTGGCGCGGTCCTACGGTATTATTGATCCGGTCTCGGTAGTCAATCAGCTCGAGAAATTCGCCGAACCTTCCGAGATTGACTTCCCGCTGGAACTGCTGCGGGCGGGTATTATTTTCCACGCCCGCGGGTTAATCAATACGAAGGCCATCCAGCATAATCTCGACTGGGTCTGGCCGTACTGGGTGGAAAGGCAATTTGACCCGGAAGACGTGTCTTTCATCCCCCGGGCCTTCTCTTTCACTCATGTCAACTTGACCCACCGCAATTGGACGGCCGTGGGACTGCCGGACATCCCGCTCTATCCGCTCGTCGATCCGCGCGGCCTGGTAACACCTTTCTATGACGGCTGGTCCATCGATTTCTGGATAATTGACGAAAAGAACCGGCAGTTGCTTCCCTCCCGCTTACCCTCAGTAGACCAGCAATGGGTGAAGAGAGACAATCCCTCCCTGATGACAATTTGCGAACAGGAGTCCATGTACTTGGCCACCCTGGTGAACCTGACGATGGAAGAGGGCGTTCCCCGTCTTAAGATCACAGTGCAGGCGGTCAGCGACCTGTCCGGCTACCTGGTGGTTGCCCTACGGCCCTACAATCCAGAAGGAGTGCAATTTATTAAGAAAATTGCCTATGAGTACGGTTCCTTGCGCATTAATGATCAGGCCTTCCTCACGCTGAGCCGTCCGCCGGAACGGGTCTTCTTTGCCAATTACCGGACCGGGGATGTTCTCCATCAATTGCAAAAAGAAGGACCGGCAGTGGACAACGTAACCTGTGAAACCGGGATGGCTACGGCCGCCGCCCTTTACCCGCTTTCACCGGGGAAAATGGTCGAGATATTCTGCACCATAGCCCTGGATCAAGACCTGAAAAAGGCAACACTGCCTTCCCCGAACCCCGATAAACGGGATAAGTGCGTTAACAAAATTATTTTTTGCCGGAAAAACGCAAAAAATAATTTCTCACTTACTAAAGCCTCCCGGACCTGGCGGGACGCGCTGCGTGAGGCGGCGGCCTTTAAAGTGCCCGATCAACGTTTGCAGCAGCTCTATGAATCCTCCGTTCTGACCCTGATTCATCTCACGGCGGGTGAACCGGTGCCCGGGCCTTATACCTATAAACGGTTCTGGTTCCGGGATGCCTGTTTCATGCTGAATGCCTTACTGGCGCTGGGACTAACGGAACGGACGCGTGAACGTATATCCCGTTTCCCTGCGCGCCAACAGCGTTCCGGCTACTATCTCTCCCAGAACGGCGAATGGGACTCCAACGGCCAGGTGTTATGGCTGGTTCATCGTTTTCAGCAATGCACGGGCCGGGATATCGACAGCTCACTCTTGGAGAGTGTTATTCGCGGCGCAGCCTGGATCAAGGCCAAGGTCATCCGCAGTCCGGGTCCCTATGAAGGATTGCTCCCGTCGGGCTTCAGTGCCGAACATTTCGGCCCGAATGATTATTATTACTGGGATGACTTCTGGGCAATGGCGGGACTGCGGGGAGCGGCACAGCTGACTGCCCGGCAGCGGCCTGAAGCACATTCCTGGATTCAATCGGCAGCGGATGACCTATCCCGTGCCGTAACCAGAAGCATCGCCGGGGACGAGGCAGGGCGCTCCGAAGGCGGCATTCCGGCCTCTCCCACCCGACGTCTCGATGCCGGCGCCATCGGCTCGCTGGTGGCGGATTATCCACTACAGCTCCTGCCGCCCAATGATCCCCGGATTGCGGCCACCGCCGAATTCTTGCTCAACAATTGCCTGCATCGGAGCAGTTTTTTTCAAGATATCATTCACTCCGGCATTAACGCCTATCTGACACTGGCGCTGGCTCAAACTTTGTTGCGCTGCGGCGATGACCGCTACCGCAAACTTATCCACTCCGTCGCCGGGCTGGCCACCTCGACGGGCCAGTGGCCCGAGGCCATCCATCCGCTCACCGGCGGCGGCTGCATGGGCGACGGCGAACACGGCTGGGCCGTCGCCGAATGGATCATGATGATGCGTCATCTGTTTGTCCGGGAAGAGGGTGAGGAAATCGTCATCGGCAGCGGCATCTTCCCGGAATGGCTGGAAGAGGAAACAGTTATGGGCTTCGGCCCCACACCGACACCCTTTGGTCCCCTCAAGGTGGAAATCATCAGCGGGGCGGATAGAAAAACGCTCAGGATCGACGCCCAATGGCATGGTACGCCGCCTGCCCTGCGCATGGCCATACCGGGCTGGCAGTGCCAGAGGGTTGAAAAAGAAGAAAATCTCTACCTCCTCGAAAGGATTGAGAACCAATGATCACCATATGAATATCTGCATGTTTACCAATACTTACTTGCCCCATGTGGGCGGTGTCGCCCGTTCTGTTTCCACTTTTGCCGCCGACTTGCGGCAAAAGGGCCATCAGGTACTCATTATCGCGCCAACCTATCCCACTGCTTCCGCAAGTGAAGATAAAGATTCAGGGGTGTTCCGTGTACCGGCAATTCAGAATTTCAACGGCAGCGATTTTTCCGTTCGCCTGCCCCTTCCCTACCTTACCCATAAACAGATCGACAAATTCAAGCCGGATATCATGCACAGTCATCATCCGTTCCTTTTAGGCGATACGGCACTGCGAACCTCCAGGTCGCGTGGCCTGCCGCTGGTCTTTACGCACCATACGCTTTATGAAAATTATACCCACTATGTCCCTTTCGATTCAGAAATCGTCAAGAGTTTCATTATCCAACTTTCCACGGAATACGCCAATCTCTGCCACGGGGTGATTGCCCCCAGCCGGAGCGTCGCCGAACTGTTGCGCCAAAGGGGCGTCTTGAGCCCCGTGGCCGAGATTCCCACGGGGATCGACATCGATTTTTTTTCCCAAGGCCAAGGTGAAAAGTTTCGCCAAGAACACCGAATTTCTCCGGGCACTGCCCTTGTGGGACACGTGGGTCGTCTGGCCGCCGAAAAGAACCTGCTTTATCTCGCCCGGGCCGTGGCACTTTATCTCCGGCACAACCAAGACTGTCGCTTCCTGATAGTAGGCAGAGGTGACGCTGAAAAGGAAATCGGGCAAATCTTTTCCGAAGCGCAAGTGTTGCCGCAGGTAATCATCGTCGGACCGCTACAGCATGAAGATTTGGCTAACGCCTACCGGGCGATGGATCTCTTCGTGTTTGCATCACAAAGTGAAACGCAGGGACTGGTACTGGCGGAGGCCATGGCCGCCGGGACACCGGTGATCGCCCTGGACGCGTCGGGCGCCCGCGAGGTGGTGGAGGATGGCAGGAACGGGCGCCTGTTGCGGGATAACGCTACCATCGAGGACTACGCAGCGGCCATCGAGGAATTCTTTCATAACCGGGCCCAGGCGGCAGAGCTGCGGCGCCATGCCCTGACAACGGCCCGCCTATTTTCCCGCACAAACTCTGCCGACCGGTTGATCGCCTTTTACGAAGAGACCATCCGCCGATGCCGAGATTGTCCTCCGGCGGGAGGAGAGATGGGCAATCTGATTTCCCTTATGCAGATGCTGAAAACAGAATGGGAGCTTTTGAGCGAAAAAATGACGGCCGCCTTGCACGCGGCCACCGATAAACAGGCTCACCGGGAAAGAGAATGGTAGGTCGCGGCTATCATTAGACTATTATTTAATTCTCATTGCCTTCCACCGCCAGGTAAATTATGTATGAATCACACATTTCTTTGGGGCCGCGGAATATCGGCGCCCGCAGTGAAGGAGGGAAGGAAAATGGCAAAGGGAATTGTTAAATGGTGCAGCCAGCGGATCGGCGCTGGTTTTATCAAATCGGAAGAGGGTCAGGACATCTTCTTCCGTCTCAGCACGATCAGCAGCGAAGGTCCGGAGATTCTTCGTCAGGGACAGCAGGTGAGCTTTGACCTCCGGAAAAATCGCCGCAGCCTCTCTTTATCAGCGGCCAATGTAAGGGTCTTTGAATTATCATAACCGCTCCGGAGCCCAAACCCCTTTTCTGGTATTTGCCGTGGTGATGGTCTTCGTGCAAACTCTCCTGTTTTAACATCCAAATTTTCTTAAGTTTTTTCTGATAATGCCCGTATAACATCTTCAATAAAGGATCCATATCTCCATCATCCTCGTTGACGAAGCATCGTCATGAGGGCCCTCTCTAACCGCTGATTTGTAGTTTGACGGGAAAGTATTTTTCCGCTATTTAGGAACAGCAATCGGATAGCTCGGTTCCGGAGACGGTTGGCCTCAATCGCCGGTATTGGTATAGATAATATGGAAGGATTTCACCTATGAACATACTCTTGATCGGTAACGGCGCCCGGGAACATGCCATCGCTGAAGCAGTGATGCGCTCCCATAATTCACCCGTTCTTTTCGCCTACATGAAAAGCAACAATCCCGGTATTGCTGCCTTGGCGGAAAGATCTTTCCTGGGAGATTACCATGATCTCCAGGCCATAAAGGAATGGGCACAGCAAAACGCCATCCATTTCGCCATCGTCGGACCGGAAGATCCCTTGCAGCACGGCGTCGCCGACGCCTTGCAGGAGGCCGGCATCCCCACGGTAGGTCCTACGAAAAGCCTGGCCCGTCTGGAGACTTCCAAGGCCTTCACCAGGAACCTGCTGGCTAAATACCAGATCCCCGGCAATCCACGATTCGCCAACTTTACCTCCCCGGCAGGAATTGAGGCCTTTCTCGCTGAGATGGAAGGCGTCGTCATCAAGCCCGACGGCCTGACAGGCGGAAAGGGAGTCATGGTACAGGGCGACCATTTTTCTTCCCGAAAAGAAGCTTTTGCTATTTGCATAGCCGTCCTGGCGGAACATGGCAGCGTGACGGTCGAAGAAAAACTGGAGGGCGAAGAGTTCTCCCTGCAATGCCTGACCGACGGCAAGACCGTTGTCGCCACGCCGCCGGTACAGGACCATAAACGGCGTTTCAACGGTGATAGAGGTCCGAATACGGGCGGTATGGGTTCCTATTCCTGCGCCGATCACCTGCTGCCCTTCCTGGAGCGAAGAGATATCGAGGCCGGCCTGGCCATTACGGAACAGGTGGCCGAGGCCATCTACCGGGAAACGGGCACCTACTACCGGGGGGTCATGTACGGTGGTTTCATGATCACGAAAAATGGGCTGCGGCTGCTCGAATATAATGCGCGTTTCGGTGATCCCGAGGCCATGAACATCCTGCCGCTCTTGAAAACGGATCTCCTGGATATTTGCCGGGCCCTTCTGGAAGGATCTCTCGGCGGGCTCCGGGTGGAATTCGCGGCCAAAGCCACTGTGTGCAAGTATATCGTTCCGGAGACCTACGGCCTGGCCGGGGATTCCGGTGCGGCTTCGCCGGAGCCGGGCAGAATCGAGATCGGCCCGCTGGACGGGGCACGGCTATATTACTCCTCTGTTGATAAAAGGGACGATGGATTGTATATGACTTCCTCGCGGTCCATCGGCGTTGTGGGCATTGCCGAAAATCTGGAAGAAGCGGAAGCCATCGCGGAAAGGGGCACGGCCGCAGTCCGCGGCGCTGTGTCGCACCGCTCCGACATCGGCACCAGGGCACTGATCGAAAAACGGGTAAGGCACATAGAGGAGTTGCGCGGCCTTCGTTAATAATTAGTGAGTCAGGAATTATTTTCTGCATTTTCCTTGAGAAAATAATTTCGGCCGTTTATCGGGGTTGGGAGAAGAACATGAACACCACGAGACTAAATGAAATCAAACGCGCGTTGATCAGTGTGACCGACAAAACAGGCATTGCGGAGTTTGCCCGGGGATTGAGCGAATTCGGCGTGGAGATTCTTTCCACCGGCGGCACGGCCGCCCTGCTGAGAAATAACGGGGTCCCGGTCATCGAAGTATCGGACTATACCGGATTTCCGGAGATGATGGATGGCCGCCTGAAAACCCTGCACCCCAAAATCCACGGCGGGCTGCTGGCAATTCGCGAACAGGAAAGCCATCGGGCGGCGGCGGAAAAAGAACGAATCGGGATGATCGACATGGTCGTCGTCAATCTCTACCGCTTCGAAGACACGGTGGCAGGGGCCAACTGCACCCTGGAGGAGGCCGTGGAGAATATCGATATCGGCGGCCCCACCATGCTGCGGGCCGGGGCGAAAAATCATCACTATGTCACGGTAGTCACCGACCCCGATGATTATCGCCCTATTCTGACGGAGATGAAGGAGCAGGGCGGCAAGCTTTCTTCCGCCACCAACTTCGCCCTGGCCGTAAAGACTTTCCAGCTGACGGCCCGTTATGATGCGGCCATTTCCAACTACCTGGGCGCCATCACCCGGGACGGCCAGCGCCAAATCTTCCCCGACACCTTTACTTTCCAGGTGGTCAAGGCCCAGGACCTCCGTTACGGAGAAAACCCCCATCAGCGGGCGGCCTTTTACCGGGAAACCGACCCGGCCCTTTCTTCCCTGGCTAACGCCCGGCAGCTGCAGGGCAAGGAACTCTCCTACAACAATATCATGGACGGTGATGCCGCCTGGCAGATGGTCTCCGATTTCGGTCTACCGACCGCCGTCATCGTCAAGCACGCCAATCCCTGTGGCGCCGCCACGGCGAACAACATTACTGCCGCCTACCTCAAGGCCCTGGAAACCGACCCCCTTTCCGCTTTCGGCGGCATCGTAGCGCTGAACCGCAGGGTGGACGGCCCAACAGCAGCGGAAGTGAGCAAATTGTTTCTGGAAATCATTATCGCCCCGGCTTTCGATGAAGAGGCCCGCCAGCTTCTCGCCGCCAAGAATAACCTGCGCGTCCTGGAAATTCCCCCCTCCTGCACCAAGAGAACGGCCGGATTCGACTTCCGCCGCGTCGCGGGCGGACTCCTCCTCCAGGACTGGGACAGGGAGGAATTCGCCATCAGAAAGGCACAGGTGGTGACCAGAAGGGCACCCACGGAAGAGGAATACGAGGGGCTGGATTTTGCCTGGCGCGTGGTAAAGCATGTGAAATCCAATGCCATCGTTTACGCTGATAGAAACCAGCTGGTCGGTGTGGGGGCCGGGCAGATGAGCCGGGTGGACTCGGTCAGGATCGCCCGCATGAAAGCCAACCTGCCCACGCAGGGATGCGTGCTCGCATCCGACGCCTTCTTCCCCTTCCGCGACGGCCTGGACCTGGCTGCCGAGGCGGGCATCACCGCCGTTGTCCAGCCCGGTGAGTCGCTGCGCGATGCCGACGTCATCAAAGCCGCCGACGAACACGGGATGGCAATGATCTTTACAGGAACCCGACATTTCAAACACTGACGCTTCGTTGCGAAAGGAAACGATTATGGAAAAGACAAACCTCCCCCTTGTCAGCGTCGTCATGGGAAGCGATTCCGATCTCGCGATCATGCAGGAAGCCGCGGGCGTCCTCACCGCCTTCGGCATCCCCCATGAAGTTTACCTTACCTCCGCCCACCGGGCTCCGGAGCGCACGGCGGCCTTTGCCCGGGAGGCAGCCGGGCGGGGCGTCCGGATCATCATCGCCGGCGCCGGGGCAGCGGCCCACCTGGCCGGTGTAATCGCTTCACAGACTTTGCTGCCCGTCATCGGCGTTCCCATTGAGGCCACTTCCCTCGGCGGGCTTGACGCCCTCCTGGCGACGGTGCAGATGCCGGGCGGCATTCCCGTCGCCACCATGGCTATCGGCAAGGCCGGGGCTAAGAACGCGGCCCTGATGGCGGTAAGTATCCTGTCTCTGGAAGACAAAGGGTTGAGCGAAAAGCTGCTCGCCTATCGGTCGGACATGGCCCGGGAAGTGGAACTGAAACAGGCGAAGTTATTAAATTCGTTAGTAAGTTAGAAATTATTTTTTGCACTTTTCTGGTAAAAAATAATTTCGTTAACGCACTTATCCCGTTTAGCGGGGTTAAATCTATGCCCGAAATCATCACCATAAACCCCGATCATCCCGATCAGCAGGAGGTGGACAGGGCGGTAAAAATACTGAAGGAGGGAGGCGTCATCGCCTACCCTACTGAAACTTTCTACGGTCTGGGCGTTGATGCGGAAAATCCGCAAGCCGTAGCCAGGGTCTTTACGATCAAGGGCCGGCCCACCGGCAAACCCATTGCCCTGGTCGCCGGCGGGGAAGAAGACCTCAACCCCCTGGTGACGGAGGTCTCCACAGCCGCCCACACCTTGATGAAGGCCTGCTGGCCGGGACCGCTCACCCTCGTCATGCCCGCCGCAGCCGGTGTGAATCCCCGCCTTACTGCCGGGACCGGCAAGCTTGGCATCCGCGTCTCCAGCCACCCTGTCGCTGCCGCGCTGGCAAAAACCCTGGGCCGTCCCATTACGGCCACCAGTGCCAATACCTCCGGGAAGGAGGAATGCTCCACAGCCGCTCAAGTCCGCAAGCAACTCGGAATGGAACTTGACGCCATCGTCGACGGCGGCCGGACCCGGGGCGGGAGCGGCTCAACTATCCTGGACATGACCGTGGACCCACCGGTAATTCTGAGAGCAGGAGCCATTCCCGCTGACCGCATTTGCGCCATCCTTTTGCATCGTCTGAGGCAAGTGTGAAGGATTTCACATGCCCCCTCAGGTCATTTGCCGGATAAGTCATTGACTTCCAGCAGCTGTCCCCATATATTCACGATCATACAGTCTCTAGGCGATCCGGTTGCACTTCACTGCTCTCGCTATCTGAGAAAGGCCCCCTGCACTTGACCATGAGCCTTTTCGGCACCGGCAATAGGTTAAGATTCCTGGATCCCCGCCAGGGCTTACCCCCCGGGGCGGGAAATACTTCCACCCCTGAGAGCATGCTTTTTCCGAGGCTGCGAATCTTGAATTCGTCCGGAACATATCCGGCACATATACAGCAACAAAGGGGGCAAAGCTCATTTGCCCAGGGAGGTAACACCATGCAAAAGAAATCCGCCATCATCGCGCTTTTGGCCTGGCTGTTGATCTTTCCTATCCTGGCGCAGGCAGCGCCGGTAGGTAAGTTCACCGCCGTCGACGGCAACGTGGACGTAACGCCGCCAGGTAAGGAAGCGGTCCCGGCCAACCTGGGAGACCAGCTCAATGCAGGCGACATCATCCGCACGAAAAGCAAATCCAAGTGCGAGGTTACCTTCCTGGACGGCAGCGTTCTGCGCCTGGCGGAAAACAGCCGGCTGCGGGTTTCCGAATTCTCCCAGGACGAGGGCAAGCGGAGCGCCACCCTCGACCTTTTCCGGGGAAAAATCCAGAACGTCGTCAAAACGGTGGCCGGCGCCACGGGTGACAGATCTAAATACGAGGTCCGCACCCCCACGGCCGTCTGCGGCGTGCGCGGCACGCAGTTTTACAACCATTACCAGGCCGGGGTCAG
>Ga0082335_1007014_pt1 | contig 13990 bp, 13 predicted proteins | sample Subgrocontami58m_FD_72375 | JGI IMG/M metagenome (GOLD analysis project Ga0082335, IMG submission 72375) | Subsurface groundwater microbial communities from S. Glens Falls, New York, USA - GMW37 contaminated, 5.8 m (SPADES assembly) (version 2) ...
CTTGAAAAGAATAATCTAAGAGTTGCTTTTGATGCGCCTCCAGGTCTTCCATGACTTTTTTTACTTCAAGGAACACCCTATTTGAACCATTGATTCGGAGAGAATAGTCCACCCTTCTATTGGCAACAGAATACTCCGGTTTGACCTCCTCCGTGTCAAAAATCGGCCAACCCAGCTCCGAGAGAAGATGTAGTACAATTGCCTGCTTGGTAGTGGCTTCATCAAACGTGCTTATCCGCTCGTTTGATCTAATGTCCAAAACCAAATTCTTAATGCGATTGTCCATTGGCCTTCCCCGTCATTTTGAGTTTAACAGCAATTGGATTGTATCTCTACCCTTTTACGCTGTCAAAGAACTGTTCCGATGAGAGCTCTCATCAATGTAATGCCACCAGCCTACCATAGAGAATCCCAATGGTCGATGTTCAGGACAAGCCAAACTTCGCTCAGTAGAGGAAATACTGAAGCCAGCTTACACGGAGATTGGAATAGATTTGGAGACATTCAAGCAACGAGTATGTAAAACATCGCACGGTAACCCCAAGAAGCCGGAATGGTGCCAAGCCTGGATAACCCCACTTCATCACCCCGAACTCCGTAGCTTAGCATAACTTCAAATCCTATGCCCAAACCCTGGAAAGCACTCTGTAGACGCTAATAAAACTGCCCACGATGATAATAATTCGCCGACCCAACGGCGTTGACCCCATCGGCCAGTGGGGGTGCACTTTTCTGCGGGGTCTCTATCTCCTCTCCCCTCCCCAAATTGAGCACCCCATATCCCTATGCTATACTGCAATCGGCCCCCCCCTTAAGGGAGGTAGCGCATGCTCGTGGTGGGTACCGCCGGCCACGTAGACCACGGTAAATCCGCACTCATCAAGGCCCTGACTGGCATCGACCCCGACCGCCTTCAAGAGGAAAAGGACCGGGGCATGACCATAGACCTGGGCTTTGCCTGGCTCAAGCTCCCCAGCGGCCGGGAGGTCAGCATCGTAGATGTCCCCGGCCACGAGCGCTTTATCAAGAACATGCTGGCCGGCGTCGGTGGCATCGACCTGGCCCTGCTGGTGGTAGCCGCCGACGAAGGCGTCATGCCTCAGACCCGGGAGCACCTGGCTATCCTGGACCTCCTTCAGGTCAAGAGCGGCCTGGTCGCCATTACCAAGAAGGACCTGGTGGACGACGAGTGGCTGGAGCTGGTGACCGCCGACGTGGAGGATGTGCTGAAACCCACCTGCCTGGCAGGAGTGCCTCTGGTAGCGGTGTCTTCGGTTACCCGGGAGGGCCTTCCTCAGCTCTTGCAGTTGATGGACCGCCGGCTGGAGACTACCGCTGAGAGGCCGGACCTGGGCCGGCCGCGTCTCCCCGTGGACCGGGTATTCACTATCAGCGGCTTCGGCACCGTGGTGACGGGCACCCTCATTGACGGCCATCTCTCCCTGGGACAGGAGGTGGAGATACTCCCCAAGGGCTTGAAGGCCCGCATTCGGGGGCTCCAGACTCACAAGCACAAGGTGGAGCAGGCGCTGCCCGGCAGCCGGGTAGCGGCTAACCTCACCGGCGTGGCCAGGGAAGACCTGGCCCGGGGAGATGTGCTGACTCTCCCCGGGTGGCTCCGGCCCACCGCGGCCGTGGACGTTCACCTGCGGGCACTGGGGGACCTGCCCCGGCCTCTGGCTCACAATACGCTGGTGAGCTTTCACACCGGCAGCAGCGAAGCCCCCGGCCGGGTGCGTCTCCTGGACCGGGAAGAGCTCGCCCCTGGAGAGAGCGGCTGGGCCCAGATAAAGCTGGAGAGCCCCCTTGCTCCTGCCAAGGGAGACCATTTTATCATCCGCTCGCCTAACGAGACCCTGGGCGGGGGACGCATCGTGGCTTGCCAGGTGCGCCGCCACCGGCGCTTCCACCAGCCTACCCTCCAGGGGCTGGATCTGGCGGAGAGAGGCTCGCCCCAGGAGCTGCTTCTCCTGGCCCTGGATGAAAAGAGCCCCTGTGCCGCCTCGGAGGCGGCCAGGGCCAGTGGGGCCCCCTGGAAGGAAGCCCGGGCCTCGGTCCAGGAGCTGGTCTCGAAAGGCCTGGCGGAGACCCTGGGCACCGGTCCAGTCGAGGCGGACACCTATCTGGTCTCGCCTCCGGGATGGTCACGGCTGCGGGTCCAGGCGGAGGCGTTGCTTCTGGATTACCATCGCCGCTTCCCGCTGCGGCCGGGGATGCCCAGGGAGGAGCTCAAGAGCAGGCTGGGTTTGCCCCCGCGGCCTCTAGCGGAGGCCCTGGTAAAGCTGGCCCGGGACGGCGCCATCGCAGAAGGGAAGGGCTGGGTCCGCCATGCTCAGCACACCGTGCGCCTGGACCGGGTCCGGGAGGCCCTGGTCCAGTCCTATCTGGCCTCGCTGCAGGCCAACCCCTATTCGCCTCCTTCCGACCAGGCTCTGGAGCCCGACCTGCTTAACCTGCTGATCGACGAGAGCAGGGTGATCAAAGTGGCGGAAGGGGTCGTCTTCGAGGCCCAGGCCTATCAGCAGATGGTCGAGAGGGTCGTGGAGCACATACGCAGCCACGGCCAGATAACCGTGGCAGAGGTGCGGGACCTGTTCAACAGCAGCCGCAAATACGCCCTGGCCCTCCTGGAGCACCTGGACCAGGAGAAGGTGACCCAACGGATCGGCGACCAGCGGGTCTTGCGTTAGCGTAACGTGATACCGTACTTGCTCCAATCCCTTTTCACCTTCTCGACGGCCTCTTTCTGGGGACTGCAGACCTGCTCGAACTCCTTGGCATCGTAGCGGGTGGCATCAATGATCATCTTGGAGGTCCTGGCCGCGCCCGAAAGCCGGTCAGCCAGGCGTACGGAGGGGTCCAGAACGGTACCGAGGGTTTCCTGGACTATCTCCACGTCGCGGTGGGGCTGCACCCGGGTAGCCAGGGCCCATTCCACCTCCGTCCAGTTATAGGGGTCTATGTCGTCGTCCACCACTATCACGAGCTTTATCAGCCGGGCCGCCCAGCTACCCAGGACGGCATGGCCGGCCATCTTGCCATAACCCTCAAAGTTCTTCCGGATAGAGACCACCGCGGTGAAGGCCGCGCAACCCCCTTCTGTCACGTGAATAGCCCGAATGCCCGGCAGCGAGACCTGCTTGGTGATCTCGGCCTCCTTGCTTACCACGGCCATGACGTTGGTCTCCTGGGGGGGCCGGCCTTCGTAGCTTGCCTGATGTATGGCCCCGTTACGGTGGGTGATGGCCTTAATGCGAATGACCGGGCGCTGGTTCGCCGGACCGTAATAGCCGGTGAACTCCCCGAAGGGACCCTCCTCCTGAAGGACATCCGGGGGTATTTCCCCTTCCAGTACTATCTCGGCCTGGGCCGGCGCCAAAAGGGGAATGGTCTCGCAGGGCACCAGCTCCAGAGGCTCGCCTCGTAGTGCTCCGGCCATGGCTAGCTCGTCTACGCCGATGTTATAAGGCGTGGTGGCGGCCATGAGCAGGCTGGGGTCCACCCCGATGGCGATGGCCACCGGAAACGGCTCGCCCCGCGCCAGAGCCTTAGCGCGATGCTGGGAAATGTGGCGGTAGGGGCCCGCCAGGATGCCCAGGGTACGACGATCATGCACCTGGCAGCGGTAGACGGCCGCGTTGTACTCGCCCGTCTCGGGGTCCCGGGTGATGTGAATTGGCAAGGTAACGTACGGTCCCCCGTCCAGGGCATTCCAGACCGGCATGGGGAACCCGAACAAGTCTACCTCGTCCCCTTTCAGGACGTTTTCCTTGCACGGGCCGGTAGATACAACGGTTGGGCGCTTCGGATGGTCTGTGCGTTCCATGATGTCGGCCACCACTTTGGAGGGCTCTGTCTCCAGGGCCAGGGCCAGGCGCCGGCGGCTGCCCAGAAGGTCTGTGGCCAGGGGGAAAGCTGAGTCGCCCGCCCGCTCGAAGAAGAGGGCCGGGCCACGAGCATCCAACACCTTGCGGCAAATAGCCCCTACTTCGTATTTCAAGTCTACCTGGGTTTTTACCCGGGCTAGCTCGCCCTCCGCTTCCAGCCTTGAAATGAATTCTCGTAAGTTCTGGTAAGCCATATTTCATTCCCCCTTTTCGATCACGTGACTCTACGGCACACTACGTGAGTCGGGCACCCGGGCCAGCGCCTCCGGCCCGACGTACTCTTCCATGGTCACCCGGTCCAGGACGTCCTGGGGCACATTTACACGGAGAGGAAAACGCCTGGGCGGAGCAGGCTTGGTGGCATCGATGCCCCCCTTGGCTTGACCCGCGAATAGATGTCAGCTTCTTCTTGCGTGCCTCCGTAGTTGTTGTCTATTCCCACCAGGTAAGAGTCCCAGATGGCCCCGTTTCGGCAGGTCAGGGCCGTGACGTCGAACACCGGGCTCATCCGCTGGGGGCCGTAGTACCTGGGATACTCCCCGAAGGGGGCCTCCAGGGCCCGCTTCTCCGGGGCCATAACCCCCTCTATGACGAATTCCGCATCGGCGGGGACCAGGAAGTCGTCGCCCAGGGTCTCGGAGGGTGCCAGACGCAAGGGCTGCCCGGCGACGGCGCCGGCAGCAACGTAATGGCTCTCGGGATACCCTAGTGCCGAAGTTGCTCTCATGATCACCGCGGGATGGTGGCCGATCCAGTAGGCGATCTTCATCTCCTTGCCGCGCTCCTCATGGGCCGCATAGTTCATAACATTGTGCGACCGCGGACCCATAAAGCACCGTATCTCCCGCGGGCCGGCGATGAAGCCTCGCTGTATGGCGCAGTTTTCTGTCCAGCTCTTCGGGTGGTATGTCGTGAGCATCCCGGCCGTGATATAAGGGCCTGGGTCCATTTTCGTGAAAGCGCATGGCAGGGAGGTCCAGCAGGTTGACCTGCTTCCCCAAGAGCACGTTCTCCTTCACCGGGGCCTCGCTCCGCCCCATCACCGCCGGCTGACACCGGCCCTCGGTTAGCCTCCTTCGCCAGTCTATGGCCACGTCCTCGAAAGTAGACTCAATGGCATGGGCCAGCTTGCGGCGGTCTCCCAGGACGTTGATCATCAGGGGGAACTTCGATATCCGGACGCTTAGTCTCGGCCTTGGCGGCTTCTATCTCTTTCTTCACCAGGTCCTCGGGCGGGGCGCCCTCTGGCAACCACCTCCTAACGTTTGTCTCGTAGACCCTTGCCGCATCCTCCGGCGTGAACTGCAGGTCGGACACCATGATGTTTATGGTGGCATCCCTATTTTTGGGGTCCGTCACGTATCTCAATGCCTTGACGTAGCCCCGGAAGCGCAGCACCTGGTCCGGTTTCTCCTTGATGCGCTGGTCGCTGGTACCCAGGCCTCCCATGAGCTGCTGGGTTACATCGCCCGCGTCCACCAGCAGGCGTAGTCCCATTTTCCCCGCTTGAAGGGCGAAGTTCAGGTCCAGCATGGTCCCAGTCAGGGCGCCGCCCTGCACGGCCTGGAGTCGGGTAGCACTTTCTACCAGGGGCACTGTGAGCACATCCTTTTCCGGGTCCATACCGTAATACTTAAGGAGGCCTTCAGCAAGATGTGAGTGGTTCACCCCTGGCCGGACCAGTCCGGAGACGCCTCCTTCTGCTCTAGCTCGCTGAACATGGCTTCGGCGAAATGCCTGTAGATCATTGCCAGCCATTTGCAGGGCTGGCCTGGATCGGCATTGAAGTGCTGGTGCTCGACCCCGTGAGGTTTGATGGGCAGCAGGATCAGGTCCCCCTCCTCCCAGTCGTGCCGGACTCCGTCCACCATGGTCCACCCTTTGCCCTCCAATACGTAAATGGCCAGGCCTCCCTGGTGACGGTGCCGGCCTGAGTGGGTCCGGATATCCTGCTGGAATAGCATCCAACCCTGCAGAGCCGTCTCCTTGCGCAGAGGATGCAGGTACCACCTGCTGCGGCCCTGGCGGCTCTGCTGGTAGTTCAGTTCCTTACCCCGAATTACAACTTGGCCGGTCTGCGCCCTCTGCCGCCACTGCTCCCGCTCTGAACGGTTGTACTCGTAGAAGGCCGACACCTGGGCTTCTGGCCCCTTTACCCGTTCGGCTTCCTTCTCGGCCATGGTGCCTCCTACTTGGCTGGCTTCGCGGGCTGGAGCGTGCAGAAGACCTCCCTGAAGGTCGTTTCGTCGTCTGCCCTTTCCTTCCCAATGGCTGGGTTGGTAATGACCAGGGTGTTTACAACCAGCTTGTGCACTGACCCGATGACCAGCTACTGCTTCCCTAATCTCTGGACGGCGTATTCCGCGAAAGAAGGCTCCAGAATGTCCTTGAGGGTCTTCTTGCCCGTGTACAGGCCCATGTCCACCAGCCACTTGTACTGGTCCTCTAGACTCCGGGTATTGACCCAGCCGTTCGGGTCCATATACGGCATAGCCATGACCTCGTAGAGCTTCGGGTCCTTGACGGAGGTGTGTTTGGTCAAGATGTTGACGACCTCGGCGCGCCCTTCGCCGGTGGTAAATGCCTTGAGGTAGTCCCGGACGCCCTTGACCTTGGCTACCATCCAGCGTCGCGCCACGTCAGGGTCCTTGACGAGGGTTGGACCGAAGGTGACGATCCCTGAGTTGACCGGGCCCCCGAAGATCTGGCTGAGGGGTATCCATTTCACCGCAAGTTTTTCCTGGACCACCCGGGTGATGAAGGGTTCCAGTATCCACCCGGCGGCGATGCCCTTGTTGGCGAAGGCGGCGGCCTGGTCGCCCTGGGGCAGGAGCACAATCTCTACGTCGTTCATAGTGAGACCGCCCTGCTCCAGCATCCTGCCGGTGCTCTGCTCGGCCATTCCGCCCTTGGTGGGGTTAGCCACCTTCATCCCCTTCAGGTCCTTGGGGGTCTTCACCTGGCCGGAGTCGGCCAGGTCTTTTCTAAGCACGATCGCGCCGAACTCCCAGTTGGGCTGGGACATGCCCACCTCAGTAGCGATCTTCAGTTCTATCCCCCGGTCCAGGGCGTTCAGCAGGCCCTGGCTGAAGGGTCCGGTTATGGAGTCAACCTGTCCCGCCGACACGGCGGGTATCATCTCCGCGGTGGCGGCGAAGGGGACCAGTTCCATGGTAAGGCCCTGTTCCTTGAAGTAGCCCTTTTCCACGGCCACGAAGATTCCCGCATCGCCAGCGCTGGAGATGGTGCCATGTTTCACCGTGACGGGCCTGGGGGTCGGCGTGGGCGGCGGAGGCTGGGTGGCGGCGGGGGCCGGCGGCTTGACAGCCTCAGGCGCCTTGGTGGCCGCCGCCGCGGGGGCCGAAGTAGGCGCCGCCACAGGGGCCTTGGTGGACGTCGGTGGGGGCGGCGCAGCAGGAGCGCAAGCCGCCAGGGCCAGGGCCAACCCCACCCACAATGTCAATAGTGTTTGCTTGCTGAGCATCCGAAACTCCTTTCCGACACAACTCATATCTCAGGGCTTCAGCCCCAGTATCTGCCTGGCCTCTTTGGGGGTAGCGACATCCCTTCCCAACTCCTCAGCTATGCGGCGGACCTTGGTGATGACATCGGCGCAGCGCCGGACCTTCTCGTCTTTGTGAGGGTACATGAAGCACGTATCTTCCATGCCGACCCTGACGCAGTCGACTCCCAGCATAATGGCCAGGACAGTCATGGGCAGCCAGTTGCGCCCGCCGATGGTCACCCCAAGTACGCTCCCAGCGGGCATCATGTTGATCATGTTGATGAGATAGAGGTGTCCCCACGGGTCGACGGGTCCGTGGGGTCCGGAGAAGTCGGCGCCGTGAAAGCCGCTGATCAGGTTCATGATGGGCTTGTCCATTATGCCGACCTGGATTAGCCATTCGTTTACGTGGTGGATGCAGGTGTAGTTGTGTATCTGGAACTCGGCCTTGACGCCCCGGCTCTCCAGGTAAGTGACTGTCTCCTGCAGGAGAGCCTTGTTCATCCGGGCGTTGGCCACCCGTAGGTAGGGGGCAATGACCACCGTCTCTGCATAGCGCCTTCCGTTCTGGCGGCCGGCTTCGGTCAGGGGGTCTATCAGGGGCCTGACCCTCTCTGCCCCCTCGGCCTCCAGCGAGGCGTGCCCGCTGTGGGAGAAGATCATGCCTGGGCACCTGTCCAGGACCTTATCTATGGCCCCCTGGACGATCTCCGGGTTGCTGTCCACCATGGCGCCCGTCTCGTCCCTCAAATGCACATGCCAGATGGAGGCGCCCGCCTGGTAGGACTCAATGACCTGATCCACCACCTCCGGTGGGGTCACGGATATGTGTGGGTTGTGGACCCTGGTCTGGTAGGCGCCGTTGACCGCCACTGTTATCACCAGCCTCTTGTCCATGGTGGGGATCCGAGGCTCCAGGTGGATGGTCACATCCTTTGCCTTTTCTTCGTAGTCCTGCTTGCCTGTGATGGCCATGACGTCATGCCTCCATCTTACTGATCATGCTGTCTGAACGAAGTAAAAGGCCGGGGGGCGCCCCCCGAGCCCCCCGTTTTTACTGCCGGGCTAGCGCCGTTGTTTCAACAGAGTCTCCTCGCCCTCGGTCAATATCTGGTACAGCCGTGCCGCATTCATCCTCTGTAGTTCCGGGCCAAAATCGTCCCGTCCGGGATTCATGGGATAGCGATCAAGGAAAGAGACGCTGGCTATGATCTCTTCCTTGCCTAGCCCCCGCTTGATGGCCTCTCTGACCGCCTCTATCCATTCCCCGATGAAGCTCGAAAACTCGGGAAGATATGCTTTCACACAAACCTCGCCATGGCCTGGCACGATCACGTCGATATCCATGGCCTCGATTGTCTTCAAGGCCTCCAGCCACTCGTGGGGATAGGCTTCGTTCAGGTAGGGTTGGCGTTTGTGGAAGACGTTGTCGGAGGTAAAGACCACCCGTTCTTCTGGTATCAGAACGGCCACCTCGTTGGCTGTATGCCCTATGAGATGCGTCAGTTGGATGGTATGCTCTCCCAGATGTAAGGCAAGCCTGTCGGAGAAGGTCACCTGAGGCGGGCGGGAAGGATGCTGCTCCCACAAAGCAAACGCGCCCGGGTCCCTCTGGGCGATCGTCTCCCGGGCCAGGGACATGGAAGAACCGAAGGCCTCGCGAGTCCCTTCGTATGAGACCACTGTCCCACCGAAGAAGCCATTGCCAGCGATGTGGTCGGGGTGATGCTCCGTATTGATCACGTAGATAACCCGGCCCCTCTGGGCTATCTCGCTACGCCATGCCTCTGCGTCCCTGGGCATAAAGGGCGTGTCGATCATAACTATCCCTTCGGAAGTCACCACGAAGCCCGGATTGCACCCCCGTATGCCTGTCTCCACATACACGTTGGGCGACACCTGCTTCACCTGGGACTCCTTTCGAGGTTAGTGATGGACACCCTTCGGTTATTTACTGGGCTTCGTTGGCTGGAGCGAGCCGAAGATCTCCCTGAAGATCTTTTCATTGTCTGCCGTTTCCTTGCCGATGTTCGGGTCGGTAATGATCGGGCCCTTTACCTTGGCCTGGGCCGCCACTTCGGGCAGCATGTCTACCCCAGTCCGGAAGGGAATGTAGTACTGCGAGGCCCTTATCTTGCCCCCTTCGGCGGAGAGCAAGAAGTCCATTAAAAGGCGGGCCGCGTTAGGATGAGGCGAGTTCTTTATCATAAGCGCCGGCTGGAGAGTAGCGGGTGTTCCTTCCTCTGGACCCACCCAATCCACGGGGGCGCCCTTAAGCTTGTCCTCCAGGATGGCCCTCGAGAAGTTGTAAACGGAAATGGGAATCTCCCCCGATACTACCAGCTTGTGCAGGTTGGTGTGCCCGGAGACGAGGCGGGGCTTCTGGTCGGCCAGTTTCCTCATATAGTCCAGTCCCTTTTCCCTGCCCAGGATCTGGAGCATTACGGTGAACCAGGGGACGGCGTTGGCCTCCAGGCCGAGCTTTCCCTTGAACTCGGGCTTGAGCAGGTCCTGATAGCTCTTGGGGGCCTGGGCCTTAGGGATGGCCTGGGTGTTATAATCGATGAGCATCTTATAAGAAAAAGGGAGCACCCAGTAGCCTTCCGGGTCGTAAAGTTGCTTGTCAAAGGCTGCCGTTTCGGGGGACTGGTACTTGTCCAGGACCCCCGCCTGCTGGAGGGGAAGGAAGTCTTCAAAGGTCGTGCTTGCGATAATGTCGCACACCTGCCTGCCCGCCCGCGCTTCGGTCAACACCTTGTCCCGGATAGACTCGCTCGTGCCGGTGAATCCGTTGGTCTTGATCCCCGGATACTTCTTCTCGAAAGCGGCGGCAAAAGCTTCCCAGTCAGTCTGGGAGCCCACCAGGTAGGCCATAACCTGGCCCTCTTTCTTGGCAGCCTCATACAGCTTGGCGGTCGTTTCTGCATTGCTGGGGGTGGGTGCGGCTGCCCCTGCGCCAGCGGCCGGCGTAGCGGCCGGGGCTTTGGTGGGAGTGGGGCTGGGGGCCGCGGCTGGGGCGCAGGCGGCCAGCAGCAAGCTGGCTGCCGCCAGCAGGGTGATGGCTAGATACCATCGGTTACGTTTCATGGATATGGTCCTCCTCATCCGAGTAATGGCCTGAGCACATAATATAGACGGGTACCAGGGTACGTCAAGCCTCCGTCCGTGTCAATAAGAGCTGTATTCATAGTATAAGTATGGGAAGGTAGCCACAGCAGCGGGCTGAAGAAGAAGGGACCGGAGCCCAAAATGTATCCTCAGGTGATGGGCCTCTATGCTCCCGGTATTGAAATGCTGATGCACGGTTTGTGGCCCTTGGACCTGCAGAAGTGAGCCCTTCTTCCACAAGACCTTTTCCCCGTCTATGATAGACTCACCCTCACCTTGCAATACGTAGAGCAAGGCCTCCATGTGGGCGTGCTTGCCCGAGTGTTTTCCCGGCTCATCAATTAGCACAGCCGTGATATACACTTCCCTGGACTTGAACTCGCTCTCTGGAGACATGAGGTCTATGACCTTGGCCCGATGGCCGGGCAGGCCGGCGGTCCTCATCTCTTTGGCCCTGGAAAGAGCGTAGTCGTCCTTTCTCTCTGCCAGCTTGCGCGCCACGCCCGACCCTGAGGATATGGGGGCGTCTTTGAATCTGAGGACTATCCTACCGTATTGGGGGTGCACCTCGCTCTCCGCCATTGGGATGGCTTCCGCTCCGCGCATCGATGTTTCGCTGGCCTCTCCGCACTGGGCCACCTTGGCCACGCCGGCAAACCTCTCCAGGGCCAAAGCCATGGCTGACAGATATCGAACGGAGGTCTCACCAGCATTGAAGTGCTGGTGTATGGCCCCAAAGGGCACGAAAACGCAGCTACCTTTGTCCCACTCATATCGTTGCCCGTCTATGACGCTGAATCCATCGCCCTCGATTATGAAGATGGCCTCCTCGCCATGGGAGTGCTTACCGGTATGCCAGCCCTTGGGTATTTCTCCCAGCATAACGGCGCCGACTGTGGCGAAGCCGTTCTCCCGGGAACAAAGCAGGGCCGCCCGGTAATCCTGCTGCGTCCTGACCCACTCCAGGTCCTCTTCATGGATGAACTTCCTGGACCGGGCCCGTTCTTCCTTTTCTTCTTCCCAGTAGTGCAGCCAATCGTCATAGAAGGTTGCCAACTGTCCTAACTCCTCATCTTGTTTTTGTCAAACCAGGCGTGGGAACCAGCACGTGCCTACCGGGGCTTTCCCGAATTGCAGGCAGACCAGGCGGGACTCCAGTCCGGGTGAGGCTCTTTCTCATCGCAAGTTACCCAATGCTGATCTTGGGCACTTCTTCGAGAAGCATACCAGTAGTATAGGTATTTCAATGTTTTTGTCAAGCTCCCCAAGAGTAAATCCTTGACAAGCCTTGAACGGAATAACTATAATGCCGGTGATTCATTCCCGGCTATGGCTACCTGCGGCCGGGGGTCCAGGGGCGCCTCCCTCGAGCTCTCGTTTGTTGAGGGGATCGTGAAGCAAATAGCGGCGAATGAAAAGATATTCCGGGAGAACTTCGGCAACCTCCAGGGAATTGAAACGCTCGGGGATTCAGGGGGGAATGTATGGCGGTAAGTGTCAGCCAGCTCAGGCAGAGAGTAATGGGAGGATTCGACGCCCGGATCCCCATAGTTGGCGTTGCCGTGGCCGTGACCGTCTACCTGGTGCTGATCCCCATGGTCATGCTGGTCTATAGCAGCTTTACGGGGGCTGCGCCCGGGACTACTGGCGCCCTTACCCTGGAACACTACGGCAACGCCTTTGGCAATGTCTACATCTGGCAACTCCTGGGCACTACCATGGTATTCGCTCTCGCTTCCGGGGGGCTGGCCTTTGTCATCGGCACCCTCCTGGCCTGGCTCTGTGAGCGGACCAATATGCCCTTCAAGAGCCTCTTCTTCGCTCTGACCCTGGCCCGCATGATGATACCCGGGGTCATAGGGACCATCGCCTGGATCTTCCTACTGGGCCCCCGCAATGGGGTAATCAACCGTCTCTTGATGCAGGCCTTCGGGCTGGAGAGCCCGCCGCTGGATATCTTCACCCTTGGAGGCATGATCTGGGTCGAGAGCCTGGCCCTAATTCCGTTGACGTTTCTCTTGATGGGGGCCGCCTTTCGGTCCATGGACCCTTCCCTGGAAGAGTCGGCCACCATGTCCGGTTCCGGTACGCTGACTACCCTCCGCCGGGTGACTCTGCGCCTGGCCCTGCCGGCAGCCCTATCGGTGATACTCATCATGGCGATAAGGGGCTTGGAGTCCTTCGAGGTGCCTGCCCTGATAGGCATTCCCAGCGGGATTAATACCTTCATCACCGCTATATACTTGGCCGTGCATAATTATCCCCAGGACTATGGAATAGCCGGCGCCCTCTCTATGCTGGTCATGGTCATATCCGTCCTGGGTATTGCCGTTTACGGGAGGGCCACGGCTCGGGCAGAGCGGTTCAGCACTGTAACCGGCAAGGGCTTCAGGCCCAGGGTCATCGACCTGGGCGTCTGGAAGTGGGTAGCGGCGGCCTTCTGTGCAATCTTCTTCCTGGGCACCCTGGGGCTTCCCCTCTTCATCCTCTTCTGGCTCTCCCTGTTCAAGTTTTATTCCCTGCCGTCCTGGCAGCTATTGCCCCAGGCCACACTTAATAACTATGCGACAATCCTGGGCTGGTCAGCAGTCCGGGGGGCCGTCGTCAACACCATCGTGGTGGCTGTGGCGACAACGGCCATTGTCATGGCCCTTACATCAGTGATCGCCTGGCTGGTAGTGAAGACGAAGGCCCCCGGGCGCAGGGTCTTGGACAACCTGGTGACCCTGCCCATTGTCTTCCCCGGCCTCATCGTGGGACTGGCCTTGATCTGGACCTACCTCATCCTGCCTATCCCTGTGTACGGGACCATCTGGATCATCGTCATTTCCTTCGTTACGCGCTTCATGCCCTTTGGTATGAGGGCCTGCAGTACCTCCATGATGCAGATACACAAGGAGCTCGAAGAGGCGTCCCTGGCCAGCGGGGCAACGTGGCTTCAGACCTTTTGGAGGGTGTTCATTCCCCTCTTGAGGCCCGGACTTCTGGCCGGAGGCCTGTATGTGGCCCTCATATCCATCCGGGAGCTGAGCAGCGCCATTCTCCTCTGGTCCCCCGGCAGTGAGGTCCTTTCCGTTCTGGCGTGGGAGATGTGGGAGGATGGCTCTGACGTGCAGGTGGCGGCCCTGGGGATCATGATGACCGTGGGCCTGGGGATTCTTGTGGCCGTGGTGCACCGCCTGGGAGGCGCAATCGAGCAACACGCCTAGTGGACCTCTTGAGAGGAGACGGCCGGTGATCATAGATATCCACCCCCATATTGTGGACCCGAAGGAAGGCCAGAGCATAGCCGCTGAGCCAGATGCCAAGGTCTTCAGCCTCACGTGGCTTCTGGAGCAACAGGAGCAGGAGAAGGTGACCCAGCGGGTAGGGGACCAGCGGGTGCTGCGCTGAAGGGAACCTGTAAGCTGGCGCGATTGGGCAGTATGGGGGAAGGCATTGTGCGCTGAAACGGGAACTGCGCGAACGTTCACTTTGGATGCTAGGCAAG
>Ga0082335_1007016_pt1 | contig 13988 bp, 10 predicted proteins | sample Subgrocontami58m_FD_72375 | JGI IMG/M metagenome (GOLD analysis project Ga0082335, IMG submission 72375) | Subsurface groundwater microbial communities from S. Glens Falls, New York, USA - GMW37 contaminated, 5.8 m (SPADES assembly) (version 2) ...
TTGCCTTCGACTTTGAGAAGCGCCACATCCACCTGAGGATCGGATGCGATGACCTGAGCCTTTAAGCGCCGCCTGTCATGGAGAAGGATCTCTACCTCGGATGCCCCTACGATGACGTGATGAGCCGTAAGAATATATCCGTCGGGGTTGATAATAAAACCCGACCCACGGCTGTTGCCTGGTCTCTGCGAACCACCGTCGGCATCGGTTGAAACCTTGCCGTGGGCGCGGATCTGAACCACGCCCGGTTGGACCCTTTCAGCCAGGCGCTCAAAGGCGCGGCTCAGCCGCTCAAGCTCGGGATCTGCTTCGCCAGTTGTTCCCCCGCGCCACAAAGAATGTTCCTGCGAGAAAGAAGCTGCGCTGACAAACACCAATAAGAAAGATAAAAATAGACTGCTCAATAGCCGGTTCATGACCCCTCCGTTCAAAGCTGCCGCTTCTCCAGAATCAACGACATCCCGGGTTTCTGCACTTGGATCCGGTGATAGTCTTTCCGTTTGGTCAGCTCGTGGACCAATGTCACCAAAGGATGCCTCGCGCTGATATATTCTTTGGGCGGACCCGCAACCCGCATCGCCTCGATATCCTCCTTGCGCAAAGCCCAGCGAAGAAGCAATTCCTCATCCGTCACCCCGGCTCCCCCCATCTTGCTCCGAATTTCCTGAATCGACGGCTCGGGCGGTTCCCACCGGGCCAGCTCCCTGGCCCGGGGACGGCCCAAAATCTTATCTTTTACATTTGGGTCCATCGTGTCAGCCCCCTCTTTGCCCCAAAGCCCCAGAGCGTATTGGATCACCTGATCCGTAACCTCTTTATAGCGTTCGCCGAGAATAACATTGATTGCCGCCTGGCTGCCAACAAATTGAGAAAGAGGTGTGACCATGATGGGGTAACCGAATTCGGCGCGGACGCGGCTCGCTTCCAGCAGTGTCTGCGCCAAACGATCCTCCATGCCCATGAGGCGAAGCTGATGGCGGAGATTGGATATCATCCCCCCCGGCACCTGGTGAAGGTATTGCGCGTAATCGTACTCAACCGGAACCCCGATGGGAAAACCCTCCCGTCTGGCAATAAAGGTGAAATGTTCGGAGACCGGCCTCAGCGCCTCTTCATCGATCATCGTCTGATAACCCAAAACGCGGGCGTTCTTTGCCACGTTGAACAAGGAAGGGTTCGAAGAGGCGTCAGCCAGAGGAGGAATAGCCGTGTTTACTGTTCGCGCCCCAAGTTTGATCGCCTCCAGACAACAAAGAGGACCCAGGCCGGTGGTACAGTGGGTGTGAAATTCCAGGGGAGTGGTCCGGCTGTTCTGTAAAATTAGCGGAACCAGCGTCCGCGTGCGCTCGGGCGTGAGCAACCCTCCAGGATCCTTAAGGCAAAGACGGGCAACTCCGAGCGAGACTGCCTCCCGGCTCTTCCGGGCATAATAGTCATCGCTGTGCTTGGGTGAGACCGAGAAGATCAGGTTGATGATGGGTTCCAGCCCTGCTTTGCGGGAAAGAGTTACCTTGCGCTGCCAACCGGAAATATCGTTCCACTCCTCGGAGATGCGCGCTTGCCTTAACCCATTGGCCGCCATGCGCTCAAGAAACAGGCTGTAGACGGACAGGGGAGTGATCTCGAAGGCATTGATCCTTCCGGCGCTCATTCGCAGGGGAGTTTTTTTGATCCGCTGGGCAACCAGCCGGATCCGCTCCCAGGGATCATCCTTAAGCTCCCGGACACATTTCTTGAAATGGCTGCTGGCCATCAGCTCGATGGCATCGAAACCCGCGCGGTCTATCTGCTCGGCGACGGGGAGCATCATGCCGGTCTTCATACTCAACGCCCACAGACTCTGCTGCCCGTCACGAAGCGTGGTATCGACAAAACGGACCTCGTTCATATCATCTTTTGGGTCATTGCTTCGGAGCAGCAAAGCATCTCATCTGTCACGAGAGCTGTTCTCTTATGGGAAGGATTAGGGCTTTTAGTAAAGTTTCTTGATAAACCCGCTCTTCTCCAATTCTTCTACGAAGCTCGCATCGGCAAATTCCTCAGGCTTGTGATTCCACACCTCCGGCCGGGTCATCGCCACATATTCGAAACTCGTCTTCATCCCCTTGATATTAGGATAGGGAGCGGGCAGGAAGGCCTTGGAAAAGATCTCGTAAGACTCATTGACGAGCTCTTCGTCATCCAACCGGAGGGTCTTCTTTATCACCTTTTTGCCGAACTCTCGATCCTTTTTGAAAACGGCGATCCCTTCAAGGTGCGCCTTCATGTAACTCAGGATCATCTCCCGGTCGCTCCTGGCCGTTGCTTTTCGGGTCGTGATCTCCATCCAAGGATAATTGACCTCCTTGGCCGAGTCCCAGAGCATCGAGAAGCCAAGCCGTTGGGCTCTGCCGTAGCCAGGGTGGGACATGGCAGCTCCGTCAACTACGCCGCTTTTGAGTGCCACGATTCGTTCCGCGTCGCCACCGGTCTGGATAAGAGTCAGGTCGCGATCCGGATTGAGTCCCTTTTTTCGTGCGATGTAGCGCACGAGAAAATCCGTGAGCGAGCCTAGGCTTGAAACGGCTATTTTTTTGCCCTTCAGGTCTTCTACCCTTTTAATCTCAGGCTTTACCATGAGAGCGTGAATAACGCCGGGCATAGTGTGAGCGAGGATGGCCATGTCCGAGCCGGCAAGGTTCGCGTTAATAACTGTGGGGGTGGCTATGGGTGAGATCTCAATATTGCCACTGATTAGAGCTTTTGACGCAATCCCTGAGCCGTTCATCGTGATGACCTCTGCGTCGAGACCATACTTCTCAAAAAGCTTGGCCTCTTTGGTGACAAAGATAATGATGTTACCCATGCTGACTGACGGGACGCCAACACGGATCTTCTTAAGCGCCTTCCCCTGGGAAAAAGCCAAAGGGGGAAGAACCATAACGAGCCAAAAAAGAAAAACCGAAAAGATCTTTTCCTGAGAAAACATGGCTGCCAGCCTCCTTGCTAAGTGGTTTGGATAATCACGTCGACCAGAGCCGGGCGCCCTTCTTCTTTAATGACCTTGAGCGCCCGATCCAATGCCGGTTGGATTTTATCCGGTTCAGTGATCGGACCTTCGCCAAATACGCCAAAGGAGCGGGCTAAGTTGGCGAAGTCCACCGGCGGCTTTTCCATGCGCATGCCTACCACTTTGTTTTCCGGCGGCCGGCCGCGCGCAATGGCGATTTTTTCCTGGTGCTCTTCGTCATTGTAGTAGGTCCGGTTATTCGTCATCACGGTCAGGAGCGGCACCCCTGTGTTGGCAGCGGTCCAAAGCGCGCTGGTAGTGTAGAGCAGCTCGCCGTCTCGCTGCATGTTTACGCACACCGTTCCTTTGCCGCGATGGACCAGGGAAGCGCCGACTGAAGCGCCGGGACCGTAGCCGAGCCCGCCGCCGCCGTAGCCGCCAAGGAACAAACCTGGTTTATCCCAATCCCACAACCGCTGCGGCCAGCCCCTGAAAGCGCCCGCGACCAGCAGCCACGATTCTTTTCTGATCGCCTGCCAAACCTCATAGGCGAGGCGCGGGGGAGAGATCGGCCTCTCGTCCCAGCGCCGCTTGAGCTCGCTCTGCCACCGGGCACGGACCTCTTGATGCTCTAAGCCGAGATGCTTGCGGCGCTCCCCGACAACGCCGTTGGAAAATTTTCCCTGTTTTCTGATCTCTTCGATCAGCGCCGGCAGAAACACCGAGGTGTCGGCAAGAATGGGCAGATCTACCGGCGCCAATTCCTGGACATCCGTAGTCAGGCTGCGCACAGCGAGATCGGCGAGCGTGACATGGATCACCTTGCAGCCGGGCTTGAGCGCAATGGTCGAACCCCTGACTTTAGCTTCGTAGCGCGCCAGAGCGCCGTAAAGATCCATAATATCCAATGCCAGGATAACGTCCGCGTTGCCGATCAACTCCCTTTCTTTGCCGGTCAGGTTGAGCGGGTGAGTGTTGGGAAAGTTGAGTCTCGCGCCGCGGTCGATCACCGGCAGGGCCAAGAGATCGGCCAGCTCAACCAGGCTCAGCACAGAGGAGTTATTCCTCCCCATATAATCTGCCAGAACCACTGGATTCTGCGCCGCCGCAAGAAGCCGCGCTGCCTCTTTGATGGCATCGCTATCGGCCTGCAGCGGGGCCGGAGGCCGGTAGCGCAGCGGGTCAGGCAGAGGAATTTCCTGTTCCAGTTGGGCCTCCTGATGCTCCACGTCGAAGCAGAGATAAACCGGACCCTTGGGCTCGGTCATGGCGATCCGGTATCCGCGCATCATCGTGTTGGGGATGGCTCCCAGGCCGCCCGGCTGATCATCCCACTTGACGAAGTCGCGCACGAGATTGCCCTGCACCAGCGCCGTATGAATCCAATCGATCCAGGGACGGCGCTTGCTCGAATCCATCGGGCCGGTGCCGCCCATCACCAGGATCGGGGTGCGGTCGCACCAGGCGTTGTAGATCGCCATCGAGGCATGCTGCAGACCGACGACATTATGGACAATCGCCGCCATCGGCTTGCCCGTCGCCTTGGCGTAGCCGTGGGCCACGGAAACGGCGATCTCTTCATGGCAACAGAGAATGATCTCAGGATTACGGTCGCCGTTGTAATTGACCAGGGAGTCGTGGATGCCGCGAAAACTCGACCCGGGATTCAAAGCGACATACTCAATGCCCAGAACTTTCAAAAGATCCACAATGAGATCCGAACCATAGCGCGGTTTTGAATCAGCCATAATTTTCTCCTTAGGGGTCAAAATAAACCTTCCCTTTCTAGCTTACGCACGGTGCGGTCGTCAACGGTATCCTCTGCTTTGAGCCGGCGTATGCTCTCATTGCTCTTGCCAAGCAAGCGTAAGACGTTACGCAAACCTTCGACGCTCGGATAGATGCGCCGGTCGTAGAGGACTTTCATCATCTCGTAGCCCGCCTCGGCATCTTCCACCTTTTGCAGCCGCAGCCCCCGTGCCAGGCTCCGCATGACCGCGGCTTTGTTACTGGGATCATTGATGAACGCGATGGTCTCCACCGTGGCTCTGAGGGCCCTCTCCACAGTATCCGGAGAACGGTCCACAAAACTCCGCCGCGCCATGATTCCCAAGCCCTGATAGGGAATACCGAGCTTGGCGAGATCGGCCAGGATGCGGAATCCCTGTCGCTCCATCTGCGCGCCAAACGTGTACCCCAGGTAGCCGCCGTCGACCGTGCCAGAGGCGATGGCCTGGGCGATTACCGCCTGATCGCTGACGACGCGAAACTTGATGCCGTCGCGCTCGGGGTTAAGCCCCCAGTGCTCGAAAGCCAGCATCGTGAACATCCAGATGCCGCCGCCGATGCTTTGCACCGCGATGGTTTTGCCTTTGAGATCGGCGAGTGTCTTGATACTAGGGTTGACAACGAACGTGCCGTCGAGCTTGTTGATGAGGCCGGCGATGAAGACCAGATCGAGCCCGCCGGCCATCGCGCCGATGGAGGCGCCGGTGGCCGAGCCGGCGTGAAACTGCGTCTCTCCGGACGCGAGGGCGGCCATCCCAACCGGGCCGCTGCGCACGTTGACCACCTGCGCGTCCAGCCCATGCCTCTGAAAGATGCCCGCGTCCTTCGCCGCGAACAGCACGCCGCTGCGCTCGCTCAGGCCGCCGAAGGTTACGACGATTTTCGTCGGCGCCGATGCGGCGTAAAGTGAGGCAGGATACATGATGCTAAGGACGAAGATGCCAAAAAACAGGGTCATGATAGACAACACAGATTTCATATCTACTCCTTCTTATGCAAGTTCTTCAAGCAGGACCTTTGCCTCTTTCAAGTCAGCCGTATCAAATCCCTCAGTAAACCAACCGTAAATTCCAGCCAAGAGTTCTCGCGCCTCCTCTTTTTTGCCCTGTCTCTGCCAAAACCGACTCAAGCTCATCGCCGCCCGCAGCTCCAACGACTTGGCGCTCTGGCTGCGGGCAACCTCAAGGGCCTTTTGAAAACAGCCTTCAACCTGTTCTTCGTTCGCCACAGTTTGCGTCAGAACTAATTCACCCTTGATTCTGTGCAGCTCGGCTTCGTAATAACAACACTCCGTCCGCTGCGCCGCCGCCAATGCGTCAGTCACCACGTTGAGCCCCTCGCTAGTCTGCCCTGCTTTTCTGTAGGCCTCAGCTAGCAAGGCAGCACAAAGGGCGTTCCACCGCCCTGACGTTGCTCTCTCTCGCTCCGCGGCCAGAACCTTTAGCATCTGCGCGATGCCGACCTCCTTATGACCCTGTTCGACCAAAAGCCAACCTTGCAGGAAACTCGCCTGCGCCAGCCAGCGTGAAAACCCTTGCTCGGTTGCCAGCGTGACGCCCTCTTCTACTAGCGCCTGAACGGTCTGCTGGTGACGACGGTACTGATGGAACCAAGCCGCGAAGAACAAGGCGTAAACCATGGTAGAAGGGTGAGATAACTCGCGTGCCAGGGCCAATGAGTCCTGGCTTCTTCGCAGAGCTTGGTCTGGATAACCAAGCAGCCACAGCACTTCCGCCGAATGCCAACCACAGCAAACTCCAGGGTCGTGGCCTCCGTAAAGAAAAGCATGGTGTTTGTGCTTCTGTGGATCGTAGAGCGCAAAGCCTTGCTCCAAGTGCATCCGGGCAGAGGTCAACTCGCCGAGCATAAATAAGTTGGCCCAAATTTCGTGGTGGGCTTCGAGTAACAATGCGGGTTCCTGTCCTCGCTGGGCTAGGTTAAGAAGCTGCTCTCCCAGCTCTCGCCCCGCCCTCAGCTCTCCGCGGGTATCATGCATCCTTGCCAGTCCCCACAACACAGGGAAGAGTTGAGGCGTCTCCCCGAATTGCTCGCATAGCTCTCGCGCGCGAGTGTAGTTTTCTCCGACTTCAATCGCCGGAAAGCCCCTCGTGGCAATCAACGCAGGACCGAGATCGACCCGGATATCGATGGTTTTCTCGATCGTCTGCTTACCTTCGGGAAGATGTTTGATAACGTCCAACGCCTGCTCGAAGTACGCGATCGCCTCATGAGTGGCAGAGCGAGCTGCCGCTTTCTTGCCGGCCTGACGAAGGTATTCCACCGCCTTTTCCCATAGCTCGCCGCGAAACGCGTGATGCGCGAGCCGCTCAACCTGTTCGGTCAGGCGGTCCGAATAAAGTTTCTCGATCGCTTCCACGATGCGCGCGTGCAGCGTGCGGCGGCGATCCTGAAGGAGGCTCCCATAGCCGACCTCGTGGGTCAGCGCATGCTTGAAGGTGTATTCGAGATCAGGGAAAAGGCTCGTCTCGTAAATAAATTCAGCGGCCTGAAGATGTGCAAGTGGTTGGCGCAGTCTCTCATCTGTTTCCTCTACGATGGCCTCCAAGAGGAGGAAAGGAACATCCTTACCGATGACAGATGCTGACTGAAGAAGGTGCTTTTCCTCCGGTGGGAGCCGATCAATTCGGGCGGCAAGAACTGCCTGCACTGTGGCCGGCACCTGGATGCTTTCAATCGGTTTCGCCAGTCGATAGGCGCCGCGTTCCCCCACTAAGGCCTTCGTCTCTACCAGGGTATGGACACTTTCCTCCAGAAAGAACGGGTTCCCTTCAGTCCGGGCGATCAGTATTTGCTTGAGTGGCTGAAGTCCAGCATCGTCTCCCAAAAGGGCTTGCAGGAGTTCGTTGGCGCTTTCAGGGGGCAGCGGATCAATCCGAAGCTGCATGTAGAAGGTCTTGCTTCCCCAACTGTGTTGGTACTCGGGCCGGTAGTTGACGAGCAGGAGGATACGTGCCGTCGGCAGGCTCTCAATCAGGCTGTCCAGTGCCGCCTGGCTCTCAGAATCGATCCAGTGAAGGTCCTCGAAGACGAGAACCAGAGGCTGGAGCTGGCTCTCCCGCAGCAGCAGGCGCTTGACCGCCTCTAGCGTGCGCTGCCGGCGTTGAGGAGGATCAAGGCCCTGCCACTGAGAGTTCTCAACAGGCAGGTCTAGGAGAGTAAGGAAGCCAGGCAGGCTTGGCTTCAGGGCTTCATCCAAGGTGAGAAGTTTACCAGTCACCTTCTCGCGAATCTCTCGCTGATCATCGCGGTCTTGAATTTTGAAGTAGGCCTTGAGAAGGTCGATGACCGGAAGGTAGGGCGTAGCCTTGCCGTAAGAAACTGAGCCGCTTTCGAGCACCAACCAACCATGAGTCCGGTGGGAGTGAATGAACTCGTAGAACAGGCGCGATTTGCCCACCCCAGGCTCCCCAACGATGGCAACTACCTGACCGTGACCACCACGGGCCTTCTCCAGAGCCTGGCGGAGGGCTTCGATCTCAGCGTCTCGTCCCACGAAGCGGGTGAGTCCACGAGCAGCAGCCGCCTGCAGGCGTGTCCGCGCCGGCCCCGCGCCGGTGACCTCGTACACCTCGATCGGCTCGGTCAACCCTTTCACGGGCACTGGCCCCAGAGGCTTGACCTTAAAGTACCCCTCGGCAAGGCGGAGTGTTTCGCCAGTTATCAAGGTCGTCCCGGGACTGGCTAGCTGCTCCATCCGGGAGGCCAGGTGCGTTGTCTGCCCGACCGCCGTGTAGTCCATGTGGAGGTCATTGCCGATGGAGCGCACGACAACCTCACCCGAGTTCACCCCGGCTCGAATCTGGAGGTTGAGTCCCTGGGTCCGACGGAGTTCCTGAGCATACCGCCCGACAGTCCCGTGCATTCGCAACGCTGCATAGCAGGCCCGCATGGCATGATCCTCATGGGCCAGCGGCGCGCCGAAGAGCGCCATGATGCCGTCTCCCATCACCTGGTTGACGGTCCCCTCGTAACGGTGGACAGCCTCCATCATCTGTTCCAGCACCGGGTCGAGGATCTTCCGGGCGTCTTCGGGATCGCGGTCGGCGAGCAGTTCCATGGAGCCCTTCATGTCCGCGAAGAGCACCGTGACCTGCTTTCGCTCGCCTTCCAGGGCGCCCTTAGAGGTGAGGATTCTTTCAGCGAGGTGCTTAGGCGTGTAAGACTGAGGCGAGGCGAACTTCGGGGCGGCTCCTATTTGAGCCAGAGCCACTCCGCACTGGCCGCAGTGTTTGTTTCCGGGAGGATTGGAAGCTCCGCAGGCAGGGCATACCGACTCCAGTCCCGCCCCGCACTCGCCGCAGAACTTCACCTCAGCGGGATTCTCATGTTTGCAGCGAGGACACTTCATGCCGTCGTCTCCACCGGCATTAGATTCACGATTTTAGATTTTGGTTTTGGATTTCGGATTTATGAGTTAGCATTTTTTACTTTCCTCCAATCTAAAATCGGCAATCGAAAATCTAAAATTACTTGATCACCTTATCTGCCCGCACGTGAGGAAAAGGCTGAAAGCATTGAAATTGCCCCAAAGTATTGATACACTTCCCAATATGAAAACTATTGCTGTCACTATTGATGAAGCAACCCTGAAACTCCTGGGTGAATTGGCCGACAACTCCCCGCGACCGCGAAGTCGATCGGCGCTTGTTCGAACGGCGCTGCATGAGTTCGCCGAACGAGAACGACGCCGAGAAATTGAGGCGAAGGACGGCGAGCTGTTTCGGAAGCACCGCAAGCGCCTCGCGCGCCAGGCCCGCCTACTCATCTCGGAGCAAGCCCGCTCGTGAGGCGAGGGGAGATCTACCGCACCCGAGAGCGGGTCTCCGAGCGTGGCGGCAAGCCCGGATTTTACGTCGTCGTATCCCGAACCTTTGTGGCTGAGCATGAGGATGTCTCGACGGTGATCTGCGCCCCCGTCTATGGGGAAGTCCTGGGACTCACAACCGAGGTCGTGCTGGGGCCGGAAGATAGCTTGCCACGCACGTCCGCAATCCGCTGCGATTTTCTCACGTTGATGTTTAAGAGTAAGCTCACCCACTTTGTCTCCACCTTGTCGGCGACCAAGCTCGCCCAACTTAACCGTGCCCTCGCTCACGCTCTCGAACTTCCGCTAGGATCGGGGTCAATCGTCCCTTCGCGCTGACAATTGTCACTTGATCACCTTGTCCGCCCGCGCCAGCACGTTCGGCGGAATCGTCAGGCCGATCTGCTTTGCTGCCTTCAGGTTGATCACCAACTCGAACTTCGTCGGCTGCTCGACGGGAATATCGGCGGGCTTGGTTCCTTTCAGAATCTTGTCGACCATCGCCGCGACGCGCCTGTAGCGTTCGGCCTGATCGGGCCCGTAGGAGATCAAGCCACCGTTGGTGACAAAGTTTTCCTGCGGGTAAATCGCCGGCAGCCGATATTTTGTCGCCAGCTCCGCAATTCGTTTTTGACTTGAAGCGGCCAACGCGCTCGCTATCACGAAGAGCGCGGAGCTACGGGCTTGATTTGCGTCTCTGAACGCGTTCTCGAATTTGTCGGCGCTGCTGACCTCCATGGAGTGAAGTTGCAGACCCAGTTCTCGTGCCGGCAGTTGGCTTTCTTTCCATTGCTGGGCAGAGCTTGGATCATGCGGATTCCACAACACGGCAACACGTGAAATCTTGGGAACGGCTTCCTTGAGTAGCTCCAGCCGTTTGCCAGCCAACACCGCCTCTATGCTGCTGAACCCCGTGACATTTCCTCCGGGGCGCGCCAGGCTGTCAACCAGTCCAGCCGCAACAGGATCAGTCACATCTAAGAAAACGATAGGGATCGTCCTGGTAGCGTTCTTGAGAGCTAGAGCACCAGGAGTCCCGGGCGTAAGGAGAACGTCAACTTTAAGACGGACCAACTCATCGGCCAAAGCGGGGAACCGATCTAGCTTATTATCCGCATATCGAAACTCGAAAGCTACGTTCTTGCCGTCAACATAGCCGAGATCACGGAGGATACGCACAATTTCCTGTTGCGCGCTGGTTAAAGCGGGACGGGCTGAGAGCCAGCCAATCTTAGCTATCCTTGCGGGCTGCTGCGCCTCGACCACAGCCCCAGTCACCACGAGCACGAAAGCGATTACCGAAAGCCCCGCCCATTTTAGATTTTCGATACTTCGACGTGGCTCCCCTCGACAGGCTCGGGGCCTGAGTTTATCGAAGGCAGTACAGGTTTTAGATTTTAGATTGTCGGAGTGAGAATCCAAAAACATGTTCATCTGTGTGTTTTTCCCTAATCGAAAATCGTTCGACTGAGGCTCACGACCGAAGTCCAAAATCGGCAATCTAAAATCATGGAGTCACTCATAAGCAGACTTTTTATATTCTGTCCGCATCTCCGATTGCAAGCGGCCCAGGCGGTAGGTTTTCCAGTCGATGAACCTGGCATATTCCGCCAACGTCGGATGAACCTCCTGGATCTTGCGCCACATCTCCTGCACGATGAAGCGATAGTCCGGATGGCCCTGGGGCATGGTGCGCAGTTCGCCGATGAACACCGCCTCGCGAAGATTCATCTTCATGTGCCAGCGGATCTTATAAGCGAACGGGACGACATACTGGGCCTCGAGGGGAAGATCGCGGTATATTCTCCCATAGACCTCGGCCGCCTTTTCCATGCAGCGATGGAAATCCGGCTTGAAGCCGGCCGCTTCGATTTCCGGCGGAGTATCGTAGCCGTGCGCGGTGGTGAAGTCCTGTCGCTCCTGGGTGAGAATCCGATGGCGGTGAAGATCGCGGTAAAGCCCAAGGTTGCCGAGAATATCGAAGGTATAGTAAACCTGCTCGAAGGCGCGTCCGGGCTTGTCCCTTCTACCACGTCGCCGCTTCAGATATTCATCTAGAAGCCGTTTTCTCTCACCAGGTCCCATCCGGGCGACAAGCCTTCTTAATTCCGCCAAGGGATGGCGCAAATGCGGATAGAGAATTGCCGCGACGACCTTTTCCTCGGCCTCTCCGTCATACTCCACTAAAGTGACCGGACCGCCCGCCTTCGCTGGCGGTTCCGTCACGAGTTGTCCGCTCAGAGCGCGGGTAGCCCGATAGCTTTCGGCCAGGTAGTCGCTGAACTGAGCCCGCTTAACAAACGAGGGGATGAGATGGTTCAACTCCCGGTGGATCGCAGCGGCTAGCTCTTTTGCCTCAGTCAACTCGTGGGAATAGAGCTTGGTAAGGAGGTACTCGAAGGCCTGACCGACACCAAAAAAACCCGCATTGGTAAGAGTCGCCGCGGGGAGATAGCCGCGCAGCACATCGCAGGCATGGGCCCTGACGGTCGAGAGGTACGCCCCCTCAGCCCATTTTTTTAGTTTCTCGTCCCTCTCGGCCTCCTGATAACTCACGGCCTTACCCGTTTGCGGATCTCTTATCTCGATCTTGTGAATCGGGAGAGATCTCTTCACAAACTCGATCATGGGGTCGATCTGGCGCGAGTAGGTTTCAAAGAGGAGATTCAGCAGCTCGATATAAGCCGCCCGATGCGGGGAGGCCATGATCCTGGGCTCCCGGTAGAAAGCATAGTTTCCGCTTTCGTCTTTTTGGTCGAAGCGGACATAGCGCGTTGACTTTTCCAGCGGGGCAATGCCAATCCGCGCATCCTCCAAGATATTTACAGCTACATTGGAAACCCTCTCGCAGGCGATGTGGGCAGCGCCCAACTGGGCCACGGAGTCATCGCCATAGCCCACGAGCACTCGTTCGTAAAAGGCGCGAGCCTTGTTGAGCGCGGCGCTCTGGTCGCTTGCCGGAGCGGAACCGCCAAGCAGATCCTTTAATGCCAGCTCGGGATCACCGAGAAATTCATCTAAGAATGTCCGGCGCAGACTCTTGGCCGAGCGGCTGTAGCGCGAAAATAGCGCCCCGGCCACCTCCTGGGGGAGTTTGAGGCCAAAGACGGGCTCATTGAGATTGGTAAAAAATGGCGCGAGGTTTTTTTCCTCAGCTGGGGTGAACTGCTCGCTCATGGACAAAAACAACTCCCGGGATCTCAGGGGGCAATTCTAGTCGTTTCCGCTGCAATAACAAGAGGAAAATTTCGGGGTGGAAGGAGGAGAACTCAGCGCGCAAATTGTCGGTATTAGCCCCCCTGGTTCTGCTTCATTTGTGCCCGCTCCGAGTAGGAGGAAGCGACGAACAAGACCACAATGGCCAGCCCGCTCAGGGTATAGACTGCGAAGGGCACCATGGAGCCGGCTTCTGCAATGGTTTCTCCCCAGTAGACTAAGAATGCCAAATAGTAGGCAAATAAGTAGGTAATCAGCAGGCAGAGTTTAGTCCGCTGGAAGAGCAAACAGGGAAGCAGTAAGGCGATATAAAGAAAAACCTGCCAAATGGATATCAAATGATTGGGCAGCCCCAAATTTAATAGCGTATCAACATCGAACATAGTGCTCCTCTCTCGGTAGTCGACGAATCCGCAAGCCGCCGCCTAAGGCTTCTTCTCCTTCGAGATCTCAACCACCACGAAGTCGAAACCCCGCGGGCTCAGTCTGAAGCGGACCACGTCGCCGGTTTTTAACCCCTGTAAACTTTCGGCCGACTCCACATCGTAATCCATTGTCATGGCCGGCAGCAGAGTTTCAATCTCTCCGTGTTGCAGCGTGAGCCGGTTTTCCTCCCGATCCAAGTATAAGATGGCGCCGCTCCCCTCATAGGTCCGACCACTATCTGCCGGGGTCACCCCTCTCAGGTAGGGCAAAAAAATGGCCAGGAACACCAACAAGGTTGTTGCCGCCAAGACGACCTCCTCTTTGCCGAATTCGTAATTCCCTGGGCGTAAAATCCCTCCCCGATACTTTTCCCAAAAAGTGGTCAAAAAAGAATAGACCAACGCCAGTCCGGCCAGCCCGATGAAGTACGGTCTGTAGATCGCCAAACTGGCGAGAGCCCCCAGAGCGGCAATGCCTGAACCGGCTGCCAGCAGGGGGGCGATTCAACAGACCGAAGCAAAAAGGGACGCAAAAATCGCCCCGAATTTGTCTATCCACTCAGCCATACGCCGCTCCCCAAAAACTATCCATCCCCTCAGGTCCGAAGGTTTCTACGTCGATCGGCCTCAGGTAATGGTGCAGTTTCGTTCGGTTCTCTTCTGAACGAAACATCCAAGACTGTCATTCTGAGGCCGCAGGCCGAAGAATCTGACGGAGGGTCAGGGGGTTAGGGAGATTCTTCGC
>Ga0082335_1007018_pt1 | contig 13987 bp, 16 predicted proteins | sample Subgrocontami58m_FD_72375 | JGI IMG/M metagenome (GOLD analysis project Ga0082335, IMG submission 72375) | Subsurface groundwater microbial communities from S. Glens Falls, New York, USA - GMW37 contaminated, 5.8 m (SPADES assembly) (version 2) ...
AGAAATATAAGGAATTAAAACGAATTAAGTTTGGCGAAGGATTAATGCTGGAAACTGCAACGACGACACCCGATGGGAAAACCGTGTATCTTGCGTGCTCTACGAACAACTCCGTTTATGTCATCGATGGCGCAACAGACAGCTATACCAGAATCCCGGATGTAGGCCTTTCACCCTGGGCAGTTGAGATCATCGGTGGTAATAGCTACTGCCACTAATGAAGTTTTTTTGATGAATATAAAATGGAACCACAGATTGCACAGATTCCACAGAAAGAATTTATAACGAAGAATCCCCGAATCCCCCTTTGTTAAAGGGGGATTCAGGGGGATTATGCCTTTTCTTACAGAAACGTTAAAGCGGCGACTCCTGTGGTCTGCTGATGGCTTGAACTGAGCCTGCACGCTACGCCTTCGATTTATTCGGGTTATAATTTAACACAAAAATACCCCTCACCCAAACCCTCTCCCACAAGGGGCGAGGGAACTTTCCCTCCCTTGATGGGAGGGATTAAGGGAGAGTGACGTATTTTCATGCTCTTTTGTGAGCCTTTGGTTCATGGGGGTTTACTCCATAAAAACTTCTTTTCCCCATTTTCATGAGGACAAGTTTTGGTAAGTTTTTACCACCCTTTTATCCCCTCCTTGCAAAGGCAATGTCATTGAATTACTTTTCTCTCTAAATTAGGCTGCCTTCGGCAAGTTTTTTATGCAACCGAGACGGTTGCGCTACCAGTTTGAAATTTCTGAGTATCGAGGTAAAGCTTGAAGGGCTGACAGAGTATAGCCCAGGGGCGATAGCCCTGGGATAAGGATTTAATAATATTTTTAGCCCTGAAAGGGCGACACATTATCTTGCGAAGAAGGGGACACAGGGGTGGTTAATTGGTTGCGGCTATACTGCGTATGTTATTTTTGGGAATGTTCAGAAAAGACTTGTAAGACTTCCTCCGCATGGTTTTTTACGTCTACTTTCTTGAAGATATGGACGATCTTGCCATTCTCGTCAATCAGATACGTGTATCGCTTTGCCAAGAGAGCACCTAAAAGGCCACCCGAAGCGCCATAAGCCCTTGCCACTTCTTTTTTCTCATCACTCAATAAAGCAAAGGGTAGTTTGTGTTTTTCTTTGAATTTTCGGTGGGCTTCTGGTGAATCAAAACTGACACCCAAAATAACAATTCCAGCATCCTGCAAAGTGCTGTATCCATCGCGAAAACTGCAGGCCTCCTTAGTACATCCGGGTGTGTCATCCTTTGGATAAAAATAGAGAACTACCTTTTTACCGCGAAATTCGGCAAGTGTGCGCATCGCACCCGAATCGTCCTTTACTTGAAAATCAGGCGCTGGATCACCTATCTTTACTGGCATAGCATCTTCTCCTCTTACAATTCCAATAAAAAAAAATAACAAAATCGCATTGAGAATAAAAAAGGCATTCACGTGCCTTATAAGCACAGGAACGCCTTTTTCGTAAACTACTGCCGTATGCTTTGCTCCTTTACTGCCTTTTATCATTAACCGCAAAATTTTATAAAAATGTTGCAATGAGAAGCAAAAAGTTACAGGAAATTTCATTTTCCCCTCTATCAAGAGGGGATCAAGGGAGGTGTAATCCTTATTTTTGTTCTTTCTCTTTCTTACATTCGCCCTGATCCTTTTTGAATTTTTCAGCACAAACCTCGCAGCAGAGATAAATCGTTTTCCCCTCGTGTTCAACCTTTACCGACTTATCTTTGTCGCTGATAGCCTTTCCACAAGCCACGCATTTAGTTTCAGCCTTTTCAGCAGCCGAAGCCTGCTTTGTACCACAACAATCAGAACCGGCGATAGCCGTAGTAACAGTATAAGAGGCCATCGAAAGCAAAGCCACTGTGGCAACACCTGCAAAATACCCAATCCGTTTCATACATCAACTCCTTTCACATAAAAGTTTTGTTTATATGATAAATTACACATAATGCAATGTTAACAAATATTCCTTAAGAGGCAATTACAAAACTTGAATGAGTATCGTTGTAAGCATGTAAATATAATTACACATTGTTAATAAATACAACTTTAAAAATACCTTGATAATAAAAAAGATTTAAGCTATAAACGGAGCAGCTTATTCCGACACCTTTTAATAAGGTATTCCTGATACATTATCTGCCATTGCGGGCAAAAATTGAGTTTTGAGACCATGATAAGAAAGGCACTGCTTCTAAAGATTTTCGATGCTGCCTATATGCAGCGGTGGAACGATAAGATACGTCCTATAGAATTAATAGAACTGGATAAACAAGCCCACAAAATGGTAATTGCTTATTTTTTAAGTAAATTCGAGGAAGATAAGCAGGGTTTTAACTGGATAGACATCATTGAAGGGGGAATTTTTGAACTTTTACAGCGCATTGTCATTACCGATTTAAAGCCGCCAATTTTTTATAAAATAAAGGAAGATGCAGACAAATACAAACAATTAAACGAGTGGGTTTATAAAGAATTAGAATTCATTCTATCGCCTTTAGGCAGGGATTTCTGTGAAAGATTTAACGGTTATTTCTTGAGGAGTGACGACACGTTAAATAAAAGGATTTTAAGCGCCGCTCACTTTTATGCAACAAAGTGGGAGTTCAACATTATTAAACATGCAAACCCGGATGGCTACGAGATAGATGCTATAAGAAAAGATTTACAGGAAAAGCAGGAACGATACTATGATTTAAAAGGTGTGGACCAATTGACAAAGCATTCAAAATATAAAAATTTCATTGATTTGTGCGGCCAACTCAGATTCCAATCAAGATGGGCTCATCTCCACAGAATACCAAAGACTTCTGTTTTGGGACATTCGTTATTTGTTGCTATACTTTCTTATCTATTTTCACTGGAAATAAAGGCATGCAAAAAAAGGTGTGTTAACAACTACTTTACCGGCTTGTTTCATGACCTGCCGGAAGTCCTTACCAGAGATATAATTTCTCCAGTGAAGAGGTCGGTCGAAGGACTAAGTGACCTGATAAAAGGATATGAGAAAGAGCAGATGGAGAAAGAAGTATATGGTCTGATTCCGGAGGAGTGGCATCCAGAAATTAAAATGTTTACTGAAGACGAATTTGACAGTGTTGTGACAATAAACGGGAAAAAAGAAAAATTCAGCAGCAAAGAAATCAACGAGACGTATAACGACGACAGGTTCAATCCGAAAGATGGAGAACTTGTTAAGGCAGCCGACAGCCTCGCCGGATTCATAGAGGCATCCGTAGCGATACGGAATGGAAGCGCAAGTCCGGATCTTCAATATGCGAAATTATCAGTAAAAAAGCAGTATGAAAGAGTTAACATTGCAAATATAAATTTTGGAGAACTCTACGCTGATTTTGACTAAAGGAAATTCAAAAAACGCACGGAAAACAAACGACATGCCACCACTGTGGAAAAGATACCCACGAACCTAACCCGAACAAGTCGGGAGAAAGTTTAAAGAGGTGAAAGGGAGAACAGGAGAGAAAAAATATAAAAACACTCTTTATCCCCTTCTCCATTTCCCCGCCGTCCCCTTTTCTCCTTTAAAAATACCTTGATAATGAACAGTATTTAAGCTATAAATTGACCAGCTTAAAACCATTACCTTTTACGAGGAGAGGTATTATGGGGACAGTACTTCTGCCAAAAAGGAGTTTTTGAGGATTTCGTTCAGAAGTTGGTATACCTATAATACACTATAAGAAGGGTGGCTGCTATTAACTCATCCTTTTCAGAAGTGAGAAGCTTTAGTTATTCTCGTAGCTTACTGTATTTGTGATATCTTCTTGATATGGAGGCATGAAATGGAAAAGAATTATTTGTTTAAATTCCTTGAATATGCTTTGGTTGTCATCCTTACTGTCTTACTCATGGAAACCTCTAAATCCATTATTTATCCTATGAAAATACCTTTAACCTTTAATGACTTCATAAATAATTATTACAGATTTATTTTGCAATTACTCACACTGTTGATTTTCTTAGAATTATATATCGTTCTATACACGTATCATACAAAACTTGAAGTACCTTACAGATGCGCCTTTTTGTTTTTTGATTTGTTTTTCATCAGTCTTCCATTCATTATTTTAGTGCAAATCATTAATGAGTCATGGACGAGGGATGAACTACTGAAAATGTCCATTGGAATGTTAGCCTTTCTTTTCTTGGTAATATTTCTTAGACAAGGATTCTGTTACATGAATACGCCATCTGATAAAACTGTATCTATAGATTTAAAAATTTCTATGTTTGCTGATTTATTTGGAATAGTAATGTGTTATTTGGCTTATTATGTTTTCCCAAATATTAAATTCTGGTCTTGTTTTGGATTTGGCGCATTTACTTTCTATTTTATTTTAACTCGAGTAATTACTCTAAACATTAGTGTAAAGATTAACCAAGCCTGAATTTCAAAAAGGAGTGATATAGGTGAAAACTAAGATAATAGGAACTGGCAGTTATTTACCTCCTTTCGAAATAGACAATAATTTGCTTTGCAAATTTTATCCAGGAAAGGGAGCTAAATGGATAGAGCAAAAGACTGGCATCAAAAAGAGACGTTTCGGTTTTGACTTTGAAGCCAATAAGATGAGAGAAGGGTTTTTTGATAACGATCTCGCTGAACATGCTGCAAAATTTGCTTTAGAAATGTCCGGTGTCTCCTCTACAGAATTAAATCTTATCGTTAGGATTACTTGTACCCCTGAGTACCTTTATTTTCCTGATCCTGCCTGTGTTTTAAATAAGCGTCTTAAAGCTAGTCGCGACTGCACAGCCTATACTATATCGGCAGGCTGTGGCGGTCTCTTATATGCCATTAAAACGGTAGATGACCAAATTAAGGCAGGAGGAGTTAGTCGGGCGCTAATCGTAGCATCCAACGCACCTTCTTCCTTTGCTAATACTTTGGATTCTAAGTTAGTAGGTCGAGACGAACTTAATTCAGTTTTTTTTGGCGACGGTGCTAGCGCTATTGTTTTAGCAAATGAGGAGACAGAAGAAAGAGGAATATTAGCAAGTTATTGTGGGGCTTGTTATGAACATAGCCCTATAAAGTATCCCGCTGGTGGCTCACGTTTCCCTACTTCAATTAATAATATCTATGAACACTGGTATCAAATGGACGTGAAAGCAGTATATTCTTTTTTCCCTACACATTTTAAATATTCAATAAAAAAGCTCATGGAAATACATCCTTTTTCCTTTGGTGATATCAATTGGTTCCTCTTTCATCAACCCAATCTTCGTATTTTAGAGAAACTATGTGGTGAAATGCAAATACCGATGGATAAAGTACTCATTAATGTCGATAAGTATGGAAATACCTCAGCAGCTTCCATAGGTATATTACTAGATGAAGCTTACAGAAGTGGAAAAATCAAAAAGGGGGATATCTTATTACTCGTCGCTGTTGGTACTGGATGGCAATATGGAGCTATTCTCATAAAATGGTAGTAAGTAGGTATAAATTGAAAAAGGAACGTGAGAGATTTAGAAATTTATCAGGAGAACCTCTCGAAAGATATTAGAGGATTGTAACAGATGCCAGTATTTACCTCTATTGTAAGAGTTACGCGTGTTAAAAAGCCGTCAAATTTGAAGAAAAACTGTAATATCAATAACATATATTAAAGGCATATCATCAAGAAAAATATTTCTCCCCAATCTGCTGTCAAGCGGCGTTTATTTTATGAGATTTAGTTGTGCTAAACGTTTTTCGGCGTACTAGAGCACTATTTTAACAATAATGCAGTTTTTGATTAATCTGTATTCAAAAAATAGGTAAGTAAAGAAGTGTAATAAACTCAAAAAGGAAAATGCTTATGACTAAAAGTCCTCAAGAATGGCTGAAACAGGCTGATTATGATATAAAGACCGCCGAAATTATGTTCGACAATAAACGATATTTTTATGCAGTCTTCATGTGTCATTTATCCATACCGTAGGGACACGGAGCACCGTGTCCCTACATCGGTATATCGGTATAATCGGGAAAAGAAAATGACATATGATCCAGACAAACACCATCGTAGGTCAATCCGATTAAAGGAATATGATTATTCCAGGGAGGGTGCATATTTTATAACAATATGTACGTACAACAAGGAATGTATTTTTGGAAATGTGACAAACAGCGAGATGCAACTGAGTGAATATGGGGTAATTGTTGAAAACGAATGGGCAAAAACGGCAGAAATACGTCCAAATATTATAATAGATAAATACATTGTAATGCCGAATCATGTGCATGGAATAATCATAATTTTGGATGATGGTAGGGACACGGAGCACCGTGTCCCTACATTTGAACAATTCGGCAGACCGACCTCCAATTCTATCCCAACGATAATTCGGTCGTTCAAGGCGGTGACAAAAAAACGGATTAATGAAATACGAAAATCCTATGGCAAAACTGTATGGCAATCTCGATTCTATGAACATATTATCCGAAATAAAGATGAATTAGACAAAATCAGACAATATATTATCAACAATCCCTTACAGTGGGAACTTGATAAGGAAAATCCCGATAACACAAAATGACAGCAGAAGAAAATGGATAAAAACGCAGTTTTAGAGATTTTGTCCCGTTTTAGAAAAGCCTTAGAATCCAAAAATATAAGAATAGCCAAAATGATACTGTTTGGTTCTTATGCCACGGGTACATACAAGGAAGGAAGCGATATTGATGTGGTTGTTATCTCAAAAAACTTTTCAGGTAAGGATTATTGGGAGAGAATAGACATCCTCTCTGACGCCATTTATGAGGTCTTCGAACCGATAGAAGCTGTCGCTATGACCCCGGAGGAATGGGAAAAAAAGGAATCACCGGTGGTGGATTATGTCAAAGACGGTGAAGTGGTCTATGGCTAACATAGCATTGCACAGGAAAAACAGCGAAACCACAGATTGCGCAGATTTCACAGATGGTAAAGATAAAAAATCCACTTCAGCTGTATAACAAATTTTTAAATCCTTGCTTTTTTTAAGCAGTCATTTTTAATTTGCTTTTTGTGTAAGATATTTTACCTCCCCTTTGTCCCCTCCTTGCGAAGGAGGGGATTAGGGGTGGTTTTTTAGATGAACTATAGTAAACGATTTAAATAAGTTGATATTGAATGCTTGTCATTCCGAGTGAAGCGAGGAATCTTAAGATTTCTCCCCTCGGTCGAAACAAGGATTTCTCAGTCGCTCTGCTCCTTCGAAATGACAACTTTCTTTTGCCGTTCACTATATATTGAGATATGATATGGAAGTATACCAAATATTTCGGTTCAATCGTGGACGATTAAACCAGCGGAGAGCAAAGTTTTTTAATCTGTTCAATCTGCGTAATCTGTGTTCTATCTTTTGATTGTGGCTATGCGGTGGAAATCTGTGGTGGCTTCCAAAACATATCGTGGTTTAATCCTGTAAATCCTGTCGAGAAGAAATCTATATAAATTAATGGCTACTAGAAATTTTGCAGAGATAATTTTTCGTGGAATCAGCCAGATATTCTTACTCAATAATGTCATAACGGGCATCCTGTTTTTGGCAGGCGTTTTTTATAACTCCTGGCCAATCGGAATGGGCGCTGTTATTGGGGTTCTGACAGGTACATTCACTGCACTGCTTTTCAAATACAAGAGAGACGATATCAATAATGGCCTCTATGGATATAACGGCGCTTTGGTTGGTTTAGCGGCTATATATTTTTTTGGACTCCACATACCGTCGGTTATTGCCATGTTTTTTGGCGCTATTTTATCATCAATTATCATGCATTTTATGATCAAACGGAAGTTGCCCCCCTTTACCGCACCGTTCATTATCTCAACCTGGATATTGATGGCCACAATACTGACATTGCACATTATACCATTACAAGCTGCTCAATTACCGGATGCAAGTAACTTAGAAATTATTCCTGCCCTGAGCAGGGGTATCGGGCAGGTGATGTTTCAGGAAAATATCATTACCGGCATCATACTTTTTATTGGAATATTGGTGAGTTCAAGGATATCCGCATTATACGCCCTTCTGGGAACAGGGATTGGGGTTATTGTCGCATGTGTGTGCTCATTTCCCCTGAGTATGATAACCGCGGGATTGTTTGGTTTTAATGGGGTTTTATGTGGTATTGCACTATCAGGCAAAAAATGGCATCATGTAATCCTTGCAATTGCATCGATAGTTGTTTCTGTTTTTATAATGTTCGGGATGAGCCGTCTCGGTATCATTACCCTGACCGCACCGTTTGTCATATCGACATGGCTAGTCTTATTATTAAGCAATGCGCTGAGGTATAGACTACGTAGCGCCTGAACGAAAACCCATACTTTTGTCATTTCGACCGAAGGGAGAAATCCGTAAACCCTGCAGTTTCAATAGTCACAAGATTTCTCGCTCCGCTCGAAATGACAGTTTTGCTCGTTTTCGTTCAAGCGCTACGTAAGCACAGCCAAATAGCTTTAAGAAGGGAAGATATTTCACCGCAAAGGTGAAATTGTTTTTGGATTGGGAATTTTATGATTAAGATAAAGGTTAAACCGGAAGATTTTGTTGTTGAAGAGGTAGCAGACCTTCCATTTCAGAAAGACGGGGATTTCTGTGTCTATCTGCTCCAAAAAAGGGGATGGAATACCGTTGATGTTTTAAAAAACCTTTCCAAAAAACTCAACTTGCCGTCCTCAGATTTTTCATACGGCGGCAAAAAGGATAAATATGCCCTTACATCGCAGTACATCACAATCGGACGGCAGAGCGATAAACAAACAACCCCCTCTGTTTCCGCCCCTTTGTACGGGGGAGTTGAAAGAGGCGTAAAAAACCCTTGGATTAAGCGTAGGAATTTACAGCCTCCTTCTGTGGTAAATCCTGCAGAGATTGAAAGGCTTATTCCAACGAAATTAGATAAGGAAAACTATTCGCTCAGTTTTGTAGGCCTCATGGACAGGCCTATGGGACCTGACCTCATTAAGGGTAATAAATTTCATATCGTTGTGAGGAATCTTACAGAACATGAATTAAAGTCAGCATTGAGTGAGATTGAGTGCGTAAAAAAAGATAGTTACCCTAATTATTTTGACGATCAACGTTTTGGTAGTTTTGATGCACGGCAGGGATTTGTTGCAGAAAGGATCATCAAGAAACACTACAACGGCGCCTTGAAGATATATTTTTCACGCATTCATCCAGAGGATAGCAAAGAGGAAAAGGAGCACAGAAAATTCATTTATGAAAACTGGGGTAATTGGCAGGCATGCCTTACTAGGGCTACGGGCAGGTTTGAGAAAGAGGCGTTCGGTTATCTGGAGAAACATCCGAAAGCTTTCATCCCAATCCTTCAAAGAATATCGCATGAAGAAATGGTGCTCTTTTTTTCTGCCTATCAATCCCACCTGTGGAACGAAGTTTTAAGGAAGATTATACGTTCGGTTAGCAGTGATAGCTTCATGTTAGGGGATTCCAAAACTATCAATTCCTCCCCCCTGCCTGCCCTGAGCGAAGTCGAAGGGATGGGGGAGGTTAGGTGGGGGTGGGAAAAAAAGGCTGATCACCCTCCCCTGCCCCCTCCCATCAAGGGAGGGGAAATTAGCTGCCGAAGGCCTGATTTAAAATTCTCTAAGGGGATTGCAGGTGATTATGTATTTTATACGCAGTTAGATGACAGGAGTAAAGCGTATTTAAGCGGGCTTGTTATTCCCATGCCGGCATCCAATATCAGGATGCCCGATACTTTTACAGAAACCTTTTACTCAGAGGTTTTAAAGGAAAACGACATAAAGTCTCCCATGTTCAATATAAGAAAGATACGACAGGCATTTTTCAAGGGCATTGAAAGAAATGCCGTTGTGATCCCGGAGGAACTGTCTGTTGATTATTCAGAGGATGAAATTTATCAGGGCAAGAAAAAGTTAGTTCTTGATTTTTTCCTGCCAAGAGGGTGCTTTGGAACCATATTTATCAAACGGATATTCAGTTAATTTAGGAAAACTAAACCACAGAGAACGCAGAGAAAAACTTTAAACACATTTTTTGTTGACATCGTTATGCCAATTTAGGCATAATGGGTGATAAAATTGTTATGAAAGTTAAATTTAAGATATGGTTAGAAGAAAAGGGTGGTGTTGCCTTTGCCGAAGGACGTAAGATGCTGCTGGAGTCGATAGAACGTCTGGGGTCATTGAATGCAGCGGCAAAGGAATTGGGTATGTCATATAGGGCTGCCTGGGGAAAGATCAAGGCCACAGAGAAGGTGCTGGGTATAAAATTACTGGAGGTTACCACAGGAGGAAAGGGTGGAGGTGGGGCAACCCTGACACCAGAGGCAAAGGAACTTATCTCGAAATATAAGCAATATACAGACAGGATGACCTTTTTGGTGGAAAAGGAATTTAAACATATTTTTGGAAAAAAGAAACCCGTTTAGAAACTGTATTTATGTTCGGGAATTTCAATGTAGGGGTTGGAAATCTTCAACCCCTACAAGCCATAGCCCAGGGCAGATTGATTTAATTATTGCGGATACAACATAGTAATGTAATATGGCAAACAGGCTTTGCGGAAAAATTGTCAATGTGGTTCAAGGTCAAATCCATGCCCACGTGCAAATTTTGTGGAAGGAGATACCTTTGAGCGTCATTGTTACAAGCGCTTCCTGTGAGGACATGCGCCTCTCTGTTGGTGATACGATTTATGTGCTTGTTAAAGGAACGGATATTATGCTTGCAAAATCCTTTTCGGGAATGCTGAGTGCAAGGAACAGGGCAATGGGAATTGTGCGACAGATTATTCAGGGGGATGTGTTATCAAAGGTCTTTGTGGAATCTCAGGGAGACATGCTCCACGCCTTTATTACCAATAATTCTTTGAAGGAAATGAGCATTCGCGAGGGTGACGAAGTTACGGCAATTGTAAAATCAACGGAATTGATATTATCAAAGGAAGCTTAGTTATGAAAAAATCGGAAGACACATATTTTTCGAATAAAGATGAGGAACAACTCCTTTTGAAGATGGTGAGTGAAATAAAAAGTGTAAACGTTGGTTGGAGGTAGAGAAGATGTGGAAATTTTCTATTCCAAGCTGTCTGTTGGTCACCCTTTCAGCTTTATTGTTTATGTCGGATTTGTTTGCCCAGAATGCTGTACAGATCGAGGAAACGCACGAAGGCAAAGTAGATGATTTAAAACAACAATTGAAACAAATGGAGGAATCCTTTCAAAGACAACAGGAACAACTGAAGCAGATGGCAGAGATAGCTTTAAAGCAACAAGAACAGATGCATGCATTAAGAAGCCGTCTGAATGCAATTAGCACCACGACATCATCGGTTGAAACCCAACAAGAGCAAATCAAAGAATTGAAAACCCGTATCGAGACTATAAGTGAAAAACCTGTGACAATTGCAAAAGAAGAAATCAAAGAAGAGGTAAAGGAGGAGGTAGGGAACTACCTCGCATCGGATGAGGCGCGAGAAAAATTGGGATTAGGCTTACCAGGCAAATATGAACCCGTTAACGGCTACTATCTGCCCGATAAGGAAAAGGCCTCGATAGGTTTTCGAACAAGGGATGGGAACTATTCTTTTAACATGGGTTTCAGATTTCAGACACGATTTACCTATAGAGACAATGACCACGATTTTGAAGAACCTGATAAAACCGATATTGATGTTCGCAGGGCAAGGCTTTGCTTTGGCGGCAAAATCTATAGCAAGGATGTGAATTACTACGTGGAAATCGATGGAGACAGCTTTGAGGTAAATCTGAGGGATTATTATGTCTGGTGGTCACCCCTGGAGGAGTTAAATATAAAGACCGGATATTTTAAGGTACCGGCCAACCGTCAATGGAATTCATCAGGTTTTAAACTCTTGTTCCAGGATAGGTCCATCGCCAGCGATGCCTTTAAACAGGACCGTGATTACGGACTGGATATCTTTGGGCAACCTTTTGATGGCCATATGGAATACCACGCTGCAGTTTTTCGCGGTGTTGGCCAGAACCCAGCAAAGGCAATCGGGAAGGATGAAAATATTGACAATGAACTCCTGTATGTGCTTACCACACGGTATTATCCTTTTGGATGGTATAATTCTTATAATTTAGCAACAGGTTGGGATGAGACTGACGTGAAATACGAAGAGAAATTTAAGGCCGTAATTGGCGCATCAGTGGTCAGTAATGCAAAGGAGAGAGATAGAAAGTTAGCGGATACCGATTCAGTAATCGGCAACATTGACATGGGTATGAGATACAGAGGGTTTACCTGGGATAGTGAATATTACGTAAGGGAGAATGACCCTGAGGATGATGGTGATTCGATAACTTCGGATGGTTTCTATACCCAGGCAGGTTATTTTGTACTACCCAAAAAACTGGAACTTGCAGCCCGTTACTCCCTGCTTGACCCTGACAATGATTTTCCGGATGACATTCAAAGGGAGTATGCAGCAGGTATAAACTATTATTTCCGTCAACACAGATCCAAGATACAGACTGATTTTGGCCATTATGTGACGGAAATTGATGAGCGAGACAAGAATGAAAATCGGTTCAGATTGCAATATCAAATGATATTTTAGAGGAGGGTACGATGAATTTGGGATGGTTCAAAAAACGGGTTATGAACTTTATTTTCACCACAGGTGCTGTTTGTCTCATATTTTTATTTATATGTTTTCCTAATAACGTCCATGCGGATGAAAAGATACTTATTGCCGCAGCCTCTGATTTGAATTTTGCCATGAATGAGATTTGTCGAACCTTTGAAAAGTCACACCCAAACATCAAGGTGGAAGTTTCTTATGGTTCATCGGGTAATTTTTTTGCGCAGATTAAACAGGGCGCACCTTATGACATATTCTTCTCTGCTGATGCTTCTTATCCAGCGCTTCTCGAAAATGAAGGTTTTGCGGTAAAAAGCCAGCGACAACTTTATGCCATTGGGAAGATTGTGCTCTGGATTCCCAGAAAGTTGACATTAAATCCCCAAAAAGGGTTAAACATAGTTTTAGAACCCGAAATAAAAAAACTTGCCGTTGCAAACCCTAAACATGCGCCTTACGGACGGGCAGCGGAGGAGTCTCTTCGATATTATGGACTATGGGACAAGGTTCAGGACAAGCTTGTCTTTGGTGAAAACATCTCACAAACGGCACAGTTTGTTCAAACAGGTTCCGCTGATGCGGGTATTATTGCCATGTCTTTGGCAATTTCTCCCAGCATGGCTAGGAGTGGAAGCTATTGGGTTATTCCCACCGAATCGTATAGCAGACTGGAGCAGGGATATACCGTGTTACAAAGAGGCAAAGGCAAATCCAGTGTAAAGACTTTTTTAGAGTTTGTTCAAGGAAAGAAGGGGGAAAAAATACTTTCCGATTTTGGATTTATTTTACCGTAACATCAAATGAATTTTGCGGCGCCGCTTCTCTTATCTTTAAAACTTTCCCTCATTACCATGATCTCGTTGTTTATCCTGGGTATTCCGGCAGCCTACTGGCTTGTTTTTTCAAGGGTGCGATGGAAGTTTCTTGTAGAATCCGTTGTCGCCCTGCCCCTTGTTCTTCCCCCAACGGTTTTGGGTTTTTATCTCCTCCTGATTGTCGGAGGCAATAGTTTCATCGGCCGATGGTATGAGGTTGCATTCAATAAGACGCTTGCATTTTCCTTTGAAGGGCTTGTTTTGGGCTCGTTCATTTATAGCCTGCCCTTTGCCGTGCAGCCCTTTCAAACAGCCTTTGCAGGAGTTGACAGGAAATTGCTTGAGGCCTCATGGTCATTGGGGCGGTCTCATCTATATACTTTCTTTTCTGTTATCCTGCCTCTATCCCGACAGGGTATTATTACGGGTTGTGTGCTTTCCTTTGCCCACACCCTGGGTGAATTCGGGGTCGTGCTCATGATCGGCGGAAATATTCCTGGTATAACGAAAGTGGCTTCGGTAGCCATCTATGACGAGGTGCAGTCGCTGAATTATGGAAGCGCA
>Ga0082335_1007019_pt1 | contig 13985 bp, 12 predicted proteins | sample Subgrocontami58m_FD_72375 | JGI IMG/M metagenome (GOLD analysis project Ga0082335, IMG submission 72375) | Subsurface groundwater microbial communities from S. Glens Falls, New York, USA - GMW37 contaminated, 5.8 m (SPADES assembly) (version 2) ...
TGAAGGAGAATGTCTTCGCGGCGGATGGCGGCGAAAATGTTGCCGTCGTCGTATCGTCCATCTAACACTTTGGGTGTGGCTGGCACAAATGGAACTTCTTTGAGGTCGTAACGATCAATGCTATACAGAGTCATCAAACTGCTGAAACCCAATTGACCGTCAATCGAATAGACATCATTGCGATCCATCTCCAGATTTTCGATCAGCAGATCGCGGATGCGCGCTGGCATGGCTTCGTTGATAGACATCCGCACGACAGAGCCGAAGCGTCGTTGGCGCACGCTCTCTTCAATCGTCTCTAACAAGTCTGACGCTTCAAGTTCTTGTATCGCCGTATCGGCGTCGCGCGTGACGCGAAAGGGGTGCGCTTCGACGACCTTCATGCCGGGGAAGAGGGTGTGCAAGTTCGCGGCGATCACTTGATCGAGCCAGACGAAGTAGTGATGAAATGGCACCGTGCCGTCTTTGCGCACGCCGCCGGAAGATCGTTTGATCGGCACCAAGCGCGGCAGTGTGTCCGGCACTTTCACTCTGGCGAATCTCTGCTGTCCCTTTTTCTCTTGCACGATCACAGCCAAACTTAAACTTAGATTGGAAATGTGAGGGAAGGGACGACCTGGATCGAAGGCGAGAGGCGTGAGAACCGGAAACACAACTTCTTGAAAATGTTCTTCGACCTTCTCGCGTTGCGCATCGTTTAATTCTTTGTACTCTAAAACGTGAATGCCCGCCTCGTCGAGTTTAGGTTTGATGTCGTTATACCAACACTTGCGGGCGTCGTTCATCAAGCTTGCCGCCATCTTACGGATCGCCGCGAGTTGCTCCGCCGCCGTCATGCCGTCGGCTGGAATATCTACGACGCCAGCAGCGATCTGTTGTTTGAGTCCCGCTACGCGCACCATGAAGAACTCATCCATGTTGATGCCAACAAACGCCAAAAACTTGACGCGCTCCAATAACGGATTGCGATCATCCTGCGCCTCTTCCAATATGCGCCGGAAGTATTCCAACATACTCAACTCGCGGTTGATGTAGAGCGTGGGGTTTTCGAGGTCAATTTTCTGTTCGTCAGCCATAGCACACCTCGATTCGATTATACTGCGCTCTGCAAATTAAGAATTATCAGTAGATCACGAAAAGGCAAGCACTCCTCGACTGCGCGGCAGTGTAGTTCTGCCGCGCAGTCGAGGAGCGCGGGAAATCGCTGCATTCTCTGCATCCCTCGACTACGCGCGAAAAACACGCGCTCCGCTCGGGATGCTTTCGTGATCTACTGATTATCCACAGGACGCTTCGCGTGAAAGATGAAAAAAGAATTTTGGGTAGCAACAGTCTTCATTGTCTTTATTGCGGCATGGCTGCGGTTTTATGATCTGGCAAACTATCACGGTGGATTACTGCTTGACGAAATCTGGATGGCGTTGAACGCACGGAACTTGGGCGAAGGTGTCACCGTCTGCTGCCCCTTGTACTTTTCACTCCCTTTTGGCGGACATCCGCTTTTCGTTTACCTCTCTTGGCTCGCCCAATTATTTTTTGCCCCGCCATTCGCCGGGCGTACCCTCTCGGCGACGCTCGGCACGTTGAGCGTTTTATCTTTAATCTTTGTTCTTTATTCTCTATCTCGTTCAAAGTTGCTCGCCCTTGTTGGCGGTTTCACGCTCGCTACCACCGTCTCCCACATCACCTTCAGCCGCGCCGGGTTAGAAACATTATTACCCTCCGTGATCGCTATTCCATTGATTTGGTTGATCTATCAAACATATCAAAAAGAATCATGGCGATATGCCATCCTGTGCGGCATGGTTCTGGGTTTGAGCTTTTATAGCTACGCGCCTGCCGCCGCCTTCCCCATCGCCGCCCTCGCCTTCGCCGTTTGGAGATACTTCACGCATCACGCATCACGCATCACGAATATAAAACTCACCTCGATCCTCCTCCTCCTCTCCTTCCTCTTCATCCTCCCCTTCCTCTACACCCTTTTCTTCACCCCCAACCAATACCTCTCGCACTTGCTCGGCACAACACAGGCAACGCGAAGCGGAAACATTTTTTTGAGTTTGATCGAAAACACACTGCGCGTGATTGGCGGCGTGAGCCTTGAAGGGCAAGTGACACAGGAACACAACTTTCAGGGTCAACCATTGTTCAATCCTGTTGTCTCGTTCTTCTTCTGGATCGGACTCTTGATTTCAATCATCGGTGCATGGCGCAAACAACCTGTGCCTCAACTCATGATCGTTTGGGCAGTATGCACCTCACTTCCCACCCTCCTCTCCGATCATGCGCCAAACTTCGCGCGTTGGCTTCAATCTTTGCCCGCCCTCGTATTTTTTGTGGGCGTAGGCGTGATGTGGACGTGGGAACGACTCTCTCTCGTGGCAACACAAAATAATCGTAACTACTCAGCGTCATTGCGAGTCTTCGAGAAGCAATCTCATGGCGCGACCGAGATTGCTTCGCAAAGTGCGCTCGCAATGACGAATCATCTGCTTTCACGATCATCGCGCTTCGGCGCGTCTTTGTTGTTGATCCTTTGTGGCGGCTTCACCTTTTATCAATCTACCGCCACCTATTTTTCTGTCCCCCTTGATAAACGCGATCAAATGTGGGGCGCGCCTCATCGAGTTAATGCTGAGAAGCTGATCCAATACTCCAAAGACTCTTTAGTCTTCGCTTCGCCGATGAATGTGCCGTTGATTCAACCTGTGTTCGATCTACTGTTGCGCGATACAGATGTGAATCAAATTGACGGACGATCTTGTTTGCCTCTGGCGTGGAATCAAAGCCGCCCCACAATCTACAGCGCGGTGACTCTTGCCGATAAAGTAACACTGGATCGCTTGTCAAAACTTTACCCGCAGGGGTCGGGTCGCATCGTTAGTGAAGTTCTAGATTACCCTAACCTCTATCCCTATTCGCAATTCTACGAAGTGCCGCCGAACACCAAACCGAATCTGACTCTTACTTCAACCCAAACATCATTTATCGGTGGGGTAGGGTTGATCGGTTACGACATGCCATCGGCGGCGTCACCGAATGATCGGCTGACGGTGAATCTCTATTGGCGGCTCGATCAGCGCGTGCGCGACGAATTGCTCGTCTTCGTCCACTTCGGGCGCGTGGGTGAACTACAACCATTGGCGCAGCACGACGGCGCGCCGTGTGACAAGGGGCTGCCGACACCGCGCTGGGTGGCGAATGTGGTTTATCCCGACTCACATTCAATTCAACTCCCCAACGATCTCAAAGCAGGCATATATGAAATTCGTGTGGGTGTGTATCGCTGGCCTTCGCAAGAACGGCTTGAGGTGACTCAATCGGAGAAAAAAAATTTGGAGAAAACTATTTTGGTGTTGGGGATGATTGAGGTGAAGTGATGAATAAAACCTTCAAGGTCTCACCCACTCCGCTTCGCTACGGGGCGCTACGCGAGACCTTGAAGGTTTTTTGTTAGTTTCGCAATCCCTTCCTCAAACACCTCTTTCCTTGTAATCAAGCTAACCACAACCACATTCCGCCCTCTGAAATCATAAAAGTATCCCGGATGCGCTAAAATATTTTCGCGCTCCAATAATTCGTAAGCGAGTTTTTCATCATCCTGTTCGATCTCAATCACCGCATACCACCCGCCTTCGCGTTTCAATACATTTAACTTCAGCCCCTCTAAAACTTTTCCATTTATTTCCGCCCTTTCCCTTATTTCCCTCTGTATTGTTTCGCCCATCATCAATAATTTCGGCGTTGCGTGTTGGACGGGAGTAGCCACCGAAAGATACGTGTCGGCGATCAACTCCAGCCGACTCGTTGCCTCTTCGACTAACTTCCTCTCCCCGCTTACTTGAATCCAGCCCAACTTCATCTGTGGCAGGGCAACCACTTTGGAGAGTCCGCTCAAGGCAAAGGTTAATGCGCCGTCGTTGCCCACAACCGTTTCGAATCGGTTCGCGTCTTCGCCATTCGCATAGTCCGAAAACACTTCGTCCACGATCAGCGCGATTTTCCTCTCGCCGCACAACCCATTTAATTTTTCCAGTTCGTCTTTCTTGAGATAGTTCCCTGTGGGGTTGTTCGGATTGACGATCACAATTGCTTTTGTCTTTTCGCTGATCGACTCGCGCAAGACTTCAAAGTTGATCTGCCAACCCTTGTAGTAAGACAGTGGATAGTGGATAGTGGATAGAGATTCCAAACCAGCGAGAAATTCAAATAAAGGGTAACTTGGTTGCGGCACCAGAATCTCATCGCCCGCATCGCCAAGAAGTTTGAATAGAAAAGAATAAGCTTCGCTGGTGCTGGCGGTGAGAAAAATGGAGTTGGGATCAACGGTTTTGTTTTTGAGTAAAAAGTAATTAGTAATTGCTTCGCGTGCCTTCAAGAGTCCGCGCGGGGAGGGGTCGTATGTGAGTGACTGTAAGGAAGATGTTGCGCTCAGAATGGCGGCATCATCGTAATGGAATCCGCATCGGGTTGGATTCGATTCGGTGAGATCAAGAATCGGTATCCCCTGCGCCCGTTTTGCATCGAGCAATTGGGTGAGGGGGTTCGGGGTCAGATTCCAATTAAGGCGAGAAGAAAATTTCATCACGCAATACGGAATACGCAATACGTATTTCGTATTGCGTATTCCGTAGAATTACTTCTTACAGTATTTATCAAACCACGCCATCATGCGGTTCAAACGATCCACGCGGTGATGCGGCTCGCCACTGCGACTCATCTCATGTCCTTCGCGCGGGTAACGATAGAACACCACCGTTTTGCGTAACCGCTTCAACGATGTGTAAAGTTGTTCGGCATCCGACACCGGACAACGATAATCTTGATCTTGATGTTCAATTGCCAACGGCGTTTTGATCTCGCGCACGAAAGCCAGCGGCGAATGTTGCCAAGATTTCTTCACATCATCAAATGGCATCAACTCAAATTCGCGTTCCACCAATTGCGGAATGTCCGTCGTGCCATACCACGACATGAGCGAATACAAACCGCGCTGCGCCCACGCGCAAGCAAAACGGTGATCGTGTCCGACGATCCACGCCGACATGTAACCGGCATAGCTCCCGCCGGTGAGTGCCATGCGTTTCGTATCCACGAAACCCATCTCGACGATTCGCTCCGCGCCCGTAAGAATATCGTGCATTGGCTCTTCGCCCCAACCGTTTTGAATCGTCGTAGCAAATTTATCGCCGTAGCCATCGGCGCCGCGTGGGTTGCAATAGAACACGGCGTAACCACGCGCCGCGTGCAGCTGCCATTCGATCCACATCGAAGGTGTGCTAGGCGACCACATCACATGAGGTCCGCCGTGCATACTCACCACCATTGGATACTTGCGATTCTTTTTAAAATGGATCGGCTTGAGATACCAACCTTGTATCTCGCGTCCATCGCGCGCTTTGTAATGAATCTCAACCGTTTTAGCAACTTCTCTTTCGGTTAACAGAGCCTTGTTAAAGTCGGTGAGTCGTTTTTCAGATTTGCCTTTGCTCAGATAGAGATCAACGGGGCACTCAGGAGTGCAAGCGACAAACGCCAGTGAACGATGATCGTCAACGCTGAAACTTAATACGACGCGATGACCACCCACAACTTTTTCGGGGATGCCGCCGTTCACGCCAATTCTGTATATGCCTGTGTCACCCTGATCCCCCGCCTGAAAGTAGAGCCACTTCGAATCGGCTGACCATTGATAGGCTTCCACGCTTCGATCTAAGCTCAACGTGAGATCAACGGCTCCCGCACCCGTTGACGGCATCAGCGCCAGATGAGCCGTGTGCCCGAATGATCCTTGATCGATCACGCGCAGTGAGGCGATCCATTTTCCATTGGGCGAGACTTTGGGATTGAAATAGTCGTGTCCGCGTGCGGTGATGTAGTGATACGGTTTGCGTTTTGCGGCGACGGAGAGGCGAATGAGCGCGGTATGTTCCCACGGAGAATAATCGGGATCGTGACTCTGTGTCGAGATAATGGCGTCGCCCTTTTTCGTCCAAGCGATCTCGCCGAAGTTGTAATCGCCGTCGGTCAGGCGATAGGGTTTAACTTTCTCGCCGTTTTGCGGCACGTCCATCACGTAGATGTGCGTGTAACGATCATCAAGATATTCCGTGCCAGTGCGGTAAGGGAGTTTGGTGATGATGCGCGGATCAGTTTTCTTTTTCTCTTTGTCTTCTTTGATCTCTGTGCGATGCTTCGCTTCGAGTTCATTCGACGGTGGCGTATCGTCTTTGCCGCTGTCTTCGCGTTTGCGTTCTTCGGCGTTGGCGCGTGAGTTGAAAGCAATGCGTTTGCCATCCGAACTCCACACCGGATTCGTTGCGCCGTTGGGGAGTGACGTGAACGCTCGCGCTTCGCCGCCGCTGAGATCAATTAAATAAATTTGGGGCTTATCATTGCGCGCAGAGACGAAGGCTAAAGTTTTTCCATCCGGACTCCAGCGCGGAGATGTATCGGGCTTGGCTCCAAAAGTAAATTGGCGCGTTGTCGGCGTCCCCGTAGAGAGATCGGTTAACCAGATCGAGCGTTTGTATTTGTTGGTGAGCTTGTCGAGGCTCATCTTCACGAAGGCGATTCTTTTTCCATCGGGAGAGAGCTGCGGGTCTTCGATAAATTGCAATTCGTAAAGGTCTTCGGCAGTGATGAGTTTTTTCTTTGCCATGAAAAAATCCTTTCCGAAGACCTCCGAGTTCTTTAAGAACTCGGAGGTCTTGGTATTGAAATAAAAACAACGCGTCCCAAAATTGAGAAGCGTTGTTTTGAAAGTCGGGGCGAGAGGATTTGAACCTCCGACCCCTTCAACCCCATTGAAGTGCGCTAGCCGGGCTGCGCCACGCCCCGAAGTTCGAGCGAAATTATACCATAGCGAGTTTATCCCAACGCTCCCAAAATTTTTTTGCAGGATGTGTTCCTTTTGTTTGCCCGCTCCTCGTTACCTCAAGCCGAATATAAAATGCGGCTTTCCCCGCGATCTCTTTCCAGCGAATCACAAACGCCGACTCGATAGAGAGATCGTAAACAACCATCACATCATATTGCCCTGTTTTTGCTCGCACACGGTTATGTTTCGTGCGGCAGTTCACGCGAATCACCCTCCCATCAGATTGCGTGGTGCGAACTTGTATCCGTACGATCCGTCCATCTTTTTCAGCAGCAAGATCATAAGAGGCAGAGTTGCCGTAAGGAATCAATACGTGCCACCCAGCGCGAATTAATTTTTGCATCACCGCTGTCTCGCCAATTTGCCCAATCGAAGATGTATCTTTCATTGATGTCTCCATACCATAGCAAAGCTGACCGGCTCGTTTATGTGTTTTCCCATCCCCGGCGCGCGGGCGATCCATTTTTCATCCACGAGCCGCTCGCGCATTTCGATCAGAGACCAATGCGCTTCGCGCGCGGCGTTGACGTAATCGCTGATCAAGTGAACAGTGTTCTCAATCGCAACCGCTTCGCCGTTGGCGTTGTCGAAGTGAGTCGGTATCCCCTTGATCAAAAAGAAGGGATGATAGTCCACAATGATCAAAGTGTTTTTGATCACGCGCCCGGCTTCTTGGAAAAATGGAATCAGATCGGGCAGGTGACACGTCGCCAACACGGTGATGCCGAGACCACAAGCGGCGGCGGGGTGAGGCAGGGCAACCATATTCGCCTGCGCCAGCGATGTGTAGATATTTTTGCGCGCGGCGTGGGTGATCATTTGCGGCGAAAGATCAACGCCGTGAATCTGTCTCACGCCTTGCGCCTTCATCCACGCCCCGATACGCCCCGTGCCACACGCGAGATCAATCGCACTGTTAATTTCTTTCCACTGAATTGATTGGACGTGTTTGAGCAGATCAATATCAAGCTCATCGCCTTGTCGCGCATCATATACGTGCGCCCACTCGGCGTAACCTGCGGCGACATCCACCGTGGGGTAATGACGTTTGTCGAAGAGTGAGAAGGGGATGGACATAAAAAGTGTAGAGACGTCCCGCCGGGACGTCTCTACGAGTTATTTCAAAATCTCTCTCGCCAACTTCTCCGGTCTATTGCGATATTCTTCCCATGCAACTTTTCCCGTCACAATCGCTTCAAGTATCTCGCTCAACTTTTGATTGATCGGCGCCGAGAGCCCGATTTGTTCGGCGTGCCGCGCAATGGCGCCGTTGAGGTAACTCACTTCTGTTTTTGGTCGCCCCGCTTTGAGATCGAGATGGAACGACGGCAGCTTGTCGCCGCGCCCGCCGCCGACCATGCGAATCAGAATCGGTTGATAAAGGGTGGGCGGCAAGTTGCGAACCGCAAACGCCAACGCCGTCGTTTGTGTGCGCGGTAGCCCCACCACGGGAATGTTCTTCGCCTTCATGACGGCTAACGCTTCTCGTAACGCGCCGATTTCGATTTGATACAAACCCGCATGTTGCAAAACTTTTGAAGTAGGCAGATCGCAGATCGCCGCCGTGGCATTCGCCATGATGTTGGTCAACATCTTCGACCACTTCATCGCCTCGGCGTTTTTGTAGAGTTGAGTATGAATGCCGGCGTGAGTCAATGCACTAGCAATTTGTTTGCTCAGAGCGTGACCGCTCCACACGCCCACGCCGCGATTCTTTTCGACGATGATCTCGCCAAACTGCGGCACGCCGATGGCTGTTAACACTGTGCCGGCGATGACATTTTCTTTGCCAATGAATGAGGCAATCGTCGGCTCGTTTTCTATACCGTTCTGAAAACTCAAGATAGAGATTGGGGACGCTTGCCCCCGTAGCGAAGCGGAGTGGGGTTGGACGCTTTGCGTAGAGATTGCTGGTTGCAAACTCTTCATCGCCCCTTCAGTGTCAAACGATTTCATGGCGACGATGATGCAGTCGTAGAGACGTTTCACCGAAACGTCTTTACTGGCATAAGCTTCTTCGATTGAGGTAACGAGTTGCAAGTTTTTCGTATTGCGTGTTCCGTATTTCGCATCATGAATCGTGATGCCGCGCTGACGTAACATCTCTGCTGGTTCGGGACGATCTAAGAACGTCACATCCTCACCCGCGAGTTTGAGCGACCCGCCGATGTAACCGCCGATGGCGCCAGCGCCGTAAACCAAAAAGCGCATAGTAATTGGTAATTAGTAATTGGCGATTACCAATTACTAATTACTTCTCCTTCCTCGATACGCTTCCGCCATGATCTCAATCGGATGCACCGTCTTCTTGCCCGTCTGCGCTTCGATCCACCAACGGCACGTTTCTGAATCACACACAACTCTTTGCGGATTCACATCGGCGATCTGCTCGAATAAATTTTTACCAACCGCTTCGGCGATCTCATATTTGCCCGTCTTGAGTCCATATGTCCCCGCCACACCGCAGCAATCGGCACGGGACTCGATGACGGTGAACCCGAAGCGGCGCATGAAGTCGGCGGCGGGGCGACCAAAGCCATGTGTGCGTTGTTGGCACGGAGCGTGGTATAAAACTTTTTCTTCGCGTTGAATGAATCGCGTGTTGAGCACTCCTTCGTCATCGAGCGTTTGCAAATACTCAAAGATGTCGTAAGTATTTTTTGCAACGAGTTCCGCCTCTTCATCCTCAATTCCCAAAATGCTTCCATACTCATGTTTGAGGGCGAGCGTGCAACTTGTCGAGTGACCCACAATGGCATAACCTTCTCGCACCCACTCCGCGAGTGACTTCACATTAGTGCGGGCGAGTGCGCGTGCTGATTCAAAATCGCCATTTGATTGCATAGGCAAGCCGCAACAATTTTGTTCCGGCAAAACCACTTTGATGCTGTTGCGTTTCAAAACTTCCATTGCCGCTTGCGCCACGCGCGGCTCATAGTAGTTGGCGGCACACCCGTGGAAGTACGCCACCTTCCGCATCCCGATCACTTGTTTGCTCATATCCGATTTGTTGAACCATGATCGAAACGTTTGGCGCGAGAAATTTGGAAACACCGCGCGCGAATCGATCCCGATAATTTTTTCGATGAGGACGCGCAACGACTTGATCTTAAGCGGGATGTTGGAGAGCGGCGCAAAGGTGCTGCCGACTCTGCCTAGCAACTCTGATCTGCCCACGAGCCAGTTACGCAATGGCAACCCGTCTCGCTTGATGATCTCCGCCCGCGCAATCGAATTCATCTCGGCGATCTGCACGCCATGCGGACACACCAACGAACACACGCCGCACCCCGAACAATAATCGAGCGAGTGATCGGGCGATGGCAAATTCGGATGACGGAATCTCTGCGCCTGCGGTCCAACGGCTTTGGGCCCCGGAAATAAATCTGTCACCGCCGCAACGGGGCAAGCCGCTGTGCAGATGTTGCACTTGATGCAAAGGTCGGAGGAAGTAGTAGTTAAAAAAACAGGTGCTATCATCGGATAAATTATTTCTGCTCAACAACTATATTTGCTGAGACAACACCTTTTTGGTTTATCCCATAGCCAACAAATAAGAATCGGTTTTCAAAAGGAATGTCAACATAGTTGTAAGATTTGAAGAACATCGGGCTTCCATCTTTACATCTCCCGTTATACCGAGATATATTGAGCCGCAAATTAGTGAGTTCAAATCTGAAATTGTAAATTCTTGGCGGACAAGATGCAGTGTAGACATACAACGGACTAGCGATCTTTTCATCACCATTTGTTATTTCCCTGATTGCAATAGTGCCATTTTCATATACTACTAATAACTTACCGTTGAGAAAGCTGCTTGGTGCTTTAGCTGAGAGTATCCCAATCTTTATTTCAGCATTGGATAGTTTTTCTATATCAACCTCGATTTCTGCTGTAATGGTTTGAGAAATGTTTCCGACTATGCCATTCACTATACCCTCAGTCGGATCTTGTTGGCTAAATAATAGCTTGCCCTTTTCTGGGGATATACCTAGTTCCAATAATTGATAACAACCGTCCTTAACGGCTAAGTTCTGAGATCTATTTTTTGAAGTTGTGTAAGGTGTCCAATTCTTACCAATACAGTTATTTTTAATGTCTTGCCCAATCGGAAGTGAATCTAAGGTCGTCGCCGTTGACACGTTCACGGACGGCGAAGTGCTTTTTGTAGGTGTCAGTGCATTATTGCTAGCAACAGCTGTAATGGTGTTAGGAAGTTTCGTAGATGGTGCGGCAAGCGTCAGAATTCTTGCCTCAGCAGTCTGTGTAGATTGGCTTAACTCAATAGGAACTCGCTGACCAAGATAATTGAAATATGCTGCTCCAAGTACTCCAATAAATCCGAGTATTGCAACAAAAATTTTAATCTGAGCGTCAGTGATGTTCGAGCTAGATTTCTTGGCTTTTACAGAGTTGCGTTTTGCCATCTTATTCCCTCAAAAACTAAAAACAAAATCTACTATAACCCTCTCTTCATCTCCTCAAAATTCTTTCGCAACTCGATCGGTTCATCATAGCGTTGGACAACATCATTGAGATGTTTTTCTAGAAGATCAATTTTGATATACCCGTTGCGAATCAAGAAATATACGTCATCCAAATCTCTTTCGAACGCACGATCAATCTTCATCAAAGCGATGCTGTAAGGATCGAAGATATACGCTGACAGTTGACCATAGTAACCTACAAGTTGATGGCGCGATTCACTTTCACTAGCAGTTTGTCGGAGAGAAATGGAAAATCCCTTGTTTTCAAGCACTTTGCGTATCCGACAGGGGCGATTTCCCGCCGAAAAACCGCTCTCTCCGACAGACTGCTAGGCAATGGCATAAATTCTGATGGGATGGATTCTTCGGCATCAATACCATTTTCATTTGCCAGAGATTGAAGGATGTCGCGAAAAGCGTTGTCATCGGCAGAATGAATAGTGAAATCTAAATCGCCTGTATGCCGCGCCCCGCCGATAAGCAGAATTGCACTGCCGCCAAAAATGTAGATATTGGCTGAGAAAGTGCAACGCTCACCCAACATGCTCAAAAATTTATGCAACTGACTGGAGTGTGTTATTTCCATGTTCTTGTCGTAAATGCTTAATGAAACGCGGGATGTCCTGACGATACGATCCGCTCCAGTTATATGCCTTACCCGTTAGCGCCCCATGTTTTTCTCCTAATGAGCGTAATAGATCATTCACGGATGACCCTGTAGATGGCAGATTTAATTCTTGCGAAAATAAATCAGGCAAGCGTTGCCAATCATTCAACAATTCCTTCAGGGTCGCTTCGAGTTCTCTTTGCAAATAATAGGCTGCCTGATAAAACAACTTAAGCGTTTGCGCTGCTTTGAGAGGCAATTGTTGAGTTGCTTCACGCGCATAACAATGAAATGATGGATGACGCAGAAAAAGCAAGATCAGCAAAGCCCTCACCCGCGCATCTTCACTTAACGCCAGACCTTTAATAAGATCAATCGGTGTGATGTTTGGCGGCTCAACGATTTCTAATCGCGCCAAATGCCTAATGCCGAGTCGATATAACTCGGCGACAAGTATTTCATCTGTGATCGTTTTTGACTCCAACATAGGCTTCACTGCTCACTGATTACTGTTCACTATCCACTGATCACTTTCCACGCTGTTCCCAATTCAATCCCCTCTCTCGATCCCTCGCTTACCCTATCCGCGCCCGCCAACACACTCCCAACTGCAAACAAATTCTCGGCGATGATTTTGCCGTTGGCATCAATTGGGCGAAGGTTCTTATCCACGTTCACGCCGAACTTGGCGTAAGGGTGTGAAGCAAGAAAAACTTCGTTCGTCCATTCACCACGAGACCCGAAGGGTTTCCGAAACCCTTCGGGTCTGTCACTGGCGATTGGAAGATTAAAGATTGACTCGCGCACCGCGCCATCTATCTCGCCGATGATGCCGCCATTTAAAAATCCGCCGCAGGCTAAGACGTATTGCTCGGCTTTATATTCCTTGATGTGACCATTCATATCGGCGGATACTGATACCACGCGCCCGCCTTCGATCTCCCCTGTAGCCGTTGGTCCCATAATGAATCGCCCACCGTGATTCTGGAAATCATCGCGCAACAAATTAAACAGCCGCATCCCCGGCACACTCGGCGGCAGAATCGGAATCTCGAACAGTTCAATACCCAATTCCGATTCGAGATGTTGTTTCGCTTCAAGCGAATGATCGAGCCCGAGAATCGCCGGGATGCCGATTCGTTTCGGCGAATCTTTGAGCCAAGGTTTCCAGAGGGTGATCACTTCGGCGCGATATTCGGGCTTATCAAATAGATGCGCCAGATCGGTGGCGTAACTATCGCGGTGGAAGGGAGTGGAGGGAAGGTGAAGATCAATGACTTGGAGATTAGGGATTAGGGATTTGAGATTAGAGATTGCCAAATGCGCGTTGAAGTCTCGGAAGCCATGAATGTTGGCGAGGGCGAAATCTTCTTTGCGCGAAAGATCGCCTGCGAGCATCGTCAGAGGAATCAAACAGGCGTGACGGGTGCTGCCGACGGCGGTGGGCAGTTTAAAGTTTTTGCCGACTTCGCCATGAAGCGGGTAGTTGTGTTCGGCGCAGATCGTTTTGAATTGATCAACTGCGTCCTTGAGCGTTTGCGATCCAATGAGTCCGTAGGGATGACTCTTAGATCGTGTCAGGGGCGATAACGCGGGCTTGTCGCCGTTCACCACATCAATCGTCCCCGCGCCGATGTGCGTTGAACCGACTCCGCGCGCCAGAAGCAAAACTTTCTTGCCACGCCGCGCGGCGAGTGTGCCAGCGTATAAGCCTGAGAGTCCTGCGCCGATCACCAAAAGATCGTAAGCCATTTGGAAATTGGAAGTTGGATGTTGGATGTTAGACGCGCCCTCCAATTTCTAACATCCAACGTCTATCTTCTAACTCGTCTTCTCCGTCGGATACACTTCAACTTCTTGTTCCGTTTTCAATCTATCTACACCCAAGATCGTTTTATAGATATTGAGATTGAGTTCAAGTGAATGAAGGCTGTGTCCCCACATCACAGGACGCTCACCTTTCCAGCGCTCTTGCAAAAATTGTAGTAGTTGCGCGTTGGATTGAGTCGCG
>Ga0082335_1007021_pt1 | contig 13983 bp, 13 predicted proteins | sample Subgrocontami58m_FD_72375 | JGI IMG/M metagenome (GOLD analysis project Ga0082335, IMG submission 72375) | Subsurface groundwater microbial communities from S. Glens Falls, New York, USA - GMW37 contaminated, 5.8 m (SPADES assembly) (version 2) ...
TCAAGGGGGATGTCTTTACCAAGGATGTGATAGAGACCTGGCTGGAATACAAACGCAAGAAAGAGGTCGATGCCATGAGGATGAGACCGCACCCCTATGAGTTCGCCCTTTATTTCGATATATAATAAGCGGATGGTTTTGCTTTAAGGGGGTTCCGTCCAAAGGGGAGGAAACTCCAGCCTTACGCTAAGGAGGGTCAAATGAAAAAGATCGAGGCGATCATCAAGCCTTTTAAATTGGATGAAGTCAAACAGAAACTAACGTCGATCGGAATCGCAGGTATGACCGTCAGTGAGGTGAAAGGCTTCGGCCGGCAGAAAGGGCATACGGAGCTTTACCGCGGGGCCGAATACACCGTCGATTTCCTCCCCAAGGTGAAAATAGAGATTCTGGCTCCCGACGAGATGGCTCCCAAGATCGTGGAGACTATCCTCGAATCCGCCCAAACGGGGAAGATCGGAGATGGGAAGATATTCGTCTCACCGGTGGAAGAGGTAATTCGAATCCGGACCAATGAGAGAGGGGAAGAGGCTATTCGATAATCCGCTTAGCTTTTTCGTTTAAGCTTTTCCTGAGATCCCAGGATCAGGACGGCTCCGAGCGATCTTTTAGAAGCTTCTCAATAGCAGCCGCCAACTGCTTTGGTGTAAAAGGCTTGGCGAGATAAGCGTCGCAGCCGCCTTCGAGACATTTTTCCATATCCCCCGGCATCGCCAGGGCCGTCGCGGCCAAGATTGGAATGGCTCTGGTCTTTGGGTTGCTTCGTATCCTAGAAGCTGCTTCCAGTCCGTTCACATTGGGTAGAAGGATATCCATTACAATTAAGTCAGGGAGTTGGGAGGCGGCCATCTCTACCGCTTCGTTGCCGTCTCCTGCGACCGTAACCGCATATCCCAAAAACTCCAGTCCCATCGTTAGCATCTCAACGTTTGCCGGATGATCCTCTACTAAAAGAATTTTTCTCTTCATAATAAAAAAGCCGGGCTACATATTGACGCGTTTAGCGGCATCATCAAGCCCGATTATAATGATCCTAGACTCTAAATCAATACATGAAGGCATCTCCGGGATTTCTTCAAGCCTGGAGGCGAGCAGGGGAGAACCGGTAACAGAGTTATTTAGAACCACCCCGTCTCTCCTCTCCACCTTTTTCGGCGGCCAGACTGTCCTCCGTTATTTTGAGCTTGTCCATTCGATAGTGCAGGATTCTGCGGGTCGTGCCCAATAGGGAAGCTGCTTTGGTTTGGTTAAAACCTGTCTTTTGAAGCGCCCTAAGAATCACGTCCCTTTCAAACTCAGCAAGCGCTTCTCCCAGAACGCGGGAACCCTTGAGGACCTCTACTTTCAGAGTTTCCATCTTGGTTGAACTCAAGATATTATTAATCGCGTCAAGCGTTTCACGGGAGCTTTTCAAAACCTGCCTCAGAGCTGGTTCCTGCATCGCATTAATCTCTCCCAACATCCCATCTAGGATAATCTCTGTATACCCGACAATAGCAGTGAGCGTTGTCCTCACCTTGTGGGACATTACGCCTACCAGATCAAGGTACAGCTGCGGATCTGATTGATGCTGCGACTCTATGACTGGTTCTTCTTTTGGTTTTTGTTGTTCTTCCACTCGGGTATCCGTGTTTAACAGCTAGTCCTCCGTCACAGGAAGAACCTGAAGCATCCTTTGTGTGTGTGCACTTTATGCCATAAAGGAGTGACGGGATCAAATAATAACGTTACTTTGACCATCTACGGCCGTATCCCAGCTTCACAGGACGTGAGTGCCGGCTCCTACACGAATACCGTGACAACAACGATTAATTTCTGAGCCAGCTATTTTTTGTCTTTGCGAGAAGTTGTCGACTCCTCCCCTGGCTGCTTTCCAGGCTCGAATCCACCCACCTCGTGGTAGACCACTTTGGACTTCTGTTCGAAGGCGCGCACTTCCGGGACCTCGCCCGGCAGGCCGAGCTTGCGCCAGCGGGCAGCGACCTGGTCGTAAACCTTTTTTCTCAGAGCCGTGCGCTTTGAGAAGACCGGCAGGTAGCGATGCTCCTTGCAGGCGTTGATGAGCGCCTTCGAACCGTAGGGCCGCTCCTCCGGCGGGTTCTGCGTGGGGTCGAGCCAGGTGCTCCAGGTGTTGCGCAAAAGATCGATATCCTCGATCGGGTTGCAGCGGCTGCTCATCGCCCAGATCACCTGGTTCGTGTCTGTGGGATCGACGTCCTCGTCAACCGCGATGATCCACTTGGTGTAATAGGCTCCACCCGGCACCTGCGCCGCTAGTGCCAGGGCCTGGGCCGCGTGGCCGGCGTAGCGCTGCTCCAGGCTGATGACGGTCATGCCGAAGCCGCCAGCCGCCGCGGGATGACAGTAGACCCCTTGGATGCCGGGAATGCCGAGTTTATCGAAGTCATCCCAGATTCGCGCGGAGCGGATGATGGAGAAGAAACCGCTCTGCTCATTCGAAGGATAGTCCGCCATGAGGGCATTGGTGATGATAGGTTTTGAGCGGTAGTGCAGCGCCGTTACCTTGACCAGCGGACAGCCGGCCTCCGGCCTCCCATAGTAGCCAGGGAACTCGCCGAAGGGCCCTTCTCTCTTCACCGAATTCGGCTTGATGATTCCCTCGATGACGAGTTCGGCATTCGCGGGCAACAAGAGATCTGTGGTCGTCCCACGCACTACCGGTATGGGCTGACCTTTGATCCCTCCCGCGTATTCGTACTCGGAGACATTCTTGGCGAAGGTCTGGGAACCGACGAGCATGAAGAGCGGGTCTATGCCCCAGGCAGCGGCCACCTGGATGGGCTCCCCTTTCTGCCAGGCGCGGGTGATGTGCAGCCGGGCATCCTTACCCGGGGAGAGATAAAGGCCGACCTGATTCCTTCCCTGAAGCATCATGCGGTAAGTGCCTAAGTTTAGATAGCCGCTGTCCGGGTCACGCGTGATCACGCAATCGGCTGTACCGGCATAGCGCCCGCCGTCCAGAGGCCAATGTTTGGGTATGGGCAGTTGGTCAAGGGCAATGGCCGATCCCTTCACGCTGTTTTCATAAATGGGCGCTTGGCTCTGGGGCACCTCCCGAGGCGGGATGCGCTGCTTCAGCTTGTCCTTTACGCGGCGGATCAATTCAACCGTCGGAGTATCGGGTGGCTCCTCCAGGGTGAGGGCAATGCGTCTTAAACTGGGGCCGAGGATATTCCACAGCATCCTGCTTCCAATCGGGCTACGCTCGTAGCCGTGCGGAGACTCGAAGAGAATCGCAGGCGAGGGGTTTTGTTTGGCTACCAGGTAGGAGATGGCGCTCATCTCCTCGATCACGTCCACCGGCTCCTTCACGCGGATGAGTTCGCCGAGACCATCCACACGTTCAAGCCACTGGCGGAGATCCTGAATCGGCGCAGTCCTGGTTTGGTTCACCGCCGCCGCTTCTGCGGCGCGCTTTTTAACCGTTGCCATTAGATTACCTCCTCGAATATTTGACCGTATCCGGACCCTTACTTTTTCCTCTCCAGTAGCGAGACAAAGTAGTTGAAGGCGTCGTAGGCACGGTAGCGCATGTTTTCCTTCATCATGTCTATGTCCTTTTGCGGCATCGTTACCGGCTTACCCACCGAGCTCGCGACCCACTGCATGTAGGCTGTTCTCTCTAAGTAGATAGCATTAGAAGTTGCCTGTTCCACTCCTTCGCCCACTGTTGTGATGCCGTGACCCTGCATGAGAACCGCCGTGCGGTTCCCTAGCGATTGCACGAGCTCTGCCCCGTCTTGCAGCGTATAGATCAGTCTGGGGCTCGGAAAGATGGGAGTCTCCGGAGCGAAGGGGGCCGCTTGGTTGTAGATCGGCAAAAGCGGGACTCCCGCGGCCGAGAAGGCGGTTGCAAGAGGCTGATGGGTATGAGCAACAGAGTTGACGTCTGGACGAGCCTCATAAATCGCGGCGTGTATCATGGTTTCACGCGGCGGGAATTTTAACCTTGTGACCTGCCGTTTGCCTTTCACCTTGGCAAAGTTCTCCTCGCATACCCGCTTGTACTCGTCAATATCCACGATGATGATATCCCTACCGGTGATAGTGCCGAGCGGCGCTAGGACCGGCTTGATTAAAAACTTGCGTGTCCCTGGGATGCGGGCACTCAAATGACCGTGGTAATCGGCCAGGCCCTGGTGAAAAAGTACCCGATTCCCCAGGGCAACCTTCTTTTTTAATTCTTCAACGTCTCTTTTGTTGATTTTCACTTGGTCTCCCCTTCCTGGAGCGAAATTCATGCTAGGAATCCTTTTGCTTCCTGTTTTTTTTCTACGAATGGTCCCGGCTGAGATTCCTGCCAACGGATATTCATCCAATTCCATTGATCGGGGTAGGAGCGCACCACCCTTTCCAGCCACTGGGTGATCCGCAGGGTGTTCTCCTTAACCTCGGACTTGGTGTTCCCCGATCTTAGCAGGGCTACTTCCGGCTCGATGACGAGGGTGAGTTTTCCCGAGGAACCGTGTACCATGTAGATCGGGACGATCGCCGCCCCGCTCCGGAGCGCCAGTGTTGCCGGACCTCGACGGGATAAGACGGTGCGGCCGAAAAAAGGCACATAGATTCCACTCCCTGACCTGTATTCATCCGCGATGACGATAGCCAGCTCGTTGCGTCTTAAGACCTGGAGCAACTCTTGGGATGCCTGCCGTCGGGGTCGCGCGTGAATGGTTCTCTGCCAAATGAGCAACCGGTAGCGGTCCATGAGTTGAGTGAAGCGCCCATTGTGGTGTTGGTTCACGAGAACATGGGCAGAAAAGCCTTCGACGGCAAGCCTGGTTCCGACCAGGAAAAAGTTTCCCAGATGGGCGCTGAGGGCGATGACCCCCTTTCCTCTGGTCAGGGCAGCTTCCAGGTGCTCGCGCCCGCGCAGCGGAATCCCGCTACGGATCTCTTCACGCGAAGCCTCAAGGGCGAATCCGAGTTCAACAAAGTCGCGGAAAAAATTTCTTAGAGACCTTTGTACAATTGCCGGGATCTCACCGGCGTCCAGTTGTTCGCCTAAGGCCAAGGTGAGGTTATTGATCGATCGTATGCGGAAACTGCGGAAGAGGTGGAACCCAAGGTCAGCCATGCCATCGAAGAGGGAGAATAAAAAGCGGCGGGAAAAAATCTTGACCGCAAGCCTTCCTAGCTCAAAGGTAAGCCATATGCCCAGATAGGCGAGTCTTTCAAATGGCCAGCTTATCATCAATCGATCAGTGAAAAACAGACGAGGAATCGTGGGCTACCGGAGGAGGACCAACCCCACGATTCCTTGCCCATACCACAGCTCCCCCCTCTTTACAAATCTGCCGTCTCAAGGAAAACAACATCAACCTTATGAAATGAAGCCTTATTTTCTGACCTTGCACTCTAGCTTTTTAAAAAGGTAGCGGATAGTTAACCACAATGTCAAACTTGCCGAAGCGGCCTTCCTTTGCCTGCATATGAGAGCTCCGAGCCGCAAATTCCAGATGAGATGGATACGGACAAAAATTATGGAAAAACAATAGGTTACAGACGCGGTCCGCCGGCGCGCAGAGGCCCGGATGGTTTTTATTTGTAATTTTTTATGATAAGAAAATAGCCTTAACGTGATTGAGGATCAGCACTATGCGGATGATATTGCTCCCTTTAAAAGAGCGCCGGCTGGTGGACCGGCATCTAACCTCTTTTTTCCACGATTACAGGCCTTCGGACTTCAAGAAGGCGATCGCCCAACTGTGCCGGTTTTACCATTTAAAGATGCCTAAGGTGGAGTGGTTTGAGTACATCGATTGGGGCAAGACCGCAGGCAAAACCTACGAGAACGGCCAGATTTATCTGGTCCATCCGGAAAACTGGAAGAAGGGAAGGAAATATAACTCCGAGAGAAAATGGATCAATACCGTATACCACGAACTGGGCCATTATATCTTTTGGGCGGATGCCGAAAGCAAGGCGGACAACTTTGCCTTTCGAATGGTCAGGGGACTGAATAATCATAAATAGACCCCGATCCAGAAAGGTCGGAGATCACGATTTTCGAATTCGGGCACATGGGGAACGCGAGTACCCCTCAGGGAACCTTAGATGGGATCAAAAGTTCTGGATCGGGGTAGATCCCTACCCTTAACAGAACCGTTCTGATCATCTCTCATTCAATTTTTCAACCATGGATTATAAAGAGACGCTAAACCTGCCAAAGAGCCGGTTTCCCATGCGGGCCAATCTGCCGCAAAACGAGCCCCTGCAAGTAGCAAAGTGGGAGCGCGGGAAGACCTATTTTCAGATCCTCGAGAGCAACGCCAGCAAAGGGAAGAAAAAGTATATTCTTCACGACGGCCCCCCTTACGCCAACGGCAACATCCATATCGGCCATGCCTTAAACAAGATTCTTAAAGATATCATCGTCAAATCGAAGAGCATGATGGGATTTTACGCCCCTTACGTTCCCGGATGGGATTGTCATGGTCTGCCCATCGAGCTCCAGGTGGAGAAAAGCATCGGCCGGGCCAAGAAAAACAGTCTGAGCAAGCCGGAGGTCCGGCGTCTGTGTAGGGAATACGCGGAGAAATATGTCTCCATCCAGAGGGAGGAGTTTAAGAGATTGGGAGTGTTGGGGGATTGGGAAAAACCCTATCGCACCATCGATCCAGCCTATGAGGCCCAGGAGATCCGGGAGTTGGGCAAATTCATTTCTTCCGGTTCGCTCTACCGCCAGAAAAAGCCGGTTTACTGGTGCGCTTCTTGTGTGACGGCTTTGGCTGAGGCCGAAGTGGAGTATGAAGAACATACCTCGCCGTCGATTTATGTGAAATTTCCGGTCAAGAATCCGAAAGGAAAGTTTTCTCCCGATCCTGCCGGGACTTATTTTGTGATTTGGACCACCACGCCGTGGACACTACCGGCGAACCAAGCGATCGCCGTCCATCCTGACTTTATGTACTGCCACGTGAAAACTCCGGCAGGCGAGCTCATTCTAAACCAGGAGCTGATCGAAGGCGTGATGAAAGCGGCGGGCTTTGAGGCAGGAAAATTCGAGATCACTCCAGGAGCATGGCGCGGCGCCGAGCTTGAAGGGATTGGTTGTCGCCATCCGTGGATCGACCGCGATATCCCTGTCATTCTGGGGGAGTTCGTTACTCAGGACCAGGGCACCGGTTGCGTCCACATCGCCCCCGGTCACGGGCAGGAAGACTACGAGGTCGGACAGCGCTACGGGTTGGAGGTTCTGGCGCCGGTCAATGCAGAGGGCAGATTTACCGCCGAGGCGGGAGATTTGGTCGGGACATCGGTCTTCAAGGCCGATGGGACGATTATCCAGAAGCTCGCCGAAACAGGGGCGCTGCTGAAGGAAGAAAAGTTGACCCACAGCTATCCCCACTGCTGGCGCTGTAAGAAACCGGTGATCTTTCGGGCCACGGAGCAGTGGTTTATTTCCATGGAGAAGAACGATTTGCGGCGGCGAGCCCTGGATGCTATCGAGCACGTCGCCTGGATTCCGCCGTGGGGCCGGGAGCGCATTCGCGGCATGTTGGAGAGCAGGCCGGACTGGTGCATTTCCCGTCAACGCTCCTGGGGCGTGCCGATACCTGTTTTCTACTGCCAACAGTGCCACCAGGCCCTGCTGAGTCAGGAGCTCTGTGAGCACATCGCATCGATTTTCGAAAAGGAGGGGTCGGATGCCTGGTTTATCCGGCCCGCCGCCGAACTCGTTCCGTACAATTTGCGCTGTCCTGGTTGCGGGGGAAAAGAGTTTTCTAAAGAGGAAGATATCCTGGATGTCTGGTTTGACTCGGGTGTCAGTCATGCCGGCGTGGTGGAGCTGGATAGCCGCCTGGGCGGTCGAGCCGATCTCTACCTGGAGGGCAGCGACCAGCACCGAGGTTGGTTCCACACCGCCCTCCTTACCTCCGTGGCCACTCGGGACCGCGCTCCTTACCAGAGCGTGCTGACGCATGGTTTTACCCTTGATGGCAAGGGGCGCAAAATGTCGAAATCTCTGGGCAACGTGATTGCTCCGCAGGAGATCATCAAGAAGTCCGGAGCGGAGATCTTGAGGCTCTGGGCTGCTGCCGAGGACTACCGCGAGGACGTGAGAATTTCGGATGAGATACTCAACCGGCTGGTCGAGGCCTATCGCAAGCTGCGCAATACAGCCCGCTTTTTAATCAGTAACCTCTACGATTTTGAGCCTGACAAAGATGCACTTACACCTAAGGACCTTCAGGAGCTGGATCGTTGGATCTTGCACCGGACGCAAAAGCTCCTGGCCAGGTGCCGGGAAGCCTATGAGAATTTCGAATTTCATGTCGTGTATCATGCGCTGAATAATTTCTGCAGTGTTGATCTCAGCGCCCTTTATCTGGACATTGTAAAAGATCGTCTCTATTGCGAAGGAGCCGATTCCAAAGAGAGGAGAGCCGCTCAAACGGCGCTTTATAGAATTCTGGAGACGTTGGTCCATCTCATGGCTCCGGTTCTTTCCTTCACCGCAGAGGAGATTTGGGAGCACATGCCGAAAAGAAACGGAGCTCCGGAGAGTATTTTTCTTTCTACTTTACCTACACCCGATGCTGCATTGATTGACGAGAAATTGACAGATAGTTGGGATCAGGTGTTGAGGATGCGGGATGAAATACTTAAAGCCCTAGAGAAATCCAGAAAACCACCAGAGGGCGAAAACATTATCGGACATATAATTGGACATTCCTTGGATGCCGAAGTTCTAATTTATCCGGACATGTACGATTCCGGCCCCAAAGAAATCTTTGGGGCTCAAGGGGCACAAACATGGGGGGATATTCTCATCGTGTCGAAGGTTAAAGTTGAACGGGGTGAAACACCCTTTAATTTTGATTGGGAGCGGGCGAAAGACATTCGAAAAACGATCGGACAGGCAGGATCATTTAGCATCATTCACGTAGATGGCAGAGAAGGTAGGATGTACGATAGCCCGCTGTTCAACGGCCCAGTAGTGGTATTTAAGGCACAGGGTCAAAAGTGCGAGCGCTGTTGGAAATATGATAAGGATGTCAAAGAGCCCGCCATAGTCTGTCCCCGCTGCTCCGCTGTCCTGGGCCCTGGAGTGCTGGCTTGAGGACGAAAGGCAAAATCGTTTTTAGCCTACTGGCTTTTATTATCCTCTTGGACCAACTTTCCAAGTTCATCGTGGATCGCACAATGGCTTTGAACCATTCGATCCCGGTTATCCAAAACCTCTTTAGTCTTACCTATATCCGCAACACCGGGGCGGCCTTCGGCATCCTTGCCGGCAGCGACGCGGCTTATCGTCTTCCCATACTCATTGCGTTTTCCCTCCTGGCGATCGGCTTCATTGGAATGATGCTGCGACGGTTGCCGGAAAGCGAGAAAGGCTTGGTCATGGCCCTTACTTTCATCATGGGCGGGGCCATCGGCAACCTCATCGACCGCGTCGTTTACGGCGAGGTGATCGATTTTCTGGATTTTTACTGGTCCCAATTCCATTGGCCTGCTTTTAACTTTGCCGATAGCTTTATTACCCTGGGGGTTGTGATAACCTCCTACTACATCATCAGGTCCAAAGGCGAGGATCCTTTTTCCGGCCCGAAGAACGGCTCCTCTTCGAGTTGACAAGTACCCGGGCGGGTATTAGTAAGGTCTGAGAACGGGTCGACTCCGGTGAGATCTTTCCTTAACATCGCGGCTTTTCTTTTAGTCCTGGCGGCGCCGTTTGGCGCGCCCTGGGCGCAGGATGCGCGCTCCGTCATCCGGCTTCATATCCCCGGCTATTCTCCCAGCTCCCTCCCCTTCCAGATCGCCGAGGAGCAGGGCTTCTACCAGGAGGAGGGGTTGACGGTCCGCACGATGCGCCTGAAAACCGGCACCGGCATTCAGGCGATGCTGGCCGGTGACATTGACGTGAGCCAGATCACCGGCCCTACGGTCCTGGCGGCGATTCTTCAGGGCGCGCCCTTGAGGGTCGTCATGGTTTTCAACGACAAGCCGACCTACCGCCTCTACGTCAAAAAGGAGATTCGCGGCTTTACCGACCTGAAGGGCGCAAAGATCGGTAGCAGCACTCCCGGGAGCACGAGCGACCGGCTGCTCAAGCTGGTTCTGGAAAAAAACAACATCCGCTGGCAAAAAGAGACCACGATCGTTTACATCGGGACGACCGACATCGTCCTCAAGGCGCTCCGAAGTGGGGCCATCGATGCGGCGGTCGTCACCCCGCCGGCTAATTTCCTCGCTCAGGAAGCGGGCTTCCACGAGCTCTTCTCCTTCGAAAGCGAGGTTGGCGCTCTACAGGGAGGGGTGAGCACGACGGAATCATTTCTGACCAAGAAGGCGGATACGGCGACGCGTTTTTTGCGGGCGACGCTCAAAGGGTTGAGATATTTTAAAGCCAACCGAGCGGGCTCGGTAAAGACGATGGTCAAGTTCATGGACGTCTCGGGCGACATGGCCGAGCGCATTTATGACGGCAACCATTCGGCCTTTGTATCCGACGGCCTGGTCTCGGAAGATTTTCAGGAAAAAGTCTTGGATTTTGAGCTTAAGGCGATCGGAACGGACAAGAAGGTGCGGAGAGACAAGGCGTTCGATTTCTCGATCATGAAGTCGCTAGCTGCGAACTGATAAGGGGGGGATATTTTTATGATCAGAGCGGAGGATTTAAAAGGCGTCATGGCGATGATGCCGGCGTTTACCACCCCTGACGGTTCTTCTCCCAGCGCTACGGACACGGTCGACACGGCGGCGCTGGCGGCGGCTGTGGATAAGATCATTCGCGACGGCGTCAACGCCATCGCCACCATGGGCAGCTTCGGCGAATGCCACACGCTTTTATGGGAAGAGCAGAAAAAGCTCATGGAGGCCACCCTGGGCACCGTGCGCAAGCGCGTGCCGGTTTTCATTGGATGCACGAGTCTCAACACCAGGGAAACGATGCGGCAGGTGAAATTTGCCGAGCAGGCGGGCGCCGATGGCGTGCTCTGCGCTGTGCCGTTTTACTTTCCTTCCACGGTCGACAATGCGGTGCAATTTTATCTCGATCTGGCAGATGCCTTTCCCAAGCTTGGCATCGTCATCTATCACAATCCCCCGCTGCACCGGGTCACGCTTCCGGTCTCAGCATTCGAGAAGCTGGTGACCCGGCCCAATATCGTCGCCATGAAGGACAGCCATCGGACCCCGGTCGCCTTCATGGAGCTGATGAAGATCGTGAAGGGCAAGATGAGCGTTTTTTGTAATCAGAACCAGTGCTACCCCTATATGATGTTCGGGGCGGTCGGATGCTGGTCGATCTCAGCCTGGATGGGGCCGTGGCCGGTGCTGCGCCTGCGTGATGCCTGCTTTGCCGGCGACTGGGAGACCGCGAAGGAGATCTGTCTGGACATGGATGCCGCTTACAAGGCGCCCGGGAGGCCGGGCGACCTCTTTTGGCGGGAAAATTCCCATAAGCTCGCGGTGAACGAGTCCGGCTATTGCTATGCTGGACCGTTGCGGCCGCCGTTCCGTATTATTCCGCCGGATATTATCGAGCACGCCAAGCAGCAGGCTGCCAACTGGAAGAAGCTGTGCGAGAAGTATCCGCCTAAAAAAGCAGCAGCCGCGGCCTAGCTCGGCTACCGTTCGGAGTGGGATTGGGATAAGTCCGGTTTTCGCCAATGAATCTCCCCGCCCCCTGGGGTGGGGGGGGATTCATTTTGCAAGGCAGACTTGCCCCTTTGCCGCCGCAGGTTCCTGCAGATATTGGACTTTCTCGAGGAGAGCCTTTCCGGCCAACCCGCCTGAATATGGTTTAGCGGCCACCTAGTCCAGATTGGATTCAAGCGTCGGACAATTCAGTCTGGGAAGGATCGGGCTCTTGACACCTAGTGTGTTTCACTATATTATTAGTTTCACCAATGGGTAAAACGTACAGAATATTGAAAAATAGAAGTTCGGCATCCGAGTCTGCCAAAGCCGCAGCAGCTAATGAACTTATCACAGGGGCTCTTGAGTCTCTTAGAGCGATGCCCAATCTGAAAATTGAACAAATTGGTGCTGTGCGGACCCCTGATCATCCCGATTTTAGTATTATTATAACCTTTGGGCAGAGGAAGTTCAAAGTAGTAGCAGAGGTCAAAGCTAGTGGCGAACCTTCTCTTCTGCGTCGCTCAGCGGCCTGGCTTAAAGATCTTGTAACAAAAACGAAGCATAACTATGCCTTGATCATTGCTCCGTTTATAAGCAAGGAAGGGGCGGAGATTTGCCGTGATCTCGGTGTGGGATTTATCGATCTCTCCGGAAACTGTCTGCTAAGTCTTGAAGGCCTTTATATCGAACGCACCGGATACCCTAACAAATTTAAAAAGCCACGGGAGATTCAAAGCCTTTTCTCCCCTAAATCGTCACGAGTTATTCGCTGCCTGTTGTCCGATCCTAGACGTGTCTGGACACTTAAAGGCCTGGCGATTGAGACAGGCGTGAGCATCGGACTGATTCATCGCATCGCGACAGCCCTGGAAAATAACCTTTTCGCTAAGAAGGAGCTCAGAGCATTCAAGCTAGAGGACCCGGCACGCCTGCTGGAGGCGTGGAGAGAAGAATATCACAGGCGGGCTCCCAAATGGGCGAGGTACGTTGTTAGAGTTGGCTCCGTGGAAGAATTGGTGGCGAAGCTCAAAACGGCTGCGATTCGCCGCGGAGTCAGATACGCCATTAGCGGACCGGGCGGCGCTTCCTTGATATCCTCATATCTCACTCCGACCGTGGTCCATTTCTATGTGGATGTTTTAAAGCAAGAATTTCTGGAGGAGCTTAAGGTTGATCCGGTCTCCTCTGAAGGGAACCTCCTCATCAGAGTTGTGGAGCAAGAGAATGAGTTCATCGGATCGAGGGAGGTCAAGGGCGTCTATGTCGTGAGCGATCTACAATTATACCTGGATCTTTGGGCGATGGGCGGTAGGGGACAGGAAGCGGCGGAAGAACTTCGTCGGGAAAGGCTCCGTTTTTGAGAGGACGATGTTGTATAGCAGCGATGCCATTGAGGCGTGCCGGCAGGTTCTTAACGACGTTGTTTACTGTTTGGCGGATTATGAGGACAGATTTTATCTGATAGGTGGGTGGGCAGTCTATTATCTCCTGGATCGGCCTGAGCGTACCCCTGAAGCTATCGGGTTTGCCGGCACCGAAGACGTTGACCTGGCTTTTCTCGTCCCAATGGTTGAACTGGAGAGGATCATGCAAAGGCTACAGAGGAAAAGCTACCAGCAGTCTGCTAGCCAACGGATGCGTCGAGAAGTCTCGGGTAGGACAGTCATTGTCGACTTTTTTGGAGGTAAAGAGGAGATTAAAGACAGTTTTACGTTTAAGCGGAGAATCTCGGGTGCAACTCTGGCCGGCGAAATAATAGATGCAGAAGTAAGTGTAGCAAATCTTCCTGCGTGCCTGGTCCTTAAGGCACGAGCGTTTGATGAAAATCCTAAGGACAAAGACGCCTATGACATCTACTATCTGGTTACGCATGGCGGCAGAAAAGATGGCGACGCAGCTTCGGAAGTGAAGAAGGTTCTTGGACATCCGTTTGTCGCGGAGGGCGTGAAGGTCCTGCATGTACATTTTGGAAGGGTGGAAGGGAAAGGACTCCGAGCCGTCACACAAATGTTGGGCCGCCTCGAAGGGAGATCGGCTAGGGAGGCAAGGGCCATGGTTAGGGGAAGCTTCGGGAGGTTTTTTAGGGAAATAGGAATGGCGGTGAATTATTAACTTGCAGGGGTGTTAGCTGAACAATGTTGGGTCGTAGAAGTCTGACCCCGATGACCCTTGGACATCATCATATAACGCGCCAGCCAAGGAAAAAGAAGCGTCCCGACACCGGTCCCAGAAAACGTGATGCCGACAGCCAGCCCCTTTGCCCCCGCAGGTTCCTGCAGATATTGGACTTTATCGAGGAGAGCCTTTCCGGCCAACCCGCTTGAATACGGTTTAGCGGCCACCTAGTCCAGATTGGATTCAAGCGTCGTT
>Ga0082335_1007022_pt1 | contig 13977 bp, 11 predicted proteins | sample Subgrocontami58m_FD_72375 | JGI IMG/M metagenome (GOLD analysis project Ga0082335, IMG submission 72375) | Subsurface groundwater microbial communities from S. Glens Falls, New York, USA - GMW37 contaminated, 5.8 m (SPADES assembly) (version 2) ...
GGCTGGTGCGGCGATCGGCCCGCCGGGGCCGGCTGCGCGGACGCGCGGGAGATCCGCGCCGACGGCGCGCCGGCGCTCGTCGTGGGCGAGACCGGCGGCCCCGCAGGAGCTCGGCAGCCCGTCGCCAGCAAGACCGGCGGCCCTGCGGTCACGCGGGCGCCGGTCTCACGTCGAAGCGGCGGCGAGCGTCCGAGGATCCGCACGCTCATCGGCGTCCAGCACTACGACGTGCAGCCGGCGGTGCCGCTCGCGCTCTGGACGTCGCCGCCGTACGCTGCCGAGGTGCGCGACGGCGCGCTCTACGCGCGCGGCGCCGACGACAACAAGGGACACCTCCTCCTCCGCATCCAGGCGGTCGAGGCGCACCGCGCGGTCTTCGGCGAGCTCCCGATCCGCCTGCGCTTCCTCATCGAAGGCGAGGAGGAGTCGGCGAGTCCGAACCTCGCGCGCTTGCTCGCGCAGGAGCCCGCGCTCCTCGACGCGGACGGCGCGCTGAAGGAGGGCGGCGGCATCGACCCGGCCGGCCGGCCGCAGCTCTTCCTCGGCGGCAAGGGCATCTGCTACGTCGAGCTGCGCGTCCGGAGCATGGCGCGCGACGCGCACTCGGGAGGCGCGACCCACCTGCCGAACGCGGCCTGGCGCCTCGTGGAGGCGCTCGGCACGATCCTCGACCGGCAGGGGCGCGTCCAGATCGACGGCTTCTACGACGACGTGCGCCCACCCTCCGCCGAGGAGCAGGCGCGGGTCGCCGCGCTCCCCTACGACACCGCCGAGCTCAAGCGGATCTACGAGATCGACCGCTTCGCCTTCGGGCGCCGCGACGACGAGGTCCGCCACGCGTCGGTCTTCGAGCCGACCGCGAACATCTGCGGCGTCTGGTCTGGGTACACCGGCCTGGGGACGAAGACCGTCATCCCGTCGGAGGCCGCGGCCAAGATCGACTTCCGGCTGGTGCCGGATCAGGACCCCGAACGGGTCAGGCGGCTCCTCCGCGCGCACTTCGACCGCCACGGCTTCGCCGACGTCGAGCTCGACGCCCGCGAGGGCACCCGCCCGTACCGCGGGGCGATCGACGACCCGCTCGTCCGCGCGACGAAGGCGGTCGCCGAGGAGGCCTTCGGCGCCGAGGCGTCGCTCGTCCCCTCGAGCGGCGGGACGTCGCCGATGTGGGTCGTCTGCCACCGGCACGCCCTCGCGAACGTCACGCTCGGGATGGGCCACCCCGGCGCGGGGGCGCACGCGCCGAACGAGCACATCCTCCTCGCGAACTACTGGCGCGCGCTCCGCGCCACCGCCCGGCTCTACTCCGCCTACGCCACGCAGGAGTAGCCGGAGCGCAAGCGGCGGCCGGTCCCGTCGGCGCCGCGAGGCGCAAGCGAGAGCCGATCTCCTCGGTGTGGGCGATCGCCCACCGGAGGAAGCGATGGACCACCTCGTGCTCGCGATCACCGCCCGCAACGCCGACGCCATCCTCGACGGCCGCCGCCGTCACGAGCACCGCACCCGCCCGCCGAAGCGTCTCCCCGCGCTCGCGCACCTCGCGGTGACCGGGACGGCGGCGGTGGTCGGCGAGTGCGAGCTCGGCGAGCCGCTGCGCCGTTCGGCGAAGGGGTGGGCGCTTCCCCTGAGCCACCCCAGGCGCTACCGCGCGCCACGACCCGTCGCCGACTACGGTCTCGCGAAGATCCCCCGCTCCTTCAGCTACTGCGATCCGCCCGACGCCGCCTGACGGTACGGCCGCGGGCCCTACTTCTCCGTGGACGCCCCCTCGAAGTGCAGGGTCCCTTGTCCATCCACGTATACGCCCTTGATGTATTTCCACGCAGCATGGCTAAACGGATGGTGATGCGTGTTGATCCATGGAACCTCATCCCAAAGGACGTCCTGGACCTTGGCATAGATCTTCTTTCGCGCGTCTGTGTCGGGCGTCGCCAGCCCCTGATCGAGCAGACTGTCGACCTCCGGGTTCGCGTAGTGCACGTTGTACCGTGAACTGAAGCTCCGATACTCGGCGAACATGTGCCCCGGCTCCGAGCTTTGGACAACTCCGTTGGGGCTCACAACGTTCGGCCACGGCCTGGGGTCACCCCGCGGAGGACGCACCGCCACCCAGGTAGCGGTGTCCGCGGACATGACCTCTAGCTTGATCCCGCACTCGGCAAGGCTCTGCTGCATGATTTCGGCTTGGACGACCCATTCCTTGAACAGCCCTGAGATCGTGCTGTACTTGAGCACATACCCATTCGGGACTCCTGCCGCGCGGAACAACTCCTTCGCCTTCCCCAGGTCGTACGGATACTCCTTCAGGTTGGGGTTGAACGCCCAATGGTTCGGCGGTACCGCGCTGTTCGTCTTTGAAAGGATCCCGACGTCAAAGTAGCCGAGGTCGAAGATCCTCTGCTTGTCAGTGGCATAGAGCAATGCCTGGCGCGCCAGCTTGTTGCTGAACGGCGCGGAGACGCAGTCAACCTGCAGCCCGAAGCTGTTGCCCGGCACCTTGGCACCGAGAAGCTGCAGGCTCGCATTGCTCGTCACCTCTTTGGCGTTGGCTGCAGGAAGCTGCCACAAGACATCCATCTGGCCGGTCTTAAACGCGGAGAACAGCGACGTGTCGTCCTTGATGATGCGGATGACGAACTGATCTGGGGAGGAGTTCGAGCGGTTCCAGTATCCGTCGAACCGCTTCAGCGTGATGTGGTCCCCAGGCACGAACTCCACGAACTCGAACGGGCCCGTCCCCACCGGCTTCGTGCCCGCGGTCGCGGCCGCCTCCTGCGGCATGATCTTGATCTGGGTGAGGTCGGCTGGGAGGATGACGTTCGGAGACCCGAGATTCACCCTGACGGTGTACTTATCGACTAGTTCGACCGACTTGACCTTGTCGATGAAGGCGCGGAATGGGGACTTTGTTGCCGGATCAAGTACATGCTCGATGGAGAACTTGACGTCGTCCGCAACCACCTCCCGCCCGTTGTGGAACTTGACCCCCTTGCGTAGATAGAACACGAAGGTCTTGGGGTCGACGGCATCCCATTTCTCTGCCAGATCAGGCAAGATGTCGGTGGTTTCGCCGAACTTGGTCAGCGCACCCCAGAGCAGTGTGTGCAGGTTGTAGCCGTTGCCGGCTGTCGTAAGCATGGGATCAAGGCCCGGGAAATCCTGGGCGGTCCCGAGCGTGATCGTGCCACCCCTCTTAGCCGGCGTCGTGACGGCCGGGGTACATGCCTCTAAGAGCGATACCCCAACCAGGCCGACCGTCGCCACTGAGAAGATCTTCAGCGCTTCGCGCCTGCTCGTCAGGCCAATCGGGCGCACCTGGTCGCGCTCATCATCTTTCATCGTGTCCCGCTCCCTCGGCAACACTGTTGCCCATTCTTCCGCGGGACAGTATACCCGCCTGGTTCCGCTGTCAATGTCTTGATTCGGGCCGACCGCGCCGATCAGTCCGTTGCGCCGGTGAGAGCGCGGCGAGGGTTCTCCACCGTGAGCGTGTGGATCTGCTCCCGGTCAAGTCCAGCCTGCTGGAGCAATGGCACGAACCCGCTGAGCACGAAGTCGTAGCCCTGGCCGCCGTAGGTCCGCAGGTGGGGCTTCATGCAGACATCGTGGGAAAGCAGGATCTGCCGGAGGTAGCCTTTCTGAACCAGTCGCATCACCCAATCGAGTCGTTGCCGCACGTCCCACTCGATGAACCCCCGCCCGATCGAGTCGAACTGCACGTAGGCACCTCGGCGAGCGACGGCCTCGTGATAGTCAGGATGCGGATAGAAGTCGCAATGCCCGATGATCACCCGTCGCAACTCGATCCCCTCATCTTCGAGGATGTCGAGCTGGGCGAGGCCGACGGGCGACCGCACGCCGTGCGTCGTGATCGTCGTCCCCGTTCGCTGGTGCGCTCGAGCTGCCGCCCGCAGCACACGTTCTTCGGCCGGTGAAACGAAATGCAGGTCCGCTCCGATCTCGCCAATGATCCCCGCGCGGATTCCGGTGCCGTCCACTCCTTCGGTGATGTCGGCAACGATCTCGCTCGCAATCTCGTTGGTCGTACGCTCGTAGACGCTGCGGTCGTAGAACGGTTCCCGATACCAGCCACACCCCATGACGACGTTCAGCCCGGTTTCGCGCGCGACCGTTCGGAGCGCAAGGGGATCGCGACCCAAGCCCCGGTTGGTCACTTCCACGACGGTCCGGCCGCCTGCGCGGCTGAAGTGCCGGAGCTCGTCGATGGCGAGCGGCACATCGTTCAGCACCTGGGTGGCGTCTCGAGTGATACGACAGAGGTCGAGGATGATGTGCTCATGCATCAGCGTGACTCCAAGCTGATCGCCTGGAATCGGCCCCAATACCGTCATGACCTCGTTCGTCTTAGGAGACCCCACCGAGATACCGCCGAGGCACGCCCTGATGCACGGCGAGCGGAAGCGCCGAAGGGACATGCTGCCCCAGATGCGTGAGGACCTCGTCCGGCCGAATCTCCTCATCGCCCTGTCGGCCGATGACGACGACCTCGTCGCCACGCCCTGCCTCGACTTCCGTCAGGTCGACGCGTGTGTGCTCGAGCGAGACCCCGAGGACCGGGACACGCCGACCGCGGATCAAGACCTGTCCGCAATGCAGCTGCGACATGCCATCGGCGATCCCCAAGGGAAGCACACCGATGCGCATGCCGTCGCGAACAGGGAATGGCGCCATCTCAAGGGACTCGGGGCGGCTCAGGGTCTTGACTTGGATAAGCTCGCTCTTCAGGGCGTGGAAGGCGGCGCGGAGGTCGAGCGGCGTCGCACGGGGTCCCGCGGGGTACATGCCGAACAGGAGGTGCCCAGGGTCGACGGCGTTCAAGTTCATATCGTTGGTCTGCATCAGCACGGCACTCGATGCCGCCATCGTGATCCTCGGATCGTGCCCGCAACGCTTCAGCGCCTCTAGTGCCGTCGAAAAACGACGGAACTGCCGTCGCATGTAGGCGTCAGTTGCAAGCGGGTCTGCGTTCGGCGGCACGTGCAGGTGGGTATATGCGCCGTGGAGCTTCAGCTTCGGGAGCCCCGAGAGGGCCGCGGCGATAGCGGGAACGTCCTCGGGCGCCATCCCCATCCGCTCAAGCCCGACATCGAATTTCAGGAAGACGGGTAGGCGCCCGGTCGCATGCCGCGAATACGTTCGCGCGTCTTCGAGGTCCAGCAGAGTCGGCATCAGGTCGTGGGCTTCGAGTGCCTCGACCAGTTCGCGATCCGCCGGAATCCCACCGTACAGCAGGATGGGAACGTCGATCCCGAGCTGGCGAAGGTTGATGGCATCGCTCACGTCCACCATCGCCAGGGCGTCGGCGCCGGCGGCAAGGGCGGCTCTCGCTACGGGAATCACCCCGAAGCCGTACGCATTGGCCTTCAGGGCAGCGAACAGCAAGACGTCTCGGCCGACTCGATGGCGCAGGGCGCGGATGTTGTGCACGACGGCGTCCAAGTCAATCTCGAAGCTATTGGGTCGCGCGATCGTTTGCCTTTCCGCGAACGTGACCGACTGGATCGAGCTCACGTCCGTAGCACGCCATCGCCCGCCAAGCGCTTGTCACGGGCGGTGGCGCTTTCGACAGGCACGTCCGACCCGTTGCTCGTCCTCTCAGGCGAGATCATGAGGTTTCCGTATTCGTCCACCGCTGCCTCGAACCCTGGGAACACGACCGTCGCGGAATCCATCTCTTCGACGATCGCCGGACCGACAAGGCGAGCGCCGCTGTCGAGCCCGTATCGCAGATAGACCGGACAGTCGACGAAGCCGCCCGCCTCGGCGAAGTACACCTGCCGGCGCGTCCGCGGCTCGGGCGCGCTCCGGTTCGCTGCTCCCGGCAGCTTGCGCAGCCGCGGCTTGCGGATGCGTCCAGTCGCGGTAAGGCGGACGCTCGCCAGCTCCGTTGGTTCGCCGGGCGCGCAGTGACCGTAGGCCCGACGGTGGTCCTCGTGGAAGCGTTCGACCATCGCGGCGACGGCCTGCCCGCTGATCTCAACGCCATCCATCGTGATCGTGATCGCGTGCGATTGACCGATGTAGCGGATGTCCATCTGCCGAGTGAACTCCATGTTGTCAACCGAGATCGCCTCCCGCGCAAGGAGCTCGCGACCGCGGCGGACGAGATCGTCGAAGACGCTCGCCAGCTCTTCGAGAACCACCTCGCCTGTCGGACGTATGTGCGTGGCCGAGAATTCGTGTTTCAGGTCCGTCACGAGCAGCCCCATGGCGCTGAAGACACCGGGAGACGGAGGGATGAGCACGCGCGGCATCTCCAACTCCGCGGCCAGGCGACACGCGTGAAGGGGGCCGCCACCACCGAACGCGACGAGCACGAACTCCCTCGGGTCGTAGCCGCGCTGAACAGAGATCAGACTGAGCGCATTGACCATCGCGGCGTTGGCGATCTCAACGATTCCATTCGCCGCCTCCACGACACTGATGCCCAGGGGACGTGCGCATCGCTCGTCGATCGCTCGGGCCGCGGCCCCGGGATCCAGCTGCATCTCACCGCCCAGGAAGTAGCGAGGGTCAAGCCGACCGAGCACCAGATTCGCGTCGGTCACGGTGGGCTCCGTTCCACCTCGGCCGTAGCAGGCAGCACCGGGCTCTGCTCCGGCTGACTGCGGTCCGACCCTGAGGACACCACCCGAGTCCACCCACGCGATCGAGCCGCCTCCTGACCCGATCTCGACGAGGTCAATGACTGGCGTCGTGATCGGATAACCTGATCCGCGGCCGCGGCCGATGGCCGCGGAGCCCTTCGCGCCAACCTCGTATTCCTTGGTGATCTGCGGTACCCCGCGCTGCGTCAGCCCCATCTTCGCGGTGGTCCCACCCATGTCGAACGAGATGATGTCTTGATGCCCGAGCAGGCCGCCAAGGTGCGCGGCGGCGATGACGCCGGCGGCAGGACCAGATTCAACCAGGAATACCGGCGTCTCCGCAGCCGCGGCAGCTGGAAGGACGCCACCGTTCGACTGCATCACAAGAAGCTCCGCGGTGACCCCGCGCGCGCGGAGGCGCTCGGTGATCGAGGTGAGATACCGACGGACGATAGGCCGGATCGCCGCGTTGATGGCGGTCGTGGAGGCTCGGAAGTACTCGCGAATCTCGGGAACCACGTCCGAGGAGATGGACAGGACGACCTCGGGGAACTCGTGAAGGATGATTTCGGCCGCTCGGCGCTCATGGACCCCGTTCCGGTAGCTGTGAAGAAAGCACACCGCAATCGACTCGACGCCTTCCGCCTTGAGACGGCGGGCCGCGCCACGGACGGCCTCCTCATCGAGCGGTCGCAGCACAGCGCCGGTGGCGTCGAGCCGCTCCGGCACTTCCAGCGCGAGATATCGCGGAACGAGGGGCTTTGGCTGATCGAACATGAGGTCGTACAGCGACGGTCGCATCTGCCGCTGCATCTCGAAGATGTCGCGGAACCCCTCTGTGGTGATGAACCCCGTCTTGGCGCCCTTCCCTTCGATGATCGCGTTGGTGACGATGGTTGTGCCATGGACGATGTAGGAGAGGGCATTCCCGGGGACCTTCGCATCGACAAGTAACCGTTCGGTCGCGTCGAGGAAACCGATGGAGGGATCGCTCGGCGTGGAGGGCACCTTCTTGATCCAGGTCTTGCCGGTCCGCTCGTCGATCAGGATGGCGTCCGTAAAGGTGCCGCCGATGTCGACGCCCAGCCTGAAGACCGAAGCCGGCGTAATCATGACCCTCCCTGCGCACGCGTGTCGCTGCGGATGCGAGCGGTCTCGACGGCGTCATACGTCCAGGTCGCCGAATCGACGGCCACCCCGTAGAAGCGCCTCGCCCTCGCGAGGCTGACCTTCTCGTTTCGAACGTCCTCGACGACCAGAGCGGGGTCTCGCTCTAGAGGTGAGCCGTACCCACCACCGCCACACGTCCGGAAGCTGACGACATCTCCGGCTTTCAACTGCACTGTTGACTTGGTCCCGAGGTGGCGGGCCTCACGGTCCGGATTCAGGATGTACTCGGCCAGCTTCCCGGGGAGCCCGCCGAAGAGACCGAACGGGGCCAGCTTGGCCCGGTCAGCGAGGATCGTGAACGAGGCGGCGTGATCGATCATCTCGTAGTCGCGCTGGACACCCAATCCCCCGCGCCACTTGCCTGGCCCATCCGAGTCTTCGACCAGGCCGTAGCGCACGAACCGTACGGGGTATCCGTACTCCGTCTCTTCGATCGGAGCGTTCTCGGTGTTCTGGGTGTGTCCCTGGACCGCATCCGGACCGTCCTTGCCGAACCTGCCGCCGTACCCTCCCGCAACCGTCTCCAGGTAGCAGTAGTACTCGCCACTCCGTGGATCGATCCCGCCGAAGCCGCTGTGACAGATCATCGATTTGCACCCGGCGGGCACGCGCTCCGGCATCACATCCGAAAACGCCTTGAAGATCGTCTCCACGAGGCGGATTGCCGTTTCCCAGCCACCTACGACCGGAGCTGGGTACGTGCAGTTCACGACGGTGCCAGGCGGGGCGGTTACCGACAGGACCCGATAGAAGCCTTCGTTGACCGGCACGTCCGGGTCCGTCAAGCACTTCAGTGCGAAGGCGCAAGCGGCGAAGGTCTGGGAATAGGCGGAATTGACCGGCGCACGGCGTTGTGGATCGCACCCCGTCAGGTCGAAGTGGATCCCTTCGTCGGTCACATCGATCTTCACCTGGAGGCGGACGGGCTCGTCCGTGAAACCGTCGTCCTCCATGTAGCCGATCGCTTGGCACGATCCCCGCGGTAGCTTCTTGATCTCCGCGCGCGTGCGGCGCTCGGTGTAGGAAATGAGCTCGTCGATGTAGTCGAAGACGGCCTCAAAACCCAGGCGCCCGATCAGCTCGCAGACGCGGCGCACGCCCGTTGCGTTCGCGGCGATTTGGGCGCGGAAATCACCAGCGGTCTCCCGTTTCGACCGGACCTGCGCCATCACAAGCTTGAAGATGTCGGGGACGATCACGCCTTCATGGACGAGCTTGACGCCCGGAATCTGGATACCTTCCTGGTAGATCTCTTGAAACGCGCCGATCGAGGCTGGCGCGCCCCCGCCTACATCGACGTGGTGGGCCAGATTCGCGACGTACCCAGCCAGTTGGCCGTGATAGTGGATGGGCGATATGAGCGTGATGTCGTTGAGATGGCCACCCCCGCGGTACGGATCGTTGACCAAGAGCCCATCACCCGGCCCGAGATTGTCCACGCCGTACTCGCGCACGACCTGAGGGACAAGTCGGGCAAGCGAGCCAAGATGTGCCGGCTGATTGAATGACTGTGCGACCGTGCGGAGCTGTCGGTCGTAGAGCCCGCACGAAAAGTCGGCACGCGTCTTCACGTTGGTGGAGTACGCGGACCGACGCAGCGTGGCAGCCATTTCCTCAGTGGCGAATACGAAGGCATTGCGGACGACCTCGAACTTGATCGGGTCGAACCTGACCGACTGCAGCTCAGCCAATGATCCGTGCCGCCCCGTAGCCCGCACCAAGATGACGTCCTTGCTCGAAACGAGCGGGTTGGAACTGCTCGAGCCGCGAATCGGTGCTCTCGCCGATCACCATGTCGGCGACGTGCTTTCCCAGCGCAGGGCCGAGCTTGAATCCGTGGCCGCTCGTTCCGGCGTCAACGAAGATGCCCTTCGCGATCTCACCGATGACTGGCTGCCAATCGGGACTGACGTCATAGAGGCTCGCCCAACCTCCGGTCGAGCTCGCTTCTCGAAACCTCGGAACTCTGTGTAGTGCGAGCTCGACGAGCTCCTCGGTCTCCGATGCCGATATGGCCTCATCGAAGTGATCTGGATCCACGTTCCCCTGCGGTGTCAGCCCTCCGAAGAGATAGAGCTGTCGGCCCTCCGGCCTGCCGTAGTAGCCACCAACGCTGTCGGCATGTCCGCAGATCACATCCCCCGGCGGCCGCGTGACGGTCGCGACGACATGGCGCTCGACCGTCAGCGGGAGCGACACACCGACATCGCTCGCGAGAGTTCGAGTCCACGGCCCTGCCGCGATGAGAAGCTTCTCGCAGTACGTGCGCACCCCGTCAGAAGTCACGACGCTCGCGCCGCCTTTCTCGTTGGCCTCCAGCCGGAGGACGCGCTGATGCAAGCGCACCTCTGCACCGAGCTCGCGCGCCCGATTCAGCATTCCCGCCGTCGTGCCGGCAGGGTCCGCGTACCCGGCGTTCGGCTCCCACGCTGCGACACCGATGCCCGTGAGATCGAAGAGTGGAAAGCGCTGTGCTACCTCATCGCGACTCAACAGCTCCACGACGGTCCCAAGTGCGTTCAGGCGCGACACGGTATCGCGCGTCTGCGGTTCGTCTTCTGCGGAGTGCATCCATAGGAAACCGGTCTGGCGGAACTCCGCGCCGCCGCCGGGGCAGATCTCGTCGAAGTGCCTGAACATCTCGAGACTGTCTCGCGCGACGCAGGCGAGGAACTCGTTCGTGTAGTAGGCGCGGCAAATGGCGCTCGAGCGGCCAGTAGGACCGCTCGCAACCCCTCCACGCTCGAAGAGAACCGTGCGAACACGCCGACTAGCCAGATGGAAGGCCGCGCTCGCACCGTGGATACCTGCTCCGACGATCCCGACCTCGAAGCTCTCGACGCTTGCCATCAATCGACCTCCCCTCCGGCAGTGCGCGAGCCCACGACGAACTGTGCAACAGTGTTGCCCATCCCGCGCAATCTAACGGTCAGTCGTATCCGCCGTCAAGGAGCCTGTAGCAGCTCTTACGATTTGCGAGTCTGTAGACTCCGCGTCGATGGCGGTACGCAAGCAGCTGCGCCCCTCTCGTCTTGGCGTCGATCCCTCCGCCCGAGGGCCGCAGTCCTCACGGCGGCTGACACAAACGCTGAAACAGGCGATGGATGTCTTGTGGGCGTTCACGCTGGACAATCCGACGTGGGGAGTGAACGAGCTCGGCCGCAGCCTCGACCTGCACAAGAGCACCGTTTCGCGTTTGCTTGCGACGATGGAAGAAAGGCGCCTGGTACTCAAGGAACCGATCACGGAGAAGTATCGGCTGGGCCTCGGCATCCTCGACCTCGCCGGTGTCGTGCTCGGCCAGATGGATCTTCGGCAGGTTTCCGCGCCACTGCTGCGCCAACTCGCGATCTCCACGCGAGAGACGGTCAGCCTCGCGATCCTGGACGGCGCAGAACTGGTCTCGATCGAGCATCTGCCGAGCCCCGAACCGATCAAGTACCTGGGCGGTATCGGCCAGAGGAGACCCGCCCACTGCTCGTCAGGCGGGAAGGCGATCCTCGCCTACTCCACTCCCGCGGCGGTCGACTTCGTCGTCGCCAGCGGGCTCCGCAAGTACACACGGACCACGCTCACGACCCGGAAAGCGCTCCTACGAGATTTGGAGGAAACGCGGGCACGCGGCTACGCCGTCAATCGCGGCGAGTTCACGGAGGTCCTAAATGCTGCCGCGGCTCCGATCTGGGACAACAGTGGAACCGTCGTGGCGGCCATCTCCGTGGCTGGACCGGCCTACCGGTTGAATGGGGAAACTCTGCGGCATTCGGGCGAGCGGGCGAAGGCAACCGCCGCCGAGATCTCGCGCCGGCTCGGAGTACGAGACTATCCACCTCGCCACGTGCAAGGAGACCAAACCGCCCCGGGTCCGAAGAGAACTCGCGGCGCGGCCTGACTCGGGCTGCAGTCTGAACTCCTGGCTGGCAACACTGTTGCCATAATGACGGCGGTGACGTATTGACATTCATCATCCAGCGGCTTCTCCGAGCGATACCGGTGCTCTTCGTGGTATCGATTCTCGTATTCGGGGCCTTGCATATCTTGCCCGGTGACCCGTTTCTCGCCGCCCAAGGCACGCAGATCTCGCTGACGGCCGAGGATCTGGCGAAGCTCCGCGCGGAGGTCGGGCTCGACCAGCCCCTTCCAATCCAGTACGTGCGGTGGCTGACCGACGCGTTGCGAGGCGACCTGGGAATCTCTTACTACAACCAGCGCCAGGTCACCGACGTTGTCCTCCTTCGTGTCCCGGCGACCCTAGAGCTGACGCTCGTTGCGGTCGCGGTCGCACTCCTCATCGCCGTGCCGGCCGGTGTTGTCGCGGCGGTCCGGCGGGGATCGAAGCTCGACTTCCTCGTCACGGGAATCGGGACGATCGGAATGTCGCTTCCCGGCTTCTGGCTAGGAATCATGATGATCCTGCTCTTTGCGGTGCGGCTCGCGTGGTTCCCGGTCGTCGGGTATGTGCCTTTTCTCCAGGATCCGCTTCTGAACCTGAAACACCTCGCGCTTCCGGCTGCCACGCTCGGATTCATCCTCGTGGCGCCGACGATGCGCATCTTGCGCTCGAGCACCTTGGACGTGATTCGCCAGGACTACGTCCAGACGGCTCGCGCGAAGGGATTGGCGGAGCGCGTCGTTATCAGACGTCACGTGCTAAAGGCAGCGCTCGTACCAACACTCACCATCGTGGGACTCCAGCTCGGGTACCTGCTGGGCGGCAGCGTTGTCATCGAGGTGGTCTTCGGCTGGCCCGGACTCGGCCAACTCACAGTCGAGTCGATCAAGCTGCGCGACTATTCAGTCGTCCAGAGCAGTGTGATGCTGTTCGCGACCGGCTTCGTACTAATCAACACCGTGGTCGATCTGCTCTATGGGGTGCTGGACCCGCGCGTGCGGACCGCATAGGAGCTGATGAGGTGGCCCCGCTGGCTCCAGTAGTTCGTCGCCGCGAGACCACGGCGTCGCGTCACCCCCACTGGACGCGACGTCTGCTGCAGCGTCGGCCGGCCGCGATCGCGGCCCTGGTCCTGGTGGTCATCGGTGCTGCAGCCCTCGCCGCGCCGGTCATATCGCCATACGACCCCCTGCTGATGCATCCACCGGATCGTTTCTCCGGGCCCAGCAGCACCTACTGGCTCGGCACCGATGAGAGCGGGCGGGACCTCTTCACGCGCATTCTCTATGCGACGCGTGTGTCGGTGCTCGTCGGACTCGGTGCCGTGCTCATGAGTTTCGCCGCGGGCACGCCCCTCGGCTTGCTGGCAGGGTACCGCGGCGGGCGCACCGAGAGCTTGATCATGGGCGCAATGGATGTGCTCCTGGCCATTCCAGGACTGCTCTTGGCGCTCACCCTGGTCGCGACCCTGGGCCCAAGCACGGTCAATGCCACGATTGCGATCGGGGTCATGGGCGTTCCCACCGTCGCGCGTCTGACTCGAGCGGTCGTACTCGTCGAGCGCGGCCGTGACTACGTCATGGCGGGGCGGGCAATCGGAGCGACGGGCGTCCGCATCGCTGTGCTCGCGATCCTGCCCAATTGCCTGCCGCCACTGATCGTCCAGGGTTCGCTTACGACAGCGTCAGCGATCCTCATCGAAGCGGCGCTGAGCTACCTCGGCTTGGGCGTTCAGCCCCCATGGTCCTCGCTGGGTTCGCAACTTTACACCGCCTATGGATACATCTATCAATCCGATTGGTACGTTGTCTTCCCAGGACTGACGATCTTCCTGATCGTGTGGTCTCTCAACCTCCTGGGCGACGGCCTGCGCGACGTCCTTGATCCTCGCCTGCGCGGGATATGAGCCTGAGCAACAACGGCGCTCAGGCGTTCGCCGTCGTCGCGGTGATTGGCGACCTGCCTACCAGGCCTCGGACGAAGCCGGCCGTCATCGCCGTGCACTTCGTCAGCTCCTGCGATCCGCCCGACGCCGCCTGACGGTACGGCCGCGGCCTCGGGCGTCCGCCCCCGAGCCAGCCCTCAGTTCGCTGGCCTCCAGAGGAACGAGACGTGGGTGATCCGCTCGCCGTCGGTCTGGAAGGTCCAGGTCGTGAAGTTCGTGAAGACCCCGGGCGCCCGGGTGAGGCCCTTGAGGATCACGGTGTTCCCTTCGACGATCTCCTCGCGGACGAGCCGGCGGAACGCCGGGGCCATCCGGATGAGCCGGCGGGCCCCGTCACGACCCCCCCGCCCCGTGGCGTTGGC
>Ga0082335_1007023_pt1 | contig 13975 bp, 9 predicted proteins | sample Subgrocontami58m_FD_72375 | JGI IMG/M metagenome (GOLD analysis project Ga0082335, IMG submission 72375) | Subsurface groundwater microbial communities from S. Glens Falls, New York, USA - GMW37 contaminated, 5.8 m (SPADES assembly) (version 2) ...
GCCGGGGAACTGGGATTCTTTTGCGACGACGGATTTTTTGGCGCAGTTGTACGGGGTTAAAAATATCCATGGGTATTCTGCAGTTTATGAAGGGGTCGGGTTTTTTGGGGCAGGGAGCACTTCTGTTACTATGGGACCGAGGTCTGGAGTGAGCGAGAAAGAATTAATGGAGACACTTGACAAGGCACATGCTGGTTTGAAGGGCATTGAAAAGAAAGTTATGCTGACGCATATGCATCCTGCCGGCGGGAAAACTGAAAAAATTGTCGGTGGACCTGGAGGAAGTCAGGCGATAAGAATGGCGATAAAAAAATTTAAGCCGGATTTGCTATTGCACGGGCATATTCATGAAACTTTTGGGAGTGAGGATGTTATTTATGGGACTAAGGTTGTTAATGTGGGGAGAGAGGGGAAGATTTTGGAGATTTGATGTTTTATGGAAAATTTTGGATGGAGAGGGGAGAGTTTGGTTAGTTTTTTGCGGGGTTTTTTTAAAGGGCGTTAGGGGCTTGGGGTTTTTTGCGAGGGATTTTTGAATTATGATAGTGGTGAAGGGGGTTTTGGAGTTGTGTTTTTTAACTTTTGGGCGGGGTTTTTTAAATTGATTATTATGAATTTGCCGCAATGAGATGTGAGGCGCGAAGCGCCGAACGCGCCCGAGGTTTTTGGTTTTATCGTCGGGAGAAGGGCGGTTAATTGATATTAAACGTAATTGGATAATTGAAAAAGAAGCGAAAGGGGATACAAAATTTTTGTTCCAGAATTCCGTTTAAACAACCTGACAAATTACGCTATTCGGCGTTTAATCTTTTTTAAACGCAATTACCTATCTAATAAAAATTTATGTTCATTCATAAATTTGTCAAATAATTTATATTTACCCATTAACCATAATGGTTCATCTAATTGACAAGGATATATCTCTGTATTTTCTAAAACTATAATCCATCCATTTTGACATCTTTCTATTATTTTTTTGTTAATTTTAGAATTCAAATTCTGGTTAAATAATATCTTGTAGCTAAGTCTAGCAGTATGGATATCTATTGGGATAGGTATCTTATCCATATTAGACAACTTAACTCCTGCAGTTTCATCTACTATTCTTAACCAAAGAGGCTTTATTTTAAGGCCTCCTAAATTAGGATATAGACTTTTATTATCTTCAATGTAATCGCTTATCTTTAAAGCATCAAAGTTGAAATTCTTTAATAGATTACTCAACTTATAATCAAAGCCTTTAAGGTTCAAACATATTCTAAACCATATATCTGCATCTTTTCTTGGCCACTTATCTTTTAACTCTGCAAAAACATCTTCTAATTCTTCTTCTCTATGATTTATAACATTTTCAGGATCAAGAACCCATTTAGTTTGGGGGTTCATGTAAATATTGTAGGTCATCTTATGAAGTTTTTCAGCTTCCCTCATTACACTTAGCACGACTGTTAAGGTCATATATCTTAGGTGCTCTTCTGAGCCTCTTTCCATACCTTTTGGCATCGTTATCTCTTCAGGAAAATGAACCTTAGAAAAAACGCCCCCCTTATTCTTAAATTCTTCAAATATACTTTTAGCTATATCTCTGCTTTTCTCAATATCTATTTGGTTTTCAACATCCCCTAATTGTTGAGTAATTACAGGGACTTTTATACTTCCATCTGGATTAAATTCAAGCATTATTTTCTATGATGTTATTATTATTTAAATACTTTTGAAATGGATATAGTATACTTAAAGGGATGAATATATAAATATCTGTTTTAATTTATCGTAATGTTTCAACGACAACGCGGGAAATAAAATCTTTTGGCATATGCTTACTGACAAATAAAAGTTCAACGCCAATTACGTTTCCTTCTGCATCAAGATTTAGGATTGTATTTTTGTCAATGATTTTTGTTTTATGAAACTTCTTATCAGTAAGTTTGATGTACATTGCATCTGCTTCTGGGTCATATGTTAATCTCATAGTGAATATAAAGTGATTACTTTTATATAACTTTTTGCGGGGACAAATTTATAAGTCTGAAAAACTAGTCTAAATCATGAATTATAGAGGCGAGAAAAGAGGGTTGAGAGATAGATTTGTCAGCTTGAAGAATTACGAATATTATTATTTTTTTGCAGGGGGTTTTGTTTTGCTTTTCGCTTTTGTCTTGCTGTTGGTTTTGTTTTTTCCTGCAGAGATGGTTTTACTTACGCCGCCGGCTAATGCAGTGAATGTTTCGGGGTGCGTTGATTTGAATGTTGATAACAGGTATTATGTTTTGAACAACAGCTTAATTGTTAGAGGGGATGCTAATCAGAGAGATTGTCTTGTTATTTCTGGCGATAATATAACGCTGGACGGACTGTATAATGAATTGTTTTTTAACGGTTCTTCGCCGGGGTTTGCGGGAGTTTTAGTTACAGGAAATAATGCTGTTGTGAAAGATTTGAATGTTTCTTTGTTTCATCAGGGCGTGAAAATTTTAGATTCTATCGGCGGAAGAGTTGAAAATGTTAATTTATTTAATAACACAAATTATGGAATTTATTTAAGCAATGCGAATTCTACGACGATTGATTCTAATAGAGTTGAACTTAGCATTTATGGGATTTTTTCCAGCTTGGGAAGGAATAATATTATTAGAAATAATTTGTTGATAGGAGGAACTGCTGCATCTCCGAATTCGCCGGGAATTTATGGAATTTCTTTTGTTAATAGCTCCAATAATTTTGCAGACTCAAATGAAATATTGTTCCACGAAAAAGCAGTTTTTGTCACTGGGAACAGCGGCGGGAATGTTATTAATCTGACGAGGATATATCTTCCTGTGCAGAATGGTTATTTTTTTCCAGATAATTCGGGGAGCAATTATATTTTTGGCGGTTTTGTTGACGGTTCGTCGCGGAGTGCTATTCTTGTGAGGAGTGGCGGGAATTTGGCTTTTGAAAATGTAAGCGTTATAAGAACATATGGGTCATATTATGATTTTGAATTTGGAAGTGTATCTTCTAATGAAGCTCACTTTAAAGATATGAAAATAGGAAGATATAATTTTGGAAATAGCGGGGGAATTGTCAGCTTTGAGAAAACAGGATCTGGACGAATAAGGTTTTTGCAGAACATCAATGGAAGCGGGGCAAACTTTAGCGACGACGTTAAAATAGGGAATAATTTTGCAGAGGTGAAATCTGAAAACAATAGGGGATTGAATAAGTCTGCGGAAATCAGACTTGACGGATCTTCTGGATTGAACAATTCAATTATTTTGAGGAATGGACAGCAGTGCTCTTCAATAATATGCTCTAATTTGACTTTTAGCGGGACGAGTGCGGTTTTTAATGTTTCATATTGGACTAATTACAGCATCGGGCAGGGCAATCAATCGTCTTCTTCGTTTTCAATAGCAATTAATGAACCTGACGAGGGAGACGTTTACAGAAATAACAGCTTCCCTGTTACATTTGAGGTTGTGCTTAATTCCGACGGAAGAGTTAATTACACTTTGAACCGGGGGGCAACAAATACGACGATGAATTCAACTGACAACAGGACATTTACTAAATTAATAAACAGCCTGGGCAATGGAAATTATGTGTTTACTGCTTATGCCCAATTTTTTGCGAACAATACTTTATTGCAGAGGAGCGTTAATTTCAGCGTTAATTTGAGCCAGCAAAATCCTCCGACAAATGCGAGTTCAGGAAGCAACACGAATACAAACACAAATAATTCAGTAAATAATACAATTAACCAGAATCAAGGCACGACGGCAAACAACACTAATGTTAATTTGAATACTACGAGCGGCGGCACCAGCGGGGCAAAGAAGGACAAAGTTGAATTGAAGGATATTGCTTTCTGGCTTGTTGTTTCTGTGATTGTTATTTTAATATTAATTTTGGGAATTGTTATATTCAGGAAGATAAAAGACAGGAAAGTTAAAGATGCGAATAATTTAAATATGAGAAGGGGTTACAATTTTAATGTGCCGAGAGCAAGTTATAATTTAAGATGAGATTGTCAAAGATTTTTAAAAAAAGGGAAATTGTCTTTTTTATTTTGATTGCGGTTTTGATATTGGGGGGGATTTTTTATTTGGTTTTTATTGGGGAGGAGGATGTTGCATTGCAGCCGGAGGCTGTTTGTGTTGACGGGGATACTGATGGGTATGGGGTTGATCCTAATTCGGGGATAATTAATGGGTGCTTGAATGAGGGGAATGACTGCGACGATGGGAATGCTAATGTGAATCCGGGGGCGGCGGAAGTTTGCGGGGATGGGGTAGATAATGACTGCGATGGAGGGATTGATGAAGGTTGCGGCGAAATAGAAACTTCAAAGCTTAGTGTTCAGATTGATGAAGGGAAGATTATTAGTATTATGGACAAACAAGAAAGGTTTACAATAATTAATTCAAATCCGGATACATGGTATTTGTCTTTAACCGATTTATCTAATTTTGCTTATGATTCTAAAAACTCTCCTCAAGATTTGCATTGTCTTGGGCCTACAGCTTCTTCTATATCTCCGAGGGATATTACTTATGAATGGACTGGATGTTATGTTACAAATCCTTCAAAGACGTTTAGTGTTAAACTAATCTTTCAAGCTGATGAAGGTTCTTCTGATTTAAGGCTTAGTTACGATATAGATTCTTCTTTAATGGATGATTATGGAATCTTTTATATGATATATTATTTTTCATTTGGAGATATGCAAGGTCAAAATATGCATACTTTTTATCCAAGAGATTCTGGCTGGTATTTTAAGAACCCTCATATAAATAGACTTGGAACCGGAGTTGCCCCTGCTTTTCAAGGAAGTCTTATAAAAGGAAGTATAGATCCTGTAGAAGGATTAAGTCTTGAGAATGATTTTTACACTTATTATACTTGGTATGATAATGGGGAAGGTTTGGCAGTATTGTATGATGAACGCATTGAAACATTATTTAATACATATTTTCTTGGTGACGGGAGCAATTTTAGAATAGGAATGCTTCAATTTTTTCCTAATGATAACTTAGCACGACAAAGCCCGAAGAGCAGTGCTGATATTATTTTTAAACCATTTAAATCAAGAGGGAATAAAGACGGGTGGATTGATTACGCTAAAGACTATAGAAATTATCTTTGGAGCAAGCCGTTATTTCAATATGAAAATGGTAAGCAGTGGCTTTTTGAAAGAACCGATGTTCCTGAAAAATACAAAGATTTAGACTTTATTGCTATTCAAAGTACACCCTATAATTTTCAAAGTATTTTACCTGCTACTATGAATTTTAATGATATGGATATTGAAATTAATTCATGGCAGGCTATTAGAGATTATTACACTTTAAATGGAAAACGACCAAATATAGCTGTATTCTATTTTCATTGGTATGGGAATGGAGCTAATGGGTGGGGCGAATATATAATCCCTGTTAATCTTGAATATCTGTTTGATGGATTGAAATCTATCGGAATGCAAATAGCATTATATTTACATTCACATGCAGTTTCTACAAACAATCAATTTTATCAATCCGAAAATATGGACAATTATATTAGAAAAGATTATTTGCAAAATTCAATTACCTTTGGAGACCCAACACTTAGGACTATGGATGTTTCACGTAGGACCAATCCGAATGATGTATACCCATTTTTTGTTAATCATTTGGCATCAAGAATTAATGCGGTAAATTCATTGATGTCTATAGGCCTTATTGATGGGCTTTATTTTGACAACCCTTCTTTTTTGCCAAATTATAATCTTGCGCATAATCATCATGATTATGGATATGGCAGTTATGCATTTTCTGATTTTGTCAGCTTAATAAATGGTGTTGTTGGAGGGAAACTAAGTGATGTTTGGAGTCAGCAGGAAAGAGGAAAAATTATTTTTGCGCAAGCAGATACTGTGGCTCCTGTATGCGAGTTTATTGACAATTTTTATGGGTTTAGCAACCCTGAAGATGTTGGGTGTGTTCCTTTTTCTCATATGCTTCTGCATGGAAAAGTAATGACTGGAAATGGTCCTAACTTTTTTGACTGGACAAGTGTAGCAATTTATGGAATCTCTTCTGCAAGAACTTTGAAAGCAGATACTGCATTGTCTCTTATTGGGCTTGGAAAAATCCCTGCAAATTTTCAGGCAATGCCTAATGGAAATTATAACTTTCAATTTAATGATCCTTATTTACAACAGGAGGTTCAAAAGAAGGAAGATTATTTCAAATATATTGTAATGAATATTAGATCTAATATGGAACTCGGCAAGAAATATTTAGTTTTTGGGATAATGGAAGAGCCACTTCAAGATGTTGTTGTTGATTTTGAGCAAATAAGCACATTTAATCCAGACAGCCAGCTTCTTTATAATTACCCTATTCCTGCTGTCGTTAGTTCAGTTTGGAAGAGCCCCGAAGATAATTCTTATGGAATTTTCTTTGCTAATTGGGAGGAGAGTAGCGAGGATATTTTTTATGAATTTAAGTATGCAAATTATGGAATTCCTGCCGGAAAACAATTTATAAAGTGGATACGTTTAGGAGATAACTTAGCGGATCCTGAACTTATTATTGGAGATTTTGGAGAAAATCCTCTTAGTGTTCCCGCTGGCACTGTTGTTCAATATGTCCTTACAGAAGCAATTTGTGTTGATGCGGATTTAGATGGTTATTATGCTTCTTCGCAGCAATGTTCTGTGAGAAATGATTGTAACGATAATAATATTAATATTAATCCTGAAGCTACGGAGATTTGCACAGACCAAATTGACAATGACTGCGACACGCTGGTTGACTGCGACGACGGAGATTGTTCGGGGAATGCGGCTTGTTCTAGTGGGCCTACTGGACCTACAAGCAGTTCAGGTGGCGGAGGCGGGGGCGGAAGTGGCGGTGGAACTCCCGAATTAAATTATCAAGGATTAACCAGAAGCGTTGGAGCAGGGACATCTGTTGCATTTAAGATTAATAATAGCGCGCATACTTTGAAGGTTGTTTCAATAGCAAACAATATTGCAAATATTCAAGTAAGCTCAACACCGCAAAATGCTTCTTTATCTATTGGCGAGACGAAGAAGTTTAATTTGGACGACGACAATGATTACGATGTGAAAGTTACTCTGCAAAATATTTCGGCGAGCAAGGCCAATTTGTTTTTAGCGAGAATTAATGAGCAGGTTGGAGGGGTTGGGCAGTGCAGGGACGGGATTGATAATGATAATGACGGGAAGATTGATTGGCCTAATGATTCTGATTGCGAGAGCATTTTTGATGAGGATGAAGGTGGTGTAGTTGGTGGAGATTCTAATGAAACTGACTCTGGGGATGACGATGGAGGGGATAGCGAAAGAGGAGGGAGAGTTATTTTCTGGGCAATAATAATTATATCTATTATCGGAGCTGTTTTGCTGGCGATGATTCTTCTTAAAATTGCTAAGAGAAGAATGGGCTCTGCTGGGGAGATTGTTAAGTAGAATTTAGAATGACCATTATTAATTTAAATTAATTTTGTGGAGAGTTATTATTTTTAGGAGTGTTAATATTTTGAGGGTAAATCTATTTTGAATGCTATAATTATTGTGCACATTTGTTCAGAATTCTTACAATAAATAATTCAAGGACATATTCTATATAACAAATGATTTATTAATATCTTAAATTTTATCTGAGCTATGAAAAAGAAGGATTTTTTATTTTTGAGTTTTGTGTTCGGAGCTATTTTGATTTCTGTTTTGCTATTGATGTTTTATTTTGATATTTTTGAATTTAAAGAAGAGCCGACGCAGCAGCCGACGGCGAATTTTCCTGCTGAATGGAGATTTGTGAATTATATGCATAACAGTCAGGGAGGATTTTCGCATTTGATTACAGAAAGATGGGTTAATACGCAGCCATGGCAGCCGCCGCAGAGGGATAATGTGATAAAGGATTTGGATGATATAAGGGATATGGGGGCTAATGGAGTGAGGGTTTTTATTATTCCTGACGCGCCTGCCGGAGGAATTTATGGAAGCGGATATTCTTTTGGATTTTCTGTTCCGCCGACGCAACCGGAACTGGGGAACCTTTTGGACTTTATTGATCTTGCGGAGCAACGAGGATTGTATGTTGATTTGGCTTTTGGACCTTTTGAAATTAACGGAAATAGATGGAATTATTTAAGAGATCCTGATTATTTCTGGACTAATTTTGCAAGCGTATTTGTTTCATACTTTGAAGTTTACTCTAATGTTCAGGTTGTTGAAGTTCTTTATGAAGGGTGGCCATGGAATAATAAAGATATGTGGTATTATTTATGCGGGGTTGATTACAATCCTTCTAATGTGATATGCAATAATAATGGAATATGGTCCAAAATTGCATCTTCTAATTTTCCCTATAAATTATCTGTAGGTGTTGAGGCAAGCGATTTTGTAGATATCAATGGACTGCCGCGTTATAAAAATAGCCTGGATATTCTTGAGCAGCTTTATGCTATAACTGGATTTAGACCGACGAAACACAATTTGCATTATTATGGGGCTGAAACAGATCCTTCTAATCCAGGAGGAGAATTGCAGACAGTATTAAATTATGTTAACAGCCTGCCTCCCGGGACTGACGGGACCTTTGCTCCTTTCTTGTCGGAAATTGGGCTGGATGGAACCGGCTCTTTTGTTTACCCAAATTGCGATATTCCAAGACAGAGCCAGTTTTATAATGACTTCTTTAATTATGTTGGAGGCAGGAATATTTTAGCGGCCCCATGGGCATATCATAATGTTAATCCTAGTTGTTGGAGCGTTGTTGATTCTTCCATGAACGAGCCGGAATGCGACGGGCAGCTTCCTGACAGGACGCATAGACAAACTTGGTGCAGTATTAGAACTGCTTTTCAAGGGCAGTGCACTCCAAATACACAACAGAGATTGTGCGGATTGCAGTTAGGTGTTTGTTTTGGGGCACAGGAAACTTGTACTGCATCTGGAACATGGCAGGGATGCACGACGGCGACTTATACTTCTAATAATGTTAATTATGAGCAGACAGAAACTTTGTGCGACTCTTTGGACAATGACTGCGACGGACAAACTGATGAGGGCTGTCCCAGTCCAACTGGTTTCACTCCCCGTTTTTTAACATATATAGGAGGAAATGGTGATGATTCAATAAGGGATATTACAAGCGATGCACAGGGGAATATTTATATTACAGGGGGAACGACTTCGCTAAACTTTCCTGCAGCGACTAATAATTATAATGGGGGGAATAGAGATATATTTATTACTAAATTGACTCCCGACGGAGTTCCTTTATGGACCCGTTATCTTGGCGGGCCAAATTATGACAGAGCATATGGAATGGAACTTGATTCGCAGGGGAATATTATTCTTGCGGGGCGTGCAGGTGCGGGTTTTCCTGTTACTGCAGGCACTATTCAAACGACCTTTTTTGGAGACACAACTCCGGGGCCATTGCCTTATGGACAGCAAGATGGATTTGTTGCTAAGTTGAATCCAAATGGCAATATTTTATGGGCAACATATTTTGGCGACGACGGGCCTGGAGCAATCCGCGATTTGGATGTTGATGATGCCGGCAACATATATATTATGTATCCTTATGCAAAGCCAAATAATATTCACATTACGCCGGGGGCTTTTCAGAATGCAAATCGGGGCGGTTATGATATGATTGTTGCGAAAATTTCCCCTGATGGACGCAATGTTATTTATGCGACTTATTTGGGAGGAGCAAATGACGACGGATTTGGCGCGTCTATTCGTGTTGATAGTCTTGGGCAGGCGCATATTGTTGCAGATACATTTTCAACAAATATACCTGTGCCTAATGGTTTTGACAGAACATACAATGGCGGCGGCGATATTTATGCCGCGAAGCTGGATCCGAGCGGTTCATTTCTTAGATTTGGAACTTATTTGGGGGGGTCTGCGTGGGACGGAACAGAAACTCATGAATTAGCATTGGATAATCAGGGTAGTATTTATATTGCTTCAACAACTTTGTCCTCGGATTTTCCGATTGTTTCTCCAGCGACGGCATTTCAGCCGAATTATGGGGGAAGCGGGCAGACAGGCACAGGACTTAATACTAATTATCCTGGAGATGGTTTTGCTGCGAAAATTTCTTCTGATGGGACGCAGTTATTGGCGAGCACTTATATTGGCGGGAGATATGGAGAAGGAATTGAAGGGATGTGGGTTGATTCGCAGAGTAATGTTTATTTCAGCGGGAGCACTTATTCTGATAATTATCCTGTGACGAGCAATGCTTATCAGAACAGACTTTCTGGAAATGTCGGCGGGGATAATGCCGACGCATTTGCAAGTGTTCTTGCTTCAGATTTTCGCACGCTTCTTTATTCAACTTATTTAGGCGGTTCATTACCTGAAAACGGGAGGGTTTCATGGACCGATATTGGAGGATTTTACATAGGTGTTACGACGAGCTCTACTAATTTTCCTGTTTTAAATGCATTTCAAACAGCGAATGCAGGAGGAACTGCCGACGGGGCTCTTGTTAAATTTAATATTAATAGGGGATTGACTAATCCGCCGAATGCTCCTTCTAATTTGCAAGCATCAGTGCAGAGTTCAACAAGTATTTCTTTGACATGGACAGATAATTCTTTAGATGAAAATTATTTTGCTGTTGAGCGGCGGCAATTACCGAGCGGGGTTTTTGGAGTTATTCCTGGGGCTTCGCAATTGTCTCCTAATACGCAGGCATATTCAGATTCTGGATTGACGCCTTTAACATCTTATGAATATCGTGTTCGTGCGGGGAATTCTGCTGGTGTTTCTTCTTATTCAAATGTTGTCAGTGCGACGACAACTGCGTGCAATTCTGGAAGCAGAAGAAATTGCGCAAATCAAGTTGGAGTTTGTTCTTTGGCGCAGGAAACTTGTACTGCACAAGGGACATGGCCGGGATGCACAACGGCAACTTACACATCTAATAATGCTAATTATCGGGTGACTGAAACAGGCGTTTGTGCAGATGCATTTGATAATGATTGCGATGGTTTTACTGATTGCGGGGATTCTGATTGTACGGGGGATCCTGTTTGTGCAACTCCGAATGTTTGCGGGAACGGAAGAAGGGAAGGAGTAGAAGGATGCGACGATGGAAACACTGCGAATGGTGATGGATGCACAAGTTTGTGCCAGGTTGAAAATGGGTGGAGTTGTTTTGAAGGGAGTGCCACTACTCCGTCGGTTTGCACTCCGATATGCCTGAACGGACTTATTCACGGATATGAAAGATGCGACGGGAGCAATTTGGGAAGCCCTCCTGCTACATGTATCAGCATAAACCAGGGTTATACTGGAGGGACTTTGGCTTGTAATAATGATTGCAGAGACTTTAATACGAATGGATGTACGGGGATTGTTGATTGCGACTTTGATAATGATAACCACGGCACTCTTAGTTCTGTTGGAAATTGTTGTGGAAGCGGGACAGGTGTTTGCGCTTCGCATAATGATTGCAATGACAATGCTGCTACGATTTATCCCGGGGCGACAGAAACTTGCAATAGTATTGACGACGATTGCGACGGGAGCGTTGATGAGGGATTGAGCTGCGGGTCAAGCAGCAGCAGTTCAGGCAGCGGCGGGGGCGGTGGCGGAGGCGGAACTCCTGAATTAGGAAATAATGGTTTGTCTTTGAGTTTGGGCAATGGAGCATCATACAGCTTTAAATTCGGCGGAAAAATACATACAATAAAAGTTTTGAAGTTAGAACAAGGGTTCGGGCTTGACAAAGTTGACTTGAGAGTCAGCTCAACACCGACGGAGTTTTCTCTTTCTTTGGGAGAGAACAGGAGCGTTGACTTAAATGACGACGGGGCATATTATGATGTGAGGATTACTTTCAGAAGTATCATAAACAGAAAAGCGTCGCTGTTTTTGAGTTTGATAAATGAAAGAATTGCTTCGGGGCTTGGAGGGAAGCCGCAGTGCAGCGACTTGGAGGACAATGACGGCGACGGAAAAACTGATTATCCTGATGATTCTAATTGCGAGAGCATCTTAGATGAGAGCGAGGGAGTTGAGATAGTTGAAGACACTAAAGAAGATAAAATTGATGAGGCTGGCGCGGTGAAAATATTCGGCGTTGATTCAAAGAAATTTGTGTTCTTTATGTTTATCAGCGTTTTAATTGTTGGGATAATTATAATGGTTGCTCTTATCTTGAAAGTTATGAACAGAAGGAAGTCTTTGAAGGAGTTGGGGAGGATGGTGGATTTGAGGGTTGGGCATTGATGACAAGATAGTAAAAAAAAATGGAGAAATATAAATTAGATTTGGAAGATGAGTGGAAATTTATTCAGTCTGAGACGCATAGAGAGGGGTTTTCTGCTAAAAGTGCTTTGAGAAGAGAATTAGTTTTTTGTATGCAGATTCTTTTATCTAATATTGAAGAGGAATATCAAAAGTTAATTTATTTGAAGACGAAGGAACTTTATTTGAGTTTATTGTAATAATATTTTGATAAATAAGCTTTTTGGGAAAAATAAAAAATAATTAATTAATTGCTTTTTTAATTTCTTCAATGTTGTTGGCTACTTCAGAGCCTTTTTTTGTTAGTTTTATCAGCTTGATTCTGCCTTGCTTTTCAAACTGCACAAGGTCTAATCTTTCTAAGGTTTGCAGGATTTTAACTGCGTGGCTGTATGTGCAGTCAACTTCTTTTGCGAGAATTGAGCCGTATCTTGCCCTGCTTAATTTTTTCAAAGCGACCAGCATTAAAGCTGGTTTTCTTCTGAAAAACACGTCAAAATTGTCTTTTTCTTTTGGTGTCATGTTATATGTTTTACAACCTATATATTCAATCAATTATATTGCTTTTAAGCTTTTCTGTGGAAATGTTATCTAAAAGAGTAGTTATTTTACTTCACTAAAAGGGAGTTTAGTAATTTGGGGATAGTAAGATTTTTAATAAAGAATAATTTGTGGTTTTTATGGAGTTAGTTGAATTGATTAGTGTTTGGGAAGGGAATTTTGGTTTTGATGCTGTTGGTGAAACGAAGGAAAAATATTTTGGATTTCTACGCAGGCAGTTGACGAAACACAGGGAATATGATTTGAATTTTAGGAAGGTAAACGGAAGGGGAAATGGACTTACGAGATTTCCTTGGGCAGATTATTTGATTGATAGACTTTTATTATTTTCTTATATTATTGGGGATACCCCAATAGTTGTTGACTTTGATGGGAGAGTAAGGAGAATTGGATATGGTGATGGGGTTTTGAAGCCCGTTGAATTGAGGACAGAGGATTTGAGGTTATTGTCTGGAAAAAATATTGGGGTGAATAAACAATATGAGGAATATAGAACTGACATGAGGCTTTTTAGATTGTATAACCGGACAAGTTTGAGAAGATACAAAAAAACTTTTAGGGAGAAGTGGCAGGGGTGGGGGCAGGCGATAGACGAGATTGGGCGAGATAAAGATGTTGTGAGGTTTTTTGGGAGAGAGGTTTCTTATGAGGGAGATGTTTGTTGGAGCACTAATGGATATTGCTCTTCGCAGGGTAAAGTTTAAGATACAACACAATTATTAACACTAGTTAAAAATTTTCAATCTTTAAATTGGAGTTTCGATGCGGGAGATTTTTCACGGCACAATCATAAAACCGAAACTGACTTAAAGAGCTTTGTGATTATTGATAACTGAATATGATAAGAAGTTTTTTAGTATTAGATTATGTTAATAATGTTTGATAATGATATGAATCTTGAGATTGCTAAGATTTAAATTCTACAAGATGTTAGGGATTTTATGGCAGTAAGAAAGAAATTGCGAATTTTGGCGGCGTCGGATTTGCATGGGGATTCAAGACTTTGCAGGAGACTGGCGCAGAAGGCGGAAGATGAAGGTGTTGATTTAGTTGTGCTTTGCGGGGATTTGACTGGGCATGCTGACAGCAGTGATTTGATAAAGCCGTTTAAGGAGAAAAATCAGAAAGTTCTTTTGCTGCCGG
>Ga0082335_1007024_pt1 | contig 13975 bp, 14 predicted proteins | sample Subgrocontami58m_FD_72375 | JGI IMG/M metagenome (GOLD analysis project Ga0082335, IMG submission 72375) | Subsurface groundwater microbial communities from S. Glens Falls, New York, USA - GMW37 contaminated, 5.8 m (SPADES assembly) (version 2) ...
CGTTCGGAAGGAGGATGGTGAGAACGGCCCCGGAGGAGGACAGCAGGCGGTAAAGCCGGTCAGCCGTTTGCGTCCGACACGATTTTCCGGAACCGTTCCCTGTAGGGAATGTCCATCGGGCCCTCGAATTCCCCCAGCCATCGTTCGACGTATTCCCGGTCGCATTCCGGGTGGCGGATCAGGACGCCCCGAACATCCTCGATGTCCCTCGGACGCCCGGCGAACATTTTGTGGATGACAAGGTCTTCGACGGAGGCGAACCGGACGGGAACCCCATCGATGGCGACCACCGTCGCCCGCCCGATCGCCTGACGCTCGTACGGCAGGGAAGAGAAGATGAAATCGACCCGGATTCCGCTGTCCCTGTCCTTCGCGGGCAGCACCATCGTCCTTCGCGCGAACGCTTCCGGGTCTTCCGGTATCGGATCGAGGCCGATCCTGCCCGCCGCAACGAGGACCCGGGCGAACGCATCGACATCGACACCGAGGGTGATGTCGATGTCCAGGGTCGCCCGCGGTTGACCGTGCAGGAGAACCGCCTGCCCCCCGATCACCATGTAGGGGATACCGGTCGCCTCCAATCCGTCCGAGAGGTTACGCAGCAGTCTTGCGTACAAGGTTCAATGCCTTCGCGATGCGCAGGACGACCTCGATCCCGTCCATCGGATTCTTCCTCGGGGAAACGCCGAGTTGGACCGCTTCCCGGTGAAGGGAATCCACGAGGCGGAGGTTCCGGGCGAAATCGTTCCTTTCCCCCCGGGCCAGATCATCCTCGAAACGCCGCAGCGCCTCCGCGTCGCGGATCATCCAGGCCTCCCTTGGTGCGTCAGTTCATGGATACGGTACCATGTTATCGTCCAATTGATCCACGCTCCACCGGGTGAGGCAAGGAGTAAAGCACGTCTCCCCTTTCCGGTTTGCGCAGGTCAGCGCCCGGCCTTGCGTCGGGAGGTGGCGGTTTCCCCGGCGACCCCCCACCTGTCGAGACCGTCCAGGAGATTCAGGAAGGTCGTTTTTCCGGAGCCCGACGGTCCCATGACGGCCACCCATTCCCAGCCCGCTCACCGCATCGCCGAACGATCCGCTGCAACGCTCAGAACATGGGATGCTCAAAAGAGAGGTACAGGAAGACTCCGTATTCCCCCTCGGACGGCCCCACGCCGATCGGCATTGCGATGCCCGGCACGACCTGGAGTCCCGACTTGAAATTGACCGCAAACCGCATACCGGGATTGATGAAGAACGATTCCTCCCTTCGCAACCGCCCGTCCCCCTCGATGAATTCGTGGGAACTCCCGGCGGCCTCGACAAGAAGATTGAAGTTTTCCGACAACAGGTAGATGACGCTCGCCCCGAAATTGAAACCAGTCGTATCCCCGCGGATTCCTCCCGCCCCCTTGGCGTTGGGTATATATGTCGCTCCCAGATTCCAATGCGTGACCCACTTGTCGCCAATTTCGATGCTGGCCGGGATGTTCACCTGAAACCCGAGCGCGCCGTTCCCGAGGCCCTTCTCATCATCCCCGGTCGGAAAGATCAGGGACAACCTCGGCGCCAGGGCGACCGGATCCTTCAGGACGGCTTGATAACGGTAGTTCAGCTGGATGTCGCCAATGCCTGTCTCCGTGCCGCCGGAATGGATATGATTGGCCGGAACGGTCGCGGAAAGCTGGTGCGTTTCCTTGGGAACGGGCCACTCCTCCGTGAACGTAAAGTTCCAGGATTTATCCCGCATGTGCTGGAACGCCTGGATGTGCTGGATCACCCCGGGTTCCTGGTTGTACGCCTCTTCGAGCAGGAAGGAATTGTCCCGGATCTTTTTCGGCTCCTCGGCAAGTACTCCCGAGGGACCAAGCGTCACGAACGCAAGAACCGCCGCAAGACCGACTCTTCTCATCTCATCCCTCCGATTCAGTGTGCGGCCCGAACGTCCGAACCGTAAACCGCCCCTTCCTCCCATGTCGTCGCCCGCCCCAGGCTGAACCGTACCGCGCCCATTCCTTCCCCCGGCGGGACACCCATCGCCGCCAGAACGGGAGAAAGGGTCACCGAACCGGTCGATGCGGCGACCCCCGGAAGCATCGAGAGGACTTCCGCGCCGACCCGGCCCACGAAGTTGACGTTGAGCGTGTTCGGCAATCGCGCCCCGGAGGACCGTTGAGCGTCACCTTTTCCCCGAAAATCCCTCTTAGCCCTTCCCAGAACCGGGCTCGCAAGGCCCGTACCTGCGGCATCCCGACCCATTTCCACGCCGCGTCGCCTCCACCGCTTCCGGGCAGATCGGCGTGCTCGCGTTGAAGTCGAGATAGATCTTCCGGCTCATCCGTTCCTCCCTGCATTCTCCGCCAGGGCGGCTTCGAGCGCCGCGGCGCAGACGGAAAGGGAATCCGCAAGTCCCGCGTCTCCCCCTTTCTCGAAATCCTCCGTCCGCGTTGCCATCGTATTGGTCACGTGGGCGAGACACACGACCGGTCTTCCGAGGGCCTTCCCGAGGCTCAGAAGCGCGGCCGCCTCCATTTCGACGGAAACGATCCCCTCCAGGCGGCGCGAAGCGATGAGACTCTTCGTCTCCCGGAAGGGAGCATCCGTAGTCCACGACGGGCCCGTATGTACCGGGATGGATAACCCGTCCGTCCGTTCCCGGACCGCGGCGATCAGCGAGGGATCGGCATCGGCATGACGCCCGGGCGGCAGGTAGTGGCAGCTCGTCCCCTCGTCGCGCAATGCCCGCTCGATCAGGAGGAAGAAAGGCGGGGCAAACCGTTCGGCCACAAGCCCCGCCGAGGAGATGCTCACAAGGACGCGGCATCCGAGAGCGAACAGTTCCTCGGCGACCAGGACGGCGAACGGGGCCCCGATCGTGCCGCCGATCACACCATATTCGGCGTTCCCTGCCCGCCACCGGAAGAGGCGCGTATGGAAACAGGGCCAGGCGGAATCCTCAACGGCCCTTCCCGTGTCAGCGAGGTGTTCGACAAGTTCCCCGTCGAAGTCCAGTAGGCATCCGGCAGGGACGGCAACCTTGGGCAACCTCTTCCGGATCCGGGCCGCCTCCAGCAGGTTTGCCGCCGTGAAGACGGGCGCTTCCGAAGGCTCGTGTTCCAGAAGAGGTATCCGAAGGCGGGTGGGGACCATATCTCCTCCTCTTGTGTATTAGAACATTCTAACCGTAACCTCTCTTCAATCCCGGATTCCTAAATCCTTCTTCTTCTGGGCGAACTCCTCGGAGCCGATCTCCCCGGAAGCATAGCGCCGCTTGAGGACTTCCTCGGCTTCGGACAAACGAGGACCTGCCGGCGCCACCGCCGGAAAGATACGCCGGATCCCCCACACGATCCCGAAGATGATCGCTCCCCAGAACAGGAGATGCATGAACATGAACAGGGGGCCTCCCCACCAGCCCATTGAACCGAGATTCGTTCCGCACCCGAACATGGGCATCCTCCTTGAACTGGTTTGTCGGTTCCCATACGATCGGGAATCCTTTTGGCCATAAAGACGTATGAGCCGGGAACCCGTTACGCAGCGAGAAGGCAACTACCTGAATAGGGGGCAGGACGGATATATCTCGCGATTCCCATTCTTCATGGGCCGCTCGGGAGGCAACGGGCCAGTGGAAAAGGGGACAGACCCGGCCCCCTCGATTGCGGGCCGCCTCGACCACCGGCGGCGGGATCCTGTTTTCCACGCGCCCCCTCTATTGCCTGATAATGACGAACGAGACGAGAATCTGTTACGCGGCTCTCCGCACGATATTGGTAAGGCTCCTGGATCCGTTCGACCCCCAAAGGAGCCGCATGCTGTTGCCGATGACAAGCAGCGACGCCCCCATGTCCGCGGCGACCCCCATCCAGAGGGTGACCATCCCGAGGGTGGCCAGGACGAGAAACACGGCCTTGGTCCCAAGGGAGAAGGCGACGTTGAACCGGATGATCCGCAGCGTCCTGCGCCCCAGGCGGACGGCAAAGGGAAGTTTCCTCAGGTCGTCCCCCATGAGCGCCACGTCCCCTGCTTCCAGCGCCACGCCCGTCCCCGCCACCCCCATGACCACGCCCACGGTGGCCGAGGCCAGAGCCGGGGCGTCATTGATCCCGTCGCCGACCATCGCCACCCTGTTTCCCTTTTCCACGGCCTCCCGGACCAGCTTCACCTTGTCCTCCGGAAGGAGCCCCGCATGCACCGCGTCGATGGAAAGCTGCGACGCGATGGCCTTCCCCGTCTCCGGGTTGTCCCCCGTCAGCATCGTCAGCTCGCTCGCTCCCAGGTCGCGCAGCTCGGCCAGTCCGGCGCGTGCCTCTTCCCGCACGGTGTCCCGGATGGCAATCATCCCGAGCGGCATCTTCTCGATCCCGACCAGCACCACCGTAGCTCCTTTGCGCTCCCACTCCTCCACGACCGCCCGCTGGGGATCGCTCAACCCCGATCCGTTATCGAAGAAAGCGGGATTGCCGAGGTGGTAGATCCCCCCATTCACCTTCCCCCGGATTCCCATGCCGGGAACGGCCTGGACGAACGTCGGCGCGGGCAGCGGGTCGGAGTCGCCTTCGCTCCCGACGGCTTCCACGATGGCGCCGGCCAGCGGGTGTTCGGACCTGGATTCCAAGGCCGCTGCCAGGCGAAGAAGCTGGTATTCAGAGAGATCGCAGAAGGACCGGACGTGGATCACCTCCGGCTTCCCCCGCGTGAGCGTCCCTGTCTTGTCGAAAAAGAACGTCCGGATCCTGCCGAGTTCTTCGAGGTACACCCCGCCTTTGAACAGGATCCCCTCACGGGCGGCCCGTGTGAGCCCGCAGACGATGGAGACGGGCGTCGAGATCACGAGGGCACAGGGGCATGCGATCACCAGGACCACGAGCCCCCGGTAAACCCAGGTGGAGAACGGTTGTCCGAAAAGAAGAGGAGGAACGAGGATCAGTCCTAGGGCAAAGGCGATCATCGCGGGCGTGTAGTAGCGAGCGAACCCGTCGATGAAGGTCTGGCTCCGGGCGCGCTGCGCCTGGGCGTTCTCGACGAGATGGATGATCCGGGCGAGCGAACTGTCCGACGCGGGTCTCTCTACCCGGATGTCCATGACGCCCCGACCGTTGAGGCTTCCCGCAAGGACACGGGAGCCGGGAGCCTTCGCCACCGGGATGGACTCTCCCGTGATGGGGGCCTGGTTCACGGAGGAGGCCCCCTCGACCACCAGTCCGTCGACTGGAACGCGCTCGCCGGGGCGCAACAGGACAGTGTCCCCGACGACGATCCGCTCGACGGGCAACCGGATTTCTTCCCCCCCTCGGAGAACAGTCGCCTCCTTGGGGGAGAGGTCGAGGAGACGCCGGATGGCGTTGCGGGCCCGGTCCATGCTGCGGGCCTCCAGGAGTTGCGCGAGGGAGAAGAGGAACATCGCCGAGCCCGCCTCCGCCCACTCTCCGATGAAGAGGGCGCCGACCGCGGCGGTGGCCATAAGCGTGTTCATTTCAAGCTGACGGTGGCGGAGGGCCTGCCAGGCGCGGCGAGCGACGTACCAGCCGCCGGATACCGTCGCCAGCAGAAGGAGCAGCTTCACAACTCGCGGCTGAACCCCCATGAAATGGAGGATCAGCCCGGTCGCCAACGCAACGCCCGAAATGGAGGTCGCCGTCAGGCGCCCGTATCGCTCCCAATAGGTGAACGCCTCCGCCGTGCGGTCGTCGACATTGGCCTTGAATCCCGTCTCGGAGATCGCCTGTGCGATCCGTTCGGGCGTTACGGCGTGGGGGTCGAACTCGACCGTGAGTGTGGAATCGGTATAGGAAGGAACCGCCCGCCCCACTCCCGGAAGGGCGGAGAGCACGGACAGGATCGGACCCGATTCATGGGCGCAATCCATCCCCTCCACCCGGAAGACACGTCGCGACGCCAGCGTACAAATGTCCCCACAGGAACAGTTCGCCGCCGATTGCTCTCTCCCGCCTTCCATGCCTCCTCCTCGCCCGTTCATCGTCATTAACGCATGAACATACATTCATGCATCGGAACAAAAAAATTTGCCCTTTTACCCCGCGCTTTCGCGGACCCGCTCCGTCGCCTCCCGGACTTGACCCGCCCCCTCGCGAACGTGGCGCAACGCTTCCTTCATCAGGCTGTCGATATGGGCATCGTCGAGCGAGTAGAAAGCCATCTTTCCTTCCTTCCGGTAACGGACCAGTTTCTGGCTCCTTAACACCCGGAGCTGGTGGGAGGTCGCCGACTCGCTGATCCCGAGGAGTTTGGCCAGATCGCAGACGCAGAGTTCCTCCACCGACAGGGCCTGGAGGATTTTGACGCGCGTCGGATCCCCCAGTGTACGGAATATCTCCGCGAGCGACAGGATCTCCCGCTCCGGCGAGAGCATCCGGCGGGCGCTCCTCACGTGCGCCTCATTTACATAATAGATTTCGCATACATCCACGTCTTTGCGTCCCATGGGACCCTCACTCATCTGCACGCCTGTTCATATGTTAAAATTTTGATCTGGTATGGTCAAGAAAAAATCCGACCCCATACTTAGGTCTGGCACAGGATACCCGAGCTTCCTGCGCTTGAGCGATACCCGGTATTTCGGGCTTACGCCCGGCCAGTACGCGGGTCTTGCGGTTATCGTCGCTACGCTCTATGCCTTACGGCGGAACGATGCCGCCCCCGGCTGAGGCGCCACTCCAGCGTCATGTACCTAACCCATCCTAGAACAGGCACGACCAGATGCCTGCGGATCAATCGCTCAATGTTTGGAAGCAGGGACGCTCCTCGTTGCCGCAGGAGGACAGGACGATCCGGATGTGCCGATCCTTCCGGTGCGGCCGATTCGGTGGACTTAGGTTTCTGGTGGGTTTTAAAGCCCCTGCATGACCCGCTCCAGCCGCTGCCGCACCTCGCCCGCAATCCGGCTGACCTCGGCCCTGTTCACGAGATCCAGCACCGCGTTGGGATCCATGAATTCCACATGAACCTTTCCCGCGGCGTCCTGCCGCACCACCACGTTGCACGGCAGCAGGAGGCCGATCGACGGTTCCGCCTCCAACGCGCGGTGCGCCAACGGCGGGTTGCACGCCCCAAGAATGCGGTAGGGCGGCATCTCCCGGTTAAGCTTCTTCTTCAGTGTCGCCGCCACGTCGATGTCCGTCAGCACGCCGAACCCTTCCTTCTGCAATTCCTGTGTCACCTTCTCTACCGCCGCGTCGAAAGACAGGCTCACCGTTTTTCCGAATCCGTACTTGGCGTCCATTTAACCTCCTCCTTCGAAAGGGAGTTCGCGTCACCACCACTTGCTCTGCCCCTCCATTTCCCTCTCCTTCTCAAACCATCCCTACGGACACGTTTCCGTCATATTTTTCTCAAGCCGATCCAAACCGCTTAAAAACTTTCGGGTATCCCTTCTCTGTTTCTTATATACCGGCTCAAACGCCAGAGTGTAGTTTTTGCCTTCCTTTAACGTCACGTCGAACTCCCGGTAATAATCCGCCGCCGGGAGGCCGAAAAACACGCGGTGGGAGCCCGCGGCCAGCCGGATTTTCTTCCGGATTTCATACTTGATGCCGGTCCCTCCCTCGGGGTTCCTCCCGCCTTTCTCGAAATAGATCGGGATGGTTTCCTCCAGGCCATCGACCTTCCAGACGACGGCTTGGCCATCGATGTTCAAGACGAAGGGATAGCCTTTCTTTCCATGGAGGGAATCTCTCGACTCAAGGAGGTAAAACCCTTTCGTGTGGGTCTTGATGGACGCGCTGATTTCCAGGTCGGCGTATCCGTTCGGGGTAGCCCCCTTTTCGTCTGCTTCGCTGAAGACGTCGTTCCTCGCGGTTTGGGATTTCGCCGTCATGAATCGGGAGGTCGTCACGCAGCCTGCGAGAACAGTTCCAACAATGGCTGCCAGTAAGAATCGGTTCAAGCTTCTCATCAAGGCGTTTCCTCGGTGGGCAGGCGTACGGAACCTGACGAACGACTTGATCTGTCTCATGCGGGAGTCTCCTTGTCGTTGATTTTCGCTTCGATTCTTGCCTCCCACCAGCGGTAGAGGGTGGGCAGGACGACGAGCGTCAGGAGCGTCGATGTGATCAGTCCGCCGATGACGACCGTGGCCAGCGGCCTTTGCACCTCCGCGCCGGTCCCTTGGGACAGGGCCATGGGGATGAAGCCCATGGAAGCGACCATGGCCGTCATCAGGACGGGGCGCAGCCTCACCTCCGCCCCTTTCAGGATGGCGTCGTCCAGCGGAACCCCTTTCTCACGGAGTTTGTTGAAGTAGGAGACCATGACGATGCCGTTGAGCACGGCGACGCCGAAGAGGGCGATGAACCCGACAGCCCCTGAAACAGAGAGCGGCAGACCCCTCAGGAAGAGGGATACGATCCCCCCGATGAGGGCGAAGGGCACGTTGAGGATGATGAGGAACGCCTGTCGCACCAAGTTGAAGGTGGAAAAGAGCAGGATAAAGATCAACGCCAGGCAGATCGGGAGGATGACGGAGAGCCTTGCCATCGCCCGCTGCTGGTTCTCGAACTGCCCGCCCCAGGTGATGTAGTATCCGGGCGGAAGTTTGACCTTCGCCTCGATGGCCTTCTGGGCATCGGCGACGAAACTGCCGATGTCGCACCCCGACACGTTGCACTCCACGACGATCCGGCGGGAACCGTTCTCCCGGGAGATCTGGGCCGGCCCCTCCTCGGTGTAGACCCTCCCCAGTTGCCTGACGGGTACCCTTGCGCCCCCGGGGGCGGAGACCAGGATCTCGCCGATCTTCTCCACGTCGTTGCTCAAATGCTCGGGAAACCGGAGCGCGATGGAGAAGCGCCTCTGCCCCTCGAAAAGCTCCGAAACCGGTTTCCCGCCCACGGCGACTTCCAGGACGTCCTGAATGTCGCCGACGTTGATGCCATATCGGGCGATGGCCGCGCGGTCGATCTCCACCTGGAGGTAGCCCAGGCCGGATGTCTTCTCCACGGTGACGTCGGCGGCCCCCCTGACTTTCTCGACGACCCGCGCGATCTCCTCGCCCTTCGTTTTCAGGGTTTGCATGTCGTCGCCGAAGACCTTCACGGCGATCGGGGATTTCACGCCGGAGATCAGCTCGTCGACCCGCAGGGCGATGGGCTGGGTGAAGGAGAAGGACATGCCGGGAATGTTTTCCAGCCGCTCCCGCATTTTGTCCACCAGTTCCTCCTTGGCGCGAGCCGTCTTCCATTCTCCGCGGGGCTTGAGGTTGACGGAGATGTCGGAGATGTCGATCCCCATCGGATCGTTGGCGATTTCCGCGCGCCCGGCCCGGGAGACCACCTTCTCCACTTCGGGGAAGGAGAGGAGCGCCTTCTCCACCGCGGCGGCGGTCTTCACCGTGTCGGTCACCGAGACGGAGGGGAGGCGGAAGGACTGCACCGTGATGCTTCCCTCGTCGAGGGTCGGCAGAAACTCGCTCCCCAGGAAGGGGACAAGGGCCAGCGCAAAGGCCAACGCGGCACCGGTGACGCCCAAGGTTATCCCCGGGTGGGACATTGCCTTCCGCAGCGCGGGAAGGTATGCCTCCCGGAGGATCCGGAGAAGCCACGGGTCCTTCTCCTCGACGATTCTCCCTTTCAGGAGCAGGGAGCAGAGCGCCGGAACAACCGTCACCGTCAGGATCAGGGAGCCCAGGAGGGCGAATCCCACGGTATACGCCATGGGGGAGAACATCTTCCCCTCCATGTCCCGGAGCGTCACGATGGGAAGGTAGACGATGATGATGATCCCGACCCCGAAGACGATCGGACGGGCCACCTCCCGTGCCGATTCGAAGATCGTGTGGATGAATCCTTCTGCCTCCTTCCGCCCGGCGAGATTCCGCATGGTGTTCTCCACCATCACAACGCTGCCGTCGACGATCATCCCGAAATCGATGGCCCCCAGCGTCATGAGATTGGCGGAGAGCTTGAGCCAGTGCATCCCGAGGAAGGAAAAAAGCATGGAAAGGGGGATGACCAGGGCCACGATGAGGGCTGCCCGGACGTTCCCGAGAAAATAGAAAAGGACGGCCACGACCAGCAGGCCGCCCTCCAGGAGGTTGTTCCGGACGGTCCGGATGGTCTTCCGGACGAGTTCGGTCCGGTCGTAGTAGGGAACCAGTCGGACGCCCGCCGGAAGAAGCTTCTGGACGGTCTTGACTTTTTCCTTGGCGCCGGCGACCACCTCCTTGCTGGAGGCTCCCTGGAGCATCATCACGATGCCGACCACCGCCTCGCCTTTCCCGTCGCGGGTCGTCGCCCCCTGGCGCGGTTCGCTGCCGATCCGGAGTTGCGCCACGTCGTCGAGATGGATCGGCGTCCCGTTCCGGGAGGCCACGACGATCCGTTCCAGGTCGGCAAGGCCCTTGGCCAAGCCCAGCCCCCGGACGATGTACTGTTCCTCCCGGTGTTCTATGTAACCGGCTCCGCTGTTGGCGTTGTTCCTTTCCACGGCCTCCATGACGTCGTGGAGCGTCAGGTTGAGGCTTTTCAGTTTCCCAGGGTCGAGCAGGATCTGGTACTGCTTCACCTGTCCGCCGAAGGAGTTGACGTCGGTAACGCCGGGGACCGTCCGCAGGATCGGGCGGACCACCCAGTCCTGGAGGGCACGGAGTTCCCGGATGTCGTGGTTTTCCCCCTCGACCAGGTAATGGAAGATTTCGCCGAGTCCAGTGGTGATAGGCCCGAGTTGGGGCTCGATCCCCCTCGGGAGCCGCTCGCGGGCCTGCTGAAGGCGCTCGAAGACCTGCTGCCTCGCGAAGTAGATGTCGACGCCGTCCTCGAACACCACCGTGATCGCGGAGAGGCCGATCTTGGAGAGGGAGCGAACTTCCTGGAGGCGGGGAAGCCCTCCCATGGTGGTCTCGATGGGGAACGTGATCTGGTTCTCCACCTCGGTCGGGGCCATCCCGCCCGCCTGGGTGAGAACCTGCACCTGGACGTTCGTGACGTCCGGGAATGCGTCCACGGGGAGCTTGTTCATGGCCCACAGGCCGGCACCGACCAGGAGAAAGGCCGCGATGACGACCAGCAACCGCTGTTCCAGAGAGAAGCGAAGTATCCTGTCGATCATGGGCCTATTCCTCCCCGAGTTCGCCTTTTTTCAGTTCCGATTTCAGGAGGAACCCGCCCTTGGCCGCGTACCGTTCTCCTTCTTTCAGTCCCACGGTAACCTCCACCCAGCCTCCCCCGTTGGCCCCGGTCGCCACTTCCCTGGGGATGAATTCGGCGTCGTCCCCGGTGATGAACAGGACCTTCTTTCCTTCCAGTTCAACGATGGCCTCCTCGGGGACCGCCAGCACCGGGGGGCGGCTCCGGGGGATGGTCAGCTCCACCGTGGCGAACATCTCGGGCTTGAGCTTCCTCCCCGGGTTCGCCACCTCGATACGCGCCTTCACGGTCCGCGTGGCTTCATCCACCAGGTCCGCGATATAGGTCACCCTCCCCCTGAAGACGCTGTCGGGGAAAGCTCCGACCTTTACCGCCGCCGTCCGTCCCTTTTCGATCTTCGCCAGGTCCTTCTCGTTGATGTCGACCAGCACCCACACGGAGGAAAGGTCGGCGACCGTGAAGAGATTTTTCGAAGGGTCGGCCAACTCCCCGACGGTCGTATGTTTCCCCGTCACGACCCCGGTGATGGGGGAGTGGACGGGGAGGAGGATTCTCTTCTCCTCCATGTGCACCTCGAATTCCGAGGGCGAGAGGCCGTAGAGCCTCAGCCGTTCTTCGTCAGCGTGGAGATCGGACATCGCCGTCTGGTATTCCGTCTCCGCCTGCAGGTTCTCCTTTCGGGCGGCGATCTTCTTCTCGACAAGGGTCCTCGTCCTTTCCATATTGCCCTTCGCAAGACCGACCCGGGACCGGGCCTTGTAATACTCGGACAGGGCTTCGCCCAGTTCCACGCTGTCGAGGCGGGCAAGGACCTGGCCGGCGACGACGGCGTCTCCGAGGCTCGCTCCGACCCACACGATCTTTCCAGGAATCCTGGGGGAGACGTGGGCGGTCCGGTCCGCGTTGGATTCCACCTTGCCGGTCGCCGCGACGAGGCCGCGCAGAGCCACCTTTTTCGCGGTCTCCACGACAACCGCGCCGCTTTGCACGATTTCCGGTTTCAGACGGACGCCGCGGGGCTGTTCGTCTCCACCCTCCTTTCCCTCGCTGCCATTTCCGGCCGCAACCGTTTCCTTCCTTTCCGCAGTCGCCCGTTTTCCTCCTGTCATGATGTGGCTGAACCGGTAAATAAAGGCGCCGCCCAGGACGACGGCGACCGCGATCGCAATGATCGTGTAGATCCCCCTCTTTTTCATCCGTTTCCTCCGTCGCATTCGATTCGTGGAGCATCCGTCATTCGATCCCTCCACCTGCCGCTGCCGTGAGCCGGGACATGGACGTGTTCCATTCGTGGAGGGCCGACAGGTATCCTTCGTTCACGTCGAGAAACTTCCTTTGCTCTTCGATTACCGAGAGGAAACCCACCTCCCCCAGGCGATAGGCTTCGCGGGTCAACCGGAGGTTTTCCTCGAATTGGGGGAGAATGTCATTGTCGTAGATCGACAGGGATATTCCGGAGGACATCAGGCGGGAAAAAGCCGCTTCCACGCTCCTCTCGATGTTCTTCCTGGCGGATGCGTACCGGTATTCGGCGCTTGTCCTCCTCGTGATCGCTTCCTTCTTTCCCGCCTGGTTCCGGTCGAACAGGGGGAGGGGCACCGACAGTTTGAGCCCCACCAGCTTGTCGCGATCTTTCGCCGTGATATCTCCGACGTCCAGCGAAGACTCTTCCCGCTCCAGGGAGAGCGACGCGGTCACGTTGGGAATCCCTTCCGCGTCCGCCAGGCGGATCTCCGCTTCCGCCTTTTCCTTTTCGGCCGCCAGGGCCAGGAGGTCCGGCCTCCGGGCAAGCGCCAGTGCTCTGAGGTCCTCGATCCGGGCCGAGAACGCATTCCTTTCGAGTGCGCCCGCGATTCCGACCTCCGCGCCCGGAGGAAGGCCCATCAGGGAAAAGAGCTTCGACCGTCTCGGTCCGACTTCGCGTTGCGCTTCCGCCTGGCGTCCCTGGCTCCTGGCGACTTCCACGCGGGCCACGTTCATTTCCAGCTCCGGGATGTCACCGGCCTCGAACCTGTCCCGGGCGACCCGAAGGAGTTGCTCGTTGATCTCCACGAACCTCCCGACCAGCTTCAACTGCTGTTCGGCCAGGAGAAGATCGTAGAAGGCGACCCTGACCTCCTCGGCGAGGAGGCGCTCCGCGTCGGCGAACCGGTAGCCGTACTCCTCCAGGTCCTTCCCGGCAACCGAAAGCCTCTTGGCCCTTTTTCCGGCGGTCAAGATCTCCTGGGAGTAAGCGGCGGAGAACCTCCTTTCGCCTTCGTTTGCGAAGACGAAATCGCCGGCGCCCTCGAACTCCAGGGAAGGGTTGGGGAGCAGGCCCGCCCGGATCTTCCCCGCCTCGCGCAGGCCCCTCTCGGCGCGCAATGCCTTGAGATCCCCGTTGTTCTCCAAGGCATAGGAGAGTATTTCGGGCAGACCGAATACCTTCTCCGCGGCGGATGCCGATGCGACGTTTACCGCAAGCAGCAATGCCAGCAGTGCCGAAAACGCGGATCCGATGGAAGAACCCAATCCCGCCACCTCCTTTGACCTCATGGCCATGCCGTTTCGCGACCACGAAAAGTGACCGATGCCTTCCTGTCCCCCGTCGATCGCTTCAACCCCCGTAGCTGTGGAGGCCCGACAGGACCAGGTTGACGCCCAGGTAGCACATGATGGTTGCGCATGCGTCCGCTCAGCGGTCGCGGAGACAGGGGCATGTTCGGTGCGAACTTCGGCAACGGTTTCCATCGGAACTCCTCCCGTCGGTAAGACGTGAATTACCGTCTCGGCAAACGATGAAATACGCGCCGGTTTCCGCGGAAACCGGCGACCAGGGGGGCGGAGAAGAGCGGGCTTAACTTCTGGGAGGGCGGAGGAAAGAGAAAGAAGGGGCTTCGTAGTACGTT
>Ga0082335_1007025_pt1 | contig 13973 bp, 12 predicted proteins | sample Subgrocontami58m_FD_72375 | JGI IMG/M metagenome (GOLD analysis project Ga0082335, IMG submission 72375) | Subsurface groundwater microbial communities from S. Glens Falls, New York, USA - GMW37 contaminated, 5.8 m (SPADES assembly) (version 2) ...
CGGCAGGATTCCCGCGTGGCCGCGCGGCTTGGCGTGGGGGCCGGCGAGGTGATGCCGTGGGCCGAACTCCAGGCGCGCGTGCGTGATCGTGTGGGGCCGGACGACCTCGCGGATCTGTGCGGCGGATGCCCGTGGCTCGAGTACGGGGTGTGTGCCGCTGGCATCGCGGATCTCGTCGCGGGGCGCACGACGCCGGCGGGCTGACGTCGGTGGGGACGTCTGTTCCCCCGACACGGGCGTTGCGCGCTGGTATGGTCCCCAACCGGCGAGAGAGCGGTCCGTTCAGAGGGCCGCGCGACCGAGGTCCCGGTTTGCACACGGCGACGATCCCCCTGAGGGGGAGTTGCCCCATCAGGTGCGCCCGGGTCCATGACGCAGGGTCATCAGGGAGGAAAGAATGGCCGAGGGTACCCCCGACGTCCGCGAGACACGCCGGATGCTCAAGAAGGGCATCTGCATCGCCGGAGTCGGCGAGACGGAGCAGGGCATCATCAAGGACCGTGGGTCCTTCGAGTTGCTCGCGGAGGTCACGAAGACCACGCTCGACGACGCAGGTCTTGAGCTCAAGGACGTCGACGGCATTGTCACGGCGTTCTCCTTCGTGGAGTCCACCCTGATGCACGCGACGACGCTGGCCGACTATATGGGCATGGCCCCCGGCTACTTCGCGTCCGTCTCCGTCGGTGGCGCCACCGCGCCGCTCATGGCGGTTCAGGCCGCCATGGCGATCGATGCCGGTCTCGCGGAGGTCGTCCTCTGCGTGCGTGGTGACAACACACGCTCCGGCATCTCGTCCTCGGGCATGATCGCCATGGCCCGCGAGATGAGCCACGGCGCCTACGAGGCCCCATTCGGCCTCACCACAATTGGTGGCTACGGCCTGCTGGCCCAGCGCTACATGTACGAGCACGACGTGCCGCAGGAGGCCCTTGCCGCGGTCGTGGCAACTCAGTCCGAGCACGCCGCGCTGAAGTGGAACGCCATGCTGCGCGACGTGGTCACGATTGAGGACGTCCTCAACGACCGGTGGATCGCCACCCCGTTTCACGTGATGGACTGCTCGCTTGTGACCGATGGCGCCGCCGCCTTCATCGTCACCACCGAGGCGCGTGCGAAGAGCATGCGCAAGAAGCCCGTCTACATCACCGGTATCGGTGAGGGCTTCTCGCACCAGTACATCTCCCAGGCCAAGTCCGTGGACTCCGTTCGCCAGGGCCTCGGCCGTGCCGGTCGTCGCGCCATGGAGGTCGCCGGCATCACGCCGCAGGACCTCGACGTGGCCGAGATCTACGACTCGTTCAGCTTCACCCCGCTCATCGCGCTTGAGGGCTTTGGCGTGTGCGGCGTGGGCGAGGCGGGCGACTGGGTCCTGGAGGGCAACGCGAAGCTCGGCGGCGCGCTGCCGATGAACACGCACGGCGGGCTCATCCGCCAGGCACATCTGGGTGCCATGCACCACATCGTCGAGGCCGTGCTGCAGTTGCGCGGCGAGGCCGATGACTCGGCCAAGACCGAGTACAACGGCGGGAACCACCAGGTGCCGGACGCCAAGTTGGCGATCACGAATGGCTCGGGCGGCATCCTCGCGGCGACGAGCGCGCTGGTGCTGTCCAGCGAGCCGCCGCAGGCGGCGTAGTACCGCTCACGACCGACGCTTCGAGAAGAACGAGGAGACCCCACCGAGATGTCCGAGAAGCCCGCCTACACCAAGCCGCTCCCCGACCTGCGCCCCGAGGACGCCACGTTCTGGGATGCACTCAAGGAGCACCGCTTCATCCTCCCCTGCGAGGATGGCGGCAAGCCGTTCTGGTACCCGCGCAAGTACGCCCCGGGCACCCTGAAGGCCACGAGTTGGATCGACGCGACCGGCAACGGCACCGTCTACACCTACTCGGTGCACTTCATCGGCCCCAGCAAGTCCTACAAGGGCGATCCGCCGCACATCGTGGCCCTGATCGACCTTGAGGAGGGCCCCCGCATGATGAGCATCCTCGTCAAGGACGAGGAGGGGTATCCGTCCCTGGACGCCGCCGACGTGACGATCGGCATGAAGGTCCGCCTCGTCTTCGACGACGTCACGGACGAGATCACCATGCCCAAGTTCACCCCCGCCGCCTGACGCTGCGGACGAGACACGACGAGTAGCGAGGGAGAGACGGCGATGCCCGAGTGGAGTGATTGGTACAGCAGAGAGGACCCCACCACGTGGATCCTCGCCGAGGTTCTGAAGAAGCGGGCGGCCGAGCACCCCGACCGCGACTTCCTGAAGTTCGCCGACAACCCGTGGGTGAGCTACGGCGAGATCAATGCGCGGTCGAACCGCATCGCCAACTCCCTGCTCGCCCGTGGCGTGAAGAAGGGCGAGTCGGTCTCCGTGATGCTCCCGAACTGCGAGGAGTTCCTCCCCGTCTGGTTCGGGATCCTCAAGGCGGGCGCGGTGATGAGCTCGATCAACACCGCATACAAGGGCGACTTCCTGTCCTGGACCATCAACCTGGTCGAGGCGAAGAAGCTCATCATTTCCGACGTCTACCTCGACCGTCTGGACTTCATCACCAAGGAGTTGCCGCTCCTGGAGCACGTCATCGTGATGAGGACCAGCGCGCCCGAGGGCCCGGATCCGTCGCTGAAGTGGGAGCCGCTCGACGCCCTCATGGAGTCCTCGGACGCCGAGCCGGACGTGGAGTACTCGTGGGTGGACGACGCCCGCATCATGTTCACGTCGGGCACTACGGGCCGCTCGAAGGGCGTCATCAAGCAGAACGCCGCCGACTACTTCTCGGCGCGCGGCCTGTTGGAGGTCGTGTCCAAGACGTCGGGCCGCTCCATCGACGAGCTCGCCGATGACACCTTCTTCTCGTGTCTCCCGCTGTTCCACAGCAACGCACAGGTGCTCTCGGGCTACCCGGCTCTGGTCGCCGGCGGCCGCGTCGCCTACACCGAGCGGTTCTCGTCGAGCCGCTTCTGGCAGCAGGTGATCGACGCCGAGGCAACGATCTTCAACTCGATCGGCGCCGTGTCGTACTTCATCTGGAACATCCCGGAGTCCGACCTGGACACGCAGCACAAGGTCCACACGGTCTTTGCCGCCCCGGCGCCGAAGGACATCTACTTCGACTTCCAGAAGCGTTTCGGGGTCAAGTTCATCGAGGGGTACGGCCTCACCGAGACCGGCATGGCCACCTACATGGACCCGACCCAGGACCCGGTCCCCGGCTCCATCGGTGTCGCCAACCCGGGCTACGAGGTCACCGTGGTCGAGCCCGGCACCGACCGTCCGCTCCCGCCCGACAGCCCGGGTGAGATCGTGGTCGACATGAAGATCCCGAACATCGTCATGCGCTCGTACTACGGCATGCCCGAGAAGACCGCCGAGGACTTCCGCAACCTGAAGCTCCATACGGGCGACCTGGGCCGCATGGACGAGAACGGCTACATCTACTTCATGGACCGCGTGAAGGACTACATCCGCCGTCGCGGCGAGAACGTGTCCTCCATGGAGGTCGAGAAGCAGACCATGGATCACCTCGGGATCAAGGAGGCCGCCGCAATCGGCGTAAAGGCTGGCGAGGGCGCCTCCTCCGAGGACGAGATCATGATCGTGTGCATTCCCGATGGCGACGCCCCCGACCCGGTCGAGCTCACGCACTTCCTGGCCGAGCGGATGCCGTACTTCATGGTTCCGCGCTACATCCGCTTCGTGGACTCGCTGCCCAAGACCCCGACCGAGCGCGTGCAGAAGGTCAAGCTGCGGGACGAGGGCATCACGGCCGACACCTGGGACCGCGAGGTCGCGGGCGTCAAGGTCAAGAGGTAGTCGCCGGTGGCGTCGCTCAGGAGCTACGGGTCGTATGTGCCCCAGTACCGGGCTCCGCTCGGTGAGATCCAGAAGTTCTATGGCCGTCCGGGCCGTCCCCGGGCGGTCGCGCTCGCAACCCCGGCCCTTGATGAGGACACCCTCACCATGGCCTTCGAGGCGGGTCGCGAGGCACTGAACGGCGAGCGGGGGGTCGGTGCCGTCATCACGGTGACCCAGGCCCCGCCGTTCGGCCTCAGGAAGATGTCGGCCACCATCGCCCGGGCGCTGCGCCTTGACGACGGTGCGCTTGCCATCGACCTGAGCGCACACGCGGCGGGCCTCCTGGACGCCTTCCGCATCGCGTCCGTTCTCGATGTCGGTCCCACTCTCGTGGTGGCCACCGACCACCTGGTGTCATACCGGGATCGCGTGGCCGACATGTTGTCGGCGGGCGCCGCCACGGCGTTCCTGGTGTCCGGTGGCGATGATGGCTTCGCCACTCTCGGGCCGCAGGCCCGGGCGTCGTCCGAGGTCTACGACGTATGGCGCCTTGGCACCGAGCCCGAGCCGCGGTACCGCATGGAGGTCCTCTTCGACTCCTACGCGTCCAACACCACGCAGGCGCTGAAGAATCTTGAGGGCCTCGCCGGGCGCCCCACCGCCGAGTACTCGGCGGTGTGCGCGAGCCAGCCCCACCCGCAGACCCTGCGTGGCCTCGGCAAGGCGGGCGTGCAGGCAGCGCAACTCGAGAAGACATCCTTCATCGCCGAGATCGGCAACGTCGGAGCGGCATCGGTGGGCCTCGCGCTTGCCCTTGGCCTTGACCACGCGTCGCCGGGTGACAACCTGGTGGCGCTCGGCTACGGCGGCGGCGAGGCCATCGCCCAGTCGGTCGCCGTGATATCCGCGCCCCCCGCGGTCGGCACCCGCGAGAAGATCGACAAGGGCGAGACCATCGCCCTTGGCACCTACTATCGCTGGACCGAGGGGCGCCAGCAACAGCCCCACTAGGCCGGGAGGAAGTATGCGCATCGGCGTCCTGGGGATCGGCAAGACCCCCCACAAAATCCAGCACGAGAAGTCACTGAAGGACCTGGCCGTCGAGGCCGGCCGAGCGGCCATCGCCGACGCGGGCGTTCAGCCGTCCGACATCCAGATGCTGTACGTGGGCAACGTGGGCTCGGTGGGCTTCAACTTCGAGAACTCCACCGGTCTGATGGCCGCGCATCACCTGGGAGTGGTCCCCGCTGGCGCCGTGCGCGTCGAGGCCGCTTGCGGCACCGGTGCGTGGGCGCTTCACCTGGGCTGCGTGGCAATCCAGTCGGGCCTGTACGACACCGTCATGGTTCTGGGCATCGAGAAGATGAATGACCTCGCCACGGTCGAGGGCACGTCGATCATCGCCCAGGCCGCGGATAGCAAGGAAGAGTACTTCTCCGGGCTCACCTTCCCGTCCGGCGTGGCGCTGACTGCACGCAAGTACATGCAGACCTACGGGTGCACGGAAGAGGACATCGCCCACACCTCCGTCAAGAATCACTACTACGGCGCGCGCAATCCCTTCGCCCACCTGCGCTTCGAGTGCACGGTGGAAGAGGTCATGAAGTCGCCGAAGGTTGCCGATCCGCTGAAGCTGTACGAGGTATGTCCCATGACCGACGCCGGATCGGCGCTTGTGTTGTGTCGCGAGGAGATCCTTCGCGCCCAGCCGGACAAGCCGCAGGTGTTCGTGACCGCCACCTCGATGGCCACCGGTACCTGGTATCAGGCCACGGACACCCTGCAGGATGGCTACCAGCTGATCAATCGCCCGGCGACCCGCGCATACGAGATGGCGGGAATCACTCCCGACGACGTCGACGTGGCAGAGATCTACAACTCATTCGCCATTCAGGAGCCGCTCGGAATCGAGGGGCTCGGCTTCGCCGAGATGGGCGAGGGCTGGAAGGGCGCTGCCGACGGATCGACCTGGCTCGACGGCAAGGTGGCCATCAACCCGTCCGGCGGGCTGCTGTGCAAGGGGCACCCCCTGGGCGCCACCGGCACCACGCAGGCCGTGGATGTCATCGAGCAGCTGCGTGGCACCGCTCCCGAGGGCATGCTTCGGCCCGATTGCGAGATCGGAGTCTCCGCGTGCCGCGGCGGCCCGGGCTCGGTGGGGGCAATCCACATCTACCAGCGCATCGAAGGGGAGTGAGATGACCGTCTCGGCCATCGAGTTCTCGCGACTCGGACCACCCAAACTCCACCTCTTCGCCATGAAGTGCGAGAAGTGCGAGAAGCTCTCACCGTGGTGGGAGCGCCACCACTGCTACAAGTGCGGCCACGACACGCTGCACGAGTTCGAGTTGTCCGGCAAGGGCGAGATCTCGAACTACACGGTCGTCTACTACCCGTCCCGCGACTTCGTGGGGCAGGAGCCCTATGTGGTGGGCCACATCGAGATGGACGAGGGCGTGAACCTGCCCGCGCCGGTCATGGGCGTGGCACCCGAGGACGTCGAGGTGGGCACCCGCGTGTCGGCAACGCTGCGCCGCATGAAGCTGGGGCACGAGGGCGATATCTACTACTCGTACAAGTTCGTGGTTGACGACGAGGCGCACGGGGCGGCCTAGCCCTGCGGTGGGTGCGCCCGGGTTCGCCGGGCGCACCCTGCGTCCTCGGGCCGTACGGGGCCCGGGTGCTCAGGATTCCTCGGGTGGCCCGGGCCCGCTCGGTTGCCGCCCCCCGGCCTCGGTACGGGATGGGGCCCACACCGTCACGCCCGTGCAGCAGGGGGCGGATGGCCACCGCCGCTCGGTTCGCCGCACTGTCCGGGATGGTGTAGACGGCCAGGCAGGCACAGGTGTCGTGCATCTCGATGAGCGCGTCGGCCTCGTCGAGGGATGTGCCCGCGCCGATGTCGTTCACACGCCAGCCGTCCTGGGTCATGAGCACCGACAGCGCCAGGGCATCCCGCGCATGGCGCTCGTCTTCCGGTCCTGCCACCACTGCGATGGGGCCGTTGGCTCGCCGTGCGGCGGCCTCGGTGAGCAGGTGCTCGGCGGCCACCAGATTCTCGCATGCGGCCCACCACCACTCTCGATGTCGACGAGGGCGGGAAAGACCACGAGATCCATTGCCCGAGCACGGGGGAACACCGCGAGCGCACGATCGATTTCGATGTCCACGCGCGCAGGGTCTTCGACGGGTACGCCGGTTCGGCGGGCGAGGGACCCGATCGCCATGCCGACTTCCGCGCGCGTTCGATGTTCCGGTGCGGTGCTCGCCCGGGTCAGATCCTCGCGTGAGGTGGATACGGATGGGGGGCACGCGAGGAGTGTCCCCCCATCCGCCCGTGCGCATCAACGGTCTCCGGGCGCCGAGGTCTGGCACACATGTCGACCGCCCCGGGGGTCCATGTCCCGGGGCGGGGCGTTACCGCTGCTTGGTGGGGTCCCTCACGATGACGGAGTCCGGACCCTTGCCCTGGGGCACCATGGGGAACACCTTGGCGGTCTTCGACACCTGGATGTCGATGAGAGCCGGACCATCGGTGGCAAGGGTCTGGGCGAGGGCATCGTCGAGTTCCGAGGGGTCCTCGATACGTAGGCCCGGGATGCCGTAGGCACCTGCGAGGCGGGCGAAGTCGGGCTGGAACGCCGAGAAGCTCGTGTTCGAATACCGCTTGTCCCAGTAGAGCTCCTGCCGCTGACGCACCATGCCGAGGAACCCGTTGTTCAGGATGACCACCTTGATCGGCAGCCCGTAGGTCTGTGCGGTGGAGAGCTCCTGCAGGGTCATCTCGAACGAGCCATCGCCGGCGACGTCGATCACCAGTTCGTCGGGCAGGGCCACCTGCGCACCCAGGGCGGCCGGAAGGCCGAACCCCATGGTGCCGAGCCCGCCGGAGGTGACCCAGCGGCGCGGGCGGTCGAATGGGTAGAACTGCGCCGCCCACATCTGGTGCTGGCCCACCTCGGTGCACACGATGGCGTCGCCATCCGTGAGGCGATGAAGCGACTTGATCACCTGCTGCGGTGCGATGACCCCGGGCACGTCGTCGTCAACCTCGAACGGGTGCTCGGTCTTCCAGGCGCCGATTCGGGCGATCCACCGGGTGCGCTCCGCGTCGTCGCGCTGCGCCTCCTGCGCGGCGTAGACCTCGGTGAGCGCCTCGAGGGCGGCACGGGCCTCTCCGGCGATGCCGATGTGGGCGGAGCGGTTCTTGCTGATCTCCGCGGGATCGATGTCGATGTGGATGATCTTCGCGTTGGGCGCCCACTCGTGCATGACGGTGGAAAGCACGCGCTCATCGAATCGCACGCCCACGGCCAGGATGGCGTCGGACTCCTGAAGGGCGAAGGTGGCGGCCGCGAGGCCGTGCATGCCGGGCATTCCCACGAACAGGGGGTTGCTGGCGGGGAACCCGCCCAGACCCATGAGGGTGGTGGTCACCGGAACGCGGGCGGTCTCGGCGAATCGGATGAGCGCGTCAGCGGCACCCGAGTGGATGATTCCCCCGCCCGCGTAGATCATGGGCTTGCGCGCATTGGCCAGCACGCGAGCGGCCGCGGCGAGCTGGCGCGGGTGGCCGCTGGTGGCCGGCGGGTGGTAGCCGGGCATGGGCGGCGGGAAGGCGCCGTCGTAGTCGTCGACCTCGCGGGCCCACTGGTCGACACACACGTCCACCAGCACGGGGCCGGGCCTGCCGCTCTGGGCCACCCACAGGGCCTCGGTGAGGACCGCGGGGAGCTCGGAGGCCTCCTTCACCAGGTACGAGTGCTTCACGATCGGCAGGGTGATACCGACGATGTCCGCCTCCTGGAAGGCGTCGGTTCCCACGCGTGCTGCCCCGACCTGTCCGGTGAGGGCCAGAAGCGGAATGGAGTCCATGTAGGCGTCGGCGATCGGCGTGACCAGGTTGGTGGCGCCGGGGCCGGACGTGGCGGTGCACACACCCACTCGACCGGTGACCTTGGAGTACCCCTCGGCCATGTGGCCCGCGCCCTGCTCGTGCCGCGTGAGGTACAGCCGGATGTCCGGGTCATCGAACAGCGCGTCGAAGAGCGGGATGAGTGGACCCCCGGGGATGCCGAAGATGGCGTCCACGCCCCCGCGCTTGAGAACCTCAAGGGTGGCGTCAACAGCGCGCATCCTCATCTCCTCCTGCCTTACGGCATCGAACCCGAATGGGCGGTTACTCTAGCGGACCACCATCGGGCAACCGGCGGGCGATCAGCATTGAGGAGGCGGGGCATGAGCGACCAGGATGAGCGGAAGGTTCCCGACTTCGCCGAGGAGAACGCCACGCGTATCGCCTCCGAGTCGCTTACCCATTACGACCCGGCTGCCGACACGTATCACTGCTCGTACGGACCGCCGATTCCCGCGATGACCGTTCACGACGAGGAGCGCGGAATCCTGGTGCGCATCGACCCCCGCACGCGTCAGGTCCTGGGCTTCACCATTCCGTCCTTCAAGGAGTGGTATGCGGCCAACAACCCTGATGGCGGCGAGTTCGAGGTGGATCTCCCCTCGGTATGGCCTGAGGATGGCGTCGGCGCCGACGAGGGCTGACCGCGCGCACCGTAGGTCGGACCGCGCGGCCCGTGCCCCGTAGTAGGATCATCGGCCAGTTCATAACGGATATGTCGAAGCAAGGAGCACGCGGACCATGGCGGTCGAGACCCAGCGCATGGAGGACTTCCGCCTTGAGGCGGAGCCGTACTACCTGCCCCTCGGCAACGAGGTTGAGCTTTTCGAGGCCGCGTATTCGGCCCACCTACCCGCGATGCTCAAGGGCCCCACGGGCTGCGGCAAGACGCGCTTCGTCGAGTACATGAGCTGGAAGCTCGGCCGCACCCTGGTGACCGTGGGCTGCCACGAGGACCTCACCGCGTCGGACCTCGTGGGCAAGTACATGCTGCGCGGCGATGAGACCGTCTGGCAGGACGGCCCCCTCACCACGGCGGTCAAGGCCGGCGGCATCGCCTACCTCGACGAGATCGTGGAGGCCCGCAAGGACACCACGGTGGTGATCCACCCCCTCACCGACGACCGGCGCATCCTGCCGCTCGAGAAGAAGGGTGAGGTCGTGCGTGCACCCGACGACTTCATGCTGGTCATCTCGTACAACCCGGGCTACCAGTCGGTGCTCAAGGACCTGAAGCACTCCACCAAGCAGCGCTTCGTGGCCCTTGACTTCGACTATCCGCCACCGGATGCCGAGGAGACCATCCTTCGTGAGGAGTCCGGGGTGGACGCCGACACCGCCAGCCGCCTGGTGAAGATCGCCGAGAAGGTGCGCAACCTGCGCACCCATGGCCTGGAGGAGGGCGTCTCGACCCGCCTGCTCGTGTACGCCGGTCAACTCATCCAGGGCGGTGTGGAGCCGGTGGCGGCCTGCGAGGCCACCATCTGCAAGCCCATCACGGATGATCTGGAGATGCAGCGGTCGATCGTCGAGCTCATCGCGACGCAGTTCTAGGCGCGCGGGCGAGCAGGGGCGAGGCCAACCGGTGAGCACCAAGGGCCCTGCGTCGGGCAACGTCGGCATGTATGTCGCGCGCGACATGCTGAACGCCGTGCCCGAGGATCGGCGCGAGGACTACCTGCGCATGGTCGAGGAGATCTCCGCCCTGAAGTATCAGCTCGGGGTGGAGGTGGCGCGCCAGCTACCGCGCATCCTGGCCGAGCACACCGACGAGGGGGTTACGCGGTACCTGGATCAGGTGCGCGCGATGGCCGGTGTGGGGTGGAAGAGCGGCGTGGAGGTGGCGAAGCAGCTGCCCGATCTGTACGACGCCCCCGACCCCACCATCGCGGACTCCTACGTGGCGATCATCACCGACGCCACGCAGGGGCAGCCGGATGACGCAGAGACCCGGGCACTCACCGTCGAGTTGGAGGAACTGGAGCACCAGCTCCGGGAGATCGAGCCCAAGCAGCAGCGGTCCCAGGAACTGAAGACGTTGCTCTCGGCACGCGATCGCCGTGATGAGCGCCGCCGCAAGCACGCAGTGGAACTGGCCGCCGCCCTCCCGCCCATCCTCGCCCGGCTGCGCCCTCGCCACCGTGAGCAATACATGCAGCAGGTGCGGCTGGTGGCGGCCGCGGACCCCGAGGCCGCCCTCGAGTCGGCCGACACCCTTCTGGAGCTGCTCAATGGCGAGCGCGTCTCCCACGAGGGGGCGGGCGAATGGGTGCGGCGCGGCCTCGACGTGCTCGAGAAGAACAAGGAAGTGGGCCGCGGGTACTTCCGCATGGGCTCCAAGTTCTCGCTCGAGGTGCTCGATGAGCTGCGAGAGGGGCTGGCGCTCAAGCAGGTGGCCCGCGTGCTCAAGCTGTACGCCACCGCACTGTGCGGCCGCGATGTCGCCGTGCGCGCGATCAACGAGATGGAGACCGTGGACCGCTTCGGACCCGAACACATCATCTTGCCTGCGGACATGCGCTTCTTCGAGGATGACGAGCGCAACTTCACCGCCTACAAGGTGGCCGCCGCGCACGGGGCGGCGCGCATCGAGTTCGGCACGTATGGCTTCAGCCTCGACGACATCCCGGACACCGTGGAAGCGTTGTCCAACCGCTACGCGCGCGGTCGCCGATGACCACTGCTGCGTATCCCGGCGCCCATGAGGTTCCTGACTGGAAGCGCGAGAGCGACCTCACAAGGTTCTACGCGCTCTTCCCGTCTCCGGCACTTGTGCGCGATCTCTTCAACGTGGTCGAGGGCCAGCGCATCGAGGCCCTCATCCGGCGTGCCTACCCCGGAATCCGCCGCGAGATCGACCTGATCCAGGAGCAGACACTGGTGCGGCGCGAGGAGATGGGTGTCGCTCCGCTGCCCGAAGCGGGCCAGGTGGTCGACGCCCTGCTGGTGAGCACCCTGGGCGGTGAGCCCGCGTTCGATGAGATGGAGCCCGCGGTGCGCCAGGCCGCGGAGGGCGCCATTGCGCTGATCGAGGGTGCGCGCGGCGAAGACGTGACCGTGGGTGACACCGCCCGCATCACGGCCGAGATCTACGGATTGATCGACGACGTGCTCTCGGCTGGGCACCGCGGGATCACCCAGCCGTTCTCCGAGGAGGCCATGCAGGAGCGTGAGGCGGGCGAGGAGCCCTCCGATCGCGAGGAGGTGGAGGTCAACGCGCTCGACGAGTACGAGCCGATGGACATGCCGCCGTTCGTGCCGCCGGTCATCGAGGAGCTGGTGCGCCCCGAGGTGGGCGACCAGTCGCAGCAGGTCGAGGCCGAGGGGCAGGACAAGGACACGGACGGCGGTGAAGGGGAGTCCGAGCAGGCGCCTGAGGATGCCGACAAGGCGATGTCGGCCACGAAGGCCGAGGCCGGCAAGGCCGACGAGTCCGAGGTGGCCCAGAAGGGCGACGCCGACGACGCCGACGTCGAGCCCGGCAGGGCGAGTTCGGAGGCCGAGGGCGAGGATCAGATCGACGGCCCCGGCGGCGAGACACCCGAGGGCGAGGGCCCCACGGTGGCGCAGTCGGAGGACGGCGACGCCGAGGCGGACCTGGGCGAGCAGACCTTCATGTACGACGAGTGGGACCACCGCATCGAGGACTACCGGCCTGCATGGTGCACCCTGCGCGAGCAGCGCTCCTCGCGCGAGATGCAGGCATTCGTGGCCGCCACGTTCTACGAGTTCAGCGGCGTGGTCACCCAGATCCGACGCAACTTCCAGTTGATGCGCCCCGAGCGCCTGCGCAAGATGCGCTTCCAGACCGAGGGCGATGACCTCGACCTGGACGGTCTCGTCGAGCACGTGGTGGACCGCCGCGCGCGCATCAGTCCCACGGAGCGCGTCTACATCAAGCGTGACAAGAAGGACCGCGACGTCACCACCGTCTTCCTGGTGGATATGTCGAGCTCGACCGATCGCAAGATCGACGGTCGCAAGCGCATCATCGACATCGAGAAGGAGGGCCTCCTCCTGATGTGCGAGGCCCTCGAGGCCATTCGCGACGAGTACGCCATCTACGGGTTCTCGGGCAACGGCCGGGAGGACGCGGAGTTCTACGTCATCAAGGAACTTGGCGAGCGCTACGACGACCGCGTGCGTAACCGCATCGGCGGCATCTATGGTCGGTCGAAGACCCGCATGGGCCCGGCCATCCGCCACGCGACCAAGCGCCTGATGAGCGTTGACTCGAACGTGAAGCTGATGATCCTGCTCACGGATGGCAAGCCGTACGACTCAGACACCTATCAGGACAACACCTACGCGCAGGAGGACACCAAGATGGCCCTGCGCGAGGCCCGTCGCGAGAGGATCCACCTCTTCTGCGTCACCGTTGACCAGGAGGGCGCCGACTACCTTCCGCACATGTACAGCGACGCCAACTTCGTGGTGATCGACGACGTGCGCACCCTGCCCCAGAAGCTGCCCCAGCTGTACCGGAGGCTGACGACCTAGAACCTGTTTCTGGATGGCAGCCACGACCGTCTGCTCGCTGCGCCCGCCTGTACACGACATGTGCTCAGGCGACGATGAAGAACTGACGGAAGAGGATTCCCCAGGTGGCGGCCTCGCTGCCGGTGACGCGGAACGCCGCCGGGCCGTTCATGAGGATGCGCGCGTTGACGCTGATCGCCTGCGCGCGCTGCCATTGACAGGCCATGGCGGAGGGCGTGGGCTGCCGCACGACGTACTCGGCGACACCCGCGTCGACGACTGCCAGCGACCGATCGGCGGCTGCGGTGATCGATGCGATCTCCCTGCGGCGTGTCGCGGCGATCGCCTGAGTGAAGTCGGACACCGGCCCGGGGGGCACGGATGTGGTGGGTGAGGGTGGGCACGTGTCGGCAAGGGGGCCGCAGGCCGGAAGCCCGGTCGTCCCGGCGCTGGGCACCGGGCCGGGAACGGCGCAACTCGGCCCGGGGGCCTGATGTGCCCCCCGGGTCTCGGTCATCACGAAGTGCAGGTATGTGAGTGGGTCGCGCCGGGGGCGCACGGCCCTGAGGAATGTCGCGACGCTGGCGGGCACGCCGCGCCATTCGGTGGCTGTGAACGCGCTTGGCATCCGGGCCCCGGATGTGAAGTGGTACATCTCGAGCCAGACGCCTCCTGCCCGCGCCATTCCCGCGAACGCCGGCCGGTAGTTCAGCCGGTGAAGTAGGCCGTCGCGCCCGAGCGTTCGGTTGGGGCCCAGGCCGGCCGTGACCGAGGTGGCGA
>Ga0082335_1007026_pt1 | contig 13973 bp, 10 predicted proteins | sample Subgrocontami58m_FD_72375 | JGI IMG/M metagenome (GOLD analysis project Ga0082335, IMG submission 72375) | Subsurface groundwater microbial communities from S. Glens Falls, New York, USA - GMW37 contaminated, 5.8 m (SPADES assembly) (version 2) ...
GCTCAGCGCCGATTTCTTGCCAGCGCTCCTGGCGTTTTCGGAGACGGCAGCATATGCGCCCGTCGTGTCGTTCCAGATCGATCGGTAAATGCGGTTCATCATGTCTCGCCGTTATGGCAAGACATTTATACCCCTTGCGACCGAGGCGCACTGTGCGCTGTCGCACCTAAGACGAGCGATTTTTCACTGCTGGCGCAGTAATTTCCGCGGGGATTTTATTTGAGCTGCAGTTATTGAATTGTTCGGCGCGCTGAAGCCGCGCCCTACCGAAGCTTCTATTGCTTCCATCGCCGCGCTCCACGGCGATAAGGCGCAGCAGCGGTGCGAACTGCTGCTAAAAGTATTTCACGCCCTGGAACCAGAAACGGCTGCTCGAATCGACGGACGCGGGTATTGAAGTTGCCGCCGCATTGCCCAGCTTGTGGGCCCAATACACGTTCAACATGAAATTGTTGTAGTCCGCCCAGCTGAACCCAATCCCCGCTCCGCTCAGAGTTCTGCGATTCGGTCCGGCCCGCCATTCATTCTTGTCGCGGGTCCCCGTGCCGGTATCGGCGAAGCCAATCAAATGCATCTGCCCCGGCAGGCTCGCCGAAAACTTCGGCAGCAGCAGTCTCGCCTCCAGATTCACTACATAGCCCTCGTCCGAATAGGCTTCGCCTACTGGATAGGCCCGCACCGCGTATAAGCCGCCCAGCCCCATCTTCTCCGAGATGTCCAGGTTCTTCGAGGCGAACTGCCCGTTGATCGCGCCGTAAAGCGAGATCGTTTCAGTGACGTTCTGCAGCCGCACGGCATTGAACCCCAGCTTCTGGAAATTCCCGTCGGTGTGCGGCCCTGGCACAGCCTGATCCGCGGCCAGCGCCGCAGGGGTGATGATATCGATTTCGCCGGAACTCAAGGTGAGCGAATACCTGGTCAGCCCGCCACCGCCGAAATTGTCACGGTGGTTGCCGTAGAGGCTCGCCATCCCGACCTTGGCCTTCTTGTCGGTGACCGTCGAGGTTACGTCCACCTTGTCCTGGAAGGTCTTGGCATCAAAACCGATCAGGGCGTAGAGATTGGTGTTGCGCGAGCGGATCAGCGGATAGCTGCCGTAGAGGCTCACGATTTCGACCGTGCCGTTGGCCTGCAGAGGCGCGAACTCCTTGCCCAGCCGGTATTCCAGCGCGCTGTAGGCGACCCCAACCGTCGCCTTGCCGACCTGCGTCTGGTAGGACGCACGGCCATACTTCAGCCCGTCGCCCGAAGTCAGCGCCCGGAGGCTCGCTACATCCCCGTGCCCGGTAGGATTGTTGATGTTTACCGTTCCCCCTACACGATACTCGCCGGTGTAGCGGTTGCCTGCGTTGTCGGCTTCGAGGCTCCCCGTCACGCGCTGCCCCGGGGTCACGTCGACGATGAGGTCGGATGCGCCCACCGAGGCGCCGGGAATCAGGGTGGATTTGAGGTTAACGCCCGGAATATCGGAGAGCAGCAGCAGGCGGCTCTCAAGCGGGGCGATGGCGATCGTGTCCCCGCTGTTCAGGCCTTCAAGCAATCCGTTCGCCAGATTATCCGAAAGGTTAGTCTGGTTGCGCAGAGTGACGCTGCCGTAGCGGCCCTCGAGCACGGCAATCGTTACTGCCCCGTCCTTGATGTCCTGCGCGGGCAGGTAGGCTTGGGCTACGAAATACCCGTTCTTGTGGTAATGGTCCGCAATCTTTGACGCCATGCCGCGCAGTTCGGCGAGCGTCAGTTCGCGCCCGGGAGTGAACCCCGTGAGCGCAACCAGTTCAGCTTCGGAATACAGCGTCTGCCCGGTCACATTTAGCGACCTGACCGGAATCTTGACGCTATCCGCAGCCGGAATGGCGGGCACCTTGCCTGGCTCGATCCGGATTTCTGGATCGACTTTTTGCGGGACGGGCGCGGGCGGAATCTGCTGGATCTGACCGCCCGCGCTCGGCTGCTCGGCGGCAAAAACGCTTTGGCTCAATGCCAACAACGCAATGGTGAATAATCTTTTTTTCAACATAATTCGTCCTGTTATTCTTTATTGGGAAGGAAGTGCCACGCGATATTGATCGATGACAAGTGGTTTCCCGTTTTGCGCGATTCGCGGTCGCCAACGAAACTCAGACTATCAACTTATACAGACTAGCGCAATTAGTTCTGTACGCTACCGCACATAAACAGGCCGTTCCTGGGTCTTCATACCATCGTGGGCCACGAGGAATGCTGCCTAGCAATAGCCATGCCAGCGACCTACCGCGCGATATTGCCGCAACCCCCCTGGCAGCAAACTCGAGCCGTCCTGCGCGTCAGCCGCCTACCGCTTCGCGGCCAGAAAGCCGAACAACGCTCCGGCTGCAATCGCGGCACCGATGGCGATCCATGGATTGCCGTGTACGTAATTATCCGCGGCGGCAGCGGTTTCCCTTGCTCCGTCAAACACCGGTTGCGCCGCGTCTGCCAGCGTGGCTTTGGCGCGCTTTAATTTCTCCTCGAATTTTGTCCGCGCCGCTGTCAAGCCGTCGCCCGAAGCCGTCGCCGCAGCCTTCAGCAGATCCTCGCTGTCGGCAATCATGTTCCTGAAATCGCCGGCCATCCTGCCGCTGGCCCGCTCGAGTTCGTGCACCGCCCGATCCATCATCACTGTCTCCTTAGATTGCAGTTAGAAAAACCCTGACTTATTCCTCGCATCCCACGGGTTGCATAATGTTCCTCCTGCAATCGGCGTTCTGTGCGTTGGCGAACATACGGCGCATGTCTTTTGAACTAGGATTGCATCCACCGCGGGCCTGCTGGCGGTCGCGGCGATACGGTCAGGTACGGTGTTATCTCATATTTATCGCTAACGTATGCAATCCGTAGCACCCACAGGAACCATTTCGTCCCTGATTGCTTCGGTGCGCGCACTGGGTGAACGTTTCCTCACCCTGATAGCGCTCGAAGGCAAACAGGCTGGCCTGAGCCTGGCATGGATGTTGGGGTTTGCGCTCGCTGCCGCTGTGCTCGCGATCACCGGGTGGCATGCGATGCTAGCTTGCGTCGTGCTGGCCCTCGTTCAGAATGACATCGTCGGCTGGGGATGGGCGATTTCGATCGCGGCGCTGCTCAACTTTGCGGGCGCCGGCGGCCTCGTGTTGATGGTGATCCAGCGGAGCAGGCATCCGTTGTTCACGGCAACGCGGCGGCAACTGAGGCGAATTCGCGGCGGGGAAAATCAACATGAATAATAGTTCCGCCTTAATTGCGCTGGCCGAACAGCGGGTCGCCGAAGCACGGACGGCCACGCTTGCCGAATACCAGGCGGTGCGAGCGAAACTGCGCCGCCGCATGGGTTCACCCGTATTCATCGGCGGCGTACTGCTTGGCGCCATTGCGCTGGGCTATCTCGCCCGTGGCCGCGGCAAACCGCAGCGTCTCGTCGAACCGGGAAGCCCGGGCGCATGGTCGCGAGTGGTCAAGACAGTGCAAGTGCTGCTGCCGCTATTGATGGCACTCAATTCGACGACCGAGGCCGGGCGCAGGCCCCGCGCCACCATCAGCGGAACAGCAAGGTGAAACCGGGGCACGGCACCAAGAGATCGGCATGCACCTCAAGCAGATCTGGGATCTGATCGGGAAATCCGTAAGGGCGTGGGTGGACGATTACGCCCCGAGCATGGGCGCAGCGCTTGCCTACTACACCCTGTTCTCGATTGCCCCGCTGCTTATTATCGCGATTGCGGTGGCGGGCCTTGTTTTTGGCCAGGAAGCAGCCCGGGGAGAAATTGTCGCGCAGATCGAGGGCCTCATCGGACGGGAAGGCGCAATCGCGGTGCAGGGCCTGCTGAAAATCGCCAGTGAACCCGCCAAGGACATCTTTGCGACGGTGGTCAGCATCATCACACTGTTCGTTGGGGCAACCACGGTGTTCGCGGAATTGCAAAGTGACCTTGACCGCATCTGGCGCGTTCCCGCCCCTGCGAAAGAGAACGGTTTATGGGCCCTGCTGCGCACGCGGTTGCTGTCTTTTGGCCTGGTGCTGGGACTGGGGTTTCTGCTGCTGGTCTCGCTGGTCGTCAGCGCCGCGATCGCTGCATTCGGAAAATGGAGTTATGGGTTTTTCGAAGGACGGGAAGTCCATCTTCACGCGCTCAATTTCGGCATCTCTTTCGGCATTTCCGCATTGCTTTTTGCAATGATATACAAACTCATGCCGCGGGCCAGAATCGCGTGGCGGGACGTGTGGGTCGGCGCGGCAGTCACCGCGCTCCTGTTCGAATTCGGCAAATCCCTCATCGGCCTCTATCTGGGCACCACCGGCGTGGCATCCGGTTTCGGCGCCGCGGGTTCGCTGGTCGTGCTGCTGGTGTGGGTCTACTTCTCGGCGCAAATCTTCCTGCTTGGCGCCGAGTTTACCTGGGTGTACTCGCACGAGTACGGCTCGAAAGCGGCTCGAACCGGGCAGAAACCGGACTCGGATTAGCTTATTGAAGCAGACTGTCCATCACTGAATTGAACGAGGAGCCTTGATGATATTCCGCCAGCTGTTTGAGCCGCTATCGAGCACCTGTACCTATCTACTCGGGTGCGAGGAAAGGCAACGGGACAGTCATGACCTCTCACTGTTATCTGCATACCGGACAGCACACCGGCACACGTCAATAGCCGGCAGGCCGGCGTAGTTCACCAAGGAGTTCGATCATGAGCAAAGAAAAAACCACGAGTAATTCCAGAAATCGCAAACAGAAGAAGAGCTCGGCCCCGAACGCAGACTCACAACCGGCTGCCGGCGGCGAGCTGCACCAGATCGCGGTTGGAGAGCACCCCGCGCTCACCACCAACCAGGGCGTCGCGCTTGCCGATAATCAAAACTCGCTCAGGGCCAATCCGCGCGGCCCCACGCTGCTGGAGGATTTCATTCTCCGCGAAAAGATCACCCATTTCGATCACGAGCGCATTCCCGAGCGCATCGTGCACGCGCGCGCGACGGGCGTGCATGGATACTTCGAGCTGACCGCCTCGTTGCAGCAATACACCACCGCCAGGATACTCACCGAGGTCGGAGCGAAGACCCCGGTGTTTACCCGCATATCGACCGTCGCAGGCGGCGCGGGTTCGGTCGACACCCCGCGTGACGTACGCGGGTTTGCCGTCAAGTTTTACACCAGGGAAGGCAACTGGGATCTGGTCGGCAATAACATCCCGGTGTTCTTCATTCAGGACGCCATCAAATTTCCCGATCTCATCCATGCCGTAAAAATGGAACCCGACCGCGGCTTTCCGCAATCGGCGACCGGGCACGACACGTTCTGGGATTTCATTTCGCTCACGCCGGAATCCATGCACATGGTGATGTGGATCATGTCAGACCGCACCTTGCCCCGCTCGCTGCGCATGATTGAGGGCTTCGGCGTGCATAGTTTCCGGCTGATTAACGGCGCCGGAGAGTCAACTTTCGTCAAATTCCACTGGCGTCCCAAGCTCGGCTTGCAGTCCACGATTTGGGACGAGACCGTCAAGATCTGCGGCGCTGATCAGGACTTCCATCGCCGCGATATGTTCGAGGCCATCGCAGCCGGCAATTTTCCCGAGTGGGAATTCTCGGTTCAACTGTTCACGCAGGAAGAAGCGGACAGCTTCCCGTTCGATCACCTGGACGCGACCAAGCTGATTCCCGAAGAACTGGTGCCCCTGCGAGTGATCGGACGCATGGCGCTGGATCGCTGGCCAAACAATTTCTTCGCTGACACCGAACAGGTTGCCTACTGTCCTTCGCACGTCGTGCCAGGCATCGATTTCTCGAACGATCCGCTGTTGCAAGGCCGTCTATTCTCTTATCTCGACACGCAGCTTTCGCGCCTGGGCTCGCCCAATTTTCACCAGATCCCGGTCAACGCGCCCAAGTGCCCGTTTGCCAATCATCAGCGCGACGGACACATGCAGATGGCGCAACCGGCGGGCCGTGTTGCCTACGAGCCCAACTCCCTGTCTGAAAACTCGCCACGCGAAGCGCCAGCCGCGGGCTTTCATAGCGCCGCGGTAACCGAAACCGGCGAGAAAGGTCGCATCCGCGCCGAGAGCTTCGCCGACCACTACAGCCAGGCGCGGCAGTTCTATCTCAGCCAAACCGCGTACGAGCAGGCTCACATCGCCTCGGCGCTGGTGTTCGAGCTTTCCAAGGTCGAACATGTGCACATACGCGAGGCGATGGTCGGTCACCTGCGGCATATCGAAGCAGACCTCGCCAAGCGGGTCGCCGCGGGTCTTGGGTTCGTCAAAATGCCCGCCGCGCCAGCGGCCGCGGCAGCCGTGCAGGAGATGGAGCCCTCGCCCGCATTGCAGATCATCGGCAAGATGAAAGACACGCTCAAGGGGCGCGCGATCGGCATCCTGATCGCGGATGGTTCTGACGGCACTGTCATCAAGAAGCTCAAGAAGGCCGCTACCGATGCGGGTGCTGCCGTGAAGATCGTCACCCCCAAAGTGGGCGGCGCGAAGCTTGCCGATGGCTCGCTGCTGGCGGCTGACGGACAACTGGCGGGTACGCCTTCCGTGTTATTTGACGCAGTCGCCGTCATCCTCTCCGAGAAAGGTGCAAAAGCACTTTTAAGGGAAAGCGCTGCGATCGATTTCGTGCGCGATGCTTTCGGTCATCTCAAGGCAATCGCCGTCGACAAAGGCGGCCGGGCGCTTTTGAAAATAGCGAATGTCGGACAAGACATGGGCGTCGTGGATACCAGCGACAAAGACGCATTTATTGCTGCGGCAAAGACGCGCCAATGGGATCGGGAAAAATCCGTTCGTACATTGGCATAACCAATGGTCGACTGAGCCTTGACCGCTCAGGCAAGACTAACCCAACGTCATCTGCATCGACTGTGGTGGTGAGATCGGCCTATTCTCTAGCCTTCAGCACTTCATCGCGTGCCGCGTGGACACAGCGCAGCACCCATTGCATGATCTCCGGGGTCACGAAGACATTCATCGGGAACGACTTGAGTGCATAGACCACCGCCTCGGTATCGGTGCCGTCGCGGTTATAGCTGGCGTTCCGGAATCCGGTGCTGAAACTCGTGTACGGCGTATGCTTGCCCTCGATCTTCTTGCCGGCACGGAACCACTCGAATAACTTGTTGCCAACCGCTTCCGTCAGTTGATTGTGCCTCAGCAGATCGGCGCGCAGTGCCGGTTCGTTCAGCTCTTTTTCGAACTGAACTTTGGCATCGATGCCCTTCGGATAAACGCGGAACAGTGTGATCAAACCGGAATCGCCGGGATTCACGCAAACCATGTCAGGCTGTAGGCTCAAAAGATCGTAGAGGTAATATTTGGTTTCCAGAATTCCCCCCAGGATCGCCTGCATGCCCTCCTTGCCAAAGTATTTCAGCGTCGCCCAGCCGGCGAGCGAGCCGGAAGCGGTGCGTGATACTTCGAGCGTGTAATACATCGGGTTATAAGGCGTTCGTGCCTGCAGGTAGGCATACCCCCCGCGCCGATGGATCGTTTCGAATTCGGTAGCGTCTCTGTACAGGAAGCAGCTGCTCACATAAGGCGCCCAGCCGACTTTGTGGAAGTCAATGCCGACGGCATCGGCATGGTTCAGTTCGCTCATCGCCTGCCCGTTCTGCTTGAGGATCGGCAGGATACGCTCAGAAAATTCCAGCGGATTCCTGTCGAAATCGTAGTCCTTGAAATAGATCCAGGACCAGCCAACTACGGCGTCGGCGTAGAGAACCGCCTTCCCGAAGCCCGGTGGGTTGGGATAGCGATCGAGCAGCGCGCGCACTTTGCCGATGGGATCAAACGCGCTGGCGTCGGTGGTGCCCATGGTGCAGATCACGGTCGCAACCGGAATTTTCCTGAACGTGAGGTCCTTCAGTATTTCTTCCAGATGGGCCAGGTCCATTTGATTGGTCGTTACATCGGTGCGGACGTGGACGATATTGTCCATGCCCAGCCCCAACCAGTCGGTGGCGTTCTGCTGGACATAGTGGGCCTGTTGCGAGCAGATGACTTTGGCGTCCGTACGCACACCCTGGAATCGTGAACCGGGTAGTACCCGCGTCAGACCGTACTTCACCCCGTACGTAAAGCAGCCGCCTCCGCCATAGGTATAGATGACGCCCGTATTGATCGGGTTCCAGCCGATGAGATTGCCCATCATGCCGGCGGTTTCGAGTTCGGCGCGATGCACGTTCCAGGCGTATTCGCCTTCCAGCATGTTTGCCGCGAACACCTGCGACAGCATCGACGCAACGATCGCCGCGGTATTGGATTGCGGACTGACGTTGCACATGGTCAGCGGGCTACCCCAGTTCGGCGCCCCGTTGAACAGCTTCACCACGTCGTCGAGAACCGCGTCGAGATCGCCCATTTCCTGGCTGATCTCGACGTTCTTGACCTCCGGATATGTGTAGGCGAGCGCGCCGCTGTCGCCCAGATAGGCCGGGCCTCCCTTTTCGGGACGAAGCTGGTCGAGCTTTTCCACGAATTTCTCGATTTGTAGCGCGAGGGGATCCTTGGTGCTCCGGAAAGGCGAAGGAAATTCACTGGCCATCACGGTGCGATATTTCGCCCATTTCGGAGCCTGGCCGTGGGCGGTACCATTGGCCTGCCAGTGGCCCTCATAGTCCTTTGGGGATGCGTGTCTTATCGCCGCTGCCGCCCGCGTCACGTTACTCATTATGTTGATTATGGCCCTGCCTCGAGAATTCGCTGTGCGGTGGCGCACATAAGGAGGGACAAACCGTACGATCGGGTGACTGGATTATGTCGCCGTCACCCGGCGACGGCATGGCGGGCGGCCGTGGCCGCAGAACCGCTTCTGAGCCTCGAATCGCCTCAAATAATGAATGATTCGTTAGGTGTGCTAGCGTACAGTGCAGTTCCCGGCGGAGGGCTATTCTCCGAAAATGGGTGACGCAGGACCAGGTCGAATTGGGTGCAGTAGATTGTTGAATGCACGATATTTCACAGTCGGTGCGTGACTTAAGTCACACAAACCCTAACGATTTGCGACTATAGTCAAATTAGTGGCACGTAAGGCCCGGGGTTTCCCGATCATGGTCTGCCCATGCCATGCCGAGCTTGCCCGTGGCAAAAGCTGCTCCAAGAAGGAGCATGAAAATGAACGCTATGAAATTGGCAATACCGGTGTTTGTCGCACTTGCTTACGGCCCTGCCCAGGGATTGGCCGCGTCCCTTCTGGATTCGGAATTAGCGAGCTTCGCGGTGCTGGGCGCCTCAACGGTGACCAATACCGGCGCAACCACCCTCACCGGAAATCTGGGTGTCAGCCCGGGTACTTCGATCACTGGTCTGGGGTCCATCACCCTTTCAGGGGTCACACACACAAATGATGCGTTCGCGATCTTGGCTCAGAGTCAACTCGTCAACGCGAGGACTAGTCTGGGACTCCTGGGGGCCGGTACCACAACGTCTGCGGACCTGGTTGGACTCACGCTCTTTCCGGGCGTCTATACAGTTCCCGCGGCGGTTAGTAATTTGACGGGGACACTCACTCTCGACGGGTTGGGTAACGCCAATGCGGCCTGGGTTTTCCAGATGCCGAGCACGCTGATCACTTCGCCTGGCGCGGTAGTTAACGTGATCAATACCGGTGCGGGCGCCGGGCTGTACTGGAATGTCGGCAGCTCCGCAACCTTGGACACAACCACTTCGTTCGCCGGAAACATCCTCGCGCTCGCGAGCATCACCCTGAACAACGGCGCAACCATTGGTTGCGGCAGAGCCCTGGCGAATACTGGTGCAGTGACCATGGATACTAATACCATCTCCCTCGGTTGCTTGGGTACTGGGGAGGAGGGCAGCAACGGTTTGAGCGGCGGCCTTACGGTTGCGGTAGCTGGCGGCACACCTACCTTCCTTCCATCCGCCCCGATTCCGGAACCCGAAACCTACGCGATGATGCTGGCCGGTCTGGGCTTGATGGGATTCGTCGCACGTCGTAGAAAGCGTATTGAAGCCGCTTAATCACGCTGAACAGCAATTACTACAGACCCCGCTGCGGCGGGGTTTTTTTACTTTTAGAAAACGGTTATTTCCCGTCGCTTAACGGCTTGCGCGCCCACCCTCCCCAATCTTACGGAGATTGCGAAGGCGCTGGGTAGAAAACCGGTACCTGCCAAAATATTCGAGGCCAAATTCCTCGCGCCAGCCTCCGGCACCTGAGCGCCACGGCGACTTGTGTGTTCTACCGTACATACCGCCAAAGCAAACAGGCGGATACTGCGAGCAATCCAGATTCTGACGATTTCGACCACGGTGCCGGATGCGTGTTGCCAGCAGCCCTCCCGGTGGCTGAGCTAATTATGGATGCGGAAAAACATCTGGCGCAGATGGAGGGCAGGTACCGCGGGCTGCTGGAGGCGGCTCCCGACGCGATGGTGGTGGTGAACCAGGGCGGGGAGATCGTGCTGCTGAATGTCCAGGCGGAGAAACAGTTCGGATACCACCGCGATGAACTCGTAGGGCGGCAGATGAAGAACATCATTCCCGAAGGTTTCGCGGAACGGCTGATCGCTGACGGTCTTCGATCCACGGCTGACGCGCTGGCGCAGCAGATCGGTACGGGGATTGAGCTCACTGGGCGGCGGAAGGATGGCAGTGAGTTTCCAATCGAGATCATGTTGAGCCCTCTCGAAAGCCCAGAGGGAATCCTGGTGACGGCAGCGATCCGCGACATCACCACGCGTAAGAAGGCCGAAGCGGAACTGCTGCAGAAGGTGGGCGAACTAAGCCGCTCGAATAAGGAATTGGGGCGCCTGAACCGCGTATACGCGCTGCTCAGCGGCATCGATACGCTCATCCTGCGCGAGCCTGGCCGCGACGAGCTTTTCAGGGGCGCGTGCCGGATTGCGGTCGAGGAAGGCGGATTGCGTATGGCCTGGACAGGCATCGTTGACCGGTGCGCGATGAGGATTGTCCCGGTCGCCTCGGCAGGCGTGGATGGGAAGCTCCTGACCGCCATCAAACATGGCTTGTCATTGAGCGAGGGTGCGCCGCTGGGAAATACCATAGCCGCGCGGGCGCTCAGGGAGAAAAAGGCCCTCGTGTCCGACGATTTGCAAAGCAATCCCGAGGTTGAATTCGGCAAGAAATACGCCGAATTTGGAATCCGCTCGATGGCAATTTTTCCGCTGATTGTCGCGGATGAAGGGGTAGGCGTATTCGCCCTGTACGCCAACGAAACCGGTTTTTTCGATGCAGAAGAGATGAAGCTGTTGACGGAACTTGCCGGCGACATCGCGTTCGCGATTGATCACATCGAGAAGGCAGAAAAGCTGGACTATCTTGCCTACTACGATGTGCTCACCGGACTCGCGAACCGCAGTCTGTTTCTCGAGCGGGTGGCGCAGTACATGCGCAGCGCGGTCAGCGGCGGACACAAGCTAGCCTTGTACCTGATCGATCTGGAGCGGTTCAAGTACATCAACGACAGCCTCGGACGGCCGGCCGGCGACGCGCTCCTGAGACAGGTGGCGGAGTGGCTGACGCGCAACGTGGGAGACGCCAACCTGTTGGCGAGATTCGATGCGGACCATTTTGCCGCGGTGCTGCCGAAAGTAAATCAGGACGGCGACGCGGCGCGGCTGGTCGAGAAAATGATGGCAGGTTTTCTGGAGCATCCGTTCCGCCTGAATGACGCCGTGTTCCGGATCGCCGCCAAGGTCGGAATAGCGCTGTTTCCGGACGACGGCGCCGACGCTGACACTTTGTTCAGGAACGCCGAGGCCGCACTCAGGAAGGCCAAGGTGAGCGGCGATCGATACCTGTTTTACACGCAGAAAATGACCGCAATGGTGGCCGGCAGGCTCACCCTGGAAAATCAGCTGCGCCAGGCGCTCGGCAAAGGAGAATTCGTGCTCCATTACCAGCCCAAGGTGAACCTCCAGAGCGGCAAGCTCACCAGCGCCGAGGCGCTGATCCGGTGGAATGATCCGCGCGCGGGCCTGGTGCTGCCGGACCGGTTCATCCCGATTCTGGAAGAAACCGGTTTGATCCAAGAAGTCGGGCGCTGGGCACTGCACCAAGCCATCGCAGACTACCTGCGCTGGCAAGCCGCGGGCCTGCCTGTTGTGCGCATCGCGGTGAACGTGTCGCAGCTGCAATTGCGCAATCGCGGCTTCATCGCCGAGATCGGGCAGGCAATCGGTATTGACGAGCATGCGGCAGCCGGACTGGAACTGGAGATCACCGAAAGCCTTATCATGGAGGACGTCAAGCACAGCATCGCCAGCCTGCAGGCGATCCGCGCCATGGGCGTAACCATAGCCATCGACGACTTTGGCACCGGTTTCTCCTCGCTCAGCAACCTGTCCAGACTGCCGGTGGACACGCTGAAGATCGACCGCTCGTTCGTGATCGACATGACCGCCGGTCCGGAGGGACTGGCGCTGGTGTCCACCATCATCAGCCTGGCGCATTCGCTGAAGCTCAAGGTGGTGGCGGAGGGCGTCGAAACCGAAGAGCAATCGCGCCTGCTCCGGTTGCTGAACTGCGACGAAATGCAGGGCGATTTATTCAGCAAACCGGTGCCGGGCGAGATTTTCGAAGCAAGGTACCTGCCCAGGCCGGAATGATTTTCCTACCCGTTATCCGTGACATGCGATTCTGATCCTCGGTGCTACAAACGCTGCAACGTAATTGGCCCGGATGCAAGCTGCGCTTGTACGGTGGCGTACATAGCGAATGACTATTTCACGATTCTCAATTATGTGTCGCTGGTCTATGAACGTGGGCGCCGGATGTACGCTAGCGCACATACTGCACATCGGGCGAGGAATATCATGCGAATCCGGATGGCCCTGTTCGAATAAGGAGCCAAGAATGATGAACATCGGATACAACGGCCTCTGAGGGCTGCCGCCGCGGCCGGGCCTGATACCTGTGGTATTGACCCATCTGCCTGAGCGCCATCGATGAAATATAAAGACTACTACGGCATTCTCGGGGTTGAACGAAGCGCCGGCGCCGAGGATATAAAAAAGGCCTATCGCAAACTTGCCCGCAAGTATCACCCGGACGTGTCCTCGGACCCCAAGGGCGAGGAGAAATTCAAGGAAGTCGCGGAAGCGTACGAGACCCTCAAGAATCCGGAAAAGCGCGCAGCCTACGACCAGCTTGGCAGCTACCCGCCGGGGCAGGACTTCCAGCCGCCGCCGGACTGGGGCAAGCAGTTTGGCGACTCGCAGTTCTCAGCCGGAGACATCGATCTGGCGGATCTCTTCGCGGGATTGGCAGCGGGTCGGCATCGCGCAGGACCCGGGGCTGGTCATATGCGGATGCCCGGCCAGGATTACGAAGTCACCGCAACTATCGCGTTGGAAGAAGCCTATCGTGGCACCGAAGTCGAACTGAATTTGACCGTGCCGGAGCATGACGAGAAGGGACGCCTGCATCGCGTGCCGCGCACTTTCAAGGTGCGCATCCCCAAGGGTGCAACCGCTGGACAAAGATTGCGGCTGGCCGGGAGGGGTGGCAAAGGGCTTAATGGCGGCCGCGATGGCGATCTGTACCTGAATGTCGCGTTACATCCCCATCCGCTGTTTCGCGTGAGCGGGCATGACCTGTATCTCGATCTGCCGCTGGCGCCGTGGGAAGCGGTGTTGGGCGCGAGCGTAGAGGTCCCGACGCTGGGTGGACCGGTGCGCCTGAAAGTGCCGCCGGATACTCATGCCGGACAACAGTTACGGCTCTCCAATCGCGGCCTGCCCAAACCCAATGGCAAAGCGGGCGATCTCTTCGCCATCGCGCAAATTGTGGTGCCCACCGCAACCAGCGAGCGGGAACGCGAGTTGTTCAAGCAACTCGCGGCAGCCTCGACGTTCAATCCGCGCGGGCGCTTTCAACAGGAGGTGAAAAGTGAAAGCTGAACAGGCTGAAGCGGTATGGCTTACCGAGGAAAATGAGTTCTCGTTGGCAGAGCTTGCGGAGCTGTCAGGCTGGTCGGAAGCAGAGCTACGCGAACTCGTTGACTA
>Ga0082335_1007028_pt1 | contig 13971 bp, 8 predicted proteins | sample Subgrocontami58m_FD_72375 | JGI IMG/M metagenome (GOLD analysis project Ga0082335, IMG submission 72375) | Subsurface groundwater microbial communities from S. Glens Falls, New York, USA - GMW37 contaminated, 5.8 m (SPADES assembly) (version 2) ...
GACCTCACTTGAAAAATAGTCCCGACCTTGCCGGGATTGCCCAGCCGGGCCTCCAGTTGCTGAAGGGCCTCAGTAAGTTCCTCAAGACGGGACTGGCGCATATTCCTGATAAGACTTTCCTGGCGGCCCGTCTCTCCGGTCAGCCCGGAAAGGAGCAGGTTCAGGTCTTCCAGCGGGCCAGGCAAAGTTATTGATTCAAACGAGCTTTTTATGGCAAATAGCGCTTTCGATTTACTGCCCGCAGGCTCTTTAAAGGCGATCCGCCGCTGCCATGCAGCCCCGGTAGAGACCTGGCCGCTCAATACTGCCAATCGGACGCACCGGCCCTTTAGTAAAGGATCGGCAAATGCTCGCAAGAGCAAAGATTCAACAGCCATCAGAATCATCTCCAGAGTAGCTGTGGGGGCAGGAAAGGTAAGATGTTCGGTAAGAGTTTCGGCGGAACGACGGGGCAGCAAAGGCCGGCTATCAATGCCATTAGCCAGATACCATATCATCTGTCCTTCCCTGCCAAACTGGGCCTGTAGAGGCCCAATATCCAGGGCAGCCACCTGCCCCAACCTCTCCAGCCCGAAACCGCGCAGCCGCTCTATCGTTTTCCAGGATACCGGCAGGATGTTCACAGGGTAGTCCTTCAGGAAAGCCCTGGCATCTGTACTAATCTCTACCGCCTGTCCGTCCCGATTTATCGGGATAGTAGCCGCCACATAGGCCGGGAATTTGCTCTGCGCAATACCGACACGGGCATGAAAGGCCCCGGGGATAGCCTCTGATATAGCCTTCGAAAGGCCGTCCCTGCCGCCATAGATGCCTTCCAGGCCAGCAACATCCAAATAGGCACATCCCAGGCCGGCGTCTTCCACAGCCGGGACAACCTTTTCCAGGTTTTCCAGGATATGCACAAAGGTATCCTGGTAGTAAGGCAAATCCGAATCAATCAGAGCCGCACCCTTGCACCGGGAAATGGCTGCCTGAAGGGGCATATCCACCGATAATCCGGTCAAGACAGGTGAGAAGTCCAGCACCACGCGCCGGGAGGCATGGGCAGTTACCATGATAACCGGTCTATTAATTAACTCCGTCCGGCGGTTAATTTCAGCGCATAACGGGAAATGAGGTATAAGGACACAGGCGATTTTCATATAGTTAAATTTCCTAACCCGGACAAGTCCCGAGGTGTCGGGACAGGCCGAAACCAGAAAGCCAAGGCTGATCCCGACTCCATGATCCGTGAGTTCAAATTGGAAACACTCATCTCCAAGGTTAGCTGTGACTGTTGATAAGTAGCTGTGCACTCAAGTCTCCTCGCCCCTTGAGGGAGAGGACTAAGGTGAGGGGACACAATCAGTTTCTCCATAGAATTATTTTCATGCTATGGCACTTGAACCTTTCGCACATTGGATCCACCCTCACTCTAACTCTCTCCCCTCGAGGGAGAGAAGACTACTTAGTTGTCTTTTCTATCTGCAAAGAACCCACGGATTACGGACGAGGTGTCGGAACAGGCCATACTAACTTCAGCAGTTCCAAGTATATAAGAACATACGTTCTTTTGTCAATAGCAAATCTCCCCGATAGGTATTCAACTCACCTATCGGGGAGATTTATTTCAGCTTATCGCTTTGACCGTGGCTGTTTTACAGGATTACGGCTGCCATTGGCCGGTAAGGTTAATGGAACTGCCTGTCTCAAATCCAATAACATGTTGCGTCAATGGGTCTACAATTAACAAAATATCTGAGCTAAATTTACCTTCCCCATTTGCCCCAACGAGAAAGTTCCAGTGTCCATCAATAGTTGACTTGAAAACCACGTTGCCTGGCTTATCGTTGCTAAGTCCTGCAAACACCAGGGGTTGGATCTTACCATTCACATTTAGCGTATTACCTCCAACTTGCATTGTACCGTGGAGATTGCCCGCCTGAGTAGCCAGTTCCACATTCGCCTTATAGCTAAATTTGAAGTCTCCTTTAATACTACCGGATAGGCTACCTACAATATCTCGTTCAACTACTACAAACCGCCCGCTATCCCCTGCCGGCGTCACTGTACCCGGAGTGATGTAATAGACGGTTCCAACAGCACTAAATGGAACGAGCTTTGCCGCCAGCGCCGGAACAGGCGTAAGGACGGCCAGTGTCAGGAACAGGACAAAACCGATTAAAAATCCCCTTTTCATTTGTGTCTTTGCCTCCTTTTTTTAATTCCTTAGCAGTAGAACCTTGCAAGTCCTAGCCTAAACCCTCCTGCTTACTTTCAGGTGACAAAAAAGCCCCAAAACCTTACAGGATACTGACAAATATGAGAATCTTTAAATAGAGAAAATCAATAGTACCCGGTTGTGCCAAGCTATTGGGAGGTACTATGGAATAATAAAAATAGCGCACAAAACCTCTCGCCCCTTTGGGGAGAGATTTAGAGAGAGGGGGTACATAATCTTTACACTGGATTCCAGCCTCGCTAGAATGACAAATCCGCTATTTTCGAGGTAAGTAAGAGAGGATTCTAGTTCGATGCTGTTACTTCGAGAGCATCTCATAGATGCGGAGGACATTGCGGCGCTGCCATTGGGGGCCGGAATGGAGGGCAGGGGGATATTTTTCAATTTCAAAGGTTATCCTGGCGGCTGCTTCTTCCTGGCTCATCCCCTGGCTGATAGCTTTCCTGACCGTGTCAACGCATTCCTGAATAAATTCCCTGAAGATTCGAACTGATTTTTTATCGCCTATCTCACCATGCCCCGGCACAACCACTTCCACATCCATGGCCTCTATCTTTTTCAGCGATTCTATCCATTCCATCGGACAGGAAAAATTCATGCTGGGTTGCCACCCATTTGCAAAATTGTCACCGGTAAACATAACTTTCTCCTGGGGAACAAAGACTCCAACCTGACCCTCCGTGTGCCCGGGCATTCGGATTAACTCGAAAGAATGTTCACCCAGATAAAGCGTCAATCGGTCAGAGAAGGTGATGGTTGGCGGCCGGGCCTGATAGTTCTCCATCAAAGGAATACCCTCAGGGTCTTTATCTTTGACCATTGCCTGGATTCCTGGAATTTTCAACATTGAACTGAACATCGCTTTAACTATCTGCGACGACACCACAGTCCCCGGGATAAAAAAGTTCCCGGTAATATGGTCCGGATGATGTTCGGTATTGATAATGTAACGGGCCTCCCCCTTTTTGACTATTTCATCCCGCCATTTTATTGCATCGGTGGGCATTTGGGGGGTATCTATCACTACTACTCCCCCTGAGGTGGCAACAAAGCTCGAGTTGCACCCGCGGAGAGTAGCCTGCTCGCGGGTCCACAGGTTAACATAGACGTTAGGCGTGGCTTTATGCATTACGTAACCTCACCCCCTGGCCCCCTCTCCGTAAACGGAGAGGGGGAATCAGGTTTGGAATTATTTGCCCTTAAATTGAGGCGCCCGCTTCTCGATAAATGCCTTTACTGCTTCCTTACGGTCTTCAGATATATTGGTTACCGATAGCTCGATACCCAGCGAGGCGTCCAGAATCAGATTTACCAGGTCTCTTAATGGCTTGTTGATGCAAACCTTTGTCCACCGGATAGCCATAGTAGGACCGGCAGCCAGACGCTGAGCATACTCCATCGCCATTGGAAGGACTTTCTCTTTGGGCACAGCATAGTTGATGATGCCCATTCTCGCTGCTTCTTTTCCTGTAATGAAATCGCCAAGTAAAAGTAGCTCTTTGGCTTTGGCCATGCCTGCCATCAACGGCCATACGATAGAGCCGCTATCACCCGCCACATTTCCAATTTTCACGTGGGTGTCGCCCATCCGGGCATCTTCTGCGGCGATGAGGATGTCGCTAAAAAGCGCTATGTTGGCTGCCAGGCCGATAGCATCCCCATTGATGGCGGCAACAACAGGTTTCTCCATACTCATCACATTCATGATAAGTCTGCGCGCCGAGGGAAGACTGGCGAATTCTTTACCAGCCTGCGCCATGGCAAACATCTCTTTAATATCGCCGCCGGCTGAGAAGCACCTTCCGGCTCCGGTGAGAACTGCGACATTTACTTCATCGTCTTTCATCAAGTCCCCCCAGATTTCCTCCAATTCGCCGTGCATTTGCCTGTTGAAGGCATTTAGAACCTGGGGACGGTTGAGAGTAACAGTGGCAATCCCACCCCCCTTGTCTATCTTAAGGGTCTCATATCGTTTGTAATCTACCATTGCGTTCTCCCCTTCCTTTTTACTTAATAAACTGGTAGCTTCCCAATGACACTGGAAATTACCTGCCATATCCTAAACCGCATTTGTCGTTCCGTCAAGGTCTAAGCGTCTTCCCAAATCTGTGGATTTTTGGCTTCGTCTGCATTTGAATAAAAGATATTATGCTGTAAACCCTGGTGGTTTTACCAGCACCCCGGACTGAAATTTACAATAGGACTATAAAATAAACAATATGACTAATTATCACTGAACAACACGATGGATTGCGACTAAAGCCTTCTTAACTGTGGTCGCCAAACGGTCAAGATAAGGGTAGCCGCTACCATCAGCATTGCACTAATCCCTACAGCTAAAGGTGCGCCCACGACTCCAGCCACTGCCCCTATGGGCAACACGCCTAACGGGGTCATACCCCAAATAGCCAGATTCAGGCTCATCACCCTACCGCGCATTTCCGGCGCTGAATTAGTCTGAAGTAGAGTATTGTTTAGCGTCGTGTAACTCTGGTTCCCAAAACCTACCCCCAACAGGAGTAACAGAGATAAATAGTATAACCCGGAAAAGGCAAACAGGCTAAGTATCAACCCCAGGAATATAGCTAAAACGATCATAGCCAGTCCCTTACGGCGCGGGTTGCTCACGGAAGCCACAGATAATGCCCCCATTAGAGCGCCTATTCCCACCATAGCATTAAGCCAACCCAGACCATCCGGGCCTACTTTGAGTATGTCTGCTGCGAAAACAGGAAGGAGAAAAACGTAAGGCAAAGCAAATAGGCATACGATGATCTGTTGAGTTAAAAGCCCCATAATGATAGGGTTATCTCTTACATAAGCTATTCCGTCTCTAGCGCCAGACCACAGAGAGCGTTTGAACTCTCCTTTTGACCCTCCACTTATTCGGATTTTCCACATACTCAAAATCGCAATCAGGTATGACCCAACAGTAATAAGATAGACCGCCCCCACCCCAATCACGCTTATCAATATCCCGGCAAGAGCCGGGCCTATGATCCAGGTGAGGGTGTAAGCTGCTGAGTTAAGAGCTATCGCATTTAAAAGCTCATTTCTTCGCGCCAGTTCTGGAACTAAGGCTTGACGTGCTGGTACATTAAAACTCACCACGATACCACCCAATAGAGAAGCGGCCATCAATTGCCAGACAGTTATGCGGTGGCTTAAGATGAGCAGAGCTACGATTATTGATATTAGAGTGTTGATGGATTCTGCTACCAGGATAAGTTTACGTTTGGAAATCCGGTCGGCTAAGGTACCTCCAAAGAGAGATACGGTCAACATAGGAATTCCCCACATAGCCGAGACCAGGCCTAAAACCAGGGGCGACTTGGTCATATCATATACAAGCCAACCCCGGGCTAAAGATTGTATTTGAGATCCACCAAACGCGGATATGATCCCGAACCAAAACCACCGATAATTTCTATTACTTAGAGAACTAAAAGTAGAGACCCTTCGATGGGTCATCGGTGTTTCGCTCATACCAGTCCTTTGTTTGAATTAAAGAGTAACATGCATTTAGCTGGTTGCCCGTGTGGGACGCTTATAGCCTGGTAGCTCTAAGATAGTCTTTCCTTGCTACTACGTCAATAATCGCATGGTTAGTTTTAATTGACAGGTACACGGTTTTGGTCACTTCCTTTTGCTGTCACTTGTCCCTGATGGCTTTTCTTTGTCCCCTCCCATGCGTAGTCTTTCTTGATTGAGGTAACGCCTTCGCGCGTTTGCATGGAATATGACCACTTATGGTATAATCTTTTTCAATAAATATATTCTATCGTTTATTGCCAGGGTCCCAACCTACACTATCTAAGGAGGCAAATTATGAAAAGGTTCTCAACAAATGTTTTTTTATTGGTAATTCTTCTACTGGCTCTGGCAGGTTGTGCCTCGCCGGTAGAACCGGCTGCTCCGGTAAGCCCCCAACCTACCGCAGCCAAACCCCCACAATCAACAGCAACTCCCGCAGTAGAGGATGAGGCGTGGCAGAAGGTAATAGCCGACGCCAAAAAGGAAGGTATGGTAACACTCTACTCATTTGGCTTCATCGGCGACCTGGGTAATGCTACTAAAGCAGCTTTTAAAGCAAAATACGGGATAAACCTGGAGTTTCTTACAGGGACTGGTTCTCAATTAATCCCGCGGATTCAAAGCGAATACCGTGCAGGGCAATACGTGGCTGATGTCATGGAAGGCGCCGACCTCAATGCCATCTTTGCCAAAAAACAGGGTCTTACACAGTCCTATGGTGACTTGCCTGAGATGCGGAGCAAAGATGTCTGGGTTGTTGACCCGCACTTCGATAAAGAAGGGCATATTATAGCCTATACATATACGAACTACCCGCTATGGATAAATACCAAACTACTTAACCCGGTTGAAGCCCCCAAATCCTGGAAAGCTCTCCTTGACCCGAAATGGAAAGGGAAAATTGTAGTGACTGACCCGGATACGATGCCTATCGCCAATCGTTTATACGTTGTTTTTACCCGCTATCTAGGTTTCACCGAGGCTTATTTTCAAGAACTTGGCAAGCAAGACCTGGTGTTTGCCCCAAATCAGAGGGAGAACGATTCTATGGTCGCACGGGGGCAATACCCTATGACTATTACCGGCGGGGGAGTGTCGTCAATGGCCCCCATGATAGCTGAGGGCGCACCCGTAGTGCCTGTCGATATGGTCGAAGGGGTACCCAGCTTGACGAATCCGACAATAACTTTAATGGCAAAGGCCCCGCATCCAAATGCTTCCAGGCTTTTCTTCAACTGGCTAATGAGCGCCGAGGGGCAGGATGTCCACGGCAAGTTCAGGTCAACAGCCTCTATAAGGAAAGATGTTACCGATTACAGTCCATCCACGATGAGAATTCAATATACTAAATTGATCCAGATAGGCCAACCGGAGGAAGAGGAGGCTGCACAAGTCCAAACTGACAAGGTATTGAGCAAAATGTGGAGGAAAAAATAGCCGACCGGTAAATAGCCTGACAGCTTGTTAAGCGTTATCCATACGCGGTGCAGGGCTTCCAATGGCTGTACCATTTCGTATTCGTTGCCGTAGTGAAAATAGACCTTCGAGCACCGTGGTAACAATCCTCGGTGTTGTTCAACTGTTTCTGGCTAATGACTCTACCGTAAACAAATGGGGGCCTTCTTTAATTTTAAAGTCGCCATGCCGACTTCTTTGCTAACCCTCGAATTGCCTCTCGCATCAGCGTGAACACAGAGCCTTACTTTACTCTGATATGGCCCTTGAAAAGGATGTGGTTACGGTGTAATATTCTGTCGAACGTTGCACCCAGGGTGGTTAATTGACCTAAAAAACGACATTGAAAAAAGGGAACGGTTTGAGTTTTTAGTCCAGGATACTTTTAAAATAATGCGAAACAGGGCAATTTGCATAGCCAATTCATCCTGTGTGATGTCTCTAACGACGTGCGGCAAAGGAGTTCAACATGAATGATTTTGAATTCTGGGAACGGTGGGGACTGGAGCTTGACGACGTGGCATTCGCAAATGCACTCCTTGTTCTTGGTGTCCTGGCAACACATCCATTTCTTAAAAGCCAGTCTATCCAAATTGGTATTGATGACTACAAGAAATCGCGCAACGTTAATATATCCGCAGTTCCTAAAAACGAGACTATCCCAGGGAAGGACGATCTACAAGACCTACTCTTGACCGCTCTCAAACTATCGCAAGGAAAAGGTAACCTGCTTCCGTGGCGCTTTCCGAAGCCCAACCAGCGTGTGAAGATCCATAACGAGACGGTCCTTCTTTCCAATTTGAATCCTAACCAAGTCGCGAACGCGTGGAAAGGTATTGGTGACGGTACCGCCACTGCGCCCTGTGTCCAGGTCCTCAGCTATCCCGTAACAGAAGCCGTAAGCCCCTGGTTCCGGATGCTATTCGAGGCGGCCCCTCCTGTGCGAGCCGCTCATATTGTGTTTGATAGTGCTCATGTGCGTCCTCACCTGAAGTGGCCACTCCGTATCGGATATCTCAGTGGCAATAGCGGGGAAGCAATCGTCAAGAGTGTATCTATGAAATGGCCGTCGGACAAGCTCACCCGTTCAGTTAAGATCGACCGCGACAATGCTAACTGTGATGTCATGGTATTCATCGGCTCTGGCCGTCAATTGCTTCGGGAACTGCTGGATGTTCCCGGACGGCAGAAAAGCAATCTAGTAATCATACGGGGCAGGATAGAGGATGACGCGACTTCGGTCAAACAGCGGCTTGCTGCCCTTTCCTCCGAGAGCTCGGCGAGCGGTTACGTATTCCTCCACCCTGATATCCCGGACGAGGTGTTGAGCGACGCTTTGAATCGGTTAATAGAGAACCTCTCGCACAATCAACCCATGGATGTTGCCCTCTCCGAGGCTTTTACACAGCGCCAGAAAACAGACCCGACGATCTTTCTAAGCCGCCATCTTGCAACCTTCCAGATAGACCGCATGATGGAGAATATCCGCACCCGGCTTCTGGCACTCCCCAAGTCAGCACGGCCGGAAATAAAACCGGCCATGCTCAGCCAGATGGGGGTACCGTTAAACGGAGGGAATGGAGACCTTACGGACCCTGTTCACGTTGCGAAAAAGCTAGCCGAATGCAAGAGCGCTATACGCTATGATCACGAAGACTCAGGAGCCCTCAGTATGGCAGAAATGAATTCAGCGATCGAGGATGCAGAGAGGACGGTGACGGAAGAAAAGCAGCACCAACGTTTCCTGCTGGAACAAGTCCTCATCAAAAAACAAGGAAAATATATTGAAGAGCGCCGAGCTTTCCAAAGGGGAATTCCGACGCTTTTACGCGTGCGCGTCGGGCCGCCTGACGAGAAATGGACAGCAATAGATAGTGGATTTCCAGAAGAGAAACTTCCGAAGGACAGGGAGGAATGGCGCCTGAGCGTTGTTCTGACAGAGCCGAACCATCTTAAGGAACCGTTGATTCGTTCGGTTAAGCTACCGAAGTCAGGTCCCAGCACCGAATGCGAATTCCGCGTCCAGCCTGGAGCGTACGCTCTTTTCGAAGGCAGAATCACAGTTCTCCACCGGGGCCGCGTCCTGCAGACAGGCGTATTAAAAGGCAGGGTCGTACCCGACGAGAGGGATATTTTCACCGGTGACAAAATAACCTTCACCGATATCCTATCAGTACGATCGCACGTAGGTGACCTCGAAGGTCGCCGGCAATTCGACCTTGCCTTTGTGGTGAATCATTCGGCCGATAACCGGCCGCGTCTGCAAGCAATCGCCGCAAATCACGCCTGGATTGCTGACCTTTCCACTTGCAAGTCTGTGGCAGCCGATATCAATTCTGCGCTTACGAAGGTTGCGAGGTCGGTCCGGGATTATAGCGGCGGCCTTGAATCCGATAATAGTCGTAAATTACTGGTCGAGCTTGCTCAACTCGGACGTTATCTCTATGGCTATATCGTCGAGGACCAGCTTGAAGCGCCGACCAACCGGTCAGAGATAATTAAAAAAGAGTACGTGCAGATTGTAACCACGCGCGTAGAGGCGCTGGTGCCTTTTGAGTTCATTTATGACTTCGAGACGCCCCATGACGATGCGGTCCTTTGTCCCAAATGGCGGGAGTCGCTCACCAAAGGGGCCTGCACGGAAGACTGCGACACTAAGTCCGGCAAGATTGTGTGTCCTCTGGGATTCTGGGGTGTGAGCAAGGTGATAGAACGCCATGCCCTGACAACAGAGTTTGCAGCAGAAGGTAAGGAGGTGTTTCTGCAGTCTGAACCAACACTTGGCCGTGATGTGCTATCGCTCTGGGGTACGGCGATTGTGGCGGCAAGTGTTAACGTAAAGCCGCCCATGCTCGGGCCGGTGCTTTCAGCTTGTGCTGAGCGCCTGGGGTCGCCTCCGCAAGAAGCAAAGGACTGGAAGCAGTGGGCCGAACTTGTGCGTGGCTTCAAGCCCCACGTATTGATTGCCCTTCCACATACCGATGGTAATGGATTTAAGGCCACGCTTGAGCTCGGTGGTATGTCGATCAAGAGCATCGAGATCGAGAAAGGTTATGTCCGGGCCGAGGGAGATGACACCTATCCCCTGGTTGTATTATTAGGCTGCGATACCACAGGAACCGCGTTGGAATACGGAAGTCCGGTTGCGGACTTCCGCAGGAAAGGCGCTGCCGTCGTCATCGGAACGATAGCCACAGTTTTTGGAGAACATGCAACAAAGGTCGCGGAGATGCTGGTTAACGGGCTTGCACAGGATAGCGCAAAACCCGAGCGTCTCGGAGAGGTCCTTAGATCTATGAAGCGTAAAGCTCTGCTGGAAGGCTTGTTGATGGCTCTTTGCGTTGTCGCCTTCGGCGATGCAGACTGGAAGCTCGCCGGAAAGGAGTCCTGATGCCTGGTCCTTTTCTTCGTATTGAAATGCTTCCAGCCATACAGGGAGACGCCCTCTGGATCGAATACGGCAATGCGAATGACATTAACCGTATATTAATAGACGGAGGACCCATCGGCGCCTATGCTGCCCTTGACAGTAAACTCAAAACACTACCAGAGGGCGACAAGCGGGTCGAACTGCTGGTCATAACCCATGTCGACACGGACCACATCGAAGGGATCATCCGGCTGCTGGCGGATAAGCGCAACAAGTGGCTGATTGAACCGGATGATATCTGGTTCAACGGATGGCGTCATTTGAAGGAGTCGGAAATGCTAGGTGGCCGTGAGGGCGATTTCCTGAGCGCCCTTATCAACCGGCGCGCCTTCGACGAATGGAACAAGGCATTCAATCGGAAGGCGGTCGTTGTCGAGCCTGACAAGCCGTTACCCGTCGTGGCACTGAAGGATGGAATGAAACTCACCCTTCTCTCGCCGGACCCGAAGAAGTTGGAGGACATGGCCGACAAATGGGCCGAGAAAGTGGAGAAATTTGGGTTGGAGCCCGGAGACCTCGATAAGGCATGGGAGCAATTGGTGGATACAACAAAATATCGGGTCGCAGAGGGTGTGCTCGGCGGTACAGATGATTTCGGCAAGAGCCTGGCGAAGCAACTCAAGGTTGATCAATCCCTGGCAAACGGAACTAGCATTGCCTTTCTCGCCGAGTTCGAGGGCAAGAGCTGCCTGTTTCTCGGCGATGCCCATGCCAACTTCATCTGCCAGTCGCTAAGGAGATTGATCCCTGCCGGGCAGGAACGGCTGAAGGTGGACGCGATCAAGATGTCCCACCATGGAAGCAAAGCAAACATATCAGAGGATCTGATGAAGCTGGTCGATGCCAGGCATTTCCTCGTCAGCACCAATGGTGCGATCCACAACCACCCGGACAAGGCTGCGATCGAGGCTGTGTTGCAATGGTCCCTACAGGACCCCACACTATGGTTCAATTATGCGTTGCAGCAGAATGCATCATGGGCCAAAGTACCGAAGGAGGTGAAAAGGAGCTTTACGACGCGCTTTCCTGCTGATAAAGCTGAAGGGACTGTCATTGAGTTATGACCGTTCCTTTGCAGATGGTCTTCCTTTCTTGCCAATCGAGGGAACGCTGGGTGGAAGGCCCCGCAGTACGTTAAAAAATTAGCCCAAGCAACGACTTTGAGCAAACAGGCAAGCACTATGCATGCGATTGCGACTCTAAATATTATCGTCCGGTAGGCATTTTGAAATTGGATATGGGGACCAAATTAGATTGGCCAAAGATTCGTTATGGAGGTATAAACCGTGGAGCAGCTAAAAAAAGAAATTGCCCTTGCGTTCTCGGGTGGCGGGTATAGGTCAGCACTCTTTGCATTGGGGAGCCTGTGGCGCCTGAATGAGTTTGGCCTTCTTCCACGAATCAACCGCATAACAAGCGTCTCCGGCGGAACCATTTCGTCAGCGTTTCTGGCTATGAAGTGGAGTGGCCTGCATTTTGATCCCAATACCCTCGTGGCCGAGAACTTCAAGGAAAGCGTGGCGGACCCGATCCAAAAGTTTTGCTCTGAGACGTTAGACGTTCCAGCTTTCATCGGTGGGCTTCTGTCAGTTTACAAGACAGCCGGTGATAAAGCGGCTGAGAAATACTCTCAAGGGCTTTTCGGGTCAAAGACGTTGCAGGATATTCCATCACCGGGAGAGGGCCCAGAATTCATTTTTTATTCGGCCAGTCTTCAAACGGGTGATGGTGTGCGCATCTCCAAACAGTACATTGCCGATTACAAAGTAGGCATATTACGAAACCCTAAACTTTCGTTAGCCAGGGTAGTCGGCGCATCAAGTGCGTTCCCACCGTTTTTCTCACCGGTGGTGATCAAATGCAATCCTGACGACTGGGAGGAAGCCAAAGGGGCCTTTCTGTACAAGGATTTGGAATATAGAAAGAAACTGGTTCTTACTGATGGCGGTGTCTATGACAATATGGGCCTTGAAGCCGTTTGGAATGATGGGTTCAAGACCGTCTTCGTATGTGATGCCGGGACCCCGTGGAAAAATGAACCGGCTCCTGGCACTAACTGGTTCAGCCAACTGCTTCGCGTCAACGACACTATGGGGACACAGGCCCGTGCGTTAAGGAAGCGCACCTTAATCGGTAACTTCATGGAAATTGATAACGAAGGAAAACCTAAAAAGTATGGAGGAACGTACTGGGGTATCGGTACGCAGATAAATGATTACCAACTGGAAGATGCCCTGGTGAAGGATAACGCAACTACTGAATCTATAAAGAGTATTCGTACCCGTCTGAACAAGTTTTCTCCAGAAGAGCAAGGGAGACTTATTAACTGGGGATATGCCTTAACAGATACTGCCCTCAGGCGGTGGTATTTCAAAGATAAACAAGAGACGGGCAGATGGCCTATCGGGAAGTATGCATTGGATAGATAGGCTTGGAAAGGTCCGAGACATTGCCTTTCGGGTTTCAATATAATACTCATAATCATCAGTTTCCAGTTTCACATTTACTCAGATTGTGTAGAGCATGGTCCGAACCAGCTTCATACACACATCTCGATGCTCTGCCCTTGAGTTTCAAGAACTCGCAAAAAATGGGATGGAAAATCAGGCTTGACAAGTGGTTGCCGACGCATTAACATATGCCACAATACCAATTGATGTGGGGGACATGTCACTGCGAAATCTGTATTGCAAATTAAAGGAGAGCTACATGGTAAATGTAATTACGGCAATTAGTCTTGCGTTATTATTCCTGCTTGCGTCCTGTTCCCCCACGAGCGCGCCGGTACCACAGGCCCCAATGCCCACGATTGCCACACAGCCGAACGTATCTCCGGCTACACCTTCCACAAGTTCTACGGCAATTAACCCTACTGACGCCGCCTGGGAAAAAGTAATCGAAGCTGCTAAGAAAGAGGGTACCGTAACTGTTTACTCCTACCAATTGGTAGGGGATGTGGGGCTGACGGTGGCCAGAGCCTTTAAAGAACAATATGGCATCAAAATGGATATAATAACCGGGCGGGGGGCGGAGTTTGTAGAGAGACTGAAGGTGGAAAAACGGATGGGGCAGGTGGTGGCCGATGTGGGTGATGGAAGCATGCTGCACCTGCTTAATATGAAGAAGGCAGGTCTGACTTTGGGACTTGCCGAAAGGGCGCCGGTGTTCGGGGAGCAAGGTGTGTGGGAAACAAATGTCTTCGGCTATGATGCTACAGATAAACATGTAGCCGCTTTATCCTTTTATTATTTGTCTCCCTGGATAAATTCGAAGCTGGTGAAGCCAGGGGAAGAACCACAAGTGTGGCGGGACTTGCTGAAGCCCCAATGGA